>Ga0075163_10014824_pt1 | contig 10043 bp, 7 predicted proteins | sample JI1023141ADNA_FD_71478 | JGI IMG/M metagenome (GOLD analysis project Ga0075163, IMG submission 71478) | Wastewater effluent complex algal communities from Wisconsin, to seasonally profile nutrient transformation and Carbon sequestration -... | ecosystem: Engineered > WWTP > Effluent > Algae... | reverse complement strand
TCGACAGCGCGGCGCCGCGGATGAAGTCCATCTGCCCGCCGATGCCGGAGTAGACGCGGAAGCCGATCGAGTCGGCCACCACCTGCCCGGAGAGATCCACTTCGATCGCCGAGTTGCTGGCGATGACCTTGTCGTTCTTGCGGATGAGCGACGTGTCGTTGGTGCGGTCGCAGGGGTGGAACTCGACCAGCGGGTTGTCGTCGATGAAGCGATAGAGCCGCTCGGTGCCCATCGCGAAGCTGGTGACGATGCGGCCGGGGTGCACCTTCTTCCGTCGATTGGTGACGACGCCCGCCTCCACCAGATCGATCAGGCCGTCCGAGAACATCTCGGTGTGCACGCCGAGATCCTGCTTGTCGGTGAGACGTCGCAGCGCCGCGTCGGGAATGGCGCCGATGCCGAGCTGCAGCGTGGCGCCGTCGTCGACCAGCGCCGCCACCTGCGCGCCGATGGCGTCTTCCACCTCGGTGGGCACCGACGGTGGATGGGTGTGCAACGGCCGGTTGGTGGCGATGCAGGCGTCGATGCGCGACACCGGCACCAGCGTGTTGCCGAGCGTGCGCGGCATCTGCTCGTTGATCTCGGCGATGACGATGCGGGCGCTCAGTGACGCGGCCAGCGCGGCGTCGACCGAGGTGCCGAGCGAACAGAAGCCGTGGCGATCGGGCGGCGACACCTGCAGGATGGCGACGTCGAGGTCGATGGTGCGCGACAGGAACAGCGCCGGGATGTCCGACAGGAACACCGGCATGAAGTCGGCGGCGCCGGCGTCGATGGCGGCCCGCACCGGCGGCCCGGCGAACAGCGACACCGACAGGAAGCGGTCGCGTTGCGCCGGATCGACGAACGGCGCCGGTCCCATCGTGTGCAGGTGGTAGAGGGTCACGTCGCGCACGTCGCGGGCGGCCAGCGCCTCGATGAGCGGTGTGGGGGTGGCCGCCGCGCCATGCAGGAAGACGCGCATGCCGCTCTTCACGAGCGACACCGCGTCAGCGGGCGAAACGGGCTGCAGGGCTCGGGTGGGCATCGGGAATCCTCAGGGGCGGCCACTGAAGGCGCCCGCCTGATGATGGCACGCGCGGACGACGGACGTCGCCGGCGTCAGCCCTTGACGCCGTCGAGCACCTGCCGCACCTTGGCGGCGAGCGCCCGTGGCGTGAACGGCTTCTGCAGCACCGACGCCTGGGCCTCGGCGAGCTGGGCGCGCACGTGCGCGTCGTCGAAGTAGCCGCTCATGTAGAGCACCTTCACCGACGGATACTTCGCCAGCAGCGCCGTCGCCACCGCGCGTCCCGACAGGCCGGGCATCACCACGTCGGTCAGCAGCAGGTCGATCTCGGTGTTGTCGGCGAGGGCGAGGCCCTCGGTGCCGCTGGCCGCCGCCACCACGTGATAGCCACGCGACTCGAGGGCCACGCGGGCGATGTGGCGCACCGGCTCCTCGTCTTCCACCACCAGCACCGTCTCGGTGCCGACGGCGTCGGGCACGCGGGCCTCCTGCTCGGACGCCGCCAGCATGTCGTCGGGCGCCACCGGCAGGTCGATGGTGAAGCGCGCGCCGTGTCCGGGCTCGCTCCACAGGTCGATGGTGCCGCCCATCTGGTGCACCACGCCGAACACGATCGACAGGCCGAGGCCGGTGCCGCGGCCCAGCTCCTTGGTGGTGAAGAACGGCTCGAAGACGCGGCCGCGCACTTCGGCGGTCATGCCGCGCCCGTTGTCGGTGACGACGATGCGGGCCACCGGCCCGCCGGCCCGGCCAGGCGCCGGCGCCACGTCGGCGCGGCTGGTGACGATGCCGAGCGTGCCGCCCTCGGGCATGGCGTCGCGGGCGTTCACCGCCAGGTTGATGAGCACCTGTTCGAGGTGTCCGGGATCGCCCTTCACGCGCGGCGTGCCGGGCGTGACCTCGGTGGTGAGCTTCACGTCTTCGCCGATCAGGCGATGCAGCAGCCGTTCGACGCCCTTCACGAGCTGGGCCACGTCGACCAGTTGCGTGACCAGCGTCTGCTTGCGGCTGAAGGCCAGCAACTGCCGCGTCAGCGCCGCCGCGCGATCGGCGGCCAGGCAGATCTGGTTGGCGCTGTCGCGCACTTCCTCGGGCGTGAGCAGGTCGTCGAGCAGGGCGCCGCCGTAGCCCTGGATCACGGTGAGCACGTTGTTGAAGTCGTGGGCGACGCCACCGGCGAGGCGGCCCACCGCCTCCATCTTCTGCGCGTGCCGGAACTGGTCTTCGAGCTCGACGCGGCTGGTGATGTCGGTCCACGAGCCGACCAGCTCGGTGACCCGGCCGCCGCCGTCGCGCACCACGCGCTTCTCGTCGCGCAGCCACACGTAGCGGCCGTCGCGATGACGGAACCGGAACTCGATCACGATGTGATCGTCGGGCAGGGGCAGCGCGTTGGCGGCGAACACGCGGGTGGCGTCGTCGGGATGCAGGCCGCTTTCCCACCACAGGGCGTCGACCTCGCGCGGGTGGTAGCCGGTGAGCGTCTCGAGGTTGTCGCTGACCCACACCAGGTCGAAGCCGTGCTCGAGCGGCCGCAGCGCGTAGATCACCGCGGGACTGGCCTCGACGAAGCGGCGGATCTCGCGGGCCGCCTTCTTCTGCTCGGTGATGTCGCGCACGAACACGCAGCGGGTGTCGCCGGCGCCCGACGACCGCGACACCGACAGCTCCACTTCCCAGGTGCCGCCCCGCTTGTTGCGCAGGCGCGTCTCGAAGCGGGCGCGCCCGGACTGCGAGGCCTCGTCGATGCGGCGCACCAGGTCGCCCGGGTCGGCACCGGCACTGAGCTCGGTGACGGGCATGCCCGCGAGCTCGTCGCGCGCGTAGCCCGACTGGTGCTCGAACGCGGCGTTCACCTGCTGCAGGTGGTGCGCGCCGTCGAGCAGCAGGAAGCCGTCGGCCGAGGTGTCGATGGCGGCCCGGTACTGCGATTCGATCTGCCGCAGGGCCCGCTGCGACGCGGCGTGTTCGCGGCGCACGGCGGCCTCGGCCAGCTCGCGGCTCACCGCCGGCCCGAGGCGCTCGAGCCGGTCCTTCATCACGTAGTCGTGCGCGCCGGCCCGCATGACGGCCACGGCGATGTCCTCGCCGATCGTGCCCGACACCACCAGGAACGGCAGGTCACGCCCCGTCTCGTGCAGCACCTGCAGGGCGCCCATGGCGTTGAACTGGGGCAGCTGGAAGTCGGCGATGACGATGTCCCACGCCCGATCGCGCAGCGACTGCCGCATCTCGTCAGCGGTCTCGACGCGCAGCGCCTCGACGGCGAAGCCCCCGCGCACGAGCGCGCGCTGCACGAGCCCGGCGTCGCTCTCGGAGTCCTCCACGTGCAGCATGCGGAGGACGCGCGGCGGCGGCACGACGGTAAGGGGGGCTGTCATCGGGCGAACGATTCTCTGCGAGGCCTGTCCATGTAGTCGGCAGATCCAGGCCAGTGCGTGAGAGCGGACGACGATTGGCGCCACGCCGACTCAGCCGCAGGAACGAGAATCCGCGCGAGCGTACTCAGCGCATCGCGCCCGGGGAATCGGAGGAACTCGGAGGCGCGTGACGGACCGTGCAGGCGTTGCCGCGGTGGTCGGGGGCTCGCGCCAACGGACGAGCCTGGCCCGCGCTCATCGCGACGACGACACCGGGCGGCGCGCCGGGCGACGCCGGCGACAGGCATCGCTGCAGTAGCGCACCTCGTCCCAGTGGCGCGCCCACTTCTTCCGCCACACGAACGGACGCGCGCACACCGCGCAGACCTTGCCGGGCAGGTCCGACTTCTTCACGGCCATGGGGCGGTGCCGTCCACGAGGAATGGACGCGCTGGCACCTCGGGTGGATCCGCGGTCAGGCGATCGGCCCGATCCGGCGCACCCACAGCACCGGCTGCTGGCGGTCGCGTGAGGCCTCGAGGTCGACGTCGAACTCGGCCATCCAGTCGTTCAGGTCGGCGCCGTCCACCAGCACCTGCTGCACGGTCCAGCGGGCCGGCGCGCCGCGGCGGTCGACGTGCGTGTGCCGGGCGTTGCGCGCCTCGGGGTCGAAGCGCAGGCCCTGATGCTCGGCCGCGAACGCCGTGAAGGCGGCCGCGAGGTCGACCGGCGATGCCGCCACGGCGTCGTCGCCGATCGGCGCGTCGAGAGTCGCCACCGTGGCCTCGCCGTCGCCCCGCGCCCACACCCGCAGCGCCGTGAACACGCGGGCGCGGATGGCGGCGACGAACGCCGGACCGTCGGCGGTGAGGTCGTACGGCGCGGCCGCCGCCTTGCGGGCGAGGGCGTCGGCGCCACGGCCGGGCGCCAGCGGCACGTACGACGGATCGCGCATCCGCTCCCATTCCTCGGCGAGACTGGCGTCGGCGGCGCGCACCAGCGTGCGCAGGTACCACTCGATCTCGAGCACCTCGTCGGTCTTGGCGGCGGCCGGCACGGTCTGGCTGAGCGCCTTGTAGACGCTGTTCAGGTGCCGCAGCAGCAGGCCTTCGGTGCGCTCCAGGTCGTACTCGAGCACGTACTCGGCGAACGACTTGTAGTTCTCGAACATCTCGCGGGCGATCGACTTCGGGCGGATGTTCTCCTGACCCACCCAGGGATGGCGATCGGCGAAGGCGTTGAAGGTGTCGTAGACGAAGTCGCGCAGCGGCTTCGGGTGCTCGAGCTTCTCGAGCTCGGCCATCCGTTCGTCGTACTCGATGCCGTCGGCCTTCATCTCGGCCACTTTCCGGCCCTTCAGGCGATCGAGCTGCCGGCGCAGGATGAGCTCGGGGTTCTCGAGGATCGACTCGACCAGGGTCAGCAGGTCGACGGCGTACGACTCCGACTGCGCGTCGAGCAGCGGGATGGTCTCGATCAGGTAGAGCGACAGCACCTGATCCATCGAGAAGTCGTCCTGCAGGTCGATGTTGACGCGCACCTTGGCGCCGTGGGGCCCGCGGTCGATGAACTCGACGATGCCGCGGTCGACCAGCGAACGGAACAACTGCCACGCCCGCTTCCGGTGCGCGGCCTTCGCGGTGGCCGGTTCGTGGCTGTCGCGGATCAGGCGCCGCATGGCGTCGCAGCCGTCGGTGGGCCGGCTCAGCACGTTGAGCAGCATGCCGTGCGTGACCTGGAAGCGCGACACCAGCGGTTCGGGTGGCGCGGTGGTGAGCCGCGCGAACGTCGCCTGATCCCAGTCGACGTAGTTGAACTCGGGCGGCTTGCGCTTCACGAACTTGCGGCCGTCGCGGGCCGCCTTCTCGGCCAGCCGCAGGTTCTCGATCACGTGCTCGGGCGCCTGCGCCACCACGTAGCCGCGATCGTCGAAGCCCTTGCGGCCGGCGCGTCCGGCGATCTGATGGAAGTCGCGGGCGCTGAGCCGCGACGTCTTCTGCCCGTCGAACTTGCACAGCTTCGTGATGACCACCGTGCGGATCGGCACGTTGATGCCGGCGCCCAGCGTGTCGGTACCGCAGATGACCCGCAGCAGGCCCTGCTGCGCGAGCTGCTCGACCAGCACGCGGTACTTCGGGAGCAGGCCGGCGTGGTGCAGGCCGATGCCGTGACGCAGCCACTTCTTCACCGAGGGCCCGTAGGGGCTCGAGAAGTCCACGGTCTCGAGCCGCGCCGCGATCTCGGCCTTCTGTTCCTTGGTGGCGATGCGGAGGCTGGTGAAGTCCTGGGCGCTGGTGGCCGCCTCGGCCTGCGTGAAGTGCACCACGTAGGCGGGCGTGCGGCCCTCGTCGACCAGCTTCTCGATGGTGTGCGGCAGCGGGATCTCGGCGTAGGTGTACTCGAGCGGCACCGGCCGCTCGCCCGACTTCACCGTGGCCGTCGGCCGGTCGGTGAGACGGGTCAGCGCCGCCTCGAACGGCGTGGTGTCGCCGAGCGTCGCCGACATCAGCAGGAAGCGCGTGTGACGCATCGTCAGCAGCGGCACCTGCCAGGCCACGCCGCGATCGCGGTCGGCGTAGTAGTGGAACTCGTCCATCACCACGTGATCGAACGGCGCGTCCTCGCCGTCGCGGAGCGCCATGTTCGACAGCACCTCGGCGGTGCAGCACAGGATCGGCGCCTCGCGGTTCACGGTGGCGTCGCCCGTCGAGAGGCCCACCAGGTCGGGGCCGAACTCGCGGCAGAGGGTCATCCACTTCTCGTTCACCAGCGCCTTGATCGGGCAGGTGTAGACGGCGCGTTCGCCACGCGCCAGCGCCGCGAAGATCATCGCCGAGGCCACCAGCGACTTGCCCGATCCGGTGGGCGTGTTGAGGATGACGTTCTGGCCGTCGAGCAGCGCCAGGATCGCTTCTTCCTGTGCGGGGTACAGGGCGAGATCCCGCGACTCGACGTAGCGGAGGAACAGATCCAGCAGCTCGTCGGACGGCGCGTCCTTGGAGGGCAGCCAGTCGGCGAGCGTCGAGGTGTGCGTCATCGTCAGAACAGCGTCGGCTGCGGTTCGCCCCTGCCGAGCACGCGCAGCATGGCGTCGGCGTCGGGACGGCCGAGCGGGTGCAGCACCCGCGTCGCCGGCCGCACGCAGGTGGCCGCCAGCGTGCCCAGTTCCAGCCCCGCCAGTCCACGATACCGCACCACCTGCAGGGCGTGCCCCTCGGCGCGCAACGCCTGCGCGGTGTCGCGATACTCCGTTTCGTCGTAGACGTAGCGCCGCGAGTCGTCGGTCTCGCTCAGGATCACCGCCAGCGGCGCGTGCGCGATGGCGACCCGGCGTTGCTCGAGCAGCGGCCACATGCGCCGGTAGAAGTAGAGGCACATCAGCGCCGCGCAGTGGATGCCGTCGACGTCGGCGTCCATCAGCAGGATCACCCGCTCGTAGCGGGCCCGCGACAGATCGAACGTCGGGCCGTCGCCGGCGCCCATCGCCTGCACGAGCGCGCGGTAGAGCGGATACGCCGCCACGCGATCGGGCGACGCCTTGGCGGCGTTCAGCGGCTTGCCCTGCATGGGCAGCACCGCCTGGGTCGCCGCATCGCGCACCAGCTTCACCGAGCCGGCGGCGCTGTCGCCCTCGACGAGGAACAGCTCGGCGCCGCTGCCGGCCCCGTGGCGGCGGCAGTCGTCGAGCTTCACCGGCGCGGTGAACGTCATGGCTTACGTGACAGCCGCGCGCGTGCGGAAGCGGTCGTCGTCCCAGGCGCGCGTGTCGAGCACGTCGCGCAGATGCTCCACCGCCTGCGCCACCTGCGTGAAGCTCAGATACAGCGGCGCGAAGCCGAAGCGCATCGCCGACGGCGCCCGGAAGTCGCCGATGACGCCGCGGGCGATCAGCGCCTGCACCACTTCGAAGCCGTGCGCGTAGTCGAACGACACGTGGCTGCCGCGCTGCGCCGGATCGCGGGGACCGACAAGCGCCAGCCCGTGACGCGCGCACGACGTCTCCACCGCCTCGATGAAAAAGCTCGTCATGGCCCGCGACTTGGCGAAGAGGGCCGCGCGATCGACGCGTGCCCAGATGGCCAGCGCGGCGTCGAGCGCCGAGAGCGACAGCACCTGCGGCGTGCCGCACACGAGCCGCCGGGCGCCCTCGGCCGGCGCGTAGTCACGCGTGAACTGGAACGGCGCGGCGTGGCCCATCCAGCCGGCGAGCGGCTGCTGCACGTCGCGCGCGAAGCGCGGATGCACCCACATGAACGCCGGCGCGCCCGGCCCGCCGTTCAGGTACTTGTAGGTGCAGCCGACGGCCATGTCGGCGTCGGCCGCCGTCAGATCACAGTGCACCGCGCCGGTCGTGTGCGAGAGATCCCAGAGCACCAGCGCACCGCGCGCGTGGGCCGCCGCGGTCACCGCCGCCATGTCCTGCACCTGCGCGGTGCGGTAGTCGACGTGACTGAGCAGCAGCACGGCGACGTCGTCGGCCAGCGCGTCGGCAGCCGCCTGGCCTGGTTCCACATAGCGCACCGTCACGCCGGGCACAAGCGCGGCGAGACCCTGCGCCATGTAGCTGTCGGTCGGGAAGTTCGCGGCATCGGCGAGGATGACGCGCCGGCCCGGCCGCAGGTGCAGGGCGGCGGCGAGGCCCTTGAACAGGTTCACCGACGTCGAGTCGCCCACGGCGACGTCGCCAACGGCGGCGCCGATGAGCGGCGCGATGCGATCGCCGACGGTCATCGGCAGCGTGAACCAGCCGGCGCTGGTCCAGCTGCGGATCAGGCCCTCGGCCCATTCGCCGGTGGCGACCTCGGCGATCCGCGCCGGCACGTGGCGAGGCATCAGGCCGAGCGAGTTGCCATCGAGGTAGATGACGCCCTCCGGTACGTGGAACTCGGACGCGAACGCGGCGAGCGAATCGGCGGCGTCGAGGTCGGCGGCGCGGCGCAGGAAGTCGGTCACGCGGTCATCTCCACCAGGGCACGGAAGGTCGGCGAGTCGGGCCGGGTGAGCTCGTCGAGGACGTCGAAGTGATCGCGACCCTGGGCCACGTGCGTGGTGAGGCGCGCGATCGAGCCGCGCCATGCGTCGGCGAACGCCGCCGACTGCTGCCGGAACTGATCGGGTTCGTCGGCGCCGACCACGACGTGCACCGGCACGTCGCGCCACGGCCGTACGATCATCGGCGACAGCTCGCCGATCTCGTCGTCGTCGATGTGCGCGAGGTCGTTCACGTACGACGCGGCCACCGGCGCCAGATCGTAGACGCCGCTGACGAGCACGGCGCCACACGCCGCCGAGGCCGCGGCCTCGCCCGCCATGCCGGCGACGATCGCGGCGGCGAGGTGCGCGCCGGCCGAGTGCCCGGCGACGACGATGCGCTCGGGATCGAGTCCGTACGACGGCGCTTCGTGCTGCAGGCGCACCAGCGCGGCCCCGGCACTCTGCACGATGGCGCGCAGCCGCACCTCGGGCGTGAGCGGATAGCCGGCACCCGCCAGCGCGATGCCGGCCGTGGCCAGCGCCGGCGCCGCGAAGCCCGAGCCCTCCTTGCTGCCTTCCTGCCAGAAGCCGCCGTGGAACCACAGCACCGACGGATACGGTCCGCTGCCGGACGGCACCACGAGATCGAAGCGCTCGGCGCTGCGTCGTCCGTAGGTGAGATCGCGCAGCACGGTGAGGCCGGGCGCGCTGTCGAGCGACGCGGTCACCTCGGCGTGGCGGCGCAGCACCCCCCGCGGATCCTTCGCGGAGCGGCTGGGCGAGAGCTCGTGATCGAGCGCCTCGCGGCTGAGGTGGTCGAACGACACCGACGGCATGGAACGGTAGAGCCGACTCTATCCCATGCGCGCGCCTGCACGTCTTTCGATCGATTCGCCGCGCGCCGTCGCGCGCGAGGCGTAGGATGGGATCGAGGACGGGTCATGGCACAACCACCCCTGCAACCGGCGCATCCGGAGCGTATCTGCTGGGGCTGCGATCGCTACTGCCCGGCCACCGACCTCGCCTGCGGCAACGGCAGCGTGCGCACGCAGCACCCCAAGGAACTGTTCGGCGACGACTGGCTCACGTGGGCGGAACGCGAGGCCTCGACCGGCCCGGACACCGTGGACGCGCCGCCCGATCCGTCGCGCGACGACCCCGACGCCGCCTGACGCGCGCGCCCGGCGGGGTCAGACCCCTTACGGATCTGTCGGGGGCCTGACCCCGCTCGGCCCGCTCGTGACCCGCGCGGTGTCATACGGGCGGTCACGCGTCGCGCAGGCCGAGTCGCGTGGCGCGGTGATGCAGGTTGCTGCGGTGCATGCCCAGCGCCCGCGCGGCCGCCGCCCAGTTGCCGTCGTGACGGGCCACCGCGTCGAGGATCGCCTGGCGCTCGAACGCCTCGAGGCGATCGCGCAGCGGGCCGTCCGGTGCCGCGACGGCATCCGGCACGGCGGCGATCGGCGGTGCACCCGCCGCGGCCACCACGTCGACATGCCCTGGCTCGATCGTCACCACGCCATCGGCCGGACGTGACCCGCCGGCGGCGCGCAGCACCGCGCGCGACACCACGTTCTCGAGCTCGCGCACGTTGCCGGGCCACTCGCCTTCGAGCAGGCGCTCGCGAGCGGCGGCGCTGAAGCGCACACGCAGCAGGCCGAGGCGGCGCGCGCTTTCATCGGCGAAATGCGAGGCGAGCA
>Ga0075163_10014823_pt1 | contig 10043 bp, 7 predicted proteins | sample JI1023141ADNA_FD_71478 | JGI IMG/M metagenome (GOLD analysis project Ga0075163, IMG submission 71478) | Wastewater effluent complex algal communities from Wisconsin, to seasonally profile nutrient transformation and Carbon sequestration -... | ecosystem: Engineered > WWTP > Effluent > Algae... | reverse complement strand
CTATAAATGGCGAGTCTAACTACGCCCTTGCTGCTTAATACTAGGTATTAACTAGCAATGTTGCCCGAGAAGCTTCGCTTCACAGCGTTTCGGTAGCAGCATCACAAATGTGAAGCTAGTTGGTGCAAGCTTCGATGCATCAATTAAATAAAGAAGATAAGCTTGCAGTTGGTGTGTGATTTTGCCTGCTGCTCGACGAAAATCAAAAAGTCACTAAGTATGTAGAAGGCTTATTGATTCCTTGTTTGGACGAGGGTTCGATTCCCTCCAACTCCACAACCATCAAATCAAATTTCATCAATCCCTTGTAAATGTAATGTTTGCAGGGGATTTTTGTTTTCAGGTATCTCAAAATATTCAATTATTCTCAATGCTTAGGTGTCTTGTTCGGTGTCCTAAGTGAATACCTCGAATAGGACACCGAATATTCTGCAAGTAGTTGATAATCTACGACAATTGTGAACAAAATTTATTTCTTCAATAATACAATTTGTTTACTTTTGTGAGCATTCGGTGTCCTAATTTTAAATCTATCAGCCCATGAAAAACAAGAAACAAACCTTCGCAATCCTTTTCTACATTGTAAAATCAAAGAAAAACGATGACAACGAAGCCCCTATTTATGCCCGTATCACAGTTGATGGAGTGCGGAGTGAATTATCTATAAACCGGGTAATAGAGATTTCAAGATGGGATAGTTCCGCAGGAAAGGTTAGAGGGAATAAGGAAGATGCGAGGAGTATTAATGAGCATATCGACACCGTTAGGACAAAACTAAACGATGAAGAGAACACCCTGATCAAGAACAATAAGCTGGTAACCTCTATTGCCATTAAGAACGCTTATTTAGGCATTACTGAAAAGAAATCAACCCTTATAGAGTTATTCAGCTACCACAACCTGCAAATGGAAGAGAAAGTAGGAATAGATTATTCAACCTCTACCCTTACACGATACACAACTACCCTTGGCCACATCCTAAGCTTTATAAAGCAGAACTATAACACTTCGGATATGTTCCTGACTGAACTGAATTACAAGTTTATAACTGAGTTTGAGCATTACCTAAAAACTGTCCGCAAATGCAACCACAACAGCACGATTAAATATATCCGGAATCTCCGGAAGGTGGTAAATATTGCGCTGGCCAATGAATGGTTGGAGAAAGATCCGTTTTTGAAATTCAAAGGCTCAATTAACGAGGTGGAAAGAGAGTTTTTAAGTTCCGAAGAGTTACAAGCCATTGAGGATAAAGAATTCAGGATTGCCCGGTTGGACGAGATCAGGGATATTTTTGTTTTCTCCTGCTATACTGGCTTAGCTTACGCAGATATTGCAAAGCTTACACAAAGTGAAATAGAAATAGGTATTGATGGAGCGAAATGGATATATACCCACCGGGAAAAGACTGAAACGAAATCAAACATACCTCTTCTTCCGAGAGCCCTTGAAATTATTGAGAAGTATAAAAATCACCCGGAATGTTCAATTACCGGGAAACTATTCCCCATAAAGAGCAACCAAAAAACGAATGCTTACCTCAAGGAAATAGCCGCATTGTGTGAAATCACTAAGAACCTTACCTTCCACTCTGCCCGGCATACCTTTGCTACTACTGTTACTTTGACAAATGGGGTGCCTATCGAATCAGTAAGTTCTATGCTTGGACATAAGAACATCCGCACTACCCAAATTTACGCTAAGGTAGTTGAGAAGAAAGTTAGTGAGGATATGCTATTGCTGAAAAGGAAGCTTATAAAAGGGAAAAAATTAAAGGCAGCTATGGCTTGATCTTAAAATGAAAATAACACCTTACCCTCAATACAAAACTGTTAAGGAATTGCCCCAAAATTATTGGGACGAAAAGGAAAGAGAGCATAACTATGCATACATCTGGTATTTCAAATCAGAGGGGGAGCAATATACCTTTTACCATGAAGTTGATTATGGTGGTGGTTCATTGGATGAAGTTAATCCTGATATAGTTCCATTTAACCTCGTCATGATTGAATTATTTCCTTATGATATAAATGATTTGAGCATCAGTAAGGAACGCCTTAATGAATTCACCCAATTCAGAAATTTATTAAACCAATATTTTTACGACACTCTTTCTTTTTATCCGAATGACAGAAATCGTGGATTTATAGATTTTGATAAGACCGTTCTTATACTCCCAAAGGAAGTTAGTTCAGCGATTACTAATACAATCAAAGAGTTTAATTTAACAGAGTACAACGATTTTCTATTTTATTTAATTGCAACAATACAACGATTATACATCAAAGAAATTGAATACTTTCAGCAAAAGGAGCTTCAATCCGAAATGAGAAAGCTTCCGAAAGAAATTGAGAATTTGCTAAAGGTTGTTGATAAAACAAATGAGAAAAGAATCATTAAAGATAGGTGGGATGAAAAAAAACAAAAAATTATTTATGGGTATTTTGATAATAAATCAAAATCATTTGTTGAATGCGGGAAGCCAAGTGAATTAAAAAAAATTACATTTCATTTCGATAACGAAAAGCCAATTACAATAAATGATTATTTATTACTCTCTCAGATTACTGAAGGTATCGTAAATATGGGTGGTAGAGTAATTCATGATAGCGAAGAAGAGGGTTATGCTGGATGGAAAGAATTTATGAAAAACCTTCCTCGCTATTTACATAAAGAACATATTGAAAAAGATCAATTCAAATATGCCGTTACGCAAGCATTACTAAGGTTTTTAACTGAACAAACTTCACTAAAACCTGATGCCGATAATAGAACTTCGGATAAGCAAATTGAATTTATAATCAGCTTCCTCCAATTCGTTCACATTTATGTTACGAACAAAGACGGGAGTATAAATGATGATATAAAATCCTCCATTGACACTGTCAGAGGGTGGACTAACAAACCTCTAACTCCTTGGTTTTCTTAGCGATAAAAATCCTTAAATTTCTTACCAACTTATTTCTAATCACTTTTTAGGTTCTGCTGTTCTTTGATGAAAATTAATATTAATCATCATCAATTTACACTAACATGGCAGCAGAAATTATCACCAAAGAAGACTTAAAAGAATTCAAAACCGAGTTAATTAAGGAATTAACTACGATTTACAAAATTAGCAGACCCAAGGAAAACAACTGGCTGAAAAGTGCCGATGTGAGAAAAATGCTTGGACTGTCTGCCGGATCATTGCAAACTCTCCGTATAAACGGAATCCTTCCATTCACAAGGCTGAACGGTACTTTATACTACAGTTTTGATGATATTACCAATGCCTTAAATAAATATAAAAGTAACAACAAGGTAAAATGAAAAACCCCGCTAAATTAAGCGGGGATATTCATAAAGATAAATTCTTATTTCGTAACGACAATACGAAGATAAGCAATTTGCCTGATACCTCAGCTGCTTTTCTTTCCGAAAAGGATAAAAAAATTCTATCCTATTTAAAGGACTTGCCAAGCCTTGAGTTTTCAATAAAAGGACTTGAAAACATTATTAATCGATTTCGAATTACTGCCGACCAACTTGCTTTTTTGATTGACCTGATTAATACAAAAGCAAAGTAAGATGCGAACACAGAAGCCAATACTGCTTTATGTACCGCAAAATTTGGTAGTAGAGTTAGATGATTATTTAAAAAGAAACCCACCAAAATTCGCTTATGATATAGTTTACTTCCACTATATTATTCACCATATTCAGGAAATCCAACTTAAAAATAAGAACCGGAATAAGGATATAGAAAACAAAGCAGTTGCTATAAATATTAAGAATCTAAAAAAAGTTAGCGCTGCAAACATTAGGGACTACCTAAATATTTTAAAATTGGGTGAGTTTGTTCAAACGGATGGTAAGTATATTTCTGGTAAGAGTTCTAGAAAATATCAGCTAAATCCAATATATCTTGGCACTGCTCAAATAATTGAGATAAATCCTGAAAAACGACTACATAATAAAATTCTTAAATACCTTAAGAACAGCAAGGCACACAATGACAGGAATGAACCACATCTTAGAATTATGGAAAGGCATTTTATGAAGCTGGACTTTGATTACCTAGCTGCTAAAAAATGGATTTTAAGAGAGAAAAATTTAACTAGACAAACTTCCTATTTGTTAGCACTTTCACAACTGCAAGACAAGCGATTTAGGTATTTTAAGCGGAATTCCAGAAACAATCGGTTAAACTCAAATTTTACCAATCTAAAAAAGGATTTAAGGAAATTTATTGTTGGCGATTTTGTCTGTATAGACTTGAAAAATTCCCAACCTTTACTTTTAAACCTTCTGATCCAATCTATTATTAATAATAATACACACCAATACCCTTTATGTTACTTTTTTAATTTAAAAATCATATGCAAAACCTTTGGAAATAGGAAGATACAACGAATTTTCAAAACTCACCAAATTATGAAAAATGAAAATTTGGTGAGTTTATCAAAGTTTGAAAATGCCGTGATAAAAGGTAGAATTTATGAAGATTATATGGAAAGTTGCGAAATGAATATTGAACGGGATGAAGCAAAAAAAACTCTACTCAAATTAATGTACTCAAGCAATGAAAAGGAAAATGGACAAGGCCAAAAAATAATTCCCTATAAAAACGATAAAATACAATTTGAAAAGGTGTATCCCTTTGTTTCGGAATGTATCCATTCATTAAAATCAAAAGATTATCGCCAGCTATCCGTCTTTCTTCAGAAGGTTGAAAGCTATGTTTTTATTGACTGTATTGCTAAGGAATTGGTGAATTCGGGGATTGTTCCGTTCACTATTCACGATTCGGTAATTGTTGAGGCCAAGGATCAGGAAAAAACCGAAAAAATAATTCAAAATATCTTTTTTGAAAAATTTCATCTTACTCCTCCTCTACGAACTGAATCACTAAAAAAAGCAAATCCGAGTTTGCAACCCACCTCAATGGAAAAAAACAATTTGGGTTTTTATTGAATTTCATTTTTTGAGGTTTGTTTATCAGTAGGGGGACTTAGCCCCATATTCTGCCTAAACTTTACTTCATGAGGAAGAATGATATTTTTACATACTTTTAAAATCTCAATTTTAAAACAATAATGCTTCATTATATAATACAAGAAAAGAAAAACAAGTGGCTGCAGTCTGATAGCTGTACCATTAGTGATTTGATAAAATATATTCGCGACAAAGGACAGTTGCGTGATACGCAAATTGAAGCAATTGAGACTTATTTGTTTTTGAAAATACAAGGACAAAATAAACCTCTTTGGCAATTATTTTCAGAAGGCTTTTTTACCAACGGCACAGACTTATCTAAACTCAACATTAACCAAACTGCAAGAGATTTTTTAACTTCTAACAAAAACGCCTTTGCTTTGTATGCCTTTGCAAGGACAAAAAACGGAAAAGATACTTTACTCCCTGAACTGGAAAACCTCATCGTTGACAAACCGACAGAACTAGATTACGATACCATTATTAAAAGCATTTTCTATAATGTAAGTTATGCGGACTACTTAATGAGTTTGCCGATGGGTGCAGGTAAAACTTTTCTAATGGCTGCTTTCATTTATTTGGACTTGTATTTTGCCGACAATGAACCAGAGAATAAAGCATTTGCACATAATTTTTTGGTGCTTATTCCTTCGGGCTTAAAATCTTCTATCGTTCCGAGTTTAAAGACAATTGAAAATTACGACCCTTCTTGGGTGTTGCCAGAACCATCAGCAAGCAAACTGAAAAAATTATTGAAGTTTGATGTTTTGGACGAGCAGAAATCAGCGAAGAAAAGTAACAAGGCAAGAAATCCAAATGCTCAAAAAGTAAACGCCTGTTTGCCTAATCCATTCGGACAAGTGTTTGTAGTAAATGCGGAGAAAGTGATTTTAGAAAGTTTTAGGTTCAATGCACAAACTGAATTGGAACTGGAAGAAGAAGAAGACACAAGCAACGATTTAAAAAAATTGTTCGGACAAATACCTAACCTTACAATTCTTATAGATGAAGTTCATCATGCTGCAACCGATGATATTAAGCTACGACAAGCAGTAAATTATTGGCATAGCAAAGGAAACATTACAACAGTTTTAGGCTTTTCGGGAACTCCTTATTTACAAGGTGCTGAAACTATTAAAGCAGGTGATTACGCTTTTAAATTTTCTCAAATCACCAACACGGTTTATTATTATCCATTGGTTACAGCTATTAAGAAATTTCTAAAAACACCAACAGTAAAAATCGGGCAAAATCTTGACCGTTTTCAAATCATTAAAAAAGGAATTGAGGACTTTGATACAAAATACAAGAAAACAGTTTATGAAAATGGTGCTATTGCTAAAATAGCTATCTATTGCAGTAACATTGAGGTTTTAGAAGAAGAAGTTTATCCATTTCTGACAAGTGAATTAAAAATCAATCATGCTGAAATATTAAAATTTCACGGAGGAAATAAAAAATACACTTTGCCAAAAGAGAATGAATTGGAATTCCGTTCATTGGATTTGGCTATTTCAAAAAAGCGGTACATTCTTTTAGTGCAAGTGGGAAAAGAAGGTTGGGACTGTCCAAGTTTAACAGGTGTAATCCTTTCGCAAAAAGGCGACAGCCCTCAAAATATGGTGTTGCAAACTTCATGCAGATGTTTACGCCAAGTGGACAAAGGAAAAGAAGAAACGGCTTTAATTTGGCTGAATAAAGACAATGCCGATACCCTGAACAAACAGTTAAAGCAAGAACAAAACAGCAGCATTGATGAACTGAACAGCACTAAACGCATTGGCAAAGCCGAAATGGTGGCACGCCACAGCCGAATGGAATATTTGCAATTGCCGAAAGTGGACTTTTATCAAATGAAAGTTACTTATCTAAGCATTGACGAGGAAGAAACAGCAAACACAAAAGCCAAGTTAAAAGCCATCATTAAAAAAATGGAAGATTACAAGTCTTCGGCTTTAATAAGCACCAGCGAAATTTCAAACATTGATACTGGAACTATTGACATCATCAATGAAACAGGAATTGCATTTGCCAATTATAACCAATGGCTTTTTGAAATAAGCCGACAAAGTTTTTGCTTGATTTCAGAAATGCAATTGCACCAATATGATACGGAACTAAACGAAATTTTCGAAACCGTTTCTTTTGAAAAAGAAGGAAACCGCCTTTTCAATGAGTTGTATGATTTGCATTTGATACAATCTAAAATACGTGTTGCGTTTAGCATCAAAAGAGATTTACAAACCGACTCAGAAGTAATCCCAAAACAGGCGGAATTATTGATTGCAGAACGCTTGGCCAATGTAGAGAATAATCCTAAACACTATCCGAATGAAGCCGACACTAATAAGATTCTTGAATTAGATAAAACAAATGAAAGTGTTGAAGTTGATATGACCGAAGTTGAAAAAGCTTATAACCTTATGAAAGAAGCATTGGTAGCTCAAGGAATGGGAAATATGGTTATGTCTTACGACAGTTTTAAATCAGGTAAAGAATATTCGTTAGTTGTAAAATCTAAAAACAATTCATTTCATTATTTGCCATACAATTTTGGCGGAAGCGGGAGCAGCGGTTTTGAAATACAAGCACTTCAAGAAACTTTACGATTAACTGATTTCAAAACTAAGGAGTTGGAAATATACTACAATGGTGAGCGGGGCTTAACCGAGTTTGTAATAAACTGCTTTGCCAAAGAAGGCAGGTATTGGAAAAACATTGGAAAATACACCACCGACTTTTTAATTGTGAAGCGAACAGCCAAAGACAAAATTCATAAAGCCCTTCTTATTGAAACCAAAGGTGCCTTGTATGCAGAAGACAAACTTTTTCAGAAAAAGAAAAGCTATGTTGAAACAGAGTTTTTAAAACTCAACCAAGAAAAATTCGGCTACCAACGTTTTGACTTCCTCTATTTGGAAGACAGTAAGAACATAGCAGCCAACATCACAAAATTGAACAATAAGTTAAACCAGTTTTTTAACGATTAAGATATGCCGATAAAATACATTCCATATTACCCTAACACGGTTGAAGGACAAGCGATATTAGACAACATTACACGAACACAAAGGGTATTGCGTTACCGTGAAAACGATAAGGTTTACGACCGTATAAAAAGAGGTATGCCTTACTACGAAGTAGAACCATTAGAAACAGTAGGCGAACCTTCTGAAAATTTAGTAATCCGTGGAGAATGTATTTCTGCTTGTGCTTATCTAAAAGAAAAAGGAATTAAAGTGGACTTGGTTTACATTGACCCTCCATTTGCAAGCGGGGCTGCGTATGCAAAAAAAGTTTATTTAAGAAGAAATCCAAAAATAGCTGAAAAAATAGCAGAGGCAGAACAGGAAATGGAGATGGATGAGCTGAAAGGATTTGAGGAAAAAATGTATGGTGATTTTTGGCAGAAGGAAGATTTTTTAAATTGGATGTATGAGAATTTAATTGCCATAAAGAGTGTAATGAAAGATAATGCTAGTATTTATTTGCATCTTGATTATCATATTGGGCACTATGTGAAAATATTAATGGATGAAGTTTTTGGCGAGGATAGATTTTTAAATGAAATAATTTGGTGTTATTCAGATGCAGCAAATAGTAAAAAGTATTGGAATACAAAACACGACACAATATTTTTTTTTAGGAACGGTGAAGATTATATTTTTAATTATGAAGAGGTTTTGAGAAAACATAGTGAAGGCAACCTTAAAAAATATAAATATGAGGATGATAAGGGTAAATACCGCCTTTTTGGGAAGAATATTAAGGGAAGCCCTATTCAATGGCACAGAGATGTAAAACCTGAATGGGAGAAAACTAATCCAGAATTAGTATATAGACATTATCTAAAAGATGGAAGTCTTGCATTGGATTGGTGGACTATCAATCCAGTTAATCAAGCTGCGCACGAAAAGCAAGATTATACAACTCAAAAGCCAGAAGAATTATTGCAACGTATTATCAGGGCAAGTAGTAATGAAGGAATGGTTGTTGCAGATTTTTTTGGAGGTAGTGGAGTAACTGCAAAAGTAGCAAATGATTTAAATCGTAAATTTATTCATTGCGATATTGGAATAAATAGTATTCAGACCATTAGAGATTGGATGAAAGAAGGAAAAGCGAATTTTCAGATATTAGAAATAAAAGACGGTGTTAGTTTATTCCGCAATCCACAGCAGACAATGGACAAACTAGCAACCCTTATTCCAGGTTTGCAAAAAGGAGTGAAAGGAATTAGTAATTTTTGGTTTGGCGCAATCACAAAAAGCAAAGAAGGCATTGTCCCTGTTTATATTCCAAATTTACTCAACACGCAGGAAAAGGTTTTGGACAAGCCAACAATAAACACCATCATTAATCAGGAACTCCAAAACTTGGAAGTTAACGCCAAAAAAGTAATTGTGTATTACATAGACATTGATGACCAAAAGGCATTAGAGAAATTTATTAAAGAAATCAACGATACAGAAATAGAAATTGAACTAAAAGATTTAAAAAATCTTTTGCACGATGTGGTAATGGAAGACATCATAGATTTTAAAACCATCAAAACCAAAGACGGTTACGAAACAGAAATAAACAAATTCATCAGCGACCGTTTAATTCAGAAAATTGGTGAGTTCAACCAAAAAGGAAATTTACAATCCATTGCTAAAGGCAAAAAATTCAATCCTATCAACATCAGCGAAGAAGGTTTAGAACTAATTGAACTCATTGCTCTTGATTGCGAAAACACGGAAGGACAATGGCACAGCACCACAGAAATTAAAATTGACAAACTCGGCTATGTAATTACCAACGGAGTAAAATCAAAAAACTTTTGGGACGGCAAAATCGCAAGTGTTAAGAAACCTTTGCGATTAAAAGTAAGGAATATTAGCGGGGATGAGACTATTTCTCACATACTAAATAAATAATAAGGATTATTTTTAAATTAATATAAAAATGAGAATTACAGAACTAACTGATACAATAACCATAGGCGCCAAAATCAATGCTCTTGATCTTTCTAATAATCCAACAAATTATTTTGTACTGCAAATAGCAAATATTGAAAAAGGTAT
>Ga0075163_10014822_pt1 | contig 10044 bp, 7 predicted proteins | sample JI1023141ADNA_FD_71478 | JGI IMG/M metagenome (GOLD analysis project Ga0075163, IMG submission 71478) | Wastewater effluent complex algal communities from Wisconsin, to seasonally profile nutrient transformation and Carbon sequestration -... | ecosystem: Engineered > WWTP > Effluent > Algae... | reverse complement strand
CTCGGACTCGGACTCGGACTCGGACTCGGACTCGGACTCGGACTCGGACTCGGTCTCGGACTCGGACTCGGGTTCGGTGTCGGGGACCGGTTCGGGGTCGGGGGTCGGGATCGGGGTCGGGGTCGGGATCGGGATCGGGTTCGGGGGCTGGGTTGGGGGCGGGTTTGGGATTCGCGGGGAACGATGGGTTGCTAGGCAACCGGTGGCGGGGGAGGGTGGTCCAACCGGGGTGGCGCAGAGCTGTCCCATCTCGGGCGTGACACCCTTGTCAGGACCGGCCACGACGAAGGGCTCCCGTCGCGGCCGGGCCATGTCAGACTGAGGCGTGGCCCGGGTTCGCCCGTACCGTCGGCACTGGCTCATCGCCCCTGCGCTCCTCGCGTCGGTGGTGGTGCAGGCCGGCATGGTCAGCGCCTACCAGCTCGCGCGCCCGGAGCCGCCGCCGCTGCCCTGGACCCTGTCGATCGCGGTGGCGGGCGAGGGCGAGGGGACGGTGGTCGTCAGCGAGGTCGGGACCGGCAAGCCCCTCGGCACCTGCGTCAAGGGCAAGCCGTGCCGCGTCGATATCGCCCCCGATCGTTACGTCGCGATCGCCGCGCTGCCCGGGGACAAGATGACCTTCGAGGGCTGGTCGGGCTGCGTCGGCCGCGCCGAGGACGTGCTCACCTGCGACGCGATGATGTTCCGCGACCGCGCGATCGGCGCCAGCTTTGGTCTGCCGCCGGGAGAGCTCGAGGTCGCGATGGTCCCGACCGTCGAGCCGCCACCCGAGCTGACCCTGCCCGCCTTGCCGGTGCCCAAGCCGCCGCCGCCGGCGATCGAGGCCGAGAAGCTCGAGGAGGACGCGGTCGAGGTCGCGCTGGTCACGCCACCGCCGCCGCCGGACCTTCCGCCGCCCGCGCCGCCGCCGCCACCCCCGCCGCCGGCCGCCGCTCCGCCCCCGCCGCCGGTCCAGCCGCCGCCGTCCAACCTCCGCATGGTCGAGGTCCCCGACGACAACGAGGTCGAGGCCGCGCCCGACGACGCCACCCACCTGTCCGACAAGAACCGCGACGTCGCCGAGGAGACCGCGGCCCAGGACACCAACCTCGACAAGCAGCAAGACGGCGAGCAGGCCGCCACCGTCGAGTCCGACGACACCACCAGCCCCGAGCTGGGCGGCCCCGAGGACGTGATCGCGTCCCTCGAGACCGCCGAGAGCGACCTGACGGCGCTCGATCGGTCGAGCGACAAGAGCGGCGAGTCGGATCGCGCCGCGGGCCAGGTGGTCGGCGAGGCCGGCGAGGACGGCGAAGACGGCGAGGGTGGCGACAAGCAGCCCGGGCTCCTGGCGATGCGCGGCATCGGTGGTCGCGGCAAGCTCCTCGACGAGCGCCAGGGCGACGGCAAGCGCAAGGGGCCCAAGGGACTGCCTGGCCTCAACCTGCCCCTCGACGTCTCCGACTACGAGCGCGCGATCGGCAAGGACAAGGTGGCCAAGGAGGAGCTCCTGGCCAAGGCGCGGATGAGCGCGCGCAAGGGCCGCTGGGAGCGCAAGCTCGAGGCGATCAAGAGCTCGCTCGAGAACTTCACCCCCGACGTCAAGCCGGGCAACCAGACCGCGCTCAAGACCCGGGCCTCGCCCTTCGCGGTCTACATCGCCCGTATGCACCGGCGCATCCACGAGCTGTGGGGCTTCGGCTTCCTGGCCCAGCTCGACGGCAAGGGCTCGTCGCACCCGCTCAACGACTTCGACCTCTACACCGTGATCGAGGCGTCGGTGAACCCCGACGGCACGATCCACAAGACCACGATCACCCACTCGTCGGGCAAGCTCGAGTTCGACGTCGCGGCGATCGACACGATGATCTCGGCGTCGCCCTACGAGGAGACGCCCGAGGCGATCCGCTCGGCCGACGGTCGGGTCTACCTGCGCTGGGGCTTCTACCGCAACTGGCGGCAGTGCGGCACCTTCAACGTCGAGCCGTACATCCTCGACTCGGTGCCCAACGCCGAGCCCCTCGACGACTCGCACCTGGCCCGCAACGCCAAGCCGGGCCGCGGCCAGCGCCCGGTCACCCCCGACGCCGAGGCCACGACCCCGGCCCCCGGCCCGGTCGCCGACGATCGCCAGCTCGACTACGCCGCCAACATGTGGATGGCTGGCTTCGCCTCGGCGTCGGTGGCGCGCATGCAGCGGGTGAGCGCGCTGCCGTTCTCCGCCGGCGACGCGGTGGCGGCCGAGACCCCGGCCGAGTTGAAGGCGGTGTACGAGGGCGTGCTGGTCGAGTCCGGGGGCCTCAAGCGCTTCGAGGTCATGACCGCGGCGGCCTTCACCGCCAAGCTCGGCGTCGCCGTGCCGTCGGACGCGATGGTGCTCCTGGTCGAGGCGACCAAGGCGCGCTTCGGCGTGGTCCTCACGCGGACTCGGTCCGGCGAGTTCCGCGCCACCGCGATCGCCCGCTGACCACCCGCGGCGCGTGCGCGCCGCGATACACTGGACCTCATGCCAGCGCTCCTCGACTGGGCTGAGGCGATGTGGACCGGGGCGACCACCGCCGATCACACCTCGATCATGATGGCCGGCATGGGCACGCCGCTCACCGAGGTCGCGCCCGGGGTCGGCTTCCTCGTCAACTTCGCCAACGTGATCGCGATCGACGGCGGCGCCGACGGCCTGTGCCTGGTCGACACCGGCAGCTTCCTCACCGCCGACCGCGTGGCGGCCGAGGTCGGGCGGTGGCGCGCCCAGCCGGTGGTCGCCGCGGTCTACACCCATGGCCACGTCGATCACGCGATGGGCATGGCCGGCTTCGACGCCGCCGCGGTGGCCGCCGGGCGACCGCGGCCCCGGGTCTACGCCCACGAGGCGGTGGCGGCGCGCTTCGAGCGCTATCGCCTGACCGCCGGCTGGAACCAGGCGATCAACACCCGACAGTTCCAGGTGCCGGGCCTGCGCTGGCCCACCGAGTATCGCTACCCCGACGTCACCTACCGCGATCGCTGGAAGCTCGCGGTCGGCGAGGTCAAGCTCGAGCTGCACCACGCCCTGGGCGAGACCGACGATCACACCTGGGTGTGGATGCCGGCGACGAAGGTCTTGTGCCCGGGCGATCTGTTCATCTGGGCCGCGCCCAACTGCGGCAACCCGCAGAAGGTCCAGCGCTACGTCCGCGAGTGGGCCGACGCGCTCGACGCCATGCGCGCGCTCGGCCCCGAGGTCTTGCTGCCCGGCCACGGCCCGCCGATCGTCGGCGCCGACCGGGTCGCGACCGCGCTCACCGACACCGCCGCGCTCCTGCGCACGATCCACGATCAGACCGTGGCGGCGATGAACCAGGGCGCGACCCTCGACGAGGTGGTCGCCGCGGTCGCGATCCCGAAGGAGCTCTTGACCCGTCCGTACCTGCGGCCGGTCTACGACGATCCCGCGTTCATCATCCGCAACGTCTGGCGCCGCTACGGCGGGTGGTGGGACGGCAACCCGGCGCATCTGTTGCCGCCGCGCGAGGCCGCGCTGGCCCGCGAGGTCGCGGCGCTGGCCGGTGGCGCGGCCGCCCTCGCCAGCCGGGCCGAGGCCGTCGCCGACGACGATCTCGCGCTGGCCTGCCAGCTCGTCGAGTGGGCGGCGGCCGCCGCCCCCGACGACGCCGGCGTGGTCGCGCTGCGGGCCCGGCTGTACCGGCGCCGCGCCGAGGGCGAGACCAGCCTCATGGCCAAGAGCATCTTCACCGCCGCCAGCAGCCGGCGATGACGCTGGGCCAGCTCACCGGGATCGTGGTCGGCACCGCGATCCAAGTCGGCTTCCACTACTACCTGTGGCGGCGCCTGGTGCGCGACGGCGGCTGGCCGACGCCGGCCTACCGGGCCGCGACGGTCGCCGTGGTGGTGCTCGGGCTGTCGACCCCGGCGACGATCTGGCTCAACCGCGCCGACGTGCGCTGGATCGGGCCGACCCTGGGCTGGGTCAGCTTCCCGTGGATGGCGCTGGTCGCGATCACGACCAGCGTCCTGGTCGCGCTCGATCTCGGGCGCTGGCTGTGGCGCGCGGTCGCCGATCGGCGGCGCGGCGCGGCCGACGTCGATCTGGCGCGCCGCCGGGCCCTGGCCCGGATGACCGGCGGCGCGGCCCTGGTCGCCGGCGCGGCCACCGTCGGCGCCGGCATGCGGAGCGCGCTGGCGGGCCCGTCGGTGGTGACGGTCGAGATCCCGGTGCTGGGCCTGGGCGCCGAGCTCGATGGCTTCACGATCGCGCAGGTCACCGATCTGCACGTCGGCCTGACGATCGATCGCGCCTACGTCGCCGACGTGGTCGCGCGGACCAACGCGATCGGCGCCGACGCGATCGTGCTCACCGGCGATCTGGTCGACGGCACGGTCGCCGCCCTGGCCGACGACGTCGCGCCGCTGGCGGCGTTGCGCGCGCCCCACGGGGTGTACTTCGTCACCGGCAACCACGAGTTCTACAGCGGGGTCGAGGCGTGGCGCATCGAGCTGGCCCGCCTGGGCCTCACCCCGCTGCGCAACCAGCACGTCGCGATCCGCCGCGGCGCCGCCGCCCTGACCCTGGCCGGCGTCGACGATCACACCGGGCGACGCTTCGGCGCCGATCACGGGCCGCGCTACGACGCCGCGCTGGCCGGACGCGATCCGAGCGCGCCCGTCGTCTTGCTCGCTCATCAGCCGCGCCAGATCAAACACGCGATCCGCCATCGGGTCGCGGTCCAGCTCTCGGGCCACACCCACGGCGGCCAGGTCTGGCCGTGGCACTTCGTCGTCGCGCTGCAGCAGGGCGGGCGGGTCGCCGGGCTGTATCGCGAAGGGCCGACCACGCTGTACGTGTGCCGCGGCGCCGGCTACTGGGGGCCGCCGGTGCGCGTCGGGGCGCCGCCCGAGATCGCGCGGATCGTCCTGCGGGCGGTGCCGGCGTGAGGCGCGCGTGGGCGCTGGCGGTGGCGCTCGTCGCGGCCTGTGGCTCGCGAGGCCCCGGCCTCGATCGCGAGCGGGCCGCGGCGGTGTTCTCGCGGGTCGCGGTCGACACCGGCGGGGTGCATGGCCTGTCGGGCCTGGCCGTCGATGGCGATGGCCGGCTGTGGACGGTGGCAGAGCGCGGCGCCGTCGCGTTCGCGATCACCGTCGACGGCGGCGTCTCGACCGCGCGCCGTCACCCGATCGCCGGGTTGCCGCCCGGCGAGGACCTCGAGGCGGTGGCGGTCGCCGACGACGGCGGTCTGTGGCTGGGCACCGAGGGGCGCGATCGCGGCGTCGCGCGGGTGTTTCACGCCGCGCGCGCCGGCGACGGCTTCGCGATCGATCGACCGGCGATCGAGCTGCGCGCGGAGACCGTGGGCGTCGAGGTCGGTGCCAACCACGGCGCCGAGGGTGTGTGCGCAGCGGCGGGGCGGATCTACGTCGCGATCGAGACCGCCGGCCGCGACGACGACGGTCGGTGGGCGCCGGTCGTGGCCATCGATCCGGCGAGCGGCGCGCAGGTGGTCCGCCGGCTGCGCTTGACGAGCGACGCCGGCAAGCTGTCGGCCCTCGAGTGCTGGCGCGACGGTGAGCGCGTGCGCGGCTGGGCGATCGAGCGCCACTTCGCGGTCACCCGGTTGCTCAGCTTCGACCTCGATGGCGAGGGCGCGATCGCGCCGACCGTGCTGGTCGATCTGGGGCCGGTCCTGCGCGGCAGCTTGAACCTCGAGGGCCTGGCCCGGTTGCCCGACGGCCGGCCGGTCGCCGCCGTCGACAACCAGTACCGCACGATCACGGGACCCGACGAACTCCTGGTCTTTCGCGCGGCGCCGCGACGTTAGGGCCGCGCTCCGAACTGCGGGAACTCGAGGCAGCACAGTCCGCCCACGCCGTTGCTGAACGGCGACGCCGAGATGAAGCCCTCGAGGCCGCAGTCGTTGGCGACGATCACGTTGCCGGTGTCGGTGAAGGCGGACAACCAGACCGCGCCCGGGTGGCGGTAGCCCGAGTAACAGGCGGCTTTGCGGTACTGCGCGATCGTGCACAGCGACGCGCCGTGGCGCCCGAAGCAGTCTTGATCGGCGATGTACCAGTTGGTGACCTCGCCGACGGCGACGCACAGCAAGGTCACGCCGAGGTCGATCGGATCCATCCCCGCCGGGCAGGTCGCCGTCGGCGCTGGACCCTCGGGGCCCTGGGGACCCTGCGGACCTTGCGGACCGGTGGCGCCGGTGGCGCCGGTGAGGCCGATGGGACCTTGGGGGCCGGTGGCGCCGGTCAGGCCGGTGAGGCCGCGCGGACCGGTGGCGCCGGTGAGGCCGATGGGACCTTGCGGGCCGGTGGCGCCGGTGGCGCCGGTGAGGCCGATGGGACCTTGGGGGCCGGTGGCGCCGGTGGCGCCGGTGAGACCGGTGGGACCTTGGGGGCCGGTAGCGCCAGTGGCGCCGGTGAGCCCGATGGGACCTTGGGGGCCGGTGGCGCCGGTGGCGCCGGTGAGGCCGATGGGACCTTGGGGGCCGGTGGCGCCGGTGAGGCCGGTGAGACCCGTCGGGCCTTGGGGGCCTGCGGGTCCGGCCGGCCCCGCGGGTCCGGTAGCGCCGGTGAGGCCGGTGAGACCCGTCGGGCCTTGGGGGCCTGCGGGTCCGGCGGGCCCCGCGGGTCCGGTGGCGCCGGTGAGGCCGGTGAGACCGCGCGGGCCCGCAGGTCCGGTGGCGCCGGTGAGGCCGATGGGCCCTTGCGGACCGGTTGCGCCCGTCGCGCCGGCGGCGCCCGTGAGCCCGATCGGGCCCTGCGGCCCTGTCGCGCCGGTGGCGCCGGTGAGCCCGATCGGGCCCTGCGGCCCCGTCGCGCCGGTGAGCCCCGTAAGCCCGATGGGACCCTGCGGCCCCGTGGCGCCGGTGAGGCCGATCGGCCCGGCCGGCCCCGCGGGGCCCGTCGCGCCGGTCGCGCCGGTGAGGCCGATGGGACCTTGCGGCCCCGTGGCGCCAGTGAGGCCGATGGGCCCTTGCGGCCCTGTCGCGCCGGTGAGACCGATCGGACCGGCCGGCCCCGTGGCGCCAGTGAGGCCGATGGGCCCTTGCGGACCTGTCGCGCCGGTCAGCCCGATCGGCCCTGCCGGCCCCGTGGGACCCATCGCGCCAGTCGCGCCCATCGGCCCTGCCGGACCGGCGGGACCGATGAGTCCCGTCGGATCGCCGACCCAGCGTCCGTCGCTGTCGATCACCTGCCGGCTGCCGACGAAGACGCTGTCGGGATGGATCGCGCCCAGGACATCGCCGGCGTAGAGCGCGTAGGGCACGCTCACCAGCTCCTCGCGCGGCGTCATCTCGCCGTCGCTGTCGATGGCGATGCCGAGGTAGGCCGGCGTCCCGTCGAAGGTCGGCAAGGCCGTGGTGGTCCCGAGGCCGATCACGAAGTAGCCGTCGTCGAACGTGACGGTGTGGCTCTCGGTCCAGCGCGCGGTGCCGCCCGACGGGACGTCGTAGAGCGCGAAGGTCATGGTCCGCGCGCCGTCGACCGGCGTTCCGTCGGCGGCGAACAGCCGGCCGGTCTGGGTCATCAGGTTGGGCACGTCGCCCGGGCCGGCGGTCGCCGGGGCCGCGGCCACTGCGAGGGCAGCGAGGATGAGCGGAGCGAGAGCGCGCATGGAGACCTCCAGCTAGCGTTGCGTGGCGCCGGTGACACCACCGCGGCGCTGGTAGTTGGGGGACGTCGACGAGCCGTCGCCGGAGCGCAGCGTGCCGAACAGCTTGTAGTTGGGGCTCTGGGCCTCGACCGCGCCGGTGACGACGCCGGTGCCGGGGTGGCCGACCGGGGCGTCGAGCCCGGCGTCGACCAGCGGCCCATCGACCAGGGTGGCGTCGACGAGCAACGCGTCGACGACGCCGGCGTCATCGATTCGAGCGTCGGTGATTTCTTTGCCCTTTTTCCCACACCCGGCGAGGGCGAGGATCGCGACGATGGTCCACCCGCGCATGCCCAGCATCGTCCGCGGTCAGGCCGCGCCGGTCAATCGCCAGCTCTGGCAACTCACGGCCAAGCGACTCCCATCACACGATCGCCCACGCACCTTGCCCGTCGCCTGCGATGGACGACCAGGCCGCGCCCGCCGCCCTGGGTCCCTATACAACCCGCGCCGCTCCGAAACTCAGGGCGGCTTGGTTCACGTGTGGGGTTCCGGAAACCCCTGCGATGGGTCTCCGCCCCGCGCCCGCCGCTCCGAAACTCAGGGCGGCGTGCTTCACGTGCGGGGCAACCCTGCGATGGGTCTCCGCCCCGCGCCCGTCGCTCCGAAACTCAGGGCGGCTTGGTTCACGTGCGGGGCAACCCTGCGATGGGTCTCCGCCCCGCGCCCACCGATCCGGAACTCAGGGCGGCTTGGTTCACGTGTGGGGTTCCGGAAACCCGTTGGAACGGGCCACCACCCCGCGCCCGCCGCACCAGTTCCCTAGAAGAACGCAACGCTACTTGCCGAAGCGATACGTCGTGAACAGCGAGTCCATCCGGGTGTCCTGACCCGCGGTGAACGTGTTCATGCACGCGTCGTCGGTGTAGTCCATGAAGTTGGTGATCGGGTCGACGCCGGGGAAACGCGAACCCGTGCAGGTGTCGCGGCCGGTCGGGCAACCGTAGGCCGCGCTGCGCTCGGCGGGGGTGTCAGCGACGCCGTCACCACCGGTGGTCGAGCGGACGCAGCCGCCCTGGAACGTGTGATAGAGGCCCATCCAGTGGCCGACCTCGTGGGTGCCGGTGTCGCCGAGGTTGTACGGCGCCGCGGTGCCGCCGGGGACCGACGAGTAGAGGATCACCACGCCGTCGTCCTTCGGACGGCTGGTGTAGCTCGACGGGAAGGTCGCCCAGCCGAGCAGGCCGCCGCCGGGGTTCGACGAGTAGATGTTGAGGTCGTCCGCGGTGCCGACGCGGAGGGCGTTCTTCATCGCGGCCTCGGCGGAGGTGCCCGGGCCGGCGGTGTACCAGGAGGCGTTGGTGGTGCGCGTGGTCTGGACCAGGTTGAACGACCAGCCGGTGCCCGCGTAGGCCGCGTTCAGCACGTTCATCTGCGCGGTGATCTGCGAGTCGGGGATGTTGCCGTTCGAGAGCGCCGTGCCGTTGTTGATGACGTGCCAGTAGACGTTGATCGTCCCACCGGTGGCGTTGCCGCCGACCTGATCCTTGCGCTCGGACAGGAAGGTCTCGACCTCGTCCTCGATCGCGAGGCGCTGCGCCTCGTCGAGGTCTTCGGTGCCGCACAGGCGCGCCGAGCCGTCGTAGTCGGCGGGCTGCTCGCCCTCGATGATCGGGCCGGTGTCCAGCGAGTCCTCGTCCTCCATCACGCAGGCGCCAGCGGCGAGCGCGGTCAGGGACACGAGCAACGAAGCGCGAAAGGCAGAACGACGCATCAGGGGCTCCCTCGACTGAGAATGGAAAGTTCCGTTTCGGTGCGCAGCCCTACAGCACGCGGCGTTCCAAGCCGCGGCGCGATCCCGGCGCGGTGGCGCGTGACAGCGCGGTGACGCAGAACCGGATACTTGCGGCCGTCGCGAGGCGGATCTCTCCCCACGGGTACCGAGGGCGACCTACACCCGCCGACTGGGGCCAGACTGCGCAAGGTGGGGCCTCGCTGTGCCAGCCTGTCCTAGTACAAGCGGCGTTCCGCTACGCGTCGTCGTCGGTGGACGCCCCCGATGAACCCCGGTGCGCCCACATCGCGCTGGCGGTCTCGCCGCGCCGGTTCCTTCGCCCGGGCCGGCCCGGCGGATCGCGCGACGTATATATTGCCCGCGTGAACACCGTCGACCTCGCCCGCGCCTGGCTGGCCCGCGACCCCGATCCCGACACCCGCGCCGAGCTGGGCGCGCTCCTGGCCAAGGTCGAGGCCGGCGACGCCGCCGCGGCCGCCGAGCTCGCCGAGCGATTCTCGGGGCGCCTCGAGTTCGGGACCGCCGGCATCCGCGGCGTCCTGGCGGCCGGTCCCCAGCGCATGAACCAGCTCCAGGTCCGCGAGGTGACCGCGGGCCTGGCCGCCTACCTGGCGGCCGAGGTCCCCGACGCCCGGACCCGCGGCGCCGTGATCGGCTACGACGGCCGGCGCAA
>Ga0075163_10014821_pt1 | contig 10044 bp, 8 predicted proteins | sample JI1023141ADNA_FD_71478 | JGI IMG/M metagenome (GOLD analysis project Ga0075163, IMG submission 71478) | Wastewater effluent complex algal communities from Wisconsin, to seasonally profile nutrient transformation and Carbon sequestration -... | ecosystem: Engineered > WWTP > Effluent > Algae... | reverse complement strand
TGATCTCTCGAGCCTGTTCGGTTTCCGTAGAAATTAGAACTTAATATTGAATCGGTATACATAAATCCATTAAAGGATGTCGTATCGATACCATACCAGTCAGTGCTATTATTTTCGAAGCGATAAGTCCGAGCGCCTTTATTAAATCGGATATAACCAATATCCATCAATGAAAAGCCAATACGGTAATCATATGGCTTCTCCCCTCTTCCCCGTTTACAGGGATCAAAGAATGCATAATTTCTGTTTTTGAAATACTGCACACCCACCGTAGTAGAAAATCCATTTCCACGATTCGCCAACGGTCCATCAACGCTATTGGCTGAATTATCCGGAAACGCGTGACCATAAGTGGCATTGATATTATTTACGATAAGCAAGGTATCAGCCGGAACAATATAGTCGGCGTCGTCGATTTGCAGAAAGAATCCATCCAAACCGTAATTATAATTCACGGTAGCAGCAGCTGACCAGTAATCTGTTTTGGATTCATACAACAGCTTTCCGAATGTTAATCCGAACTCATGCCATGCTGCCATTGCTGCTTTCGCATCTTTCACCGTATAACGGTTGTCTTGCTGTAAGTCATAATCAAATCCTTCCTTCAGGTACTTTGCCAGGTGATAAGGAATTTTATTTGCACTCAATTCAGCGCGTGTACTTACATGAAATGCGGCGCCCCATTTTTGATCTGACCAGATAAAGGCAGGATATTTTGCAAACGCAGAAAGATAACCGGCTTTATTGGGTGTCTTCCTGTAACGATCAGTAAATTTTTCTTTTTCGGTTGTCTCACCTTGAAAACTGTTTCTGATCAAACGGCTATTTCGTTGCAACAGCATGTAGTTGTTTACAAAGCCCACATCCATCGATAAAAAATGCAACTCCCATTTGTACGGAGCATCCACAATTGATGCAGGATTCAGGTCGATACCCATTTGTCCCGCATAATTCGAATGCGCAGCACCCCACATTTCCTGAGCCTTCACCGGAGCTGTTAAAACCAGCATCCACAGCACGAATATCAACTTAGCACGTTTCAAGAGCAGTTTGTTTATCTGCAATTAAACGACTAAGACGGAAAGGAAGTTGCTTTAATTCGCTGAACCTGTCAATTTTTCATCTGAACGGGAAATCGTTCAAACGAACATCTTGCCCGGGTTGAGAATCCCGTTTGGATCAAAGAGCTTCTTTATGCCTTTTTGTAACTCTAACTGACTGTAATTGAACGGAATATCCATATAACCTTTCTGAACATAACCAATTCCATGTTCACCGGAGATGGTACCCTTTAATTTCACACAGAGTTCGAAAATCTCACGAATTCCGAGCGGAACCTGATCATTCCAGGCTTCTTCTGACATATTATCCCGGATAATATTTACATGTAGATTACCATCGCCGGCATGACCGTAACAAACCGATTTGAATCCATATTTCTTACCGATCTCTTTCACCCCTTTGAGTAAAACCGGGAGTTCAGCACGTGGCACTACAGTATCTTCTTCCTTGTACACAGAATGTGACTTCACCGCTTCACCAACTGCGCGACGCATTCTCCAGAGATCATTTTTCTGCTGAGCTGTATCTGCAAACATCACTTCGTCACATTCGTGGGCATACATCACCTCACTGATCTTTTCGCAATCCTTGAACAAGGTATCGAGATCATGACCATCTACCTCAATGAGCAAATGCGCCTGATGCTCGTCCTTCACCGGAATTTTCACATCCACAAACTTCATCACAAAATCGATGGCATCCCGTTCCATGAACTCCATTGCCGAGGGAGTATATCCAGCCCTGAAGACTGCAGAAACCGCTTCACAGGCCTTCTCCGGAGAGAAAAACGGCACCAGCATTAGCAGATTTTGCGTAGGCAGGGGAATCAGACGAAACACAATTTTGGTAATAATACCCAGCGTTCCTTCACTGCCGATTATGAGCTGTGTGAGATTATATCCGGTGGAATTTTTTAACACATTAGCACCTGTCCAGATGATTTCACCGGTAGGCAAAACCACCTCGCAATTCAGCACATAATCCTTGGTAGTACCGTACTTCACCGCCTTGGGTCCGCCTGCATTTTCAGCGAGATTTCCTCCGAGAAAACAGCTTCCGCGACTAGCAGGATCCGGAGGATAAAAGAGTCCTTTTGCTTCCACCGCATCTCTGAAAACCTGATTGACCACTCCCGGCTCAACGGTTGCCTGGAGGTTTCGTTCATCAATTTCAATGATTTTATTCAACCGTTCTGTCGACAAAACGATACCTCCAAAAACGGGCAACGCACCACCCGACAAACCGGTTCCTGCACCACGGGGAGTAACAGGAATTTTATACTCATTCGCCAGTTGCATCACTGCTGAAATCTCCGATGCCGATCCGGGCTTTACTACGAGTCCGGGCATGAAATGATAATCTTCCGTTTCATCACTCCCGTAATCCGTTTTTTCCTCGTCAGCAACCAGCAGATTCGCCTTTCCCACTGCCGATTCAAGGGCTGCAATCAATGCTTCCGAAATCGTCGTTTCTGTGCTCTTCATACAGCAAAAATACACAAGACCCTATGATGAATTCAGCAATGTTTGTTTAAGTTTCAGGAAGTTTTCAAATATCCGGCACAACCTTTCAACAATTTGAATAAGTCGCGATGGCACAATAGACGTTTGGGTTAAATTTGCCTATCATCCGTTTAAATTATGAAAGAAGAATATGTAAAATGGTTTTCGCCCGTTCTTGGTCAGGAGACAGAAATGCTGATTTTCGGAACATCGGGTCGTCCGGTGGTTATCTTCCCTACTTCAATGGGAAAATACTACCAGAACCGCGACTTTAAACTCATCGAGAGTGTAGCCTGGTTTGTTGACAATGGTTTGGTGAAGATTTACTGTCCTGACAGTGTCGATGAGCACTCGTTTTACGAAGAGATGATTCATCCGGGTGAGCGGATTCGTCGTCATACCATCTACGATAAATTCATTCTGGAAGAGGTGGTAGAAAGAGCTGCCGCAGAAACCGGACAACACAAAGTAACCGTAGCCGGCTGCAGCTTTGGCGGATACCAGGCGATAAATTTCGCATTTCGTCATCCGGACAGGGTTTCGAATGTATTCAGCATGGGCGGAGCTTTCGACATCACCAACCATATGGACGGTTATTACGACGAGAACGTATATTACAACAATCCGGTAGATTTCCTGGCCGGGCTCAACGATGAAAATCTCTGGAAAATGGGCATCGTTCTCGGTGTTGGAGAACATGATTTCTGTTTACCCCAGAATCACCGGCTTGCAGAAATAATGGCCCGTAAGGGAATGCCCTATTGGCTGGATATTCGTCCGGGAATGCCCCACGACTGGCCAGCATGGAGAGAAATGCTCCCAACCTATTTCGGCCGACTCGACTTCTGAAAACCCGAAAAAAACCAAACAGGTTCAGGGCTTTTTAGTACCTTCGTAAGAGATCATAAAAAGGCTGACACTGGAGACCGTCAACCCGTCATCACAACGACTTTAAAACAAAAAAATAGAATCTATGAAACGTATTGGAATCATGCACGGCATGGAAAGAACTTTTCCCGATGCCCTCATCGAAAGAATTAATTCAAAAAACGAAGCCGGCATTCAGGCTGAACTCGTAAAAATCGACAAATGCATACAGGGAGAAGCGGTAGATTATGCCGTTATCCTCGACCGTATATCACAAGATGTTCCTTTTTACCGGGCTTATCTGAAGAATGCTGCACTTACAGGAACAGCAGTACTCAACAATCCGTTCTGGTGGAGTGCTGATGAGAAATTTTTCAATAACTGCCTGGCCATGCGTCTCGGCATTCCGGTTCCAAAAACCTGTTTGCTCCCATCCAACCAATGGCCAACAGATACCAGCGAAGCCTCTTTCCGCAACCTGAAAATGCCACTCGACTGGCAGGGAATGTTTGACTACACCGGACTACCTGTATACATGAAACCACATGCCGGCGGAGGTTGGAAAAATGTATTTCAACTCGACACACAGGATGGTTTCTTCCAATCGCACCAGACAACCGGACAACTCGTAATGTTGTTGCAGGAGGAGATTAAATTCGACAGCTATTTCCGGGTGTATTGCATCGGACAACAGGATGTACGCATCATGGAATATGAGCCACGTAATCCGCACCATCTGCGTTATGTACACAATAAATTCAACGCTGATAAAAAACTCCTCGACACCATCCTTGATTATACCTATCGCCTGAACGAAGCATTGGGATATGATTTCAATACAGTAGAGTTTGCTGTCCGCGATGGAATTCCATACGCCATCGACTTCTGCAATCCGGCACCGGATGCGGATGTTCACAGTGTTGGACAAGAAAACTTCGACTGGGTAATTGAATCTGCAGCCAACATGTGTATCCGCAGAGCCAAGGCCCACCGTGAGAATGGCGACAACCTCACATGGGGAACCTTCATGAAAAACGCCACCATGGGAATGGCTACCGGAAATCCGGTTCCGAAATTCGGCGCACCCCACGAAATACAAAACGCTTAAAAAAATCCGGCAGATCGTCAGTCAGGAGTGATGGACGATCTGCCATTCAAACCATAAATTTGGTATAGACATCACCGTTAGATGTCATCACCGCAGCCCCTTTCCCTATGACCATGTTCACCCTCGGAATCGAAGAAGAATTCCAGATCATCGACCCTACGACGCGGGAGTTACGCAGTCACATGCACCAGATTGTTGAAGGCAGTAAAACCATCCTCAAAGAGCAGGTAAAAGCTGAAATGCACCAAAGCGTGGTGGAAGTCGGAACCAACATCTGCCGCGATGTGGAAGAAGCCCGCAAGGAAGTAACTTATCTGCGACGAATGATTGGTGAAATTGCAGCCAAACAAGGATTGCTCTTTGCTGCAGGTGGCACACATCCATTCAGTCGCTGGCAAGACCAGTTGATCACCGACCATCCACGTTACCATGAAATTGTTGATCAGCTTCAGGATACAGCACGAGGCAATCTGATTTTCGGACTTCACGTACACGTTGGAATTCCGAGTCGTGAAATCGGAATACAGCTCATGAATCAGGCTCGTTATTTCCTCCCACACATCTTCGCGTTATCTGCTAATTCTCCATTCTGGCTGGGACGAAATACCGGATTCAAGGCATACCGCACTAAGGTGTTTGATAAATTTCCACGCACCGGTATTCCGGAAGATTTCAGCAGCGTAGCAGAATACGACACCTATATCAACTTGCTGATAAAAACCAACTGCATTGACAACGGAAAGAAAATCTGGTGGGATCTTCGACTCCATCCGTTCTTCGAAACGATTGAATTCAGGATCTGCGACGTGCCGATGCGTATTGACGAAACTATTGCACTGGCGTCGCTGATGCAGGCTGTGGTAGCGAAGATTTACAAACTCATGAAGCAAAATCTCAGCTTCCGGAATTATAGTCGCGCACTCATTAACGAAAACAAATGGCGCGCAGCCCGCTATGGTATCCACGGTAAACTCATCGACTTTGGTAAACAGGAAGAAGTTCCAACCAAGGATCTGATTTACGAGCTTCTTGATTTCGTAGACGATGTGGTGGACGATCTCGGCAGCCGAAATGAACTTCGTTACATTGAAAAAATGCTCGAACAGGGAACGGGGGCTGACCGACAACTGAAAATTTACGAATCCACCGGCGACTTAAAAGATGTTGTCGATTACATGGTAAGCGAAACAAACTTCGGGTTATAATCGTAGAAATGGAATTCTATCACCGCTTCGTGCCGGAACAGGAAAACCATCATATCATCCGTGTAGCCATACTCGACTTGTACAACAACGAGCCGAATGAGGGTATGCGTGGAATTCAGACTATCCTGAATCAGCAAGATATCCCCGCGCCTTTTCAGCTGCGTTGGGAACGTTTTGATGTTCGTTTTAAGGAAGAAATTCCGGATGACTCGTTCGATATTTATATCAGCAGTGGTGGTCCGGGAAGTCCACTGGAAGAGCCGGGCGCCCGCTGGGAGATAGAATACTTTAAACTCATCGACAAACTCTGGGAGCACAATAAGAGCGATGATGCTTCAAAAAAATTCATCTTCTTTATCTGTCATTCTTTTCAGCTCATGTGTCGTCACCTTGATCTGGCAGATGTGGTGAAACGTCATTCTACTGCATTCGGTATTTTCCCGGTACATAAAACAGAAGAAGGGCAAACGGAAAAATGCTTCGCCAAGCTTCCGGATCCGTTCTTCGCTGTTGACTCGCGCGATTGGCAGGTTATTCAACCGAACGACGAACAGATGGAAAAAATCGGAGCGAAGTTGCTGGCCATCGAAAAAGACCGGCCACATGTTCCCTATGAGCGTGCGGTGATGAGTATTCGTTTTAGTCCGGAGATGATCGGCACCCAATGTCATCCCGAGGCAGATCCTGTTGGTATGCTTCACTATTTACTGCGTACCGATAAAAAGGAAATCGTAGTGAAACATCATGGACAAGAGAAATACGATGAGATGTTGTTACATCTTAATGATCCCGACAAGATCAATCTCACGCAATCATCGTTGATACCGGCATTTCTGGAAGATGCCATTCGGAAGATAGTACAACAGGTAAAAGTAAATGCCTGAGAGGGAATGAAAACACCATCGCATTAAACGAGCGATGAACCGCTAAACCATTTTACTTCCTTCCAAAATCAGCAGGAATTTCTCCCCAGAATTCTGTTTCCCACTTCAGAATTGGATTTGCATAGGAATTATTCTCAAGCCAGGATTCAGCACGGTGGATATACTCAAATAAAATTTCGTTCCGGCCTGTATCTGCCAGCTTCGTACCACACTTTTTCTTCTTCACCCAGCCAATAGCAATTTTTGAATCGGTATAGATAATTTTAGTAGGCAACTGTTGCTGTTTCAATAATGCCAATCCATGCACGATCGCTAAAAACTCTCCCACATTATTAGTACCATCAGGATAAGGCCCCATGTGAAAAATTTCCTGACGGGTTTGAAAATCCACACCACGGTATTCCATCAATCCGGGATTACCACTACAAGCCGCATCCACGCAGATACTATCTCCACGAGGCTGACCTACATTTCCCTTCGTTGTTTTTACCGTTTCGCCAGCAGCAGCTTTTTTGTAAATATGACGAGCGGGATGCTGCTGATAAGCTTCTTCCGCTTCTTTTTTCGACGTAAACGATTTATATTTCGCATTCGGAAATCCATCGATATTGCGTTTACATTCATCCCATGAAGTATAAACCCCGGGGCGGCGTCCCTCCCACACTACATAAAATTTCACTTTTGACGACATGCTGCAAACATAGCAGAAAATAGTCAACCTTCGTGTGCACAAAAGACCGCTCAGGTCACATAATACATGTTGATTTCACCCTTGTACTTTGCATTTATCTTGCCACGGCTCAAGCACTCCACCGACGAACGGATACGTTGATATGTACTCTCAGAAATATTGATCTTCCCCGGTTCACCGGCCTGCTCCAGTCGTGCAGCAATATTCACGGTATCTCCCCAAATATCATAAGCAAATTTATGGATGCCTACAATTCCTGCAATCACAGGACCCGTATGAATTCCGATCCTGATCTGCACCTGCTCCTCTAACGGTTTCAATGCATTGAAATGATGAATAAAATTGATGATCTCTCTGGCAGCCAGCACAGCATCAAACGCATGTGTATCGTTCTCTACGGGCAAACCACCTGCACACATAAATGCATCACCCAACGTTTTGATTTTCTCCAGGCGATGACGGGCACTGATCTCATCAAACTCCGAAAAGAAATAATGCAGATCAGCAACTAACTTATCCGGACTCAACCGTTCACTCATCTTTGTAAACGCAACTATATCAATAAACATAACGGTCACGGAAGGATAACTCTTCGACGTAGCCTTTCCGTTCAGCTTCAACTCTTCAGCCACTTCCGAGGGAAGAATATTCAGCAAGAGCTCATCCATCTTCCTCCCCGACTCCTTCTTCAATTTAAATTTCTGATACCATGTAACCGACAACACCATCAACAAAACCGCCAGCACAATCAGCGACAACCGGATTATCCTATCATTCTCTTGCTGCGAAGTCAGTAGTTCGATTTTTGAATTCTGCAGTTGAATATTCTGTCGGTCTTCCAGCACCCGCATCGTTTGTTCCGCATCCGATTTCTTAAGTGAATCTTTCAGCTGCAACATAAACTGCACCTGATTCATCGCCCTTTTATATTCACCAATTGTATCATACACATGAATCAGTGCCTCTGAAATCTGCACACATTCATCGTATCTGTTGCCAAGCTTTTCATGTAACAAGGCCTGCTCGAGCATTTGTTCAGCCAGTTTAAAATTGCCAATTGCAACAGCGGCCTTTCCAATCAGAAATTCAGCACGAGCCTTTCCGGTTTGATTGGAAGTCCCTTCCGCTTCTGTAGTACGAAAATAATCCAAGGCGATATTTGTCTCGGCCAGACTCTCCAATGGCTTCCCCACTTTGAGATATAACTGCGCCAGACCCAAACGACTCTCCATCTCCCGCTGACGGAAAGCACTTTTCACATTCATAAACAAGGCTTCCTTCAACACCCGCTCTGCTTCTGAATATTCACCCAACTCGATTAGAGAAAGTCCATGCAGGTATTGCGTAGTAATAAAATTCAACGAATCATTACACTCCCGCAACAACACAAACGCACTGTTAAAATAATTGGAGGCCGCTTTATAATTTCGCTGTGCATACAGTAAGATACCGAACTGCATTTCAGCCAGACCATGCTCCTTTCGCAGGCCCTCAATCTTAAAAATTTTATCAGCTTCTATAAAACTCGTCATTGCCCGATCATAATCGAGAAGTGAAAGGTGTAATTTCCCCTGCAGATACAACGACATCCCGAGCATCTTTTTATCGCCGGTTTCCTTCGCAAGTACAAATGCCTTCTGTAAATACACATTCGCCAGATCAGGTCTGTTTTCACTTAAGAAAGTACGCACCAGAACATGCGCCGTTGACAATGCCGCCTCTTTATTCTGAGAAGACGCTGTAAATGCAACCTGCAAACTATCTTTGTATTGCTGACTATTTTGCGCGACGGATTTGTTTGTGGAAAATACAAACACAAACAGATAAACAGCAACCGTCAGGAAACGGTTCCGCATCAGATACTGAAAACGCATTTGAAAGGAACGACGCTAAAATGACTTAACGTGTCAATGTCCCGCAATCAGTAGGGCAAGTAGACTCGCTCATAATACGACGACCCTCTATTCCTTCAAGGATTCGATGTGTTGCAACTGAACTCTTACCACCTTCCACAACAGTACAAAACTTCTCTGCACTGTTAAATGCAGGATACACATAAATACCATTAAAACTCTGATTCTGCAACAACCAGTTAATCGATTCTTTAGAGATGAAATATCCACGAGGCATTCCGTCTTGATTTTTACTGACTCTCCATTTATAGGCTTCGATAATTGCAGCCGCATCAACCGTAGTAATATTTACATCCGGCGACGCTAATGAAGCATCCTTAGAACCTGAAGAAGCACTTTCAGTTGCCCCCCAGGAAATCAACAATCCGCTAACTGTAATCATGCCGGTAACAGCGAATAAATGATAAAGAATCTTTCCGGATTTTTGAACCCGGCTAAAAATCTGATTTTTCATAGTAGTTAAGTAGTTGTGTGTTTTCAAAGATATTTATTTAAGTCACCCATCAATTAAAAATCATATAATTTGGGGACATTAAGTTATCGGGCACAACATTCGCTCCGCCTGCCATCAGAATCGCCTAATATTCTTTTGGAAAAGAGCCACTCTACGCCCGACTGAAAAATTGTTGAAAAGTATTTCACTTAAAAAGCCGAAACGCCTGATTTTCTGCCACTTCAATCTGATCTGACCTGCGATAAAAAACACTAATTTTGCATTTTAGAATTCAGCCTCTTCTTCCCCGCATGAAATACACTCCGAAATCCCCCGCAATCCTCTTATTGGCCGATGGTACGGTCTATCATGGCAAAGC
>Ga0075163_10014820_pt1 | contig 10045 bp, 10 predicted proteins | sample JI1023141ADNA_FD_71478 | JGI IMG/M metagenome (GOLD analysis project Ga0075163, IMG submission 71478) | Wastewater effluent complex algal communities from Wisconsin, to seasonally profile nutrient transformation and Carbon sequestration -... | ecosystem: Engineered > WWTP > Effluent > Algae... | reverse complement strand
TCTGATTCAGATCATCCCCACCGTCGTCGTCAGCAAGGCACAGAACATCGAAGATCGCGTTCAGCGCCCATACACACCGCTGGAACTGGCGGGCCGGGACATCTACGTCAGCGAAGGCTGCTACAACTGTCACAGTCAGATGATCCGCACCATGCTGCCGGACGTTCTGCGCTATGGCGATTACTCCCGCCTGGGCGAGTCCATCTACGATCACCCCTTCCAGTGGGGCTCCAAGCGCACCGGTCCAGATCTCGCTCGCGTCGGTTCCCGCCGCTCCGCAAGCTGGCATTTCAATCACATGCGCGATCCAGAGAGCATGTCTGCTGGTTCTTTGATGCCTCGTTATCCCTGGCTCTTCGAAGAGACGTTTGATCAAAAGGCGCTGCCAAACAAGATCGCCGTGCTGGCTGGAATGGGTGAACCTTACCCACCGAAGACCAGCGATGTGATCAAGGAAGAAGCGATTCAGCAAGGCATCAAGATCGTCGAAGAACTCCAAAAAGAAGGCCTGCAAACCACGCCTGACAAAAAGATCGTCGCTCTGACCGCTTACCTTCTCCAACTGGGTAAGTACGATACACCGAAGCCAAAAGATCCTGCTGCAAATCCAGCGGTCGTTCCGTTCCCGCTGAAGCCCGGTAACCCAGACGTCTATCGCAGCGTCGCGCCCGGTGCTGGCGCGCAGTAATCCTTCACCGAACCTCATCCACTCCTCACTACCGCCATGTTTAAACGCGTCATTTTTGAAAATTGGAGTCTCATCATCGCCGTCGGTGCCTTTGCCTTCACGATGATCTTTTACGGAACGATGGTCATCCGCGCCATGCTCTTAAAGTCAGACAAAACGGACCACATGGCGGAGCTGCCACTGGATAAGGATCAACCTCTCTAACTCGAACCCCCCGCCACCCTGCCATGGACAACCAAGCACAGCAAAATTCAGGCGAGCCGCAATTACGCGATCACGTTTACGACGGCATTCAAGAGTATGATCAGAAGCTGCCAAACTGGTGGCTATTCACTTGGTATATCACCATGGTGTGGTTCGTCATCGCATGGCTCGCCTACTATCAATTTGGGGTTGGCCGCACCGACAGCCAAGCGATCGACCAAGCCTTAGCTGCGATCAGTGGGGAAAGTCAAAAAGCCTCCAATGAACTCACGGATGAAAAGCTCTGGGCGATGTCCCTTGATGCCAAAGTTGTCGATGCCGGTAAAGTGACCTTCACCACCTTTTGTGTGGCCTGCCACGGCGCAGACTTGATGTCCAAAAAGACCCACCCAGAGATCCCAACTCTGATCGGATTGCCTCTCGCGGACAGCGAATGGAAGTATGGCACCAACCCAACCCAAGTGCTGGAGATCATTCGCAAAGGTTCGCCTGACTTGACCAAGGGCATGCCACCTTGGGAGCCAGCGCTGGGCATTCGTCGCTCCGCCGAAGTGCTGGCCTACATTCTGAGCCACCACAAACAAGGGGAGCCTGCCACACTGGCTCCAGACTCTCCATTGAAAGGTGCCGCAGCCACTCCGGCACCAGCGAGTGCTCCCCCAGCCGCACCATCACCTGCGGCACCAGCACCCCCCGCACCAGCAACCGCTAAACCTTGATCGATTTTGACCCGGAGGACCGGATCAGCCACCCAGAATTTTGGCTGATCCACCCACCATGAAAGACCAGCCTAACCTTACTTCCCTCTCATCCATCAATGCTGATGGCTCCCGCAAATACATTCACCCATCGGATGTGCGGGGCAGGTTCACCCAATTGCGGCGACTCGTCGCCGCTGTGCTGCTGATCGTCTATGTGGCCCTGCCATGGATTCCGATCAATGGTTACCCTGCGGTTTTCCTGGATGCTGTCGGGAGGCGCTTTCACTTCTTCGGATTGACCATTGCCACCCAGGACATGTGGGTGGGTTTCTTTTTCATCACGGGGCTGGCTTTTTCGCTCTTCTTTGTGACATCCCTTTTTGGCCGTGTTTGGTGCGGCTGGACCTGCCCGTACACGCTGTTTCTTGAGCACGTTTTCCGTCGTGTCGAACGCTGGATTGATGGGGATGCGCCCGCCCGCCGCAAGCTAGACGCGGCACCGTGGACGGGTGCTAAGATCTTCAAGCGCGTATTTAAGCACACCGTTTTTGTCCTTATTGCGGCTGTCATCGCGCACATTTTCCTCAGCTACTTCGTTTCGATCAAGGGACTGTATCAGATGATGTCTGGGCCTCCTTCAGAGCACTTCCTGGCCTTTGGTATCGTCTTTGTTTTGACCTTCCTGCTCTACGGAAGCTTCAGTTGGTTCCGTGAGCAGTTCTGCGTCATCATGTGCCCATACGGGCGTCTTCAATCTGCGCTGACGGATGATCATTCGTTAGTGATTGGTTACGATCAAAAGCGCGGGGAACCTCGTGGGAAGGTCAGTGACCCCGATGCAGGTGCTTGTATTTCCTGCAATCGCTGTGTTCAGGTCTGCCCAACTGGCATCGATATCCGCAATGGTCTGCAGCTTGAATGCATTGGCTGTGCTGCTTGTGTGGATGCTTGTGATGATATCATGGTGAAGGTGGGTCGCCCGACTGGCCTGATTCGTTATGATTCGCACGTCGGGTTTCACGGTGGGAAGACACGATTCCTTCGCCCGCGCATTATTCTTTACACGGTCTTGATGCTGGCTGGCGTGGCCGCATTTGCCACCGCGCTGACGAAGATTGAGCCCCAACGCGCTAGCGCTGTGCGCATGTCTGGTGCTCCCTACTACCTGACGGAGACCACCGTGCGGAATCAGTTCCTCGTGCGAGTCATCAACAAGCTCAATAAACCCGCGCGCTTCAAGCTCACGATTGATGGGACGTTGCCGGAAGGCGTCTCAATCAACGGTTTGGGAGATGAACTCGATCTTGGCCCGCAGGTGGAAGAGCAGAAGAGCCTCGTCGTCAGCATCCCCAGGGATAGCTTCAAGCCTGGACTTACGTTTTATGTGCGTGCAACGAACCTGGATAGTGGATCATTCTCCATTACCCGACGTTTAGAATTGCTCGGACCAGACCCCAGAATCAACACAGACGCGCCCCTCAATGCCAAAGATTTTATCCAATAGGCCTTGGTTATTCGTGGCGGTGTTTTTTGTCTGCTTCGTCTGCCTCTGGGCGGCGTTCATCTTTTTCGCTGTGAAGCATCAACCCGCTGTCGTGCCGCTGAGCGAATCCACACCAGGAGGCGGCGCTGCCGTCCATGCAGAGCATTGATACCAGCCTAGCCGCCTTTGTGGTGGGCCTCATCACCAGTGTGCACTGCGTGGGCATGTGCGGCCCGCTGTCATGCTCCTGGGCGCTAACTCCGAAGCAGGGTGGGAAAGAAGTATCCTTCCTCACTGCGACAGCTCTCTACCACGCAGGACGCATCATCGCCTACACGACTGCGGGCGCGATTGCAGGCCTCATCGGCATGGTGCCGCTGCGCTGGGTGCAGAATAGCGGTGGGTGGATTCTGCCGTGGTTGCTTGTCGCTGCTTTTGCAATGGTTGGCCTGGGGCTTGATCGGTTCTTACCAAAGCCTGCACTTCTTTCCAAACCTCTGCGTCGCATCCAGCAGCGTGCCTTTCAAATGCCTGCGACAACGCGTGCAGCGCTGCTTGGGCTCGTGACGCCCCTGCTACCCTGCGGACCGCTCTACCTCATGCTGGGCCTTGCCGCAGCGAATGGCTCGCCCACGCGGGGTGCCGAGTTTTCAGCTGCCTTCGCCTTGGGCACGCTGCCCCTGCTTTGGCTGGCGCAAACCCAACTCCACTGGATGGGCAGTCGCCTCCAGCCGCAGACGCTCCGCACCGTTCAGCGCGCTTTGGCGACCGTCGCCGCGCTGGTGATGGTATGGCGATTGAGCAGTGGTATCGGTAGCGATGGGGAACCTGTGATGTGCCACGGAGGCTGATCTGGAAATGAAGACGGGGCGTCCGATGTGGACGCCCCGTTTTGTTGGGGTGAATGAATGTGGATCGACGGAGTCTTACCGCCCGAAGGAGAAAGACCAACTCACACCGCCGCCAGAGCGGCGATAGTAGCTACCGCGATCACAGGAGTCACCATGGGAATGGCCGTGGTAGTCTCCACGATAGCCTCCGTAGCTGCTGCCGTAGCTTGGGCGTGGATTGCAGAGGCTGCACCCACAGCTTGGGCGCGATGTGACCCACTGGCCGATGGGGTTTCCGCAACGGTCAAACCCGATAACCTGATAAGTCGCATAGACGGGGCGGCCACATGGAAGATAGCTTACGACGCGGCGGGCCCCGCTACCGTGGTCGGCATTGGCGACAGTAGGAACAGCGATTCCCAGGGTGGTGACGATGGCAAGGATGGCGAGGATTGTTTTCATGATGGTGTGGGTGAACGATTGGTTTGTGTTCAATGCGTTCGACGGGACACCCCGGGACTTATTCAAGCCCCTGCCATTTTTTTCCCAACCACCCGATTAGGCCCTGTGATCAGGCACCTGTGAGGCCACGCGTGTCTGCCAGTTTGGCACCAGCCAGCAACATCCCAGCCTGCGTGGTATCGGTGAGATCTGCGGCGATCAGATCAGCATCGGTGAAGTCTGCATTCGTCAAATTTGACCTCTGCAAATTCGCACCGCTCAGATCTGCTCCGCTGAGTTTGGCACCGCTCAGATTTGCATGACGCATGGACACGCCGCCCATGTCTGCACCCCGCAGATCTGCGCCGCTGAAATTGACACCGTCAAGATTCGCCCCGCTGAAGTCGGCTTTAAAAAGGTTGGCGCCTGAAAAGTTTGCCTTGGAAAGAGTCGTCCCGACAAAATGGGCTCTCTCCAAATTCAAATCCGTCAATACAGCCCCAGCCAGATTCATACCGGTTTCATCCAGCTTTCTGCCCTTCTTACCCTCACTGTCCAGCCACTGGGAGTGGCCCATGAGTTTCTCGTTCGTAATTGTCGCCATCGTCCTCTAAAGATGCCGTAATCGGTGATTCCTGCAAATGAAGATACGGATTCGTTTAGGGTTTGTCATCCGATGACCAATGCCCGGTAATCAGCCGCATTCGGGTTGCATTGACGGCGATTCGCCACCAGCAGTCTTTTCGGGACGTAACTTTCATCCAACGCTTCCTCTTTTATGCCTGATCATCCCTCTTCTCCCTTCGCCCGACTTCCAGATCCATCCCAATTTCGGTTCAATCCCAAATTTGCGGCAGGGATCGGAGTCGCGATTCTGGTTGTCATCGGCCTCCTGACCTGTGCCTATCAGGTTCCGGCGAATTCCGTGGCGGTCGTGCAGCGGTTCGGCGGCTGGCTCCAAAACGTCGGCCCGGGCCTGAATTTCAAGCTGCCCTTTGGCATTGATACCATCACTCTGGTGGAGGTGCAGCGGCAGTTGAAGCTGGAATTCGGCTACGCGACGCCGGGCAATTCCAATCCCTATCAGTCCCCGTATTCGCCCGATGACCAGGAAGGTGAAAAAAACATGGTCACTGGCGACTTGAACGCTGTGGTCGTCGAGTGGGTCGTCCAATATCACATCGCTGACCCAAAGGCCTACGTCTTCGAGTTCCGTGAACCGCCCCAGACACTGCGCGACCTTTCTCAGGCTGTCATGCGTGAGGTCGTGGGTGATCGTAGCGTCGATGAAGTCTTGACCATTGGCCGCCAAGAAATGGAGACGGTCTCCCTTGAGCGCCTGCAACAACTCGTCGCTGACTTGAAGATGGGCATCCACATTGATCAGGTTCAGCTTCGCAATGTCAATCCACCGCCGCCTGTGCAGTTGAGCTTTGACGAGGTGAATCGCGCCCAGCAGGAGAAGGAGCAGATGATCAACAAAGCCACTGGGGACTACAACCGGGAAGTGCCCAAGGCGCGCGGCGAAGCTGAGAAAATGCAATCCGCAGCGGAAGGCTATGCGACCCGCCGCGTGAATGAGGCGGAAGGGGATGTGTCCCGCTTCAGCGCGATCTTGGCGGAATACCTGAAGGCACCCGCAGTTACCCGCAACCGCCTATACCTGGAAACGATGGCTGAAATCCTCGGTGCTACGCCAGGAAAGATCATCCTGGACGACAAGGCCACCAACTTCATCCCCCACATGGCCATCCCAGACGCCGCGACCACCGGCGCTCGGTGAATCCACCTTTCCTACCTTTCTTCGCCATGAAGCCATCCATTCTTATCGGACTCATCGTCCTGCCCCTGTTCATCCTTATCAACTCCAGCCTCTACACCGTGGATGAGGTGGAGCAGGTCGTCATTACCCAATTCGGCCAACCTGTTGGCGAGCCAATTCGAGACGCCGGTCTGCACTTCAAGGTGCCCTTCGTCCAAATGGTCAATCGCTTTGAAAAGCGCGTCCTGGAGTGGGACGGCCCAGCTACCAAAATGCCCACCAAAGATAAGGTGTACATCGTCGCTGATACCTTTGGTCGCTGGCGCATCACCGAACCCCTGCTCTTCCTTCAGCAACTGCGCGATGAACGCAGCGCCCAGTCCCGCCTCGATGACATTCTCGGCAGCGAGACTCGCACCGTCATTGCACGTCACGACTTTATTGAGTCTGTGCGCACCTCGAAGGAACGCCAGGCCATCCGCGACGATACCGTGACCACGACGCTGGATTCGCGGATTGGCGTCCTGCCGCCCATCACCCGTGGCCGCACCGAGCTGGAACACGACATCCTCGTCGCCGCCCAGCCCAAGGTGCGCGGTCTGGGCATTGAATTGCTGGACGTCCGGTTCAAGCGCCTCAATTACAACGACAGTGTCAGCGCCACCATTTACGAACGTATGATCAGTGAGCGCGAGCAGATCGCGGAGCGCTATCGGTCCGAGGGGGAAGGCGAGGCAGCAAAAATCGGTGGGACAAAGGAGCGCGAGCTCCTGACCATTTCGTCCGGCGCCTATCGCAAGGTCCAGGAGGTCCAAGGAGCCGCAGATGCCCAGGCCACGGAGATCTATGCCAAAGCCTACAATCAGAGCCCTGACGCAGTGGAGCTCTTCCGCTTTCTGGCCACTCTGGATGCCTACAAAAAAGCGATTACCCCTGACACCCGACTGATTTTGACCACCGACAGCGACTTCCTCCGCCTGTTCAAGAGTGAGACGGGGGCACCCGCCCCCGACCTGAACCTTCCTGGTGCGCCGCTGATTCCAGGATTCCAACAAATGCCTTCCCTCTTAGGGACCCCCGGCGCAGTAAAATAACGCAAAAATAGGCAGCCAAAGTTCTCTGTTTGTCAAAGTGACAATCGTGTTCTAGTCTTCCCGCCCATTTTCCCGGTTGCGGCAGGCTCCTTGGCCTGCACCGGAAAAGCCCCCCAACCCGCCTCGTCTTCGCCCCCGATTTTCATGAACATCAACGTCGAACACAACCCCAACTGCAAAGCCACCATCCACGTCCACGCAACCCGCGAAGACATGGCCAAGCAGGAAGATCGGCTTGCTACCCGCTATGCCGCCAGCGTCAAGCTCCCTGGCTATCGCCCCGGCAAAGTGCCCAAGGCCGTCGTTCTGAAAAAGTATCAGCAAGAAATCGTCAACGAATCTCAGCGCGAGATCGCCAATGCGGCCCTCCAGCAGGCAGTGAAGAGCGAGGGGCTGGAAGTTCTAAACGTCCTCGACATGAAGGATCAAGCCGTGCACCCCACCGATGGCTCCTTCTCCTTCGCCATTGAGGTCAGCCTCACCCCGCGCTTCGAGCTTCCCGAGTACAAGGCGATCCCCGTCAAGCTGCCACGCATCGAAGTGGCGGACGCGGACGTTGATCACGATCTCCTCCACCTGCGCGAGCGTTACACCAGTTACACCGATGTTCATCGTGCCGCCGGTAATGGCGACTGTGTCGTGCTGAGCTTCACAGGCAGCGTCGATGGCCAGCCTGTCAGCGAGGCTTTCCCTGAGGCACCCGTGCATCTTGTCAAAGTGGACGACCAGTGGTTCCTCCTCGACGCCGAGGAAGACTTCCTTCCCGGCTTTTACGCAGGCCTGCAGGGTGTGCAAAAAGGCGATGAACGCACCCTCAAGATCGACCTTCCCGAAGACTTTACCTTTGAACCGATGCGCGGCAAGACCGTCGAATTCGCCGTCAGTTGCAGCGGCGTGAAGGAAAAGGAGTTGCCAGAAATCAATGCCGAGTTCATCAAGAAAATCGGTGGCGACGAAATGACCGAGGAGACGCTCCGTGGCGAAATCAAAGAAGCCATTCGCCGCCGCCGTGAACAAGCACGCGACACCGCGCTGGGGAACCAAGTCATCGCCCACTTGTTTGAGAAGATCGAGTTTGACCTGCCTGAAGAAGTGGTCAATCGCGCCGCCCAAAAGCACACCAACGACATCGCCGCCCGCGCTCTGCGCCAGGGGATGACGAATGAGCAGCTCATGGAACATCAGGACGAAATTCTGAACACTGCCGTCAATCAGGCCCGTCAAAACGTGAAGGTCAGCTTCATCCTGGAAGAGATCAGCAAGAAAGAGAAAATCCAAGTCTCGGAGCAGCAGCTCAGCGCCGTGCTGGCGAACATGGCTAGCCGCAGCGGCAAGCCAGTGAAGAAGTTCATCTCCGAAGCTCAACGCGATGGCACCGTGCGCGCCGTTGCGGACGATCTCCTGATGCAGAACACCTTGCAGTTTCTCAAGGACAACGCCCAGATCGAAGAGACTGATCCAGAGGCGGAACATTGCGATACGCATAGCCCTGCAAAGGCATAATTTGGTGCCGCCAAGGCATTTAGCCCTCCGTCCCGTGCTCTGGCGAGCACGCCTACTTCATACAGAGCGTAGGCGCAGTCGCCAGACTGCGTTGGGGCAGTGTTTGATGCGACTGCCCTCATTTCTGAGGGCGCTTTGACCGCCACAGAACCATCACGTCGGGGAAGTCCGTGAAGAGTCCGTCGATCCCGGCCTCATTCACGAGTAGCTCCAGCAACTCATCGGCGGAGCTGACGCACTTTGGCAGGTCATCGACCCGCAGCGTGTAGGGGTGCACCTTCAGCCCAACGGCGTGTGCATTGGCAACGAGGCTGGTGATGTGCTGCTCCGCCACGGTCTTCCCAGCGACGACGCTGTTGATCGGAGGGCCGATCCCGTCGGCGATCTGCGCCACGTCTGCCAGCACTGCTTTGTCACTGCCTCCCATCAGCAGAACCAGCCTGCCTTGCCACCCTAGTTCAGTGCGCAGGCGCTGCACCTCAGGCCACTCAAAGCATTGCAGCCAGCAGGCATCTTCTTTGGTGGCGTAGCCATATTTTCGCAGAACAGGCAGCACGATGGTGCTGATGTCATGACCCTGATCGCGATGCCAGGCAGGCCGTTTGATCTCAGGATAAATGCCGGTCTTGCCTCCGGTGCTGTGATTCAAGCCCTGAATGAACTGCAGTTCCTCCTCCAAAGTCGCGATCTCAAACCGCGAGGTGCCACCTGGAAACCTCCCCGGATAGACTTGCTTCCCCGTCTTCGCATCGAAGCGCTCCGTGACTTGCAGTTGCTTGAGCTCTGCCAAAGTGAAATCCAGCGCGTAGTAGCGGCCATCAGGTCGTTTGCGATCAGGAAAACGTGTCGCGACGTCCGTGACAGTATCGATCTGCGTGTCGTGCAGCACCACGGGGACATCGTCTTTGCTCAGCACGATGTCCTGCTCCAAAAAGTCCGCCCCTTGGGCATAGGCCAAGGCTTTCGCGGGCAGTGTATGCTCTGGCAGATAACCACTGGCCCCACGATGGGCAATGACGATGGGTTGAGCCCAAATGCCTGTCGCGGCGAGGGTGATGAGGAGAGAGAGGAGCGATTTCATTCAGCAGCAGCGTTGCTTTCGGCACGATGTCCCAGAGTGAACGCGCTGAAGACCATGGTTAATACGGAGCAGACACACATTGCGATCACCACCCCACTCCAATCCCAATTCTGGGCGATCCAGCCAACACCCGTGCCTGCAAAGGCTGAGCCAAAGACATACCCGAAGAAACCGGTAAATCCCGCTGCGGTGCCCGCGGCCTTCTTTGGCACCATATCCAGAGCCTGCAGCCCAATCAGCATGATGGGGCCATAGATG
>Ga0075163_10014819_pt1 | contig 10045 bp, 7 predicted proteins | sample JI1023141ADNA_FD_71478 | JGI IMG/M metagenome (GOLD analysis project Ga0075163, IMG submission 71478) | Wastewater effluent complex algal communities from Wisconsin, to seasonally profile nutrient transformation and Carbon sequestration -... | ecosystem: Engineered > WWTP > Effluent > Algae... | reverse complement strand
AATTAGCGATGCCGATTTGATAGAAGCGTTGGTTTCACACCATGGTCAAACGCCCGATGCAGCAGAGAAAATAGGACATTTAGCAGATGGTAGTTATGCTGAAGCGCTTTTGTTGGTAAGTGAAAATGAAAATGCCGGACAAAATTTAGTGAGTTTTCAGAAGTTGATGCGAGCAAGCTTGAAGTTTGATCCCAAAGCGGTTATTTCATGGATTGATGAAGTAAATGCCGGTGGAAGAGAGCGCCAAAAAAACTTTTTAAACTACGCCCTTCACATTATGCGTGAAAGCGCAATGATGAATTATGGCGATGATAGTTTGATAAAGTTGAGTGCAGACGAACAAGAGTTTGTAAAAAAATTCTCTCCCTTCATTCATGGCGCCAACATTGAACGATTTATAGAAGAATTAAACAAAGCACACTTTCACATGGAGCGAAATGCAAGTGCAAAAATATTATTTATGGATTTGGCATTTAAGTTCAACGAGTTGTTGAATGTACCGAAGCCGGAGATGATTAATTAGACGATTAAGGGATTAGGTTAATTGGGTTAAATCAGGCCCAGCCTAAAAAAGAAGTAAACAAAAAAAAGAAGGCGTTAGGCTAATTGAAGTGAAGGGTTTTCCCTAACTCTTTAATTAACTAAATCAACATAATTAACTAAAATATGGGATGTAGTGGATGTTCAACAGGTAGAGGATGCAGCACAGCTAGCAACGGTTTGCCTGGTGGCTGTAAAAATAATGGATCGTGTGGAACGGGTGGATGCAACAAACTAAATGTATTCGATTGGCTTGCAAACATGGAGTTGCCAAGCGGTCAAGCACCATGCGACATTGTCGAAATTCGTTTTAAAAACAGCAGAAAGGGATTTTATAAAAACGTAAACAACCTTCAATTGAATGTAGGGGATGTGGTTGCAGTAGAAGCAACAGGCGGCCACGATATTGGTGTGGTTTCCATTTCTGGAGAGTTGGTGCGTTTGCAGATGAAGAAACGCAACGTAAAAGCCGATTCAGAAGAAGTAAAGAAAGTTTATCGTAAAGCAAAACAAGCCGACATCGAGAAATGGCAAGAGGCACAAGGCCTTGAGCACGCAACGATGTATCGCGCGAGAACCTGTGCCGTGAAACTGAATTTGCAAATGAAAATCAGTGATGTGGAATATCAAGGGGATAGAACAAAAGCGATTTTTTATTATACCGCAGACGACCGAGTTGACTTTCGTGAGTTGATAAAAGTGTTGGCGGATGAATTTAAAGTTCGTATTGAAATGCGCCAAATTGGTGCACGACAAGAGGCCGGAAGATTGGGTGCAATTGGTTCTTGCGGAAGAGAGCTGTGTTGCTCTACTTGGCTCACCGACTTCCGCTCGGTATCTACAAGTGCAGCACGTTACCAGCAACTTTCGTTGAATCCGTTGAAGTTGGCGGGACAATGTGGAAAGTTAAAATGTTGTTTGAACTTTGAGTTGGATAGTTACATGGATGCGCTTCAGGATTTCCCGGAAGTAAACAACGTGAAGCTTGAAACCGAAGTGGGAAGAGCATTTCACCAGAAGACAGATATTTTCAGAAGGACCATGTTTTTTTCGTATACACACGAACCGGACAATTTTATTGCGTTGCCGGTCGATCGCGTGAAAGAAATTATTGAGATGAACAAAAACAGCCAAAAGCCGGCAGATTTGTTGATTAAAATGGCTCCTAAAATTATTGAGAAAAAACCAGATTACGAAAACGTAGTTGGTCAGGATAGCTTAACGCGATTTGACAAGAGCAAAAAAGCGAAAAGCAAAAACAAAAAAAGAAGTGGTTCGAATCCGAACAAGCCGGCAGTGAATCCGAATGCGAACAAACAGACTGCAGGATCACAAACTAAGCCAAATCCAAATCAGGCGAAGCCGAATTCGAATCCAAACCAGAACAAACCAAATCCTAACAAACCAAACAATAATCGTCCGCGTCCGAATAACAACCGTCCGCGTCCGAACAATAACAATCCAAAACCACCACAAACTCCAGCATAGTGTTTATGAATCACATTCAAAAACAAATTTCAAAATTAATGCAGACAACACTTTTTTTGTTAAGTGTAATGCTGTTTGCGTCTTGTGATGGAGGCCGTATTTTTGAAAAAAATCAAGAAATGCCACAGAGTGGTTGGGCGCAAAGCAACAAAGTAACATTTGATGTCGAGATCAAAGATCCTGCAACACCGGCACACTTTTATGTGAATGTGCGCAACTCAGAAGGTTATCCGTATTCTAATTTGTTTTTGTTTATTAAAACGGTTTTCCCGAATGGAAAATTTTCCAATGATACCTTGGAGTGTGTATTGGCAGATGAGAAAGGAAAATGGCTGGGAACAGGTGTGGGAGATATTTATGATAATCAAATACCATTTAAACGAAATGTGCGTTTTCCAATGGCCGGGACATATCGCTTTGAAATAGAACAAGGCATGCGGACAGAAACCGTTCCATTGATTATGGATGTGGGGTTGCGAATCGAAAAAGCAGAATAAGTACAGATAACGAATAAAAAGAATGGCTGCAGAAAAAGCAAAAAAGAATAACAATAAAAAATTTATCCTGTGGTTTTGGATTCTCTTTGGGGGTCCGATTGTAGGCGTTTTTGTTTTTGTATTATGCGTTCGGGTGTTTAGCGAACTGCCCAATACAGAGGAATTACAAAACCCCAAAACATTTTTAGCAACAGAAGTATATTCCAGCGACATGAAAGTGTTGGGAAAATTCTATGCTGAAAATCGAACAAATGTAAAATACAAAGACATTTCTCCTCATGTTGTAAACGCCTTGATTGCAACAGAAGATGCACGTTTCTTAGAACATTCCGGAATCGACTTGCGAGCACTTGCAAGAGCTGTTTCCGGAGCATTAACAGGCCGCTCGGCCAGCGGTGGCGGTAGTACTTTGTCGCAGCAATTAGCAAAAATGCTTTTCCCGCGTGAGGATTTGAGTAAAGTTGAATTGGTATTGCGCAAGTTTAAAGAGTGGATTATTGCCGTTAAACTGGAAAGAGAATACACCAAGCAAGAAATAATTGCGATGTATTTGAACAAGTTTGATTATGTGAACAATGCGGTAGGAATCAAATCGGCAGCTCAAATTTATTTTGGCACTACGCCCGACTCACTTCGCATCGAACAAGCTGCAACGCTTGTGGGGATGGCGAAAAATCCGGCATACTTTAACCCAAACCGTTTTCACGATAGAGCAGAAGGCAGAAGGAACACCGTTCTTCAGCAGATGGAAAAATATGGTTATCTGACAAAAACGCAATCCGATTCATTACAAAAAATTCCCTTGAAATTGAGCTTCCATCCCGAAGACCATAACGAAGGTTTGGCACCTTACTTTCGTGAATATTTGAGAGATGTGTTTTTGAAAAAATGGTGTGAAGAAAACCGTAAGCCGGATGGAACCAAGTACGATGTGTATCGTGACGGATTAAAAATTTATACCACCATCGACTCACGCATGCAGCGATATGCAGAAGAAGCAGTTGCAGAGCACTTACCCGTTTTACAAGCACAATTTGAAAAAGAGTTGGCGAAAAAACGAAACGCACCTTTTGCTTGGAACGTGAACAAAGAAGAAATAGCGAGTATTTTGAAACAAGGGATGAAGCGTTCGGAGCGGTATCGTGTTTTGAAAAAAGGCGGCATGAGCGAAGAGGAAATCAGCAAAGTTTTTGAGAAAAAAATCGACATGACGATTTTTACTTGGAAAGGTCCGAAAGACACATTGATGTCGCCAAAAGATTCTATCCGGTATTACAAAGCATTTTTACAGTCCGGTTTTATGTCGATGGAACCCCAAACGGGCTATATCAAAGCATGGGTAGGCGGAATCAATCATAAATTTTTTCAATACGATCACGTACAAATCGGACATGCGCGACAAGTGGGTTCTACCTTTAAACCGTTTGTTTATGCATTGGCTATTCAGGAAGGGTATTCACCGTGTTACCGATTGCCAAACGTTCCAACAACAATTACATACGATGGAAAAGACTGGACGCCCAACAATTCAGACAACAAGAAGAATGGTCGGATGATGACGCTACAACAAGCATTGGCAAACTCTGTGAACTACATCACCGCTTATTTGATGAAACAATTTGGTCCGCAAGCAACGGTTGACTTATGTCGAAGAATGGGTATTGTATCTCCAATAGAAGCGGTTCCGGCTATTTGTTTGGGAACACCGGAGATTTCGGTGTTTGAAATGGTGGGTGCGAATTCTACATTTGCAAATAAGGGAACTTGGATTGAACCAACATTCGTAACGCGCATTGAAGATAAAAATGGAAAAGTAATTGCAGATTTTGTTCCACGTACCGAAGAGGTGATGAACGAAGAAAAGGCATATGTGATGATTCAATTGATGAAAGGTGTTGTACAAATTGGAACAGGATCACGACTGCGTTATCGCTTTAAATTAAACATGCCCATTGCAGGAAAAACCGGAACCACACAAAACAACTCCGATGGTTGGTTCATGGGAATTACTCCGGATTTAGTTTCGGGATGTTGGACCGGTGCGGAAGACAGAGCAGTGCATTTTGACAATACGTTATACGGACAAGGAGCGGAAATGGCGTTGCCTATCTGGGCGAAATTTATGCAGAAGGTGTATGCAGACAAGTCGATTAAATTGACTCAAGGTGATTTCGAAAAGCCGTCTAAAAAAATTGATATAGAAATGGATTGTAGCAAATACAACAAAGAGTTGGAGGGAGAAGAAGATCAATTTAATACAGGAGAGTTGGAATAAAAAATTTGGATTTCAAAAGAACAGAACATGAATAAAACAGTAAAAAATGCCGAGGAGGCAATCAAAGACATTCAGGACAATGCAACCATTATGCTTGGTGGATTCGGTTTGTGTGGGATTCCGGAAAACAGTATTGCAGCGCTTGTAAAAAAGGGCGTTAAAGGATTAACGTGTATTTCAAACAATGCCGGTGTAGATGATTTCGGGATCGGGTTGATGTTAAAAACACGACAAGTGAAAAAAATGATTTCTTCGTATGTGGGTGAGAACGCAGAGTTTGAACGTCAGTTATTAAGTGGAGAATTAGAAGTGGAATTAATTCCACAAGGAACATTAGCAACACGCTGTTTGGCTGCAGGATATGGCATGCCGGCAATATTCACACCTGCAGGTGTAGGAACAGAAGTGGCCATTGGAAAAGAGTCGCGTAAGTTTATGGTGGATGGGGTAGAAAAAGAATTTTTAATGGAGATGGCATTTGACGCGGATTTCGCGATTGTAAAGGCATGGAAAGGCGACCCTCACGGAAATTTAATTTTTAGAGAAACGGCCAGAAACTTTAATCCGATGATGGCGATGGCAGGAAAAACAACCATTGCTGAGGTGGAGGAGTTGGTGCCTGCAGGTTCGTTGGATCCAGACCATATTCACACTCCAGGAATTTATGTGCATCGTATTTTCCAAGGCGTGAATTATGAAAAAAGAATAGAACAAAGAACAGTGCGTAAAAAGTAATTTGAATGTTATTGTGAACTAAGTTAAGCAATCTCATTCATGATTTGCAGAGATTGCTTCGTTCCTCGCAATGACGCAAACAATAAACATTAGTTATGCTAGACAAAATTGGAATCGCGAAACGCATCGCAAAAGAAATAAAAGACGGCTATTATGTGAATCTGGGCATCGGAATTCCGACCCTGGTAGCCAATTACATTCCACAAGGAATGAACGTTGTTCTACAGTCGGAAAACGGCCTTTTGGGAATGGGTCCCTTTCCGTTTGAAGGAGAAGAAGACGCAGATTTGATTAATGCAGGAAAACAAACCATTACCACCGTTCCCGGATCAGCGTTCTTTGATTCAGCGATGAGTTTTGGAATGATTCGTTCCAGAAAAGTGGATTTAACCATTTTGGGTGCGATGGAAGTGGCCGACAATGGCGACATTGCCAACTGGAAAATTCCGGGCAAAATGGTAAAAGGAATGGGTGGTGCAATGGATTTGGTGGCATCTGCAAAAAACATTATTGTTGCCATGCAACATGTAAATAAAGCAGGAGAGTCAAAACTCTTGCCCAAATGCGACTTACCGCTTACGGGCATTCATTGTGTAAAAAAGATTGTTACGGAGCTGGCGGTATTGGATGTTACACCACAAGGATTTAAATTGTTAGAACGTGCACCAGGCGTTTCGGTGGAAGACATTAAAAATGCAACCTTAGGAAGATTAATCGTGGAAGGTGAAATTCCGGAAATGATTATTGATTAGTTTCTCGACTCCGCTCGAAATGACAAAATAAAAAAAGTCTTCGACTCCGCTCAGACTGACAGTTAAGATGTCACACTGAGCGGAGTCGAAGTGTTTAGGAATGACCGACAGTTACATTGCAAAGCATACGAACAAAATAATCTTTCTGCTTGCCGCAGCCCTTTTCGCTTATACTAGCTATCGAGCTGTTGTTTTGTCCATTACCTGGGACGAAAGCCAATCCTACCATGAATACATAAAAAATCATATTGTTCTCACCAACAAATATGATTTTATGTCGGCCAACAATCATATTTTAAATACCCTTGGCGGCATTTTTTTTACAAAACTTTTTGGTGTGAGTGAATTTACTTTGCGTATCACCTCCTTAATTGCGCACCTCTTTTTTTTATTTTTCTCTGCAAAACTGGTTTTAAGTTTTGTCCGAACGACCCCTTTCGGGGAAAATAAATGGTTGGCTGTTTCTGCATTCATCATTCTGAACATCAACCCTTACTTACTCGATTTCTTTTCGTTGTCACGCGGATATAGCGTATCTCTGGGCTTTATGATGGCAAGCATCTATTATTTATATCTGTTTCACAAAAACGATTTTAAAACAAAAGATGCAGTCGTATCCATTTTATTTGCGGCATTGGCGACACTCGGAAACCTAACGTTACTCAACTATTGTTTGGTTTTATTTGGAATGATTGGAATCTTGCAAGTATATAACCGGGTGCTTTTGAAGGAACCGTTTCTAATGATCATTAAAACAACGCTCATAAAAATGGCTTTGCCTTCTGTTCTTCTTGCCTTGTTTTTATGGTTTATACTTCCGATTTCGTTTGGTTTAAGGGGAGCTGGGGCCTTGTTTATGGGAGGTGAAAATGGTTTATGGAAAGATACTATTGGCACGATTGTGCCACGACTTTGGTACAACCTGGATTTTAACTATTGGCTGCAGCGCTTAACAAAAGCATTCTTCTTTATCATTCTGCTTGCTGCAATGGGCTATGTTGGTTTTAAACATGCAAAAGGACAAACAACAAGAACCAATTTGTTTTTAGGAACATTGGTGATGACACTCCTGTTGATTGTGTTATCAACGGTTGTGCAACATTATCTATTGGATACTTTGTATTTAATTGAACGGACCGTATTGTTTTTATATGTGCTGTTGATGCTGATTTTTGTGTTTTTAATGAACGAATTGTCTGCAGTAAAAAAGATTTTTCAAACGATTGCGCCTGTTTTTGCGTTCCTTTTTCTCATTCATTTTCTGTTTGCATTTAACTTAAAACACGTGTATGAATGGAAAGATGATTGTGAAACGAAAGAAATGTTGGAAGATGTAAAAAAATTGAAACAAAATCCACAGGATAAGTTCAACATTTCCATCGGAATTCCGCTCGCTCTGGAATCCAGCATAAATTATTATCGAGGCGTTGATCACTTGACTTGGCTGAACGAAGCCCAACGCTCAGTGAATGTCAATTATCTGAACGACTATGTATTTCTTCGCCCAACAGAAATTGCAAAAACGAATATGGACTCCCTGGAGGTGATCAAAACCTATCCAGTTACGCAAAATGTTTTGGCAAAACCAAAATATCCATTTACGAAAGGAATAGTCTTTTTTGACAGTCTGCTCGCACTGACTAACACTCCGTTCAAGATTGACACAGGACTTGAATACAGTCCTGGTTACAGTATTGTGGTGACAGAGCAGTTGCCTACAAAAAACAGCATCTTATCCTGTCACATTGAGTTTCAGCAACCTGAGCGCTTTACCGAAAATGTCTATTACATCCTGTCTTGTCAAAACGCAAGCGGCATGTACGTGTGGCGAAACCTGCGATTGAATGATTTTTGTTTGGATAAAAACGAAGCAACTATGGCAAATTTTACTACATTTATTCCAGAAGAAACGAAGGTGGGTGATGAAATAAAAATATATTTGTGGAATCCAGGAAAACAGCAATTGTCAATTAGCAAAATGCAGTTAAAGTGGATTCATTATTCGTATTAAGAGATGAAAATAAATAAATTATCAATTGTTATTCCTGCTTACAACGAAGCAGCAACCATTCACTTTATTTTAAACAAAGTGATTGCCGTAAAACTCTTGAATGATATTCAAAAGGAAATCATTATTGTGAACGATTGTTCCAAAGACGCTACGAAGGAAACAATTGAAAAATACATTGCAGACCATCCGGACCACAACATCCGTTTGTTTAATCAAGAATATAACCAGGGAAAGGGAGCAGCGTTGCACAAAGGAATTTCGTTGGCAACGGGTGAATATTTAATTATTCAGGATGCTGATTTGGAATACGATCCAGAAGAATACAACATTCTTTTAAAACCAATTGTGAGTGGCTTTGCAGATGTGGTGTATGGATCGCGCTTTGCAGGAGGAGAACCGCATCGCATTTTGTTTTTCTGGCATACCATCGGAAACAAAATGTTGACATTTATGTCCAACATGTTTACCAACCTGAACTTGTCGGATATGGAAACCTGTTATAAATTATTTCGCACCGACATTATTCAGAACATAAAGCTGAAAGAAAAACGTTTTGGTTTTGAGCCGGAAGTAACCGCAAAAATTTCACGTGTACATAAAATTAGAATTTACGAAGTAGGAATTTCCTATTATGGAAGAACCTATGAAGAAGGAAAAAAAATAGGTTGGAAAGATGGTTTTAGAGCGATTTGGTGCATTTTGAAATATAATGTGTTTAGTAAATAGGATTATTATTTATTAATCAACAGACAGGAGTTGCGCATGCTAAAAAGACTTAATAAAATAGAACCTTTTGTTTTTTTATTGGTTTTGATTGTGAATGTTGCCCCAGTGTTTGGTGTAAAATATTTTGTGACACTTGATGGCGGTTCGCATAACAACAATGTTGCAATTATTAGCAGTTTGCTCACTGACCCCTCCAGCATTTGTTCATCAGTTTATAGCATAAACTCAGAATTAGTGCCTAATTGGTCCGGTCATTTTCTGTTGTTGATTCTTTCTTATTTTTTCAAATATTCTATCGCTGAAAAAATATTGATTTCCATTATATTAATTCTAATGCCTATTTTTTTCAGAAAAATAATAGGCCAAATTGCCCCACAAAATATTCTTTTTTCTTATTTCTTCTTTCCTTTTACACACTATGGTTTGCTTTATCTTGGCTTTTATAATTTTACAATCGGAGTGTTGTTTCTTACAATTTTAATTTCATTTTGGCTAAAAAACCACGAAAAGAGGAGTGTTTATTTTTATGTGATTCTTTGTTTTTTGTTTTTTGCCATATATTTTTCACATTTATTTATCTTCATTGTATCTGTTCTTTTTATAGCTGTTCAGATATTAACTACTTCCAACTATAAAGAAGAAGGAAGCTTTAAAAACATACTAAAGAGGGGGCTCCCGATTTTAATTTGTGCTCTCCCCTTTTTATATCTTACAGCAACCTACTTTCTAAATAGACCAGCAAAACAACTTGCAGACATTCAGTATTTGGGAGCAAATAAGATCATTCAAATGATAATAAATGGTGACGCATTTAGCTTAGATGTTTATAAAGAAAAAGCATATTCTGCGCTGTTTGTTCTGTTGCTTACCTTTTTGTTTTTATTAACAGCAATACAAAATAGTATATCCGTAAACCATCAAATAAACAGGAAGCAAAAAGTACTTGCTCTTTTAAAATCTCCTGGGCATCTTTTTTTATTGATGTGTTTACTAATGTTTATTTTAGCCTTTGTTATGCCGA
>Ga0075163_10014818_pt1 | contig 10045 bp, 8 predicted proteins | sample JI1023141ADNA_FD_71478 | JGI IMG/M metagenome (GOLD analysis project Ga0075163, IMG submission 71478) | Wastewater effluent complex algal communities from Wisconsin, to seasonally profile nutrient transformation and Carbon sequestration -... | ecosystem: Engineered > WWTP > Effluent > Algae... | reverse complement strand
GACGCGTCGATCCTCCACGTCCTCCTGCAGTGCGCGAACTTCTGCCACCTCAACCGGATCGCGGATGCGGTGGGCGTCGACGCCGACTACCCCGATCGGTTCGGCGCTCCGCACGTCGAGCCCGCGACGCCGGCGTACCTGTTGCCGTTCGACCCGCCGGCACCCGGCACCGGGCCGATCGAGCTCGCGCTGCGCCCGGGCACCGAGGTCTACGACGCGTGGCAAGCGTACGCGCTCGATCGCGACACGCCGACGCTCGATCGCCGGCGCCGGGCCGTGATCGCGCGCGCGGTCGCGGATCGGCTCGGCGATCTACGCGAGCGCCCGGCCGCCGACCCCGTCGACGAGCTCGATCACGCGCTGGTCGAGCTCGCCGAGCTGACGACGCTCGCGCCGTGGAAGCTAGGCCCGGGCGCCTACCAGCGGGTTCGCGCGCTCGGGCTCGCCGACGACGCGCAGGTGTTCGACGCCGTCGCCACCGCCTCGTCGTGTCAGGTGCTCTCGCGGATCGCGGTCGCGCTCGCCGGGTTCGCGCGCTAGTCCTGGCAGCACAGGACGCCGGTGAGCACACCGATCTCGAGGGCTCCACAGCCGACGGCGTTGCTGCTCGAGGCGCGGGTCGCGGCGGGATAGACCCCGTCCGGGCAGCCGAGCTTCGCGGAGCACGCGGGGCCGCAGCACACCGCCTCGGAGCAGTCGCCGGACGCGAAGCACGGATAGGGTTCCTCGTACGTGCAGAACACCAGGGGATCGGTGCAATGCGACAGCCCGGCAGCGTACGCGCCCGCATCGACGCCACCGACGGTGAGGCAGGCGTTGGCATCGGCGCGATCGCTGATCGCTTTCGGGCTGCCGTCGATGCCGCAGATCGACCAGCCGTCGGCGCACGCGTCGGCAGGTTGCTCGCACTGCATGCCGAGATCGTCGCCGCACGACGTGCCCGACTTCGCGGCGCGCATGTCCTTGGTGCCGGTCCAGCTCGCATCGCAGGCGGCGATCGTCGGGAAGTCGGTCAGGTTCGGGAAGCCTTCGCGCTCACCGTCGCTGCACCCGCTGAGGTTCGGCGGCGCGTCGGGCTGCGGACCATCATCCGGCGGGCCATCACCCGGCGGGCCATCCGGGCGCGGCCCGTCGGACGGCGGTGTCCCGGGCAACACGCAGAGGTCGGCACGGCACTCGAGCCCGCTCGGGCACACGTTGCCCGGGGCACACGGCGCGCCAGGGACCGGCGACGGTCCGTAGCATCCAGCCGCTGCCACCAGCGCGAGAACCCAGCGCATGAACACCAAGCATACACCGTCGAGACCTCGGTGATCGGGGAGGCTTCGGGGCGCCCACCGAGGGGCGTGGCGGTGGTAACACCCCTGGCAGGTCATGCGGAGGGTCCTCGTTCTGTTCGCCCACCCGGTCCTCGAGCGGTCGCGCGTCAATCGCCGCCTCGTCGAGTCGATCCGGGGTCTCGACGGCGTCACCGTCCACGACCTCTACGAGGCCTACCCGACGATGGCGATCAACGCGAAGGCCGAGCAGAAGCTGCTCCTCGAGCACGACGTGGTCGTGTTCCAGCACCCGTTCTACTGGTACTCGGCGCCGGCGATCCTCAAGGAGTGGCAGGACCTGGTGCTCGAGCACGGCTGGGCCTATGGCGAGGGCGGCACCCAGCTCCGCGGCAAGATCACGCTCAACGCGATCACCACGGGTGGCCCCGAGGCTGCGTACCGCAAGGGCGGCTACAACCGGTTCACGATGCGCGAGCTGCTCGCACCGTGGGATCAGACGGCGCACCTGTGCGGCATGAAGTTCCTCGCGCCGTTCGCGGTGCACGCCGCGCTCAAGATCGCCGGTGATGCGGATCTCGCCGCCGGCCGCGCGGCCTACGTCCGCCTGGTCGAGGCGCTGCGCGACGAGCGGCTCGATCTCGATCGCGCCGCGGCAGCGGAGAACCTGGCGCAGAGCCTCGACGACGTCCTCCATCCCCGAGAGGTCGCATGACCGATAGTGTGCTTGCCCAGGCGCTGATCTATCTCGCCGCGGCGGTGGTGTTCGTCCCGATCGCCAAGCGCGCGGGCCTCGGCGCCGTGCTCGGCTATCTGGTCGGCGGCGTGGTGATCGGCCCGTACGTGCTCGGGCTGATCGGCGGCGAGGGTCACCACGTGATGCACTTCGCCGAGTTCGGCGTCGTGATGATGCTGTTCCTCGTCGGGCTCGAGCTTCGCCCGGCGCTGCTGTGGCAGATGCGGCGGCCGATCTTCGGGCTCGGAGGCTTGCAGGTCGCGGTCACCGCGGCCGTGATCTTCGCGCTCGCGTTGCTCGTCGGCATCGAGTGGAAGATGGCGCTCGCCGTCGGCATGACGTTTGCGATGTCGTCGACCGCGATCGTGCTCGCGACGCTCGCCGAGAAGGGCCTGCTCAAGACCGCCGGCGGGCAATCGAGCTTCGCGGTGCTGCTGTTCCAGGACATCTCGGTGATCCCGATCCTCGCGATCTTCCCGCTGCTCGGTGCGACCGCGACGAAGGCCGGCGAGATCCTGTTGGTGGTGCTCCCGAACGGCACGCAGCTGCTGATCTCGCTGCCCGCCGAGCCCGGCCTGCCCGCGTGGGCGTCGGGCCTGCTGGTGATCGGCGCGGTGGTCGGCGTCGTCGGCATCGGCCGCTTCATCGTGCGCCCGGTGTTCCAGTTCCTCGCCGGCGCGAAGCTGCGCGAATCGTTCACGGCGGCGACGCTGTTGATCGTCGTCGGCATCGCGCTGCTCATGCAGGTGGTCGGGTTGTCGCCGGCGCTCGGCACGTTCCTCGCCGGCGTCGTGCTCGCGGATAGCGAGTATCGCCACGAGCTCGAGACCGACATCGAGCCGTTCAAGGGCCTGCTGCTCGGCCTGTTCTTCATCTCGATCGGTGCGCAGATCGACTTCGGCCTGATCGGCAGCGAGCCGGTGATGATCGGTTCGATCGTGCTGGTCTCGATGGCGGCCAAGCTCGCCGTGCTCTACGGCCTCGCGCGGCTGTTCAAGCTCGACCGCACGGCGCGCTGGCTGTTCGCGTTCTCGCTCGCGCAGATCGGCGAGTTCGCGTTCGTGCTGCTGTCGTTCGGTGTCCAGTCGAACATCTACGACCAGGCGTTCGCCGCGCCGCTCGTCGCCGCGGTCGCGATCTCGATGGTGCTGACGCCGCCGATGTTCATCCTGCTCGAGCGCGTCGTGCTACCTCGCGTCGCCCACCGCGCCGAGGAGCGCAAGCACGACGAGGTCCACGACGACGGCTCGCACGTCATCATCGCGGGCTACGGCCGGTTCGGGCAGATCGTCGGCCGCATGCTGCGCGCGAACAAGATCCCGATGACCATCCTCGATCTCGATCCCGAGATCGTCGACTTCCTCGGCCGCCTCGGCATCAAGGTCTATTACGGCGACGCCTCGCGCGTCGACCTGCTGCACGCCGCCGGCGCACACCACGCGAAGCTGTTCGTGCTCGCCGTCGACAACGCCGACCAGGCCACCGAGATCTGCAAGCAGGTGCGCGAGCACTTCCCGCACCTCCCGATCCTCGCGCGTGCCAAGGATCGCCAGCACTACTGGCAGCTGCGGCGCGCCGGCGCGAAGAAGGTGTTCCGCGAGACGTTCGGCTCGTCGTGGGAGTCCGGCATCGCCGCCCTCCAGGAGCTCGGCTACCGCGCGAACACCGCGCACCGCCTCGCCACCCGCTGGCGCCAGCACGAGGAGGAGCTGATCGAAGATCTGACGGCGCTCTACGGCACCGCCGATCAAGACACGTTCTTGCGGCGCACGCGCGATGCCTTCGTCGAGGCCGAGAAGCTGATGCGCGACGAGAACCCGAGCGTGTTCGACGCCAGCGATGCCGCGTGGGACAACGAGTCGCTGCGCGCCGATCGCAAGGTCGACGCCGCGGCTGATCAATCTAGCGACGGGTGACGGCGAGCGCGGCGAGCATCTCCCACGCGAGCGTGGCTGCGAGGTGCCCGGTGATGTCGGCGTGGTCGAGCGGCGGGCAGTACTCGACGAGGTCCGCGCCGCAGATCTGGAGTCCGGCGAGCCCGCGAACCAGCGACAGCGCCTCCCGCGACGTCAGGCCACCCGGGACGGGCGTGCCGGTGCCAGGTGCGAACGCGGGATCGATCGCGTCGAGATCGAACGTGACGTAGCAGGGCCGCGAGCCGATCCGCTCGCGCAGCTCCGAGCTCAGGTACCGCACGCCGCGCTCGGCGACGTGATCCGCGCTGAACAGAGAGTGTCCACGCCGGCGCACGAGGTCGTCGTCCCCGGCACCGCCGCGCGGCCCGCGCACGCCGATCTGATAGAGCTGACCCTGTTCGATCAGGCCCTCGTCGATCGCGTGGCGGATCGGCGTGCCGTGATGGAACTCGTCGCCCCACACCTCGGGGCCGCTGGTATCGAGGTGCGCGTCGAAGTGAACCACCGCGAGCGGCCCGAAGCGTTTCGACAGCGCGCGCAGCACCGGGAGCGTCACCGAGTGATCACCACCGATCACCAGCGGCGTGACCAGGCTCGCGGCGAGCTGGCGGATCTCGGCCTCGACCGCTTCGCGCATCGCGGCGCGATCGAAGGGTGGGAACACCACGTTGCCACCGTCGACGCAGCGGAGGGTCTGGAACACGTCGATCGCGTGCTCCGGGTGGTAACCCTGGATCAGCGCCGAGACGCGGCGCAGGTGATACGGCGCGAGCCGCGACCCCGGCTGGTACGTCGAGCCCGCGTCATGCGGCACCCCGAGCACGGCGACGTCGGCGTTGGCCGTGCTGATCGTCGACGGGAGGCGGAAGAACGGGGTCTGGCCGTGACGGAGATAGGTCAGGGCGGATTCCTGCATGACTGCTCCTTTCGAGCATGCGCGTGATCGTGTTGCGGCAGCGCGCGGCCATCGCCTCGGGCGCCTCCCCGGTGCGCGGCTCGATCGCAGCGCCGAACTCGAGCTCGATCTCGACCCGCTTGGCTGCGAGCATCCGCGTGTAGTGCGGGAGGAACGTCGCGCCGCCGTACCAGGCCATCGCGGGATCGGCGTAGCGAATCGCGACCGGCACCACCGGCACGCCGAGGCGCTGCGCGATGCCGAAGCCGCCACGCCAGAACGGGCCGACGCGGTCACCTGCCGTCGTCGTGCCCTCGGGAAAGTTGAGCACCGAGATGCCACAGGCCAGCAGGTCGTGGACTCGGCGCAGCGCGCGGATGCGGCCGTGTGGATCGTCGCGGTGGACGAGCACCACCCCGAGCCGCTGTGCGATCGAACCGACCACCGGCCATCGCTCGATCTCGCTCTTTGCAACCGGAACCGCCGGACAGACCGGCAGCACCGCGAGCGGGTCGAGATAGCTGACGTGGTTCGCGACGATCAACGCTCGCGTTCGCGGAACCTCACCGCGGCGCGTGACGACGATGTCGTGTGCTCTCGCGATCGTCCCGAGCGCACCCGCGAGGCGGTGAGCGGCTGCGAGCCGGTCGCGAGGCGGAGCCATGCGCACCGCTCCGAGCTCCGCGAGCGCGTGGAACAGCCCCGCCGCACCGTGTCGCAAGGAAGTGGTCGCCTGGAACATCCGCTCCTCCGTTCGTTGCGGAGACCTTGGAGCGCCTCGGTGTCGCGTCGCAGGATCTGACGAAACGCAAGCGCAACTTGATGGCGGCGGTTGATGACGCGATCGCGAACGGAACAAAACACAACCTGTCTGTCACCGTCCGGTTGCAGAGCCGGAGCGATTCGTTCACGCGATGTCCGTAGCCTGAGACGTGTACGCCTTGGTTACCGTCGACGACGATTCAAAGCTCGAGCCGGTTCGCGTCGGCGTCATCGCCCTGGTGACCACCGAGACGACGCAGAACGTGGTCGCCGAGCTGCGCCGCCACGCCATGCTCGTCGACGTGGTGACCGCCGAGGTGCTCCACGGCGCACCCGAGGTGCCGGTGTACGTGGTGAGCGTCGACGCCGCCGTCGCGGGGATGCTCGCCGACAAGCTCGTCGCCTGGGGAGCGAGCAGCGATCTGCGACCCGGCCTGATCGGGCTCGTCGAGGGTGGCGGCACCAAGCAGCTCGAGCTGCTGCTCGCCGCCGGCTTCGACGACGTGGTCGCCAGCCCGATCAGCGCGCGCGAGCTCGCCGGGCGCGTGCGCGCCGTCCACCGCCGCGTCCACTGGAAGGGGATCTCCAATGGACGCCTGCGGTTCGGCGAGATGACGCTCGATCTCTACGGGCGCTCGCTGTGGCTCGAGGGCAAGGCGATCGCGCTGACGTCGATCGAGCTCGCCGTGCTGCGCGAGCTGATCAAGGCCCGCGGCCGGCCGCTCTCGCGCACCGAGCTGCTCGACGCCGCGTGGGGCGAAGGCGAGCTCGAGGTCTCCGAGCGCGCCGTCGACAACGTGATCCTACGGCTGCGTCGCAAGCTCGCGCGCCCCGAGCTGATCGAGACCGTGCGCAGCGTCGGGTTCCGCCTCGCCGGTCGCGCCGGCTAGCCTACCAGCCGAGGTTCGCGCCGACCTCGACGAGGACGACGTCGGTGAACTTCGCGTCGCCGTTCTTGAACAGCCGCACCGCCCACACGAACTTCGCGTCGTGCTGGTGCTTGAAGAAGTTCGCGGTGACCGCGAGCTCCTGCTGATCCGTCGCCTGCGTGCCACCGACCGCGGTATCGCCGACCGCCGCGTAGCGGCCCGCGAGCTGCCAGTGCTTCGCCACCATGTAGCCCGCTTGCAGGTGAAACCCGACGAGGGACTTGCCCTGATCGTAGACGCTGGTGCCGTCCTGCGCGGTCTGCGCGTAGAGGCCACCGGTGGTCGACAGGCCGTTGACCTTCACCATGTAGTCGAGCTCGACCTTCTGGTTCGACGTGTTGTCGCGATCGAGATCGCCCTCGGCCTGGATCGACAAGCCGACGCCCCAGCGCAGCGGACCGCCCTCGAGATCCGCCTCGGAGTAGCCGCGCAGCTTGCCGTGGTTGTGCCCGATGCGCGCGACGACGATCGGGTGGAGCTCGCGCGGGACGTTGCTGAACTTCGCCTTGCTCGAATCGACCGCGACCTCACCGGTGGTGTCGTCGACGACCGCGGTGACACCCTCGAGCGTGGGCACATCACCCGTGCCGTTGAACACCCCGATCGTCCACTCCCATCGCGGCGAGCCCTCGTAGCCGTTGTGGAGCGAGACGCCGACGTCGCGACCCGCGCCGAACGCCCTGTCGGTGATCGCGCGATCGCTGATCTCGGTGCGGAAGAATCCGGTGATCTGCTGGCGCGAGAACGGCTTCTTGAACTGCCCGAACCGCAGCCAGGTGTGGTGGCCGAGCGCGACCTCGCCGAAGAAGTCCTTGATGCTCGGGTTGCCTTTGCCCCAATCGGCCTGGAACCGATAGCTCCCGTCCTTGCCCCACAGGTTGCCGTCGAGCTGGAGGCGACCGCGGCGGATCTCGAAGTTGCTGGCCGTCTCGTCGGGCGTGACAGTAGTGTTGAAGAACGGCTGGACGCGACCGCCGAAGCGCAGCGAGAACTGCTCGTCCTCGGTCTCGATCACGAACCCGCGGCCCTGGCCGTTACCGTCGTCGTAGCTCGCGGAGCCGGCGTGGTCTTCCGCGACCGCGGTACCGCTTGCAAGTAGAAGGACTAGGGAGAGGCTCCGCATCGGGGCGACGCTAGCCCGAACCACGTTCGCGTGGAGATCTCGCAACCGCGAAGTTGTCGCTCCGTCGCCGTGCCGTCACACGAGACGCCCAGGATGCGACGCGACTGCCACATGGAGTCCGTCATGTCGTTCCTGTCGCGTAGCTCGTTCCTGATCGCCGCCCTCGCGCCGGCGCTCGCCGTCGCCCAACCCGATCCGGCCCCGCCGACGGAGCCGCCGCCCGCGCCAATCGAGCTCGCGCCCGAGAAGGCTCCGGTGGTCGTCGCGCCGCCGGTGCAGGAAGCGCCTCCTCCGAAGGAGGACAAGCACGAGGACAAGAAGAAGAAAGAGGACAAGCCCTGGTACGAGCGGTTCACGGTCCGCGGGTACATGCAGGCCCGGTTCAACCGGATCTACGCGACGGACGACGACTTCAAGAACGACCTCGGCGACAAGAACATCGCGAAGAACAACAGCTTCTCGATTCGCCGCGCCCGGTTCGTCGTCTCGGGTGACGTCGCGCCGTTCCTCGCGGTCTACCTGCAGACCGAGGCGGCCGGCGCCGATGTCAAGATGCGCGACTGGTACGGCGACATCTTCCTCGACAAGGACAAGGAGTTCCGGATCCGCGTCGGCCAGTCCAAGGTGCCGTTCGGCTGGGAGAACATGCAGTCGAGTCAGAACCGCGCCCCGCTCGATCGCTCCGATCCGATCAACTCCGCCGTGCCCGGCGAGCGCGACCTCGGCGCGTTCGCGTACTGGGAGACCAAGCACGTGCGCAAGGTGTTCAAGCACCTGGTCGACGACGGCCTCAAGGGCAGCGGCGACTACGGCATGCTCGCGCTCGGCATCTACAACGGCCAGGGCATCAACGTCGACGACAAGAACGAGAACCGCCACGTCGTGCTGCGTGGCACGTACCCGATCGAGCTCGGCACGCAGATCCTCGAGGTCGGCGCGAATGGCTACGTCGGCAAGTTCACGATCGACCGCGATGCGGGCATCGCCGGCAAGGCGAACATCCTCGACGCACGCGTCGGTGCGCACGTCGTGCTCTACCCGCAGCCGATCGGCTTCCAGGCCGAGTACACCGTCGGCAAGGGGCCGGAGCTCACCGGTGACACGGTCGCCGACGAGAACCTCCACGGCGGCTACGCGATGGTGATCGGCCACGTCGGCGACTTCTTCCCGTTCGTCCGTGGCGCGTACTACGATGGCGCGCTCAAGACCGAGAAGAACGCCCAGCACCACGAGACCACCGAGCTGATCGTCGGGTCGGAGTGGCACTTCCACAAGCGGGTCGAGCTGACCATCGAGGTCGACCACGCCCGTCGCCGGGTCGCCGAGGACGAGGTGCGCGGCACCATCGTGCGCGGCCAGGTCCAGCTCAATTACTGAGCGATCTCCGGTGTCACGACCACGGCCGCGGGCCGTCACACCGTCGTCACAAGGCCCGTGCTAAGGCTGTCGCATGCTCGTGCTGGTCATCGAGGACGAAGTCGATCTCGCCACCACCGTCGAGTACAACCTGCGAGCCGAGGGCTTCCAGGTTCGTCTCGCCCACAGCGGTCGCGCCGGGCTCGCCGCAGCCACCGGCGAGCCGCTGCCGGATGTCATCGTGCTCGACCTGATGCTACCGGATCTCTCGGGTACCGAGATCTGTCGCCGGATCCGCGATCAGGAGCGCACGCGCGACATCCCGGTGATCATGTGTACCGCGAAGGGTGAGGAGATCGATCGCGTCGTCGGCTTCGAGGTCGGCGCCGACGACTACATCGTCAAGCCGTTCAGCGTGCGCGAGCTGATCCTCCGGATCCGCGCCCTGCTCCGCCGCGTCAACCGGGTCGAGGGCGAGCCGTCGCTGATCCGGTTCGGCCGGCTCAAGATCGACCGCGACGCCCACCGCGCGTGGGTCGACGAGGCCGAGATCGGGCTGACCGCGCTCGAGTTCCGCCTGCTCCACGCGTTCATGTCTCGCAAGGGGCGCGTGCAGACCCGCGACGCGCTGCTCTCCGACGTGTGGGGCATCGAGGCCGAGGTCACCACGCGGACCGTCGATACGCACGTCAAGCGCCTGCGCGAGAAGCTCGGCGATGCCGGCGGCTACATCGAGACGCTGCGCGGAGTTGGTTATCGCTTCAAGGACGCGCCCGACGAGGCGGGCGTCTAGTAGCCTGGTAGCGCATGGATCTGCGAGCTCGCGTGATCATGTTCGCGGTGGCCGCCGCGGTCGCCGCGTTCGCCGCCGTGCAGGTGCTCGATCCGGAGACGCTGCCGGTCGCGATCGCGCTCGGGGTGGGCACCATCGTGGTGGTCACGGGCTGGCTGGTCCATACGTGGTCGAGGCGTCCGCTCGAGCACCTCACCACCGCGGTGCGGGACGTCGTGCGGGACACCGCGCGGCGCGTTCCCCAGCTCAGCGATGCGG
>Ga0075163_10014816_pt1 | contig 10046 bp, 9 predicted proteins | sample JI1023141ADNA_FD_71478 | JGI IMG/M metagenome (GOLD analysis project Ga0075163, IMG submission 71478) | Wastewater effluent complex algal communities from Wisconsin, to seasonally profile nutrient transformation and Carbon sequestration -... | ecosystem: Engineered > WWTP > Effluent > Algae... | reverse complement strand
GGGGCCGGCACAAATGGCTGCGCCGGAGCACTAGGCATTGGAGCTGGTGGCGCTATCGCAGGTTTCGTACTATTTTCATGGAGCGGATCCCCGAGCGGCTGAGCATTGAGCGCAGTAATAGGTTGTAAAGGCGTATCTGAGGCCGCTGCAGGGGCACTATTTAAGGCGGCTTCAACGGCCTTTCGTGCTTCATCAGCGTCTATTGGCTTGTCTGCTCCTTCTCCCGAGGAGCTGGGTAAACTTGCCTCAGTTTCTGACGTTGCAGGCATAACACTCACAGCTGTTGGTTCAGGGAGTGATTGTACTGGGGTAGGCTGAGGAGTTTGTAGTGGTTCTGGTGGCATGAACTGCCCGGGTGTAGCTGTTGGTGGCGCTACAGGAGAATCGTGACTTAGCAGAGGCGGATTGGCTGGTTGCTCTGGCAGAGTAGCTTCTTCATACGACTTACCGAGAGGCTCCTCTGTTGTATTTGCCGTCAGAGTACCACCTAGCGTTGGCGGTTCAATAGTGCGGCCACGCGTATGCGCTTCTTCGGCGGGTTGCGCGGCTGGCTCTTCAGGATGCGGCATAAAAGGATCGGTCGCTTGTGGTTTTTGTGCTAGATTGCCGTTTTCATCAACTGCGATCTGAACGTGTGGTGGTTCTGGCGTGGGGATAGGGATAACAGGTTCAGGGAGTATCTGCGTATCCGCTTCCTGATTTTCAGACTCATCTTTTTGTGGTTCATTGTGCTCTATCTTTTCAGCGTACTGATCATCTCCCGGCTTCTCGTGGTCTTCAGTATTCTGCTCGGCCTTGTCCTCTTCTGCTTTGTGGTCTATTTCGAGCGTACCATCCTCTGACTTTGGCACTTCAGGTTTTTCGCTCTCCGACTGTTCTTCTTGCGGAGCTTCTGCTTCAACTGGCTGCTCTTCTAGTGTTGGTGCAGCGAGTTCGCTCGAAATCAGCTGTTGGTTTGCGCCTGCTGCCATCAGTGCCGAACTAATACTCATGGTCTCGGCGGTTGTGTGTTCGTTGCTAAAGCGATCTGTTACCGCCACAATCCCTGTCAAAAATGCGGTGGCAACCTGGGAATCAACTGCTTGTTTATCCAACTCTTCGGCGACCCCTGCAACCATTTCAGACAGGCTACTGACATTTGTCCCAACGACATTTAATGTCCCTAACTCAGAGGGTTCACCCACCGTTACGCTTGCGACAAGCGCATCATGCAAGATCCGTCCATGTGCTTGAATAGCATCATCGAGGTCTTGTTGGTTTTGCACACCAAGTGCAACAACCACGTCAACATTGAAATCACCCTGGCTAAACTCAAGATCGGCCTCAGAGACCGAAGTTTTATATGGGGTAATGAAGATACGAACCACATCGTCTTCTACCTTATACCGAAGTTTGTCTGCCTTCGACTTATCGAGCGCAATGATAAAGTCGCGCAGGCTATCAGTATTTTGTTCTAGCGTATCCTCAGGTTTCAAAAACTCCAAGGTACTCGGCACCTTGCCGCTAAATACTGCTGTACCGTGCTTGCCCATATTGTTCAGCGCAATAGTAAGGCCAATGGCAGCTGCCAGCTGGTCAATACTAGGGTCCTTACTAACAGTCACGAGCACGTTTTGAGCCTGTTTTAGGCGATCGATAAGTTGTTTTTTGAGGTCTTCCATAGTTGTTTTTTGTTTTATTTATAAAGATTCTAATGGCATGCTACCACAAGCGGTTTCGCTTGTCGATAGTCTTTTGTCATCTGCACGTTAAAAATGTGTTGTTTTTTATACATAGAAACGCCCGACGTCCCTTTTGTCTTTCTTTACAACACCGATAACATCGTTTATAGTACGTAGCTAGCAAAACAGTATTTAAAAAACGTAAGGCGAAGGAATCATAACAACATATGCCAATCATCAAATCAGCAAAAAAGCGCGTCAAAGTTGCCCGTAAAGCCACAGTGCGCAATAGCAAAACCAAGCGTAGTCTAAAGGCCGCTGTCAAAGCTTTTGGTACTGCCCTAACTGCTAGCGACAAGAAAAAAGCCGTCAAAGCCCTAGACAAAGTGCAGAGCGAACTCGATAAAGCCGCTAAAAAAGGTGTGATGCACAAGAACAAAGCTGCCCGCAAGAAGTCTCAGGCCGCTCGTGCCGCTAAAAAAGCCGGTGCACCAGCTGGAGTCAAAAGCGACAAAGTCAAAACCGCTCCCGCCAAAAAGACTGCCGTGAAAAAAGCCGCTCCTAAAAAAGTAGCTGCGAAGAAGGCACCTGCTAAGAAACCAGCAGCCAAAAAAGCCCCCGCCAAGAAAAAATAACCTCTTTGCAAGCAAAAACCGCCCTTCAATATATTGGAGGCGGTTTTTTGTTTTCCAAGGTATTACTATGCGAGGGTGAGAAGGAAGTATTGGACGGCCTCATCGGGAAGTGTGCCGTCAGTTTTAGTGCGCTGGTCAAGTTTGCGCAGCTCGGTTACCAGCTCTTTTATACGTGCAAGCGTTAGTCGCCGCGCAAGATTCATCGATTTTTGGGCTACAAAGGGGCTAATTTTGGCCTCCCGGGCCACTACGTCGCTCGGACGTTCCCCTGCAGTCTTACAGAGAGCGATGATGTGGAGCTGCCAGGCGAGCATGGCGATAATTTTTTGAGGCTCTTCACCGAGCGACCGTTGTTCTTTGTATAGCTGCGTTGCACGGCGTACATTGCCCGCAAAAGCAGCGTCCAGTAGTTCAAATACAGTGCTCTGCGGGGAGGCTTCAGTCAAAAGATCAATGCTACGACGGTCGACTGTAGCGTTGTAAGCCAACAACTTGTCTATTTCGTGTTGTACGAGCAGCTGGTTTGCCCCAACTCGTTCGACCAAGTAGCGTGCATCGCCCGCACTGAGCGTTCCGCCCTGCTCACGGGCGTAGTCACCGGCAAACCGCACCACTCCGTGCGCATCCAGCACTGAAAACTCACAAAACTCAGTTAGTTTTTTGAGCTGTTTGTAGTAACTCAGGCGCTTGTCGAGCTTGGACTCCAAGATTAAAACATCGTTTGTCTCGGCAATTTCGCCTAAAAATGCCTCAAAGCGCTCTGTAAACTCTTTATTTTTACTAGGAGCACGAAGCACCACTAGTTTACGACTCGCGAGAAATGGCAGGCTCTGTACTGCCTCGACCATGCGTTCGTACGAAACCTCTTCGCCGTCCAGTTTCTCGAGACCCATGTCGGTGTGTTCCGCCACAAAACTAGCGACGATCCGGCGCAGATCCGCCTGGCGCGCAACATCATTTTCCCCTGTAAGAGTCATTATCACCCCTCTATCTTAACTGAGTAATCTACCGGTGGCTAGAGTGGGATCGCCGCTGCAAAGCGTGCCCAGGCTTTTGTAAGGAGTTTTACAGATTGTCTCATCTGAATCCATACAATAGAAGCTACCAGTTATGGCCAGAAAGATTATCGTTTCCAATCGCCTACCCTTTTCGTTTAAGAAAGTTGATGGCAAATTGACCTACCAGCAAGGTGGTGGTGGACTAGCTACCGCCCTCAGTTCCTACACAAAAGGTGGTAATAGTCTGTGGATCGGCTGGCCAGGGCTCCCCAGCGACGACTTGAGCGAAGACGACAAGACCGAAATCACCGAAATCCTTAAAAAGCACAATTGTCACCCCGTCTTTTTATCGCAAAAACAGATTGATGAGTTCTATAACGGCTACAGCAATAGTGTTCTTTGGCCGGTATATCATGATATGGATGTTGTCACTGGCAACACAGACGCAAACTGGAAAGCGTTTGTCGCCGCCAACAAACTATACGCCGAGACCGCCGTGGCACTTTCTTCCCCAAAAGACACGCTCTGGATCCATGACTATCAGTTGCAGCTCGTACCTGAACAAATTCGGGTACTCAGGCCTCGCAGCAGAGTAGGCTTCTTCTTACACATACCTTTTCCAAAACACGCCGAACTAGTCAAATCCGGTCATGCAGATAAGCTGCTACGGGGAGTGCTGGGGGCAGATCTCGTCGGGTTTCACACCCCAAGTTACGTCGAAAACTTCCTCGCGGGCTGCGTTGCCGAAAAAATCGGACGTGTCGGCACCGAGAAAGTCGCGCTCTCTACTCGCATCGTGCGCGTCACTGAGTTCCCTATCAGCATCGACTACGAAGCATTTGAAAAGGCCACCAAAACCCGTGATGTCGCTCGTGAATACAAAAATTTGCAGTGGCGTTACAAGGGCAAAAAAGTCATTCTCATGAGTGACCGCATGGATCCTGCCAAAGGGCTTTTAGAGCGTCTAAAAGCCTACCAAACCCTCTTAAAAAAACAGCCCGAGCTGCACAGCAAGGTGGTGATGGCTATGATAGCCATGCCTTCCCGCGGTGACATCGAGGTGTACAAAAAACTGCGTGAAGACATTGAACAGCTCGTCATCGACATCAATGAACAGTTTGGCACAAAGTCTTGGCGACCCATCGATGCGGTCTACGACAACCTACCGTTTGCCAAGTATGCTGCATTGTACCGACGAGCGGATGTGGCGTTCATCGCACCTCTCCGTGATGGCATGAACCTCGTCGCCAAAGAGTTTCTAGCGAGCGCCACCAAACACGACGGCGTACTCGTACTAAGCGAGACGGCCGGTGCCGCCGAAGAGCTCAAAGATGCCATTCTCGTCAATCCAAACCGGCCAAAAACACTTGTCAGCGGCCTACACGACGCCCTCACGCTGCCAAAAAGTGAGCTCCGCCGCCGCACTGCCAATATGCAGCGGCACATCAAACATTTTAACGTTCACCGCTGGGTAGATAGTTTTGTAGATACACTTGAAAAACCACGCCAGGCCCCAGGTCTCGTGCACGTTACACACACCCTGTCTCGCACCCTTCAAAACGCTCTGCTTGCCGACTATCATCAAACCAAAAAGCGACTAATTATGCTGGATTACGACGGCACCTTACAGCCTTTTGTAAATGATCCGGCAAAGTCTACGCCAAGTCGTCGCGTACTAAATCTGTTAAAACGACTCTCCGACGACCCCGCTAACGATGTTGTCGTTACCAGTGGTCGCAGCCGCAGTGATTTGCAGTCCTGGTTTGGAGGCCTGCCTGTCGGTCTTGCCGCTGAACACGGTGCATTTTACCGACGAAAAGGTGGCCAAAACTGGCACCGTACCGTGTCGGGTGACATGAACTGGCAAGAATATGTTGCTCATTTGTTCGCCCACTACGCAGAGATGACTCCCGGAGCACATGTTGAACACAAGGAATACGCACTGGTATGGCACTACCGAGGGGCTTCCCCGTATCATTCACAAAAGAACTTGGTTGCACTGAGGCGCTTACTAAGGCCAATTGCCAAAAAGTACAATCTAGTAGTACGCGATGGTCAAAAGATCCTCGAAGTTAAACCGCGCGAAGCCCACAAAGGCCGCATTGGACAAGAATGGCTCATCCACGACCATGATTTCGTACTCTGTGCCGGCGATGATACCACTGACGAAGACATGTTCGAGGCCATGCCACCCGAATCTTGGAGCATCAAAATCGGCCGGGGTCGGTCCCTCGCCAACTACCGCCTCGCAAATATAGAGGCGCTTCATACTCTCCTCCGCAAGCTCTAGCTTTTAAGCTAGTTTCTGGCAGTTAGGGCAGAGGTGAGTGCCGCGGCCAGCGACTCGGGTTTTGATAATGGTTGTGCCACAACGCGGACAAGGGTGGCCTTCGCGCCGAAATACGTTCGCAAAACTAAGGTAGCTGCCTTTTTTACCCTCAGCATTGACGTAGTTTTTGTCGGTCGAGCCGCCTTTCTCTATGGAAAGTTGCATGACCTTTTTCACTTCATTTAGCAAAACGGCGAGTTTTTCATCTGTTACCTCAGCAACTTTGCACCCGGGATGGATTTTGGCTCCCCATAAACTCTCGTCGGCATATATATTGCCGACACCAGCTAGCACCGTTTGGTCGAGCAACGCCGCCTTAACGCTCGTGCCGCTGCGGCGACGCATGCGGAGTATGAAATTCTCAGCTGTAAAGCTGGCTTCAAGCGGCTCTGGGCCAACTTTGCGCATAAAATAGATGTTTGGTATCTCTGCGGTTGGATACAGTTTCATCCAACCAAATTTACGCAGATCGTTGAAATAAAGCCGCGTTTTATCGGTAAATTCTATGTGTTCACGTGTAGTGTTATCTGGTAGTGTGCGCAAAAAACTGTCGCTCGGATGCCCACCACCCCACCTGGCCGCGTCAGAAACCACAATAATCTGCCCCGTCATTTTGAGATGGCAAGCCAGCGTGTAACCGCTTGATAGCTCTATGAGCAGTAGTTTGGCTCGCCTTTTTACGCTAACGACATTCGCCCCAACCAAAAAGGAGCTTACGTCCCCGAGCGCGTTTGGGAAGCTTTTGGGGCTGTCATAGTTGTGAGCACTATGTATCGTCTTGCCCACAATCAACGCGTCCAAGCCCCTTCGAATTGTCTCCACCTCTGGTAACTCTGGCATAACATGCTTATTATATCTCAACCAGTCGACCTCTTTCACCGCCGACTCTGGTTGTTTATTCGTTCTCTAGAGTCATCACATGAAAACAGAGGTATGATTTGCAGAAACTGGTGCTTTAGGCGATACTGGTGACACTATGGATGGGATTAGAGACATACTGCTGCGCAAAGATTTTGATGTGCCACCGGAAGTAAGTGCCATCAAAGACTACGTGCAGCGCCACTACAACAGCGACGTGCGCGTAACCGTGCAGCCTAAATCTCTCCTTATTTCGGCGCGCAGCGCAAGCCTGATTGGTTCACTTCGCTTAAACGCCCCTGCCCTGCAAAAGGCGGTTAACACCGACAAAAAGCTCATTTTTCGTATTGGATAAGCAATTGATCTAGGTCAGCAGTAAATTGCTCAAAACTCTCATACACAATAGCTTTCATACCGGTAGACTCTGCTGCCTCGCAGAAACCCACTCTGTCGTCTACAAAAATACACTCGCTCGTTTCTACCCCAAGTCTATTTGCTGCCAGCCGATAAATCGCAGCGTCGGGTTTGGCAACTCCAACGTCGCCAGAGGCAACCACTGCGTCAAAAAGGCCAGCAAGCTCAGCCTCTGAAAAGCGCTTATGCAGACTCCCTGCTCCGATGTTGCTGAGGAGCCCAGTTTTGTACTGAGGGCGCAAGGTGGTGATTAACTTGAGGAGCGGCTCGTTTCTCACCTCGCCTTGCCGTAGCTGCAAGACATACGTATCGACATCTAACCCAAAAAGCGAGGCTAGTTGCTCTCTAGTTTCATCGGTTGAAACAATGCCTCGATTCGCAAGCTGTACGGCCGCCTTCAGCTCGCGCGCACCTTGTGGGTTTGTGAGCGCCAACTTATCATGCATCGCTTGCAGGCTATCGGTGATGAGCACGCCAAAACAATCAAAAATGATTGCTTTAATCACTTTTTAGTAACCTTTCAACGTCACTCTCAACTTGTTCGTTAGTGGTATACAAAATAGTCTTCATTCCTAATTTATCGGCTGTTTCTAGGTGGCGAGACTGATCGTCGACTACGATGCACTCATCTGGTTCTACGCCGAGTTCATCGCAGATAAGTTGGTAAATCGCGGGGTCTGGCTTAGTTAGCCCCACATGAAATGAGGTGATGGCAGCGTCGAAAAGCTGTCGGTCGCTGGCAGTAAAAATTGTGTGCAGCACATCGCGGCTGGCATTGCTGAGTAAACCAATTTTATACACGCCCCGTAGCTCATCCTCAATCCAGCCTAGCAGCTGTCTATTGGGCACTGTTTCTTCAAACTTTTGACGTACCTCTGCCTCAGAAACCTCTGCAGCCTGCGCCACTGCAGACACAAACTGCTGGTTGGAAGCTTTGCCAGCATCAACTTCTTCACCTAGACGACGTAGAGCCTGCCAGCGCTCAGGTTTGCTTCCAAAATGCTCCGTCTTAAACTGCTGCCAGGAATTAAGCCCAAGTACGCCGTAAAGATCAAAAATGACTGCCCGCGTTTTCATGTGACTTATTTTAACCTAAAGAACAGCGTAGAAGAAAGCTAGCTTAGAGAGTGTTGATGTTCAGTGAGCGAGTTACTTCGCTATAGTCCTTCACCGGTATCTGGCGATTGAAAAGTGCGCGCGTTTGAGCACCTCTACCCTGGTAATTACCACCACCGCAAGACGTGGTCCAACTACGCCTCACGTCACTGCCGTTCATCAGTCGAAATACATAGCGGCTACCAGTTGGGCACGTGCCAGCCTCGAGCGGATCGTTGTTTTTAACTGAGCCGTTTGTAAAGCCAAGCACATCGAGCGCCGCCAAAAAGCTCTTGTATGATTCGGCGGTGTTTGGATAGCTACGACTTTCTAAGACCTGGCCATCATAGCCGATCATTGTTTCGATTTTGCTCTCTGTGCGACTCACAGAAATGCGAATAGCGTTATGATCCTGGTTGACGATAATAGGGCCGTCAACATACATTTCGGTTACCGCATCGGTAGCAGCATAACTCGCGAGGTCTTCTGCTGGCTGAGTGGTAGTGGTATTACTACCCCTAAAAGCGTTGGCTAGCAGCAATATAAAGAGCCAGATCAAGCCGACGCAAACAAGTAGAAAAATGATAGATCGTATTGCTTTCATATTGTTTCTCCCGAAGCTACGATGCGCTTCATGTTTCTATGATAGCATATTTGTGTCAATTTTGCAAGATCTACCAATTATTCCGATTCTTTTCATATTCTCTGATGACTTCATTTGAACAGCGATTGCCATCTACACAAATCGAATGCTTGCCTATCTTAAGATACCCATCGTTTGCCCTGACGTTTGAGCGTACCGGGTCAATAGCTGCAACGATAAATCCGTTCAACATAACTGCTACGGCCACCCACAAGACCCAAAACCCAACAGGGAGCACAGAAGGCTCAGAGGGGTTCACTTTCTCTGGACGAGCGATGCGCTCAAATAATCTGAAGAGTGCCAAAAGTGGTAAGGCCACAGCCACAAACATGGCGGTAATGAGTGCCAGTTGCTCAAACTTACCAAACTCTGCCAGGTTACCCGTCAGTGTTGTCTGGCCGAGTGATACGAGCCAAATTCCCCACCCCCACACTGTTGCGAGCAGCCCAATAACGATTGCGGTCGAGATCGCAAAAATACGTGATGCCACCCGAGCAATTGTCGAAAGCACACGACCTACACGCTGTATGCTGTCATCGGGGATGTCTTGCTTAACTCGCGTTACAATCTCTTGAGCAGTGACTGGTTTACCATGCGCTTCTGCCTCTTGGGCGCTTGTCTGCGCCTTTGGCATCACCACCGCCAAGACGATGTAGACGAGCAGCCAAAAGCCTTGGGTGATGAAAAGCATCAGCACAAACAAGACCCGCATGAGTGTCGCGTCCATACCGAAATAGGCCGCTAAACCAGCACAAACTCCGGCAATTTTGCCTTCTTTAGGTAGAAGATATAGCTTTCTCGGCTGTGCCTCCGATGGGTCTGTAGACTCTGTCTCGGTAGCTTCATCGTCAGCTTCAACTGGGCCCACCTCTTTGATGGCTTTTTTGATAGCCACTGCCTTCAAGACCGTTTGACCATTTTTTAGTTCTGCCGTAGCTTTTGTCACGACTGCAGATTCGATATCACTGAGCACTTCTTCTTTGTCGGGATTGTCTGCCAGCTGTTTTTCGGCTCTCGCCAAATATTTTTGCAAGAGTTCATACCCCTCTTCATCCACCTGGTACGCCCTACCGCCTAAGTCGACATTTATAACTTTACGCATGTGCTCCTCCTATTGCCTCTAAGCTGTTATATAGATGTTGCCAGTACTTATGCATCTGCTCTAAGCGAGCTTCGCCAATTGTTGTCAAACCATAATACTTCCTTGGCGGTCCGACTTCGCTTTCTTCCCATTTGTAGGCAAGCAGTTCCTCCCGTTTTAGCCGGGAAAGCAGCGGGTAGAGCGTACCTTCACTTGTCTCAAACGGTGTGCCTTCGAGTCGCTTTAAAATATCAGCAACGTAGGCGTGTTTGTCAGAAACAGAGCTTAAAACTGCAAATTCTAGCAGTCCTTTGCGGAGTTGAGTGAATGAT
>Ga0075163_10014815_pt1 | contig 10046 bp, 3 predicted proteins | sample JI1023141ADNA_FD_71478 | JGI IMG/M metagenome (GOLD analysis project Ga0075163, IMG submission 71478) | Wastewater effluent complex algal communities from Wisconsin, to seasonally profile nutrient transformation and Carbon sequestration -... | ecosystem: Engineered > WWTP > Effluent > Algae... | reverse complement strand
AGCAGCGACTTCTGCGAGAACTGGTCGATATGGCCGACGCCCCAGTCCTTTTCGTCATCGAGGTTGACCTTGGGCATCACGCCGCGCTGATCGAGGTTGCGGAAGTAAATGTTCGGCAGCGCACCGAGGATGTGGATGTGCTTCGAGTACGGCAGGTAGTTCAAAAAGAACAGCAGGATGCCAGCGTGTATCCAGCGCGACACCTCACTCACGATGTGCGCACCACCCATACCCACCGTTGCCTTGCCGATGGCATCCGACAGTGGCCCAAAGCTCTCCGGGTTGGCTGCCGAGGCGTAGTGGAAGCCATGGAAGCCGAAGTGGCTGACCATCAGCATGCCAATTTGCGCCAGGATAAAGGCGGCATCCCCCGACAGCGGAATCAGGCGAGGCTTTACGATCACGCGACGGAAGTAGGCATACAGGATCATCAGCAGAACGAGTCCGTTGAAGATGTCGATGCTCCACGACAGCACCGGATAAACCGGCCCGAGGATCATGCGGAAGCTGAAGCCGGGCACGATGTCCCACAAAAGCCCCTGCAGCATGAACTCGACGGTGCCAACGGTGATAATGAGGAAGCCGTAGAAGATAAACAGGTGGTGTTTCGATGTCGCACCCGCCGGAGTCGCGTACGACATCGGCTCGCCAACCTTCTTTTGGCCGAAGAAGTAAATCAGTACCGAGATCACCCGAGAAGCGATTCGATCGGTGAGCTTGAGGTCGTTTACCTTGCCCCGCGCCATGATCCGATAGAGCCGCAGTGCCGAGCGCAAAAACACCACGCTTGCGACGAGCAGCAAGGCAGCAAACAAGAGCGAACTGACCATTTCATCTTCCCTTCCCGAGCGTTCCGCCGTGTGACTTGCCTTATACCACAATCCCGAGGTAGCGACCGACGCCACGAGATCAGCTAGTTGGCCTATAATGAGCAGAGTGCCACGCGTAATCATTCGAGTTCGCGATCTGCCTGAGCCTCTCTCGTACGCTGTGTCACCGGGCACAAGCCTACTCGTGGGCAGAATGCCCGATGCGAAGCGGCTTCGAGCGGAAAACCTCGATCTCACCGAAGTCATCAACGCACGGCCGATCCAGACCGCACGCATTGAGTCCCTGCGGGTCTCGGCCAACCACCTGCTGGTAAGCGCGGCAGACGACGGAGAAATCGAGCTATACGAGATCCACAGTCGCAACGGAACCTCGATCCGCCTGGTGCCCGGTCAGCGAGTGAGGGTTCAGGGCGAAGTACTCATCGACCTGGCCCCAAGGGGCGGCAGCGCAACGAGCCTAGGGGAACCACGGCCCGCTGATTGGACGGACGAGTCTGATTTTGGAACCCAGGTCGTCATCGCCATCAACGAGTGGCTGGCCCCACAAACAGTCGATCTACAGGCCGAGCTGACCTCTACCGAAAGAACGGACACCCTCGGTGCCACGTTTCATCTGGCCGATGACCATGCACTGCAGGTGATATCGCTAAGTGGTGGCACGTACGATTCCCAGATCGGTGTGGTCCTCGATCGCATCCGGGTTTATGTCCACGAGCAGAACCTCCGCTTCGAACAGTTCCTGCGCCGAGTCGACGGGATGGTCGTGGCCTCGCCCATCATGCGCGAGGTTCTTCGTCGAGTCGCCGAATCAGCGGAGCAAGGCCGTCGCACGGTGCTTCTTGGACCCACAGGCGCGGGCAAAGAGTGGCTGGCGCGCTGCTATCACCGCTATTCCCCACGCAGCAAGGGACCGTTTGCCGCCCTGAACTGCGCTCTGCTCGATCGAGACTTGCTGTATGCACAGCTTTTTGGGGCGCGCCGTGGCTCGTTTACGGGTGCAGTCCAAGATGTCCAAGGGCTGGTCGAGGCCAGCCATGAAGGCACGCTATTCCTCGATGAACTGGGCGAAATGAGCCTGGAGGTCCAAAAGGCCCTGCTGCGCTTTCTGGACACCCGAGGGGAGTATCAGCGACTCGGAGATCCCAAGCCAAGGCATGCCGATGTCCAGCTCGTCTGCGCCAGCAACGCAAGTCTGGATGAGGCGGAATACCGGATGAAGCACTTCCGCGACGACCTGTGGTACCGGCTGTCGTCAGCGGTCATTCGAGTGCCACCGCTCCGCGAGCGGCCCGAGGATGTGGTCGCGTTCCTGCAACTCAAGTTGCTACGTGGCGGCACGCTACGGGTGGCCGATGCGCTGACTCCGGCGGCGATGCGGTGTGTGCTGGCGGACCCATTACCGGGTAACTTCCGTGACCTAGAGAACTTTGTCGATCGCCTACCCATGGCGCAACGACCGGGCGAGATTGACGTCGCCGCAGCAGAAGCGGCACTGCGGGAAGGTCGTGGTCGCCAAGCGGGCGCACCTGAATTGCTGCTGAGTGTGCGAGACAGTGGCCGCTTTCGGAAGATGCGTCAGCAGGACAGGCCTCCCGATAACCGCAGCATTGACTGGGAAGGGATGGTGGCCTCGGCAGTCGCAGCATTTGTAGCGGACCACGGTGACAGCGTCGCAAGCTGGGGTGAGCTACAAGCTCTCGTCGAAAAATACCTGAAGCCGGTGTTTGTGGCGCAAACGACCGACCTGGGCAACATCGACGAAGTCAGCAAGAGCATCAACTACTCAGCGCTCGCCCGAAAGCTCAACATCGCCGATGGCAGCACCGTCAAGATGCACCTGACCCGGTACGTCGAGCGATTTCGTCCGCGCAAGCCAACCGCTCCCTAGAGGCTCGGTTCGCTGTTGGAGGACCGGTTGACCAGCACAGACAGCAGCTCGCGAATCCGCTCAATCGGCCAAGCCAGCGCATAGCCGGAAAACAACAGCATCACCGGCATTGCCTCGACAAAGTAGCGCTGGAGCGGAATCGGATGCAGGTAGACAAAAGCGACGCTACGCACGATGGGGACGAGGACCAGCGCCAAGACCCAGCGCCTTTTGTGCGGTTCGCTCAACGCAAAGCACGCCCCCGCGACCGAGAGCAGCAACAAAAGCGATCCAAAGCGGTCCCAGCGCTCGCGCTCTTCCGGAAGTCGCAACAGCGTCGACTGGATGCCCATCTCGTAGGGAGGCATCGGTGACCACAGGGTCTTTAGACGCAATAGCGGCAGTACAACCAGCACGCGGAACGGTCGCTGTTTCAATCTCTGCCAGGCCAGCCGATAGAACTGCTGGTCAACCGCAGGTGACAGCCCCTCCCGACAGTACTTGTCGAACAGCGCCGCTAGCCGCTGCCGTTCTCGCTCGTCTTCATACATGACCGGCGTGATGACGTTGGGACGAGTCGGGGGCAGTGGCGCATGGCGAGCAACCAGGAACAAATCAAAGCCTTCGCCATCTTGCCGCCCCGTGGCCCACGTCTGATACCAGCGCATCATCCCGAGCCGCAGCGGCTCGCCCGTCTGGTCGATCCACGGCACCCCGCCCGCGTAGGTGGCGCGAAATAGACGCAGGTTTCGCAGCGGCCAAGGCGCAAACGTTAGCGCCGCCATCCCCATGCACAGGCCCATGAGCGCAAGCCGCTTCCGCCTGGAGCCGTCCAGCAACCCAAACAGCAGCAGCAGCGATGGAATCACCAGGAGCGCATCGACCCGAACCAGTTGGGACAGACCGAGCAGCACTCCGGCAGCAATTGCCGACCTACGCTTGTGCGCCCAAGTCGCTGCATCCTTGGCACGCAGCGCCAGAAAAAGCGTCAGCGTCAATAAGAACGTCACCAGTGACTCGCTGAGCCCAAACGTCGACAGCATGAACAGCGGTGGCGAGAGGATCACCGCCCCAAACCCAAGGAGCTGCGCCAGCAGTCCCATCCCCAATCGACTGGCCATCGCCGCCACCACAAGCCCTGACCCTATGTCGAGTAGCGCGTTGGCGCGGGTCGCCACAATCAGGTGGGTGGGCAGATCCATCGGCTGAGCCGGCGCGAGCAGCGCCAAGAAAAGCGGATACCCCGGCAGTCGGGTGAACGTAAGCGGAGCTCCTGGTAGATACGCGAACCGATGCTCAGACCGCAGCACCTGCGAGAGCTGGTAGTACTGAATGCCATCGCCTGCTGAAGTCTGCGATTCGCCGACAATGATCAGCCGCAGCTTGAGCGCAAGCAGGATCGCAGCGAGCCACATTAGGCCGCGCAAAATCAGCAGCCCTCCACGTTTCATGGGGGCGAAGAAACCATGGTGCCAGGCTGTTTGGGAAGCCTAGAATTCAGCGCCCAGCGTCAGGCCGCCGATCGTCGCCGGCTGCGCGGCCGGAGCGCTGACGCTTTGCTTGGTGTCCAAGATGAACAGCGCCAGCGAGCCACCAAGCGACAGCGTTCCGATGGTCAGTAGCGCGGCCCCACCAGCGCGCCCATCAAATGGGCAAATCATCGTTGAGTCAGTCGCACAGCTCGTCGGGCGACCATGGAGCCCGAGCAAGGTGGCACCAGCCGCCGTCGCCAGTATGCCGACGCCAAGGGTCGTCCACTTGAGGATCGACCGCGAACGTGACGGCGGAGTCACCGGCAGCGGGGTCAAGATGCCCTTGACTGGTAACTCCTTATTGTCCTCAACCAGTACCGACGTCACAAACGGATAGTAGCCAGGCTTTGAGAACACCACGTCATAGGGTCCAATGAATGCATCCCGCTTGCCGGGCGTGGTTGAAACCTTGTGACCAGCCAGCAAGACATCGGCCCCCGGTGGCTCCGATGCAAAGTGCAGTGTCCCGCGAGGCTTGTTGGCCGCCGTTTTCAGCAAATCCTGCACCATGTCGCCGATGCGGCTCATCAGCTTGTTGCACTGTGATTCGACGCAGCTATCGGTGGCACTGGAGGCAATCGCACCGACCTCGACATCGAGCACGGTCGCCGAGTACCGATAAGCCGTCACCGGCTTGTGATTGGCACGCCCTTGCAGCTCCGGGACGCTGAGCGCCGCCGGTCCCAGCTCGAACGACAAGCGCAGCGCGTACTGTGCATCCGATTTCGCGGCGAGTCGTTCTTGACAGGAAGGCTGATCGAGACAGCCAAACAGCTCGCGGTCGGTGTTCAGGAGCTGTGCTTGTAAGTCGGGTGCCACCAACACGGCTCGCTGTTGCGTCACAGCCTCGCTGACGTTCTTGCGGACGTTGGCCAGGAACGCAGGATCAAGGGTGCTTGGCTCGATGAACAGCAGCACGCCCGGTGTCAGGGTTGTCACCGCGAGCGGCGGCTTGAGGGTAAAGCGCACCTCGGCAGTCCGTCGGGCCAGCACTGACACCTGCGATTCGACTCGACGATTTTCTTTGGACAGCACCACGTGATGGGGACCGGGCTCAAGCTGAATGGCAGTGGCCAGCGGCAGTGCGCCCACCAATCGTCCATCAACGGTCACAATGCCGCCGGTGACACCAACGACCATCAGCTCGGCCCCAACGGTCAGCGGATGCGAGAGTAGTTGGCTCTGCTCGGCTTTTACCTCGGCCTCTGCGTCGTCTCCCATCTGTTCGATGTATCGACGGTACAGGTCACAAGCCGCCCGTTGCCTGTTTTCCAGCAGAGCCGCCCGGCCGAGCAGGTACAGAAGGCCTGGCCGCTGGACATAGCGATAGGCCTCTTCGAGCGCCGGGATGGCTTTACCGGGCTCGTTACGCTCCAGCGCTATCCGGCCCTGCTCCACAAGAGCGGTGAACTTTCGATCTCCCGTCAGACCACGCAGCGTCGGTAGCTCTGCCCAGGCAAGCTGGGAGTAGCACAGCACGGCGAACCAGGCTAAAAACCGCCACATATCCTTGTGTCCTTGTTTTGTCGTCGTGTCGGACTGCCGCTGGCGAGCTTTCGGTTACGGTTCGGAGCGCCCGGTCGTACACAACTCGACCCGCGCTTGGCCACCGGCACGAACCCGCACAGGTCGATTCTGGTCGACCACGTGCTCGCCGGGGCGAACCCACTGCATCACCGTCGTACACTGCCCATCCACGTCTTTGCTGATGATGAGTCGCCCGAGATACGGCTGAAGCTTCGACGACGCGCCCAGTGCAGCGGTCGTATGTTCAGGCTTTCTCTCGGGTAGCTTGCCGAGCGCTTCATACTCGGTCATCGCTTCTAGATAGTTTGCCGTCTCTTCATGAATGCGCGCTTGCTGATAGGTCAGCTCAGCCACCGCCGCCCGTGACAGCCGACCACGGGTCTGAAGCGCACGTGCTCGATCGATGAGCTTTTGCGCTGCCGCCGTTTCACGTCGATTCACAGCCTCGGCGGCATCGAAGATGAGCTGGTCGCCTAGCGTCACCGGCAACCTCACGAGTGAAGTGTTACCAGCGGATATCTCGACGTCCTGGCTTCCACCGGCGTACCGCACTTTGTGCTTTCCAACTGACAGACTCAGCGGTGGTAGACCCGGAACCATACTTTGCGACGCCTGCTCATCGACCTGAAAGCGGACTTTTTCCTCGCCTTCGAGCCGCAACACGCCCGTTTGAATGCTAGTGCCCGCATCGATTGCCACCGATAGCAGATCCGTCGGGCCTGCCATATCAGGAGCCGGTTCGTCTTGGGCCTCTCGACTCTGTGACAAGAGCGCCGAGACCCGCGTCCGCACGATCATGTCCGGATCACCGAGCAGTCCCAGCATCAGCATCAGCAGCGGTTCACTGGAACTGGCCTTGTAGAAGTCGTAGCTTACTTCGCCCACGCGACGACGAACCTCAGCCGAGGAGTCGAGCCGAGCTTTCTGGAGCAGCGGCAGTGCCTCTGGCAGCGGCAGGTCGGCAATGATGTCGAGCACGGCCAAGCTCGTTGGAATATCGCCTCGGCTGAGCAGGTCGCTAAATGAAGCGGGCGGCGACACCTTTTCGCCCGACTTCTTGAGAAGCTCGTAGGCAATCAAGCTGTCTACGCCTCCTCCTGCCAGCACCTCGTGCAGCACGGGCAGCGTCTCGGGCACTTTGAATCCAACCAGCCGCCGCGCCGCCGCAAACCGAACCGACAGCGCCTGATCCGACAGCGCGATCTTGAGCAGATCATCGCCCGGCGGCAGCATCTCGACCACCAGCCTACGTGTCAGCGGGTCGGGAGCTTGCAGCCCCTCGCGCAGCCGATCGCGATGGACCTGTTCACCAAGCTGCAGCAGTGTTCCCGCAGCGGTTAGTTGGTCTTCGGTGTTCCCGGTCTCGACGAGTTGTCGCAGCCGCAGGACCAGTTCATCGTCATGCGCCTGTGCGCCTTTCTTCTGCAGGTGCGCGGCGACCCGCGACACGCTGAGCATGCCTGCACGTCGCACCTCTGGCTCGGCGTCTCCCAGTGCTGTCCGCAATGCCAGTAGTGCCGAGCGCACTCGCTTGCGACCAAGCGCGGCAGCGGCACCGCGACGTACCGCTTGCTGCGGATCCGACAGTGCCTTGCTGAGCAGGGGCACCGAGTCCGCACTATCGATATCACCGAGCACGACCATGGCCGACTCTCGAACCAGCCAGTCATCGTGACCAAGCGCGGCCTGGGCCCAGCCAAGGCTCTGCTTGGCAATTTGTTCGGGGTCACCGCCGGCAATCTGCACGATGGCACCCGCTGCCGCCTGCCGAAGCTGCTGTGACGCCTTCGGCTCATCGAGAACCTTCAGCAGGAGCTGTGCCCCCTGTCTGCGACCACACGCGGCCAGTCCTTCACTTGCCACCAGCCGCGACGCCTCGGGATAGGACGAAGAGGTCGCGACCTGCACCATTCGCGCAAAGCCCATCGAATCGCCGACAGTTGCCAAGATCAGCGATGCAAGGAGCTGGGTTGGTCCTTCCTTCTGAGCGGCCTGGCGAAGCAGCTCTTTGCCGCTGACATCGCCAATTCGTGCAAGACCGGCTGCTGCCGATACTCGCCGCAGACTAAACTCATCTCCGGCGAGAGCCTCTCGCAGTCGCGCCACCGAGGCCGCATCCCCAGTTTGCGCCAGCCGTGACAGCACGCGAAGCTGCACGTCTTCGGGCAGGCCCGGTTTGTCGACCGCATCGCGCAACACCGGCTTCGCAGCGACTGCCTCTCCGCCACTTTCCACCAGCAGCAGCGCGGCTCGCAGCCGAATCCGCTCGTCCGAGCTTTGCATGAGTTCACGGAGCACCGCCCGCCCGCGCTGACTTTGCAGCTTCGCCAGCGACCCAGCCACGGCAACCCGCAGTCCCATCTGGGGATTGGAATCGAGTAGCTGCAGAAGGACTGGCTGCGCATCGAGCGCTCCCAGCGTGCCGAGCGCAGTGACGGCTTCGACCTGCACGACCGGTTCGGGATCTTTGAGAAGCGAGACAATACTGGTCCACTGCGCGCTGTCTCGACTCTGTCCAAGTGCCCGCACCGCCTGCGCTCGCAGCCCTGGCTCCGTGGCCCGCAGCCCCACATACAGCACCGATAGTGCCCGTGCCCGCGCCGCATTGACTTCGATCGCCAAGTCGTTGTTTTCAATCACCAAATCAGGCGCTGCGCGGGGACGAAAGTGCTCTTCGTAAAACACAATACCCGCCGCAATGAGGCCGATCAGGGTCACGGACAGTAGGATCCAGCCAAATGGGCTCCGCTTGGGGGGATGTACGACTGCCACTTGAGCCGTCGCCATCGGAGGCGGTGCGAGCTCGCGAACGACCTCGGCCATCGTCGGACGCTGCTCCGACTTGGGGGCCAGCATGCTGTGGATGTACTCGGCCAGTTTCGGTGTCACCGAAGGTGCGACTTCGAGCAGCGGACGCGGCGGTTTCGCGAACGCCATCAGCGATGTCTTCGGAAACGGCGGAATCCCAGCCAGCATCTCGTAGAGCATGACGCCCAAGGCAAACACATCGGCCTTGCCGTCCACCTTTGCTGCCCCGCCGTACTGCTCGGGGGCCATGTACTTGGGCGTGCCCATCGTCGTGCCAACCTGCGTCTCGAAGTCGGGCGATTCTGGGTCGGGTGCCAGGGAGGTCGCGACTTTGGCGATTCCGAAGTCGAGCACCTTGATCCGTTTGTCATCGGGATTGACCGGATCTGGGACCAGCATCACGTTTTCAGGCTTCAAATCGCGATGGACAATTCCTTTGTTGTGGGCGGCCAGTAGTGCCTGGCCCATCTGAAGTGCCAGACTCTTGGCTTCATCTTCTGGCAGCGTGCCTTGGCGACGGAGCAGTCCGCGCAGCGACTCGCCTTCCAGAAACTCCATAATGATGTAGAGCGTGCCGTCGGGAAGCTGGCCGAAGTCGAACACCTCGACCAGACCCGGATGTCGCAGCATGTTGACGGCGCGGGCTTCATTCAGAAAGCGCGCTGCATAGTCAGCCGTTCCAGCCAATGGCCCATGCAGGATCTTGATCGCGGCCCGACGGCCGATTTGTTTATGAACCGCGGCGTAGACCGACCCCATACCGCCTTGGCCGATCTTGGCGTTGACACGATAATTCCCGACGAGTTGACCGGCCTTCAGCGCAACTTGCCCCTGGACACCGGGCTCTGCGGAGGTCGCCGCCGTTCCCCCCTCCCCGGCTTTGGCACTCGTGCCGGCTGCTGCGCTCTGGGTGTACTCAGCCGAAATCTCGACCGCGTCCCCAGAGTCTCCAGAGTCCGCAGAGTCCCTGGCCACAGGGCGTCGTCCTGCCGGTGGAGCAATCGTCGCCGCATAGCCAATGCTGTCGTTGGTGGCACGGGCTTGCGGCTTGGTCTGCCCATCGGAAAGGCTATCCGGTTTCACCTCGCTGTTCGCAGGTGCAGTCGTCTTGGCGGCCAGTTTGCCCGGCTCCGCCCGTAGTCGTGTCGGGATCGTGAGCGAGTCAGACAGTGCGTCCCCAGCGGTCGGTGGCAACGCCGCTACCGATGGCGGCAGGCCTGTTCCGGACGGCGGCAGTGACGTCGTCGAGGTGGGCTGCTGCGCGGCCAGGTGCTGTAGCTGGGCCGCCACCTCTCCCATCGAGGGCCGAGCCAACGGGTCGGTCATCAGCATCCGCTCAAGCAGCACTGCCAACGGTCGCTGCCACGAGGGCAACAGCTGAGGCAGGCTCGTCACCTGACTCGCGCCCGCTTCATCGCCTACGGCCTGCATCGGCAGCCGACCTGCCGCTAGCTCATATAAGATGACGCCCAGTGCAAAAAC
>Ga0075163_10014814_pt1 | contig 10047 bp, 4 predicted proteins | sample JI1023141ADNA_FD_71478 | JGI IMG/M metagenome (GOLD analysis project Ga0075163, IMG submission 71478) | Wastewater effluent complex algal communities from Wisconsin, to seasonally profile nutrient transformation and Carbon sequestration -... | ecosystem: Engineered > WWTP > Effluent > Algae... | reverse complement strand
GCCAGCGCGACCAGGCTCTCGGCCGCAAAGCCGCCCAGCTGGTGCTGCTCGCGCTGCTCGAACGAGCTGCGATACAGCGCCTCGGCCTCGTCCAGCTTGCCCTGCGCCCGCCGCAGCTCACCCAGGTGCCACGACACCCACGCCGACATGCGCGGATCGTCGGGCGTGGGCAGCTCGCGCTGCGCCTGAAGCAGCCGCCCTTCCGCCAGGGACACATCGCCGCGCAGCAGCGCCGCCTCGCCCAGGATCACCAGCGACTGGAGCGCCGCCTCGCGATTGCCCACCTGACGCGCCAGCAGCAGCCCCGCCTGCGCGCGCGCAACCGCAAGGTTCAGCTGCCCGCGCAGGCACAGAAGGTCGGCCATGTTGCCCAGATGCACGGCGGTGAGCCCCGTGTTGCCGAGCTCCATGACCAGCTGCAGCGTGCGCTCGTTGATGCTGGCCGCGCGCTCGTAGTCGCCCATCGCACTGCTGGCATTGCTCGCTGCGACCAGTGAGTCAACCTCGCCAAACAGGTTGCCCGTGGCCTCGAACAGCTCGCGCGCGCGCTCGGCACTGCGCAGCGAGCGCGCATGATCATCCAGGTTGGTGCGATCAAACGAGTCGAGCAGCAGCGCATCGGCCAGGAGCAGCGGCGAGCCCAGGCTCTCGGCCTTCTGCACCGCGCGATTGATGACTTCGGTGGCGCCGGTGAAGTTCGACAGCTCCATCTGCGCCTTGGCCTCCACCAGATCGATGCGCGCATCCAGCGAGCCCGCGCCCTGGAGCTTGCGCAGCTCGGCCACGCTCTTGAGCGCATCGGCCGGCAGCCCGCCGCGCAGCTGCGCGTTTATGAGCTCCAGCCCATACTCATGCTCGTCGGGAAACGTGGTCTGGAGGGCGCGGTAGAGCGCGAACGCCTGCGCCCACTCGCCGGTGGTCTCGCGGTAGCGCGCTTCGATGAGCGAGCGCGCGGCGCGCGGCAGCCGGCTGGCCAGCTGAAACGCCCGCCGGATCTGCTCGTGCGCTCGATCCTCGTAACCCAGCGCCAGCAGCGAGTCGGCCAGCGCCAGGTAGCCCAGCGGGTAGTCGGGCTCTGCCGCCACCACGCGCAAGAGCAGATCGCGCGCGCCCACCGGATCGAAGCGGTGCAGCCGCGTCTTGGCCTCGGCGTAGAGCTGCGCGACCTCCAGCGACACCGGCCGCTCGGCCTGAAGACCCGTGCGGTCATCCTGCGACAGCGCCGCCATGCCCAGCTGCTTTCGCACCTCGCGCCCCACAGACGACACCATCGCGAACAGATCCTCGGTGCTGCCCTGCGCCAGGGCCGAAGCGACGCGCTCGCCGGTGCGCACGTTGCGCAGCGCCACCTCGACCGTGAACCCCTTTTTGCCATTCGTCGCGGGGCGCAGCATGCCGCTGGCAACCAGATCCGGACCCAGCGTGCGATTGAGCTTCTCGATCACCTCTTGCGGGCTGGTGACCGAGCTGTGGATCTTGAGCTCCAGCTTGGCGCGCTCCACGCTCTCCAGCGGCAGCACCAGCAGCCGCTCGCCGGCCGAGAGCTCGGAGGCCAGCAGCTCGCCGAAGGTGCGGGCAAAGCTGGCGCGCGGCGCCGTGGGCTCGCCCGCGATGTCCAGGCCCAGCACCGCCACCCGCAGCCGCTGCGCGACCACCGGGCCCGACTGCACCTGATGCGAGCGCGAGTCCCGATACAGCACCGCAGCGGTCGAGATGATGCCGGCCGCGGCCAGGCCCAGCGGCAGCAGGCGGCTGAGCAGCTCCCGCCGCCGCCGCCGCCGTCGCGTCGCCTCGTCCGTCGGATCGGCCGCGATGGCCTCCAGCTGCTGCAAGACCTGCTCGGCCGAGCATGGCCGCTCCGCGGGATCGCGCCGCACGCAGCTATCGATGAGCCGCGCCAGCCGCGGGTTGATGTTGGGCGCCACCTGCGCCAGCGGCAGCGCATCGGCATGCAGCACCGCCCGCCGCTGATCGACCTTGCGACGGTACATATGCGGCGGCTGCCCGCAGCACAGCTCGTAGAGCAGCTCGCCGAGCATGTACAGATCAGACTGCTCGGTCGCGGGTGCGCCCAGCCACATCTCGGGCGGCATGTACGCGGGCGTGCCGATGAGCATCTCCGAGTCGGTCAGCCGCATGGCCTCGGGCTGCTGGCGCGGGGCATCGGTCCGGGGCAGCGCAACATTGATCGGGCCCGGCGGCGGCGTGTCTTCGCTGTTTCTGGACTGGCCCGAAAAGCCGCTGCGCGAGCCGCTCATGAGGCCCACCGTGGACCTGCTGGCCGAGGATAGGCTGACCGCAGACCGGCTGGCCGCAGACTCGTCGGCATCGCCGGCGGTCTCGGCCAGGTTGCCCGAGCGCGGCCGCATCGCCCGCTTGATGGCCGCCGCCTCCTCGGCCGCCTCGTCAAACTCCGGCGTCGGATCGCGCTCGCCGCGGAACTCCGAGGGAATCTCCAGCAGGTCGTTGGCCAGCTTCGCCAGGCCGAAGTCGAGCAGCTTGGCCGTGCCGTCGGGGGTCAGCATGGCGTTGGCCGGCTTGAGGTCGCGGTGCAGGACGCCCTGCCGGTGGACCGCCACCAGGCCGCGCGCCAGGTCGATGCCGATGCGCAGCGCCTGCTCCCACGGGATGGGCTTCTCCAGCCGATCCAGGCTCTGCCCGCCGACCAGCTCCGAGACCAGATAGGGCAGCCCATTGGAGATTCCGACGCGGTAGACCGCAACGACGTTGGGATGCTGGAGGCGCGCGATGGCGCGGGCCTCGATGAGGAAGCGCTTGCGCGCCCGCTCGTTGGGCGAGGTCGTGACCAGGAACTTCACCGCCACCGGCCGATCGAGCAGCGTGTCGTAGCCCATGAACACCTGGCCCATGCCGCCGCGTCCGAGGGGCTGCTGGATCAGGTACTCGTCGATCTGCGTGATCGGCGGCGTGTTGGACATGACGCCGCCGTCGTAGCTGGTGCCGTTCCAGGTGTGGCGGTTCGCGTCCTCCTGGAACTGCGCGCTCTGGGCCGCTCGGGCCACGGAGCCGGCGGTGTCCAGGCTGCGCTTCGGGTCGGGATCCTGGATCAGCTGGAGCAGGCCCGAGCCCGAGCCGACCGGCGCCGAAGCGCCTTCGCCCTTGCTCGCTGCGCCCTCTTCCCGGTCGCTCGAAGCTGGGGGCATGTCAGGCTCTTGCTCTGCCATGGTGGGGGCGGTCTCCGGAAGGTTCGGGCGCTACCAGTACAGAGAGTGAGTCAGACGCCTGGCGCCGGCCATGAGGTTGTGTTCGGTACAGCGCCCACATGGCCTCGCAGCATCGGCAGCGCACCGCGAGTATCCTACGCCCAGTATGGGCCAACCAGCCCCAGGCTGGCTACGCCGATTCGCGCCGGCGGCGCCCCCGACGGGCATTGTTCCCAGATTCTGGATCAGGGTGGTCCGGACCAGGCGCAACCGGGTTGGGATCCTGGCTTGGGGTGCTGTGGACCAACCAATGCCGGGTTGAGAACCTGCGTTGGGGTGGTGTGGACCGACCACTCCCGGGTTGGGATCCTGGTTTAGGGTGGTGTGGACCGACCACTCCCGGGTTGGGATCCTGGTTCAGGGTGGTGTGGACCGACCACTCCCAGGTTGGGATCCTGGTTTAGGGTGGTGTGGACCGACCACTCCCGGGTTGGGATCCTGGTTTAGGGTGGTGTGGACCGACCACCGCCGGATCGGGATCCTGGCTTGAGGTGGTCCGGACCAGGCGAGCCCGGGTCCATGCGCAATCAGTTGACGGTGAGGGTGGCGCGGGCGGGGACCTGTTCGTCGGTGGCGGTGATGGTGACGCTGCCGGCAGCCACTGCGGTGGCCACGCCCTGCGAGACGGTGGCGATGGCGGGGTTGGACGAGCTCCAGGTGGCGAGCGCGGTCCGATCCTCGGTGGTGCCGTCGGTGTAGAGGCGCTCGGCAGCGAACTTCTGGGTGGCGCCGACGGGGATGGTGCCCTGGATGGGCTTGACCGTCATCAGCTTGAAGGCGGGGCCGCTGACCTGGATGGGCAGCGCCGCCATGAAGCCGGCCAGGGCGATGCGGATGGTGGTGCTGCCCTTGGCGTTGCCCGTGACCAGGCCCTGCTCGCCCAGGCTTGCGCCCACCGAGGCCACGCTGGGGTTGTCCGAGGTCCAGAGAAAATCGGTCTGCAGGTAGTGATCGACGCCGTCGCTATAGGTGGCGATGCCGGTCAGCTGCACCGTGCTGCCCAGGGGGATCGGATTCATGGGCGTGATGATGCTCAGGTGATCGAGCTTGGGGCCGCAGGCCGCCAGGGCAAGCAGCGCCAGCACCGGGAATCGTGACTTCATGGCTAGGCATGATACCGATGCGTCATCCGACCGCGAGGTTTTCTTGTGATAAAGAAGGGCCATGCTCATCCTTCATCAGACGCCGCCGGCCTGGGGCATTCCCAATATCAGCCCCTTTTGCACCAAGCTCGAAACCTATCTGCGCATGGCCGAGATTCCCTATCGGGTCGAGCCCGGCGATCCGCGCAAGGCGCCGACGAGCAAGATTCCGTATGTGAACCTGGACGGGCAGCTCATCGGCGACTCGCAGCTGATCATTGAGGCGCTCAAGAAGAAGTTCGGTGACAAGGTGGACAGCCACCTGACCAAGCAGGAGTGGGCGCGCGGCCATCTGGTGCGACGCACGCTCGAAGAGGGCACGTACTACGTGATCCTGCACACGCGCTGGGCCGAGAGCACCGCCTGGGCGGGCTACCAGGCGACGTTCAAGAGCATGTTTCCGCCGCTGCTGGGCAACTTCATCGTGCCGATGATCCGCAAAAAGACCCTCAACAACCTGTGGGCGCAGGGCACCGGCAGACATCGGGGCCCGACGATCTACGAGATCGGCAAGGCGGACCTGGATGCGGTCGCCACGGAGCTCGGGGACAAGCCGTTCCTGCTGGGTGACAAGCCGAGCTCGTTTGATGCGGCGGTGTTCGGCTTTACGTCGGGCATCGCGGCGTTCCCGAGCGACTCGCCGATCAAGCGCCACCTGGCCGCGCTTGCGAACCTGGCCGCCTACAACCAGCGGATGCTCCAGCGCTATTTCCCAGCGGATCGCCCCCCCGGCGGCAGCGAGTAGCCGGCGAGCGCTACTTGCCCTTCTTGCCGGTGCTTACGCGGGGCTTGAGGGGGTTTGCCCAGTTTTCGCCCCACTGGGTGTAGAGCTGCTCGCTGAACGACTGCCACTCGCCGCGGGTGCGGGGACCGGGAAATGGGATGGGCGGCATCGGCGCATCGCCCGGCTTGATGATCTGGATGCGGTTGTCTTTGGTGATCTTGCCGAGCTCAAAGACCTTCCAGGTGTGCTGGTTGCTGGCGTCGACGCGCACCAGCACGCCGCCGAGATCGTACTCGCGCTCTTTGAGCGCGGCGCGCACCTTATCGACGTCATCGCTGCCGGCGCGGCGCACGGCGGCGGCCCAGAGGAGCACGCCGTAGTAGGCGGCCTCCATGCCTTCGCTGACGGCGCGGTGCTCGCCGTACTTTTTCCGGAAGGCCTGCGCAAAGGCGCCGGGGACCGCGCTGGGCCCCTCGTGAAAGCGGGTGCGCGCGACGTAGTGCCCGGCCAGGCTCAGGGTGCCGAGCTGCGCGAGCTCGTTTTCGCCCAGGGTGAAGCTGAGCACGGGCAGCTCATCGGGCGTGATATCGGCGCCGACCAGGGTCTTGAAGAAGGCCACGATCGAGTCGCCGACCAGCATGTTGAGCAGGATGTCGGGCTTGGCGTGGCGGATCTTCTTGATGAGCGGGGCGAACTGGTACTCGCCGACCAGGGCAAAGTGGGTGCCCACGACCTCGCCGCCGAGCTCCTTGAGCCTATCTTCCACGATGGCGCTGATGGCGCGGGCGCGCAGGCCATCGGTGCCGACGACGTAGAAGCGCTTGGCCTTGAGCGACTCAACGCACCACTGCACGGCGGGAATCGCCAGCTGATTGGGGGTCGCACCGGTGTAGACGATGTTCTGGGACTCTTCGAGTCCTTCGTACTGCGCGGGATAAAAAAGGAGCTGATCGTACTGCTCGAAATAGGGGCGGATCACCTTGCGGCCCGCCGAGCCGTAGCCGCCGAAGACCACCGCGACCTTGTCCTTGGTGAGCAGCTTCTCGGCGGCGTGCGTGAACGCAGAGTCCGCGGTGACTTCGGACTTGCCGTCCGCAACGATCGCCTGCACCGGACGGCCGAGCAGCCCGCCGCGGCTGTTGATCTCCTCGATGGCCAGCTGCGACGCATCGGCCAGCGGATGCTCGCTGACCGCGAGCGAGCCGGACAGCGAGTGGAGCACGCCGACCTTGATCGGCGGACCGGAGAGCACTGCCGCCGCGGGATCGGGCGCAGCACCGGGAGCGGGGTTGCCGCTGTCGGCCGAGGTCAGGCGACGCGCGCGCATGGTCAGGATGCCGCCGCCTACGAGCCCCAGCGCGCCGAGCCCGCCGATGGCGAGCAGGCTGCGCCGGGACAGGTTCGCAGAGGACTTTTTGGCGGTGCTGGCGCCGTTGGTGCCGCTGCCCAGCGTGTTCTGCACGCTGTCCACGGACTGGCCGGCGACCGCGGCGCTGGGTCCCGAGATGTTCGGGTGTCCGTTGGGAGCCGGCGTGGACTCCTCCATCGCGAAGATGGACTGATTGCGGCCGGAGATGCCGCTCAGGATCACCTCCAGATCAGCGCCCATCTCGGCGGCGGTCTGGTAGCGGGCCTCGCGCTTCTTTTCCATGGCGCGCTTGAGCACGCGCACGCAGGACTCGGGAATGCTGGGCACGACGCCGCGCGGATCCGGAGTCGGATCCGAGACATGGCTGAGCAGGATCTGCGGAATTCCGGCGCCCAGAAACGGCGGCCGTCCGGTGAGGAGGGCGTAGTAGGTCGCACCCAGCGAGTAGAGGTCACTGCGTGCGTCCATCGCCTTATTGCTGGCCTGCTCGGGGCTCATGTAGAGCGGAGTGCCAACAACCATGCCGGTCTGGGTAAGGTGCGCTTCATCCTCCATCAGCTTCACGAGCCCGAAGTCGACGAGCTTCACGACACCGGAGGTGGAAAAGAGGATGTTGTCGGGCTTGATGTCGCGATGGACGATGTTGGCTTCGTGAGCAATCTTGAGGGCGTTGCAGCAGTCGGCGATGATGCGGGTGGCGACGAGCCAGTGGAACAGTCCCTTGCTCTTGATATAGCTGGAGGCGCTGCCGGGATGGAGCAGCTCCATCACCATGTAGCAGCCGCGCTCGTCCTTCCCTACGTCGTAGATCGCGATGATGTTGGGGTGGTTCAGGCGGCCGGCGACCTGGGCCTCGCGCATGAAGCGATCGATGACGTCCGGTTTGCTGAGAACGTCGTCGGGGAGGAACTTGACGGCGACCTTGCGCTTGAGGGCGGCATCCTCGCCCTCGTACACGGTTCCCATGCCGCCTTTTCCCAGCATCTTGAGGATGCGGTACTTCCCAAACACTGCGCCAATTCGCGGATCTGGCCGATCCTGCGCCCCCGGAGCGCTGACCGCGGCGCCATTGCTGCCAGCGGCGCCAGCGCCGCCAGCGCCGGGAGAAGCGCTGTCGTTGGCTGGCGACTCGCCCAGATTGCTCATATTCGATATCATCGACGATCGTGAGTTCTCCGGTCAAGTCGTCTCCGTCGGGTCCTGGTGCGGGCTTTCTCAGTAGCCTGGGGCACGACTTGGTGGGGGGTGCGATCTCGGCGCTCGTCACTCTGTGCTTCAGCCTGAGCTTCGCCGCCATGATCTTTACGGGAGACCTGGCTGGCAGCCTGGCCTACGGAATCAGCATGGCGCTGACGAGCGCCAGCATCACGGTGGTGATTGTGGCGCTGACGAGCCCATTCCGCTTCGCGATTGCGGGTCCGGACTCGCGCTCGGCAGCGGTGCAGTCGGCGCTGGCGGCAACGCTGGCGACGACGATTCAGGGCGAGGGGCTGCCGGTCGAGTATGTGCTGCTGGCGCTCTCGATCAGCACGCTGTTTACCGGCGCCCTGCTGTATGCCTCGGGACGGCTGAACATAGGCCGCTGGATCCGCTACGTGCCCTACCCCGTCATCGGCGGCTTTCTGGCCTCGACGGGCTGGACGCTGGTCATCGGTGGCATCCGCGTCATCACCAGCAAGTCGGTGACCTGGGCGACGCTGCCGCAGTTCTTTCACGCCGACACCCTGTGGCACCTGGCGGTGGGAGTGGCGTTTACGGTCCTGATGCTGACGGTGCTGGGGCGCATCAAGCACTTCCTGGCGCTGCCGCTGCTGCTGGTGCTGGGCACTGCGGCGGTGCACATCATCCGGGCGGCGCAGGGCGTCAGCGTCGCGCAGGCGCAGCGCAGCGGCTGGCTGCTGGAGGTGGTGGGGCACGGTCGGGCGTGGCTGCCGCTGCGCGACCTCAGCTGGGAGATGATGAAGAGCGCGCCGTTTGCGCTCAAGGGCGATGAGCTGTGGCGCTATCTCGGCGGCATGCTGGTGCTGGTCGCGGTCACCGGAATCGCGGTGCTGGTGACCGGCGCGTCGATCGAAGTTGCCACGCGAAGCGACGCGGATCTGGATCAGGAGCTCAAGGGACATGGGATTGCCAACCTGATCTCGGGACTGTTTGGCGGGCTGGTGGGACAGAACGCGATTGCGCGCAGCATGATCAACCTTCAGGCGGGTGCGGTGACGCGCATCAGCGGAGTGTTTGCCGGCACGCTGTGCGCCGCGGTGGAGCTGACGCGGCCGGAGGTGGCGGGCTATCTGGCGCGTCCGATCATGGGCGCGATCCTGGCGTACCTGGGTCTGCGGCTGCTCTTTGACTGGGTGATCAAGGCGCGCGCCAACCTGGAGCGAACCGATTATCTGCTGGTGATCGGAATGCTCCTGGCCATCATCCGCTTCGGTTTTGTGACCGGACTTCTGATCGGCGTGGTGGTGTCGTGTTTGATCTTCGCGGTGAACTACAGCCGCATCAGCGTCATCAAATATTCCTTCACGCTGGACGAGTACGGAAGCAAGGTGCAGCGCTCGGGAAACGAGCATCGCTACCTGCGCGAGCATGGACGCCAGCACTGGGTGCTGCGCCTGCGCGGCTACCTGTTCTTTGGCTCTGTGGTTCGCCTGGTCGCCGATGCGCGGCAGCGAATTGAGAGCAGCAAGGCCAGCAACCAGCCGCTGCGCACGCTGGTGCTCGACTTTGCCGCGGTCATCGGAATCGACTCATCTTCAGCGCTGACCCTGGTCAAGCTGCGGCAGGCCGCGGAGGCGAGCAACCTGCAGCTGGTCTTTACGGCGCTTCAGCCCGAGATGGAAAAGATGCTGCGCCGCGAGCGCTGCCTGCGCGACGATCAGGTGTGCGTGGCGCTTCCGGATCTGGATCGAGCGCTGGAGTTCTGCGAGCAGAAGACGCTGCTGGAGCGCACGGAAGCGGAGCGCAGCGCCGAGCTCATGGCGGTGCAGCTGACCGCGGCGCTGGGCAACACCGAGATGGCATCGGCCTTCCTGAGCTTTGCCGAGCGCGTGCAGCTTCAGGCAGGAGAGCATCTGGTGCGCCAGGGCGATCCCTCCGATGAGGTCTACGTGGTGGAGTCGGGACGGGTGAGCATCCTGCTGGAGCGGCCCAATGCACCGCCGCTGCGGCTGCGCTCGGTCACGTCCAATACCTGCCTGGGCGAGGTCGGTCTTTATCGCAACAGTCCGCGTTCGGCGTCGATCATTGCGGACATTCCGACCACGGTCTACCGACTGAGCCGCAGCGCCCTTACGCGCATGGAGCGGGAAGCTCCGCAGGTCGCGATGGCTTTTCATATTTTCATCATCCGAACGCTGGCGGATCGTCTGGTGTCATCGGATAAGGCGATTGCCGCGCTGGAGCGCTAAGCTCCTGGAAGGGGATACTGATGCGCTTGACCTTCGCTGGATGCGGCTCTGCGTTCACGGTTGGCACGGACAACTACCAGAGCAACATGCTCCTGACGCTGGACCGGGATGATGCCACGCAGGGCCAAGGCACCGGAAAAGTCAGCCGGCACCTCCTGATCGACTGCGGATCCGATGC
>Ga0075163_10014813_pt1 | contig 10047 bp, 7 predicted proteins | sample JI1023141ADNA_FD_71478 | JGI IMG/M metagenome (GOLD analysis project Ga0075163, IMG submission 71478) | Wastewater effluent complex algal communities from Wisconsin, to seasonally profile nutrient transformation and Carbon sequestration -... | ecosystem: Engineered > WWTP > Effluent > Algae... | reverse complement strand
TTGGCGCGTTGGTCGGCGTCCTGCCGCGCTTTCGCCACGATGCGGTCGAGTGCCGCGTGATCAATCGGTTTCGCGCTCATGGCCGCTCCAAGGTGACTGGCATGCGCGCTATTTCAACACGTGCACCGGGTCGCCGACACGCAAGGTCCCGATTCCGCGAGGAATCAGGTTCTGCCCGAAAGTGATGCCTTGCGTACTACGGCGGTAGTCCTTGAGTGTCTGTAGTGGTTCGGCATCGCTTCGGCGTTCGCCGGATTGTGGATCGACGGTGGTGAATACGCAGCGCGTGCAGGGCTTCACCACGTCGAATTCGATTTCGCCGATGCGGATGCGTTTCCAGTCGTCTTCGGCGTGTGGGGCGCAGCCGTCAATCAGCAGGTTGGGGCGGAAATGCAGGGCACTGACCGGTTGGCTTAGACGCGCGTTCAAGGCATCCACCGCCGAGGCGCTGAGCAAGAGGATGGGAAACCCGTCGCCAAAGCTGACTTCGTCACCGGGTTGTGCGTAGTCGGCGGCAACCGGGCGAACCGCTTGCTCGTCGCGGTGCACCAGATGCACCTTCTGACCAAGCCAGTCGCTCAGCGCGTCGTCTGCGTCTGGCCAGTGTGCCGCCGACACCGTGTCCTTCCACACCGTGACGGTCAATCGCTGCGCTATCGCCGGACGTTTGACATACATGCGGACGTGCTCGACGTGCAGTTCAAGCCCGTCTGCGCTCGGCAGAGCCCGCAGGCGTACCAACTTGGGATGTTGGCGTCCGGTGACGAAACGCCCATCGGCATCAACCAGCATCCAGCGTCGATCATCGTTCAAACCCAGCGGTGTCACCTGTGCTTGAGCCACCGACAAAGCGCCCGCCGACTTGAGTGGGAAGACATGCAGTGCGGACAGGGTACAAACCATGAGGGCGGGTTCCGTGGACGGTGGCTTGGCACAGTGCCTAGCGAGCGGTGACAGCGCAACCCGCCATGGCAAAGGAACCAGTTTAGCGAGGCCTGTGCACGGAGAGGTCCGGGTTACGCACGTCGCGGTGTCTCCGCTTGGTCCACCACAGCATGACGCCGGTGACTAACAGGAACGCCGGTACGATGCCGAGCGCGAGGACGCATCCCAGCCAGATTGCGCCGCCCACAAAACCGCCGTGGATGGGGTAGAGGGCTTCGTCCAGTCGTGAGCCCCAGCCCTGCATCGTGGCGTCGTGCGTTTTTGCCACGCGAGCGGTGTACGGATCGATCCAAAGCATGCTGCGGCCGTTCGGGTGCCATTCTTCGGGTTGGCGAGCGCGGATCACCACCCAGGCATTGTCTGCACGCGGCAAGGCGATGCGGCGCAATTCCGCTTCGGGCATGGCCGCCTGCGCGGCGCGCAAGATGGCTTGCCATGGCAATTCGGCATTGCGACGCGGTAGCGGGGCAGGGACGACCAGCTCGGTGCCTTCGCCTGCCATCCAGCGTAGGCTGGCCCGAACGGGTGCGCCGTAGATCATCGCCACCCCAGTCAAGCTGAGCACGAAGAGTCCCGCAAACAGCACCGCACCGCTGGACCGATGCCAACTCAACCAACGCAGTACGACGGGCCGCCGATGCCAGCGCAAGCTGGCTCCGAACGAACGCCAACGCGGCCACCACAGATACAGGCCACTGCCCAATAGCAGCAAGAGGCAGAGGCCAGCGACACCCAGGACCTGCTCGCCAACCACACCTGCCATCAGATGAGTGTGCAGATCGCGCACCCACAGCAGCCAGTCGCTGCGAACGTCGCGGGTCAGCAACCACTCGCCACGTTGCGCATCGAAATAGTGGCGACGATCCTGCGCTGTGTAGGCTTGCCACACCGGAAGACGTTCCGTGGGCAGGTCAATCGCGGTGATCTCATTGGCGACAGCGCTATGCGTGATGCGCTCTAGTGCTGTCGCCAGTGCCTCGTTCGATGCGACGACCGATGGCCAGTCTGGATGCTGCAACCGAAGGAGTTCCGGTTGCAGCGCCAGGAAACTGCCTGACAAACCGATCAGCGCAAACAGCAGACCCAGTCCGAGGCCCAACCAGCGGTGCAGCCAGCGCAGACGGGCACGCCAACGCCCTGGCTTCACCGTTGGCTTGCCGGTGGGGAGTACGGTCTTGCTCACCTCTGCCGCCAGATCAGAATCGATGCTGCCAGCCGAGCGTCAGCACCCGCCCGCGCCCTGCGGTGTAGGTATCGTTGCGCGGCGTGCTCTGCGAGTAGTAGGTCACGTACTGTTCGCCGAGCAGATTCTCGACGCCCACATTCAACTGCCCCATTGGCAAGGCGATTCGGGCCAGTGCATCGACGGTGGTGTAGCCCTCGAAGCGCGCAACCTGCGTGCCCAGACGATCAAACTCGCGATCAAAGGCGTGGCTGGCTTGCAGATGCAGATTCACCGATTCGCTGATCGCCGAGTCCCAGAAGGCGGTCACCCGATCCGGACTGATGTTGATGCCGGGCAGATCGCTGTCGACGAGGTTGTCGCCATTGCTGTCGTATTCGCCGACGCTGCGCGCATAGGCAAGACCGCCGCGTTGCTGCGGGCTGAAGCGGTAGGACAGGCTGCCATCGAAGCCACGAATCTCGGTGCGCTCGCGCACCACGTTGTAGGTTTGCGTGGCGCTGTCGAAGGCCAGACGCGCACCCAGATCGGAATCCGACCAGAACAGCGCAGCGTGAACCAACCAGCGCCCGTCGTCGTAGTCCGCACCGACCTCGCGATTGTCGGCAATGACGGGTTGCAGGTCGACCAGGTTCTCAACCTGCTGGTTGTTGGCGGTGATGGCGCGCAGAACGCGCCCGACGTCGGCGACGGTGTAACCCTCGGCGTACGAGGCGTAGAGCTTCAAGGCAGCACTTGCCTCCCAGACCAGGCCGAGGTTGGGCAGGGTCTCACTGGTGTCGGGTGTGCCACCGGTCACCAGATAGCGTGTTCCGCGCACGCCCGCTGGCGAGTTGCGTTGGTCCGGGATGGTCAGATAGTCATCGACCTGCAATTCGCCGCGTTCATGGCGCAGTCCGCCGGTGAGCATCCATCGATCCGTCAGCCACCATTCGGCCTGCACGAACGGCGAGGTGGATTCGTAGGTGGTTTCGGGTACCCAGTCGATGTCCGCATAGACCAATTCCTGATGCGTGGTGTCGCGACTCAGGTCAAGGCCAAACGTCGTGCGCAGATTCAACCCGAACAGCTCATCGCGCGACCAACTGAGCTTGCTGCCCAGCTTCTCGGACGCATTTTGCGATTGGTCGTACCAGTTCGGATCGCGTCCATCGCCCCAGAAGTCGCCCCAGTAGCTGCCGCCGTAGAGTGCGGCGAAATCGACCCAGTAGAACTGCGCCTGCAGATAGCCGCCAACCAGATCGTCATCGCTGTAATCAATGGAGACCGAGTTCGACCGATTGCGTGGACCTTCGCCTTCGCTGCCGCCGGCTGCGGAGGTCGCGAGCTGGCCAGTGCTGATGTTGCCGTTGACCGTGTGGTAGTCGTTGTTGCCCTGCAGTTCGAAATGGTTGGCGCTGAATTGCAGACGGCGCCCCTCGCTGAGTTCCCAACCCAGCTTGAGGAAGGGATTCGCGCTGCGGGCATCCATCAGGTCGCCCTGCACATCGTTCACGGCAATCGCCTGGCCGTCGGCGTCGTAAAACAGGCCTTCGCTGGCAACACTCAGTCCCGCCACCCAGTCGAAGGCGCCTTGTCGCTGGCCATGCACCCAGGACGCCTTGTAGCCGAAGCTGTCGCTTTCCTTGGGCAACGCAAGGCTGGCGGCGAGGTTGAGATCATCGAAACTGCCATCCTGATCGGGCGCGCGCTTGGTGATGATGTTGATGATGCCGCCGGAGGCGCCCAGTCCCTGCAGTGCGTTGGCACCGTGGATGACCTCGATGCGTTCGATCATGGCGGGATCGATGGTGTGACCATCGCGCCCGCCTTCGCGCAGCGGCGTCGATTGCGGCACACCATCCACCAGATACAGCGGCTTGCGGCCGCGCAGTGTTTCGCCCGCGTTGGTGAGTTTCTGCCGTGAGGGCGTGATCGACGGGATCAGATTGGCCAGGATCTGCGACAGATCCTGGGTGATCGACAACTGTTGCTGCAGTTGTTCCCGGTCAATGATGGTGATCGTGTTGGGAAGCGCCGCTTCGGAATCGGGGACCCGACTGGTGCTGGCCGACACGGTGACCCGGTCGAGCTGGGTGGCGGTGGCGGCGATGGCGGAACTGGAAGCCAGAGCTAGCGCCAAGCTGATGGCGAGTGGGGAGCGGATGAACATGTAGTGGAGACACCGGAGAGAAGGGTGCTCTATTGTAAATGCGAATCGGTGTTATTTGCGAGTGCATCGAGGCTTGGCCTCAGATGAGCAACCCGACATGCTGTCAGCGCGACTGACTTGAAACAGCGAAGCGAAGGTTCGCAGAGTTGTGCTCGATTCGTCGCAACCCGCTCAGTCGGCAGGAGCGCCGCAGGCAAACGCCTGCAACGTGCGCTCAATGGCTGCCTCATCAATGTCCAGATGCGTCACCAGACGCCAGCGCGGGCCGCGACCTGCCGCCACGCGGATACCGCAGTCCGCCAGATGAGTGGCGAGTGATGCGACGCGGGCTTCTGGCACCCGGATGAACACCATGTTGGTGTGCTGGGCCAGCACCTCGATGCCGCGAATGGCACTGAGCCCATCGGCAAGACGCGCGGCGCGGGCGTGGTCCTCGGTGAGGCGCTCGACATGATGTTGCAACGCATACAGGCCGGCAGAAGCAAGATGTCCCGCCTGACGCCAGCCGCCGCCGAGGACCTTGCGCCAGCGACGCGCGCGTTCAATCAAGGCCGCATCACCCAGCAATACCGAGCCAACGGGCGCGCCCAGGCCTTTCGACAGGCAGACCGACACACTGTCAAACGGTGCGGTGATGGTCCGCGCTTGGACACCTTCGGCGACCGCTGCGTTGTAAAGGCGAGCGCCATCAAGGTGGAAGGCCAACTGATGCTGCTTTGCCAATGCGCCCGCTTCACCGATGTAAGCGCGATCCAGCACCCGGCCATGCCAGGTGTTCTCCAAGGCCAGCAAACGCGTGCGGGCAAAATGCGAATCGCCCACCGGTTTGATCGCCGCACGAATGGCGTCCAGTGGCAGTCGTCCATCTTCGCCTTGCGGAATTGGCTGTGGCTGGATCGAGCCCAGAACGGCGGCACCACCGCCTTCGTACTTGTAGGTATGCGCATCCGCGCCGACCAGATACTCGTCACCGCGCTCGCAGTGCGCCATCAGGGCCAGCAGATTCGACTGCGTGCCACTGCTGACGAACAACGCGGCGGCAAAGCCCAGTTGTTCGGCCAGATAGCTCTGCAATGCGTTCACACTGGGATCGTCGCCAAACACATCGTCACCCACCGGAGCCGCTGCCATCGCTGCCCGCATGGCGTCGGTGGGCTGAGTGACGGTGTCGCTGCGCAGATCGATCAAACGCGGAGTCATGAGGGATTTCAGGCCAGCCGTGCCAGCACCACTTCGGCGGCTTGCTCGGTATTCAGCGCAGTCTGACCCTTGACCGCGATATCGCCGGTGAAACACCCGGCGTACAGAGCATCGCTGACGGCCTTCTCAATCGCGGCGGCTTCGACTTCCAGGCCCAGAGAATGACGCAGCAGCAACGCAGCGCTGAGAATGGTGGCGTAAGGGTTGGCGATGCCGCGACCGGCGATGTCGGGTGCCGAGCCGTGAATCGGTTCGTACAGGCCGATGCGGCCTTCACCCAGTGAGGCCGAGGGCAGCAGGCCTAGCGAACCGGCCAGCAACGAGGCTTCGTCGGTGAGGATATCGCCGAACATGTTCTCGGTGACGATCACGTCGTAATCGCGGGGGCGTGCGATCAGGTGCATCGCCATTGAATCGACCAGTTGGTGTTCGAGGCGGACATCGGGGAACTCTTCCGCGCCGATGCGCGTGGTGACTTCGCGCCACAGGCGCGAGGTGTCCAGCACGTTGGCCTTGTCCACCGACACCAGATAGCCGCGGCGTGCCTGGGCGAGACGGAAGGCGCGCCGGACCACCCGCTCGATCTCGCTGCGGCTGTAAGCGCATTCGTCGGTTGCGTGATCGGCCGTTCGCGTGCGTTTGCCGAAGTAGATGCCGCCGGTCAGTTCGCGCACCACGATCATGTCCACGCCCTGCAGCAACTCCGCCTTGATCGGTGCGCGATCCAATACCGCCGGATGGGTGCTGACCGGACGAAGATTGGCATACAGGCCCAGTGCCTGACGAATGGCCAACAGGCCTTGCTCGGGGCGCACCGGGGCTTTGGGATCAGACCATTTCGGCCCACCAACCGCACCGAGCAGCACGGCATCGGCGGTGCGACAGGCGTCGAGGGTGACCGCAGGCAGCGCTTCACCAGTCGCGTCGATGGCGGCACCACCGATCAGATGGGTCTGGAAGCGGAATTCATGGCCGAACCGCTGCGCGATCTGTTGCAGCACGCGCACCGCACACGCGGTGATTTCTGGACCAATGCCGTCTCCCGGCAATACGACGATGTCAGCCTGCATGGGCGAGTTCCTGTTCGCGGCGGTGTTCAAAGGCGGTGATGGCGTCCCCACGGGCCAGCAAGTAGCCCATTTCGTCCACGCCTTCGAGCAGACAGGTTCGCGCGAAGGCATCCAGAGGGAAGTGGAAGCAGCGCCCATCGGGCGTATGCAGGCTGTTGCTCGCCACATCAATGCGCAGCACATCGTCCGGCCGTTGCATCAGGTCCTGCACCACCGTCTCGTCCAGCACGATGGGCAGCAGGCCGTTCTTCAGAGCATTGTTGCGGAAGATATCGGCGATCTGGCTGCTGATGACGGCGCGCAGACCGAGGTCGGTCAGCGCCCAGGGCGCGTGTTCGCGTGAGGAGCCGCAGCCGAAGTTGCGTCCCGCGATGAGAATGCTCCGTCCGGCGTTGTGCGGCTGATTGAAGGGAAACTCCGCGCGTGGCTGCCCGCTGGCATCACGTCGCCAATCGCTGAATGCGTGTTCGCCGAGGCCCTTGCGTGTGGTCGTGGACAGGAAGCGTGCCGGGATGATCTGGTCGGTGTCGATGTTCTCGTTCGGCAGCACCACGCAGGCCGATTCGAGTTGGGTGAAGGCAGTCATCAGATGGTCTCCGCAATGCGGTCGGACAGAAACACGCCAGGATCGGTCACGTAGCCGGTGACCGCAGCCACGGCGGCACTCAGTGGCGAAGCCAGCAAGGTGCGCGAGCCGGGTCCCTGACGACCTTCAAAGTTGCGATTGCTGGTGCTGACGGCAGTCTGGCCTGCTGCGACGATGTCGCCATTCATCGCGATGCACATGGAACAACCCGGCTCACGCCATTCGGCGCCCGCGGCGCGCACGATGCGATCAATGCCCTCTGCCTCCGCTTCGCGCTTGACCTGTTCCGAACCGGGCACAACCAGCATGCGCACACGGGGATGTACGCGACGGCCCTGCAGCACCATCGCCACATCGCGCATGTCGGTGAGGCGGCCATTGGTGCAGCTGCCGACGAAAACCACATCGACCTCACGACCGGCAACGGTCTCTGCCGGTGCAAAGCCCATGTAGGCGAGACCCTTGCGCGCACTGTCATCCGTCGGTGTGGGAATGGGCGCATCGACGGCAATCGCGGTGCCGGGATGTGTGCCCCAGGTCAGCGTCGGGCGGATGTCGGCGGCATCGATTTTCACTTCGCGATCAAATGCGGCACCGTCATCCGTGCAGAACTGCGACCAGCGCGCCTTGGCGTGCTCGAAGGCTGCACCCTTCGGCGCGCGCGGGGTATTGGCGAGATAGGCGAAGGTGACTTCGTCCGGCGCGATCATGCCGGCGCGCGCACCGGCTTCGATCGACATGTTGCAGATCGTCATGCGCGCATCCATGTCGAGCGCACGAATGGTCGAGCCACGGTACTCGATCACATGCCCGGTGCCGCCATTGACGCCGATCACACCGATCACGTGCAGGATGATGTCCTTGGCACCGACGCCGGGTCGCAGCGGGCCATTGATCTCGATGGCCAGCGTCTTGGCCTTGCGTTGCAGCAGGCATTGCGTCGCCAGCACGTGGCCGACTTCACTGGTGCCGATACCGAAAGCCAGCGCACCGAAGGCGCCGTGGGTACTGGTATGACTGTCACCGCAGACGATGGTCATGCCGGGCTGGGTCAAGCCTTGCTCAGGTGCGATCACATGCACGATGCCGCGTCGCGCGTCGCCCATGTCGAACAGCTCGATACCGTGCTTGGCACAGTTCTCCCGCAGTGCGTCGACCTGTTGTTCGGAGGCAGCACTGGCATAGGGCAGTTTGCCGCTGGCATCCGCAGGCAGGGTCGGCGTGGAGTGATCCATGGTCGCAATACAGCGGTCGACGCGCCGTGGACTCAGGCCGCGTGTCGCCAGCTCGGTGAAGGCCTGCGGCGTGGTGACCTCATGCAGCAGGTGCAAATCGATGTAAAGCACGGCGGGCGCCGCGTCGGTTTCGGGAACGACGACATGCGCGTCCCAGATCTTGTCAAACAGGGTGCGAGGTTTCATGGCAGATCCATCAGCGTCGGCGAGGTGCCGTGGCAAAACAGAAACCCGCCGGATGGACTCCGACGGGTCGGGAATCAGGCACCGATGTCGCGGCGGCGCAGGATGCGGTTGGCGACATCCAACCAGGCCAGCGCACTGGCTTCGATGATGTCGCGACTGACGCCAATACCGGTCAGTTCTTCGTCTTCGAACAACACCGAAAGACTGGCTTCGCCACGGGCATGCTCGCCCATGCCGATGCTGTGCACCTGATAGCTTTCCAATTGCAGACTGACGCCGGTAGCGGCGGCCATCGCTTCAAACAGTGCAGCGACTGGGCCATCGCTTTCGGCCTCGCCACTGACGTGCTTGCCTTCCGGATCGGACAGCTCGACATCGGCACGCGCCTTGCCACCGAGATCGCCCAGCTTCATCGAGGCCAGACGATAGCCTTGGCCCGCAACGGCGGAACTGCCGAGGATGAGTTCTTCCAGATCCTTGTCGGTCACCACGCGTTGGGTTTCGGTCAGGTCCTTGAAGTTGTTGAAGACGTGCTCGAACTCGCCTTCCTCGAACACGAAGCCGAGCGCACGCAAACGCTCGGAGACGGCCGCGCGACCGCTATGGCGACCCAGCACCAGTTCCGACTTCGGCCAGCCGACATCCTCGGGGCGCATGATTTCGTAGGTTTCGCGATGCTTGAGCATGCCGTGCTGGTGGATGCCAGCTTCGTGGGCAAACGCGTTGACGCCAACCACCGCTTTGTTGCGCTGGACCATCATGCCGGTCAAGCGTTGCAGCAAGCGTGAGGTGGGCACCAAGCGTTCGCTGTGGATGCCGGTATCCGCTTCGTAATAGGCCTGTCGAACACGCAGGACCATCGCGAGCTCTTCCACCGCACAATTGCCCGCGCGCTCACCGATGCCGTTGACCGTGCATTCGACCTGCCGCGCGCCACCTTCGATAGCGGCCAGCGAGTTGGCTACGGCCAAACCCAGATCGTTGTGGCAATGCGTGCTCCAGATCAGATGGTCGCCCGGCACGGCGGCACGCAGGCGTTGAAACAGGCTGCGAATCTCTTCCGGTGTGGTGTAGCCGACGGTATCCGGTACGTTCAAGGTTTGCGCACCGGCTGCTGCGGTGGCGGCGAAAATCTCGGTCAGGAAATCGAACTCGGTGCGGATCGCGTCTTCCGCCGAGAACTCGATGTCATCGAAGTAGCGCTTGGCGAAATTCACCGCGGACACGGCGCGTTCCAGCACTTGCTCGCGCGAAAGGCCCAGCTTGAACTGACGGTGTAGCGGACTGGTGGAGATGAACACATGGATGCGCGGCTTGTGCGCATGCTCCATGGCCTTGGCGCAGGCAGTGATGTCGGCTTCGGCGCAGCGCGACAGCGTCGCCAACGTGACACTCTTGCCGACATCGCGGGCGATGTGATCGGTGGATTCGCGATCCGCCTGCGAGCTGGCGGGAAAACCGGTTTCGATCACGTCCACGCCAAGCTCGGC
>Ga0075163_10014812_pt1 | contig 10048 bp, 8 predicted proteins | sample JI1023141ADNA_FD_71478 | JGI IMG/M metagenome (GOLD analysis project Ga0075163, IMG submission 71478) | Wastewater effluent complex algal communities from Wisconsin, to seasonally profile nutrient transformation and Carbon sequestration -... | ecosystem: Engineered > WWTP > Effluent > Algae... | reverse complement strand
ATTGAATCAGTTGAATACGATGCATTGAACCATAGGTTTCTTGTAAGCAACGGCAATAATATTGTTGTTGTTGGATCTGATGGCAATGAAATAGAATATTACGGATCTGACCCAGAGGCCGATTACGGCATGGAAATCATGGGCTCAGCACTATTTGCGATCGTTGGCGACGATGTCAAAGCCTACGATCTTACATCAGGGCTTTTGGTGTCATCTATAACAATCACCGGAGCGCAATTCCTTAACGGAATGGCCAGTGATGGAGACCATCGAATTTGGGTTACTGATTTTAATGCAGCGAAAATTTATGAAATCGATTTTACAGATCTCGCTAATCCTTCTTATGTGCTGGTGGTTTCCAATACGAATACAACTCCAAATGGTATCTGCTACGATGAAGCCAACAATCGATTGGTATTTGTCAATTGGGGTTCTAACGCCAGTATCAAAGCTGTTGATCTTACCGATTATTCCGTTTCTACTCTTGTAGCTAATGCGGGTGTAGGCAATATTGACGGGATCGACAATGATAATTATGGTAACTTCTTCATTGCTTCTTGGACGCCAAACAGAATTACCAAGTACAATGCTGATTTTAGTTTGAGTGAAATTATCACTGTTCCAGGCGGCTTGAGTTCACCAGCCGATATTGCCTATGCGGAAGAAATTGACACGCTTGTCATTCCTAATTCTGGCAATTCAACTGTGAGGTTTGTAGGCTTTTCTCCTTCGAATATTGAAGCGACGAATGAGAATCCTTTTGCGTTTAATTGTTATCCGAATCCAGTCACCGATCGCAGTGTCTTGAGTTTTGTTACAACTAAGGCGGGAGTTATCAAAATTTCAATTCTGGACAATCAAGGAAAAATTATTGAGACTCTTATAGAAGAAAATTTACCAGCGGCGAGACAAAAAGTTGCACTCGGTGAATTGGAAATTCCTGCTGGTCATTATATTTGGCATATAGAAAACGAGGGATTGAATTTTTCAGTCCCATTTATAAAACAATAATTCAAGTCTGCAAGCTTGTCTTATTTGACTTCCGAAAGGAAAATTTTGAAACCAACAAAAGCCACGGCTTCTTAGTCGTGGTTTTTTTATTCTTGAAATTGTAGCTCAAACAGTTTTTTATATTGTCCGTTGCTCGCAAGTAATTCTTGGTGTGTGCCGGATTCCAATATTTTCCCACTGTCAATAACCAAGATTCTATCCGCTCTTCTTATGGTCGATAAACGGTGTGCAATCACAACGCTCGTTCTGTTTTTTGTCAAAATTTCTGTCGCTTGCTGAATAAGATGTTCTGACTCTGAATCGACATTCGAAGTGGCTTCATCCAATACAAGTATTTTCGGATTCATCACGTATGCGCGCACAAATGAAATGAGTTGTCTCTGTCCTGCACTTAGCATGCCGCCGCGCTCGCGCACATTGTAGTCATATTCGCCTGGCAGCATCGAAATGAAGTCGTGAGCTCCAACAAGTTTACTCGCTTCTATTACTTGTGCCCTGCTAATGTGATCGTTGTGCAGTGTGATATTGTTGAGAATACTGTCGTTGAACAAAAACACGTCCTGAAGCACTAAACCAATGTTTTTCCTCAATGATTGCAATTCATATTCTTTGATTGGAACATCATCAATGAGTATTTCACCTTTCTGAAAATCGTAAAATCTGTTGAGCAATCCAGCAATGCTCGTTTTTCCTGCACCGGTGGCGCCAACAAGCGCAATCATTTCGCCTGGTTTTGTTTCAAAACTCAAGCCCTTCAAAACGTAATTCTCTTCTTGATATGCAAACCATAAATTTTGCAATACTATTTTTCCTCGAATGTGATCTGCTGAAATTTTCCCTTCATTCTCTTGAAATTCTTTTGTGTCCAAAAGCTTGAATACACGCTCAGCATTTACAACTCCCATTTGCAATACATTAAAGTTATCGGCCATTTGTCTAATAGGTCGATACATCATCGTGATGAATGTCGAAAATTCTAGCAACATTCCTGGTGTCATCGAGCCTTCTAATGACTCGTGCATTCCCCACCAAATCATTAAGGAGATCGAACCCGCAGATAACAATTCAACTACTGGAAAGAAGATAGAATAGGCCCAAATTCCTCTAATATGTGCATCACGATGCTCTTTGTTGATATTGTCGAACTTGGTCTTCTCTTGTTTTTCTCTATTGAAAATTTGCACGATGTTCATCCCGGTAACGTGCTCTTGAATAAACACATTGATGCGAGCTACCTGATTGCGAACATCGTTGAATGAGTTTTTTACTGTTACCTGAAAAATACGAGTTGCATATATGAGTATTGGAATTGGTATCAACACGATGAGTGTCATTTTCCAATTTAGATAAAACATAAAGGCAACGATGAATATCAATTTCAGAAAGTCTCTTACTATGTCAAGTATGCCCGCAGAAAAAACATCGGCTACTCCGTCAATATCTGAGATAAGTCGTGTTACAAACTGACCAACTGGAGTTTTGTCATAATGATTTAGTTTAAATCGGATGACATTGCGGTAGAGCTCAGATCGAAGATCAAGTGTAACTGATTGAGCAACTCGATTGGCAAGCAAGGCTTGAACATATTGGATTAAGGCTTCTACCATCAGAATGGCCACAAACCACAATGATATGCTCAACACACGGCCATAGTCTTTTGCCGGCACGGCCTGATCAAGAATATATCGCATCTGTTCAGGCCTAATCCAAACGATAGATGCCAACAACAACACAAGAGACATAGTAACAAAAAAAGGCAGCCTATACGGTTTGCCTTTTTTATATAGCCTTAAAAAGATACTTGTGTCTGTTGCCTTGCTGGTTTTGCTCAACAGCTTATTTCTTTAAGAGTGGTTGAAAAGCAAAACTGTCCATGATTCGCGAAGAAACTGTCTTGAGTTTTTCGAAATCTGCTGGTTGACCTACAAAACTTAAGGTGTAAATTTTGTCATTTTGAAGCCAGATGTATTGCAAATGAGCCAATGGGAAATCATTCATTTCACCTGAGTAGGAAAGAATGTGACAATCGTGCCCGGCTTTTTTGTCTCTTCTGTTTTCCTTAATATCTGCTTTTTTATAAAAGAATGGGATGTCTTTCACAGTGCTTTCTATGTGTTTGTCGAGTGTCATATTCAACCCTGGCACAGGAAGAACACTTAGCTGGATATAATCATTGTAAGAATCTTCTTCATCAGTAAAAGGCGATGTCAAGGTGAACAAAGCTCCCATATCACCACTGTCGTCATACTTCCAAGTGCTTGGAAAACTTAAATTGAAATTATCGTTTCCTGCAATGGTCCATGTTTCTGCTCCTTGATTAGCTTGAGCATTAATTTGTGACATATAGAATATGCCAAACGCTACGAGAAGGACTTTTTTCATTGTTTTCGAATTTGTTGGAGCGCAAATATCGCGATCCAAATGTTAATACAGTGCAAAAAATTAGAGCCTTTCAACTATGAGATGGCTTGTATCACCTCTGGTGGGTACAATATGCGCGTGAGGTGCAGTCCTTGAGGCGCTGCACTTTCTCCTGCCTGTTTTCTCTTGCCGGATTCTATAATTAGTTTAAATTCTTCTAAAGTCATTTTGTTCCTTCCAACTTCTATCAATGTTCCCACTACAGCGCGCACCATATTTCTAAGAAAACGATCTGCTGTAATATGAAAAACTAGCTTGTAGTCGTCACGCACCCAATAGGCTTTTCTCAAATCACAGAGGGTAGTTTTTTGCCCACCTCCTGATTTACAAAACGCCGCGAAATCTTTATATTCTAACAACATAGCCGCCGCTTCATTCATCTTCTCGACATCTAAAGGCCAAGGGTAAAATGTTGAGAATCGCTGAATAAATGGGTCGCGTCTTTGATGTATGTGATACTCATAGCTTCTTTCCATGGCGTCGAAACGGGCGTGTGTTTTGTCTGCGACATGCCAGAGATCAAACAATCCGATATCTTTTGGCAACATCATATTCAACTTAAAAAAAAGTTCGTCGCGATTTAGGTTGTCATCCTGTGCATTAAAATGAAGATAAAAATCTCGTGCATGCACTCCGCTATCTGTCCTTCCACAACCTACAGAGATAACCTTTTCCTGACGAAGCAATTTTCTTAGCGCGGCTTCAATTTCTGCTTGCACGCTATTGCCAGTAAGTTGTCGCTGCCAACCATGATAGTTTGTGCCGTCATATGAAATATGCATAAAATACCTTTTCCAAACTTTGGGCAATTCGTTTTCCGCTTCTATTTCTTTTTTTTCCTCAGACATAATGTTTATGCATATAATTTCTCTTCAAAACCAACTAAAAAAAGTTCCTCTTGGGCTCGAGTAAATGCTGTGTAAAACCACCTGTTGAGCTCAATACCCGCCATTTCATCAGTAAGATATCCCTGATCAACAAATACACACGGCCACTGACCTCCTTGTGCTTTATGGCATGTTATGGCGTATGCAAATTTCACTTGTAATGCATTAAAGTATGGATCGGCATTTACTTTTTTTCTCAACTCACGCATATTCGTGATCTCAGGATAATCAAGAGCAATGAGATTTCCAAGCTCACGAATTTTATCATAGGGCAATGACGCACTTTCTTCCCAGATGGAATTGCAAAGAAGTATTGTCTCAAATTCATTCATGTCAGGATAATCAATCATCTTCACGATAACACTGCAAAACCTGAATCCTTCACGATCTTCAAACTTTAATACACGCTGTATCTGAAGTACATCGCCATTGGCAATAAAGCCTGCAGGATTTTCAAAACTATTCAACCAAAAATAGTTATTGCGCAATACCATCATTCTGTCACCGGCATTGATTTCTTCTTCATGCCATAATATGCGCGCCCTTACCTGCTGATTAAAAAGATTCGCTCTTTTGTTACTTCTGGTGATAATGATCATATCATCCTTACCATACTTGGCATATGCGTTTTCGAAGTAATCCTGCAAATCGCGATCAACCCTGACAACGTCTTTATAGCCTTCAGTGCTAAGATGAGGCAATTCGTTTTTCGAATTTTTAATGAGCTCACGAACTGCTGTTGCATTTTCAAGAATGCCCGAACCCTCTTGTTGACGAATAACCTCGGTGAGTTCTATCTCTGCGATGTTTAAAGTATATCGCAAACGCATGTTTTCAAGATCCAAAGCTGGACTTTTTGGACTTCCTACAGGAGGTAGCTGGGCGCCATCTCCTACAATCACGAGTCGACAATTCTCTCCGCTATACACGTGTGTGATAAGATCTTCAAGCAAATCGCCACTTCCAAAATCGTTGCCATCTGATGATCCTATCATTGACGCTTCATCTACAAAAAAGACAGTGTCTTTGAGTTCATTGTCTTTTAAATCGAACCATCCTTTACCGGATTTGTCGCTTCTTCTTATATAAATCTGACGGTGAATTGTCCAAGCAGATCTCCCTGAATAATTTGCCAATACTCGCGCTGCACGACCAGTAGGTGCAAGCAGTTGCACATGAACACCCATGGTCTGTAAAGTTCTAACCATCGCACTTACACAAGAAGTTTTTCCTGTGCCAGCATACCCCTTCACCAATAAGGCAACGCGTGACTTTTCGGAGAAAATAAATCTGGTAAATGCATAGAATAATTTTTCCTGACCCGAGGTAGGAGTCAAACCAAACTGTCTTTTGAGCTGCTCCTCAAATTCAGTGGGTGTTTTGCGTTTATGTTGAAACTGTTCCAGATCTTGCTTAATCTTTTGCAAATTAAGTCATCTCTCTTTGCTTCTCCGCGGCATTAATTGACATATTATTCCTCGGTTAATATGGTGCGGCAAGAATTTTCACCGGACAATTCACCCCAATCTGCAGCGAATCATTAGCTTCGCAGCCTCATTTGAATAGATGTCTGCCTTCAGTCCTGAAATATCTGCTCGCGCCCTCATCCCTAAAGAACTATTGGGTCAAGCAAGTTCTTTGCATTTCAGCTTGCAACTACATCCGGAATTTGTGGAAGTTGTGTTGTCTGAAGCTGCTGGTGGTGAAATGCATTGGTCACAGATATTTAGTCTAGAGACGATCAAAGATGATTATGCCAATGCTGTGAACTTTGTAAATGACCGCAATTGGCATGAAAAGGTTTTTAGAAAATGCACGATAACTTTGGATACTTCTGAATTTTGTGTGGTACCGAAAGCATTTTTTACTCCTGAAAAGGCTGAAGAACTTCTTTCGTTTCACACCGAACGCAAAACAAACAAAGTTGAGAGTGTTGAAATTCCTGAGATAGATGCAGTGCTCATTTTTGGAGTGCCGGATTGGTCATCGAAGGTTATAGCAACATTTCCGAATGCTAAATTTCTTCCGTCGGCTTTTCTTTATCTGAAATACAGCAAAGCCATATCGTCGGCTTCGACTGACACCATCAATGTTTTTCATTCTCCCTCTTCCGTTGTGCTGTGCATTTTTCGTGAACATAAACTTTCATTGTTGAATGCATATAAAGCCAACAATGAAGAAGATGTTTTATATCATACCTCAAACTCAGCGATGCGCTTGGGAATCGATTTTGAGAACGCTATACTTAATGTGTTCGAATTCAATAAGGGAGAAAGTTTGGTCAATTTGATGAAACATTACAACAAGCATGTTCGTCATCTTTTTCCGACTTCTGCCGAAGATAAAAATTCCTTCTATTCCAATCTCTTAGTGCTATGCGCATAATCTCTGGAAGCCTTAAGGGAAGAAGTATTTTGGTTCCCAAAAACTTTAAAGGAAGGCCGACAACTGATTTCGCACGCGAAGGTCTGTTCAATGTTTTAGGTAATATCATAGATATCACCAATGCTGATATTCTCGATTTATTTGCGGGCACAGGCGCCTTCTCAATCGAATGTTTGTCGCGCGGTGCTAAATCAACCCTTGCTGTCGAAATTCAGCCTCTGCATGTAAAGTTCATTCATCAAAATTTGGATTTATTCAGCTTGGATAATGGCAATGCAATTCGTCAGGACGTCATTAAGTTTATTGCTCAATGCCAAATGAATTTTGACCTCGTTTTCGCTGATCCTCCCTACGATCTCATTCACTTGAATACGCTTCCTGATAAAATAATGAACTCATCATTGCTTCGCACTGGCGGATGGTTCGTACTTGAGCACGGTAAGTACAATGATTTTTCAGGTCATCAAGCTTTTGTGCAATCCCGCCAATACAGCAATGTCTTCTTCAGTTTCTTTCAAGCAAAATGAGTTTTTTTTGAACTACGTTTGCTCTTATGAAAAGAATTGCGGTTTTCCCGGGTTCATTTGACCCAATTACTAGAGGACATGAAAGTATTGTGCGCAGAGCAGCCGAAGTGTTTGACGAGATAATTGTTGCTATTGGCGTCAATACTACGAAGTCGGCAATGTTTGATATCTCACGAAGAAAACTTTGGATAGATAAAACTTTTAGTGATCTAACCAATGTTCGAACAGATATCTTCGAAGGCCTTACCGCCGACTACTGCAAAAAAAATCAGGCAAAGTATTTGCTTCGCGGGCTTAGAAATGGCGGTGATTTTGAATACGAAAGAACCATCGCACACATGAATAAGGCCTTATGGCATGAGCTGGAAACTATTCTCATTTTCACTGATCCGGAGTTTGCATCCGTTCATAGCACAGTGATTCGTGAGATTATAAAAAATAATGGCGACGTTTCACAGTTTATACCTAAGCATGTTGACGTTTATGAGTAAATTATTCTCAATATTCTTGTTCTTCCTTGTGTTGCCTAATGTTGAGGCGCAGATTGTGTCATTGCAGGGAACTGCGACGGAATACAAGGGGAAAAGGGTAGCGGTATTTGCTGTTGAAGACTATATTTCTGAGAAAAGAAAATTACTTCAATCAGCAGAAATTTCAGACGATGGTAAATTTCTTATAACCTTCCCTGTCAGTGAAACCCAAATGATCATAATCCATATCAATAGGGTAGAAGCGGTCATGTATGCTGAACCTGGAAAGACATATCGGTTTGTATTCCCTTCCGACGCTACAGCTGACATCAAACGATTTGACAAAACCGAAGTAGAACTCTTTTTTGAGGAGTTGCCGAATGATGATTTGAACGTCTTAATCAGAAAGTTCAATAGTGATTTTACACAATTTATATCCGAACATTTTTATGATTTTGCAGTAGGCGATTATCGAAATGGCGAGATGTACTTAAAAAAGATCGGAGCGAAAAAAATGAAATCCGATATTTACAAAACATCTTCTGATGATGATTCACTCAAACGCAAAGTCACACCTGTATTTAATGCTTTGGTTGTAGAGTTCGAAGAAAAGTGTCATCAAGCCTATGGCGATAATGAGAATGATTTCTTCTCCGACTATATGGAGTTTTCATTAGGTGAAATTGAGTTGATTGCCGGAATGAATCGCATTAAGTTTTACAACAAACATTTTATTTCGAGAAATCTTCCTCTGAATAATCCGGCATTTATGAAGTGTTTTCATCTGTATTACGACAATTTTCTACTTGGCCATCTTTCAGAAAAACAAGCTAGGATCAACAAAGCCATCAACGTTGAGAGAGATTTAAATGCACTGCATAAAATATTTGTGAATGATTCCACTTGTCTTTCGGAACAAATACGAACACTCGCTTTGATCAAAGGTTTAAAGGATGTTTACAACAATAAATCCTTTGATAGAACTGGTATAGAGCGCACGCTGAAGAGTGCTAATAATTCTGATCAACGAATTAATAGCATCGCCGAGAGCACATATTCGCAACTCACAAAAGCGCGAGAAGGTCATCAGTTAGAGGTGTTTTCTGCAATCAATGAAAAGGGAGAAAAATGGACTTCAGCGGAATTTGAAGAAGCGCCGGTCTACATCATGTTTTTCGCAACCTGGAATTCGGCCTCTATAAAGGAACTTCAGGTCATGGAAAAGTGGCATGAGAAATATGGTCGAGATGTGCAATTTTATGCTGTGAGCCTAGATGACGATTACGAGCTTTTTAAGAAGTATCTAAATGAGCACAGACAACAGAAGTTCAATTTTCTTTACGGACAAGCTGATCCTTTGATATCAGAAAAATGTAGCGTTTATTCAATTCCTCATGCAGTAATGCTTGATTCCAACGGAAAAACGATGTTCGCGTTTGCCAGAAAACCTTCGGAAGGAATACAGGCAGAATTTGAAAAAATTGCTCTGCTAAACAAACAACAAAAACAAGGAACCAAAACCTGGAAGGATTAGGTCAATTATCGAAGCGCAAAGAAACTATCAACGCCGATCGTGCGATCTACAATAAAACCTTCAGCGAGCAAAAATCCTGCTGGTCGTCCCATTTGAAGCGCCCGTCCTTTGAGGAACTCAAAAAACTCGGCACCGGAAATCGGTGTTATTGGCTCTTTCGATTTTGCATCAAAGAATTGACTCGAATAGCATTTCAGAGCTTCGATTTTTTTATCCCAAAAAGCCGTCACATCAATTACAAAATCGGGTTTGAGGTAGTAATCTTGAACGTAATGGTACACAGCCTTAGGGCGCCATGCTTCTTGATGCTCTCCGCTTTCATCTTTTGTAGCGATTTTCACTAATCCGGCATAAAACGACGCCTCGCTCACCAGTTTCGATGCTCTACCATGATCCGGATGGCGATCGGATGGAGCATTACATAAGATGATTTCTGGCCTGTATTTTCTTATAGACTGAATGATGAGGGTCAACGATTCTTCATTGTGCTCGAAAAAACCATCACGTAATCCCAAATTCTCGCGAAGGGTTATTCCTAAAATTTCATCAGCTTTTGCTGACTCCTCAGCCCTGAGCTCGGCACTGCCCCTGCTACCCAATTCACCTGCCGTGAGATCGATAAGCCCCACTTTTCTTCCTTCTGCAATCGCTTTCGCAATGCTACCTCCAGCGCTGATTTCAGAATCATCGGGGTGTGCTGCAAAAGATAATATGTCCACTTTCTGGGAATTCGGCATGTCTTTTCTTCTGTACCGCGAAAGTAGGTTGGTTTCCAATCCTTTTGACTGATGCAGGTCAAGAGGTTTGTTTTTT
>Ga0075163_10014811_pt1 | contig 10048 bp, 9 predicted proteins | sample JI1023141ADNA_FD_71478 | JGI IMG/M metagenome (GOLD analysis project Ga0075163, IMG submission 71478) | Wastewater effluent complex algal communities from Wisconsin, to seasonally profile nutrient transformation and Carbon sequestration -... | ecosystem: Engineered > WWTP > Effluent > Algae... | reverse complement strand
CCGGAAAATTCGCCGGGTCGGTGATGGGATCTGTGGGATTGGGGTTGGGTACATCAATAAAATCCTGAAGCGGATCGAAACTGCACCAGCTGACGATATCCCAGGTCCTTTCAATCTTTATGTCTGCTTCCGGCACATTGGTGTAGACAACATCGTTGTAAACAAAAGTGAGCGTCTCGCATTCAACGCCAAAAAACACCGGTTCGCCATAATTGCCGTTGCCGGTAGTGGTCGTGATCAAATCGTCAGGGAAACGGATGTAAAAATCCTGCTCATAATTGACAACAATGCGCTGGCTGCACTGGCTGGAATTTGAATTGCAATCATACGCCTTGAATGTCCTGATAATAGTGCCACTATTACATCCCTGACTGAAGGCTGCGTAGTTGACCGTTTTGATGATCGTGTCGATGCAACAGTTGTCCGTTGCATTCACATTGCCGTAGGCACTGAGCGTTGCATCAAACGTTTCGCAGGAAACGGTTACATCGGCAGGCGCCAAACAAACCGGCCCCAATTTGTCCTCCACTTTTACAGTAGCCAGGCAATCGTTGGTATTGCCCGAGCAATCGTAGGCCCGCAGTACCACGATCAGATTGGCGCCAACATCACTACAGCAAAACACAACGCTGGAATCGAAATCATCCGGCAAATTATCAGCGTCGCAGGGGCCGTCCGTTTGCCGCTTTGCCTTAATGAACGCCAGGCAACAGTCGTCGTAACTGCCGCTTTCTAACTGAGAAGCGTTCAATACCGCCAGGCCGTTGTTGTCCAGCGAAACAAAGGTTATGGAGTTGCAGATGGGTACGGGCGGGGTTACATCAGGGTTGCAATTTTGCGCCTGAAGCGCGGCCTGCATCGAGATCAACAAATACATCAACGCAAGCGGGAGTAATTTTTTAAGTTTTACGCAAGAGAGAAAACACCTTGTCATAGGATTAGAGTTTGTAAAGTGAAAGTGGTTGTTCAAGTGGCCCAACCGGGGGTGGATTATCGTCTGTTGGCTGCCAGTTTTTTTTGATGGTACAAAAGTGCTGCACGGGAAACGCACAGTCAAAATCAAAAATCGGAATTTGTAGAGTAGTTTTTTCACAAATTTTAAAATATGTTACTGATAATCTGTTTTTTGTGCCCAATTGTATAAAATAAAATGGAGGGTTTCAGCACTTTTGCGAACCGGAATTTCATCAAGAATGGAAAAAAGTGCACTCGTAAAACTCATCCGCTCCTTCTCTGCCGTCGAATTGCGCGATGTGCGCAAGTTTCTCCTTTCGCCTTTTTTCAACCAGCGGCAGGACCTGTTAGACCTGTTCGAGTACCTTGTCTCCAATCAGGAACCTCAAAAAGAGTCCGTCAGTCGCCATCTCTCCGCCTCCGTTGCAGTGCCTCCGGATGAACAGAAACTGCGGCTGCTGATGAGTTATCTGCATACCTTACTGGAGCAATATGTGGCCATCAAGGAGATGACAGCCGACAAACTCAGCGTACAATTGCACCTGGCGACGGCCTACCGCAAACGCAGAATGAACGACAGCGCCGAGCGTGCGCGCAAGAACCTTGAAAAAAACCTTGAAAGCCAGCACCTGCGGAACACCTCCTACCACGAGTACCGGTACAAACTGAACTGGGAAACCCACCAGTTGAATTATGTGCAAAACCCGACCGACATATCGCCACTACACGAGCTTTCGACCGCAGCGGATGTCATTTACCTGGCCCAAAAACTCCGGTTGATTTGTCTGCTGGCTGCACACCAGACGGTGTACCAGGCGAATCAGGCCGTCGAATGGGAGGAAGACATCATTGCACGGGCTGAAAGTCCCGAATTTGCAGACTTACCCGGTCTTTCGATCTATCTGAATTGCTACCGGATGCTGCGTTATCCGGCTGAAGAACAACATTTTCAACAGTTCAAGTCGATGTTGCTCGAACAATCGGCTTGCTTCTCCGCTGAAGAATTGCACGGCTTTTACATACTGGCGATCAATTATTGCATCCGCGGACTCAATGCCGGCAACAACCGTTTTTTCCGGGAGGCATTCGACCTGTACCGGGCCGGACTGGAAGAAAAACATTTGCTGGAGGACGGCATGGTGTCGCGCTTCACCTATCACAACGTGGTGGCCATCGGGCTGTGGCTCGGCGAACTGGAATGGGTGCGATATTTTATCGGTGAATACAAAAACCGGCTGGAAAAGCGCTACCGGGAAAGTTCGTTCAGTTACAACCTGGCCCGGCTGGAGTACGAAAGCGGACACCACGGATATGTGCTGGAATTGCTCCAAAAAGCCAATTACCGTGACCCCTTGCTCAACCTGGCTGCCAAAACCCTGCTGCTCAAAACCTACATCGATCTCCATGAATTTGATCTGTTGCAATCACATCTCGATGCCATGCGCAACTACATCCACCGCAAGCGGGTGATCGGGTACCACCGAACCAACTATCTGAATATCATACGATTCACTGAAAAAACGATGCGACTTGCAGCCGGCGACAAAAAGGAAACGGCTGCCTTGCGGGAAGCGGTGCAGCAGGAAAAGGTATTGAGCGAAAAGGCGTTTTTTCTGAAAATACTGGAATAGCACGACGTCTCAGCGGATCACCACATCCCGGATAAAATCCTCCCCCATTTCCTCATTGAGGCGGGCCTTGATTTTTTCCCTGGCGTAGGAGAGTTCGTGTTTGAGCGGCGCAGAAAGGATGGTGAGGTACAGCACGTTTTTTCGCACGGCAATGTTGGAAGTGTAGGTCGCTACCGTCTTTCCCATCACTTTTTCCCACATCATTTTTATCCGCGTCTCGTCAAGCGGCGATTTCAGGCGGAATTCCCGGAGCATGTCCTGCATGGCATCCTGCAAACTGAGGTCGTTCTTTTTCTTCATAAACGGGAATTGGAATTGCAAGATTACAAAACAAATCAGACCCAGTCCACTCCTTTGCGCAACCAGTTTAATGTTTCCGCTTCGGGGCTGCCGTCAGCGGGCTTGAGGTTGTAGGCCCATTGTGCGGTGGGCGGCATGCTCATCAGAATGGACTCCACCCGACCGTTGGTTTCGAGGCCAAATTTCGTGCCGCGGTCCCACACCAGGTTGAACTCCACGTACCTGCCCCGCCGCAACATCTGCCAGCGCTTTTCCGGCTCGCCCCAGGGACGATCCTGTGCGCGGCGCAGCAATTCGGTGTAGGTCGGCGCAAAGGTTTCACCCACTGCAACGGCAAACTCGAAGAGTTTTTCCTGCGAAACGCCGCACTTGTCGTCCAGATAGTCAAAAAAAATGCCGCCCACGCCGCGGGTTTCCTGCCGGTGTTTCAGAAAAAAATAATCGTCGGCGTGGTGTTTGAAATCGCGGTAGAAGGCCGGGTGATAGCGATCGCACACAGACTTCAGTTGTTCGTGAAAAAAAAGCGCATCGTCCGGCACCACATAATGCGGCGTGAGGTCGATGCCGCCGCCAAACCACCAGCGGCCGGTGCCCGTCTCAAAATACCGGACATTCATGTGAATGATCGGCGCCATGGGGCTGTGCGGGTGCAACACAATGCTGACACCCGTGGCGAAAAAGTCGGTCGGCGGCAGGTGCATGCTTTTGGCTATCTGTTCGGGCAGGGGGCCGTGGACTGCACTGAACATCACACCACCTTTCTCAATGACTGCACCTTCGAGCACCCGACTGCGTCCTCCCCCACCCTCCGGGCGCAACCAGTTGTCTTCCAGGAATTTGCCCTGGCCGTCGGCCAGTTCCAGTCCATGGCAAATGGTGTCCTGAAGGATGCGAAAACGGTCGGCAATTTGTTCTTTTTGAAGCATGACATGATTTTTTATCTGGCAAATGTCTTGTTCCTTTTTTGTGAATAAAATAAAATAGTTGGGGAAATTTTGACTGAGTAGATTGCAATTCAAGCGTTTGTTATTCCCGCTCTGTATCCGCATTCTCTCTAAAAATCTGCGCGCGCCAACAAAAAAACTCGCCCTATGCATTTTTTATGCTGGTTTCGGCGTCAGTTCCTTAAGAAAAACAAATGTTAAAATTCGCAAAATGTGTTCAACATAACAATTAAAAGACCTACATTAGACACCTCAAGTGTTTCAATCCTATATCGAACGAATTCGTTACTCAAATTTTATCATACTTAATTTTCTTCATTTATGAAAAACATTCTTGTCCCCCCCCCTTTTTTTTGGTAAAATCAAGCCTTGCCTTGCTGATTTTCGGGTTTAATCTATTGATTTTCGGCACGTTGTCAGCGCAAACAGATCTTTTTCAGGAATCGAACCTGACTAAAACAAATCTAACTGGAAGCGATTTGACAGCTTTTGAGAAATTGGAAGCCGGAATTTACACCAATGGTATGTGGATCGTTGAGGGTATAAATTTCACACAACAAGCAGCCGATGGTTTTTTGGAAATTAAAATGCCTGGCAATGACACAACCCGTTCCTACAAGGCAAAATTCGTGGAGGCTGAACCTAATGGAAATATGACCTGGTTCGGCGAGTTGGCTGTGTCTTCGACCCATTGGGGGTATGGTTATGCCTCATTCATCATCCAAAATGGAGAGATGCTTGGTCACTTCACAACAGAGACCAATGCTTACTCTTTGCACTCTATCGCCGGTGGCAAGTATTTACTGGTCGAATATGATGACGATGGGTTCGCGCCAATCTGTGGCATGCAAACACATGATAAGAATGAGGAAGAATTCGCAGAATCAATGCCGGTCGGTGAGCGCACAGGGAACTGTGACGTAAAGGTTTTGGTGCTCTATACCAGTGCGGCTCTCGCCAAAGCCAAAGATATTGACTTGGGTGTAAAAGGCTTCATCGCTCAAGCGAACCAAATACTCGTTAACAGCCAGATCAACCATCAATCATTAAGGTTTTTTCTCGCAGGGCACGAACTTTTACCCGGCTTTACCGAAAGTAATTCCATTAGTTTTGATATTGATGAGCTGACAGCACCATCATCTTCCGCCCATGCTCGACGGGATGCGCTAAATGCCGATTGTGTTATTTTGTTAACCGATGGTGACTACGACAATACGCTCGGAATTACGCCTTCTTGCGGACCGACTGTTGGAGGAGCGTTTTCTATTGTCCAAATTGACGCAGCAGGCCCTTGGATGACTTTCACCCACGAACTGGGGCATCAGTTTGGCTGTAAACATAGTACAGGTAACAATAATGGCAACTGCGAGCCATCCACCGAGCAACCGCATTGGTTTAGATGCGGCGGTAGAGACAGGTATACTGTTATGGAGGCTGGTATACCAAAGAAAAAGGATCGAATACCTCATTTTTCCAATCCTGGAGTCAAATACCACGATCATGATACAGGCACAAGTACCAGGGACAATGCGGCATGGCTTCGTTCTGTTGCCTGCACAGTGGGGGGCTTTCGGATATCGGAGGATATGAACGCTTATATCGCCGGTGAGAGTCAAGTTTGTATTTCCAAAATCGCCGACCCGGTGGGGTTGGTCGCCGTAGCAACTGGTGGAGGTCCAGGTGCTTACACTTACGCGTGGCAGACAGCCATAAATGGCTATACATATGGTCCGGTTCTTAGCACAACCGATGTTTTAACCCTTGATATCTCCAACAAACAGCCGGGAGACGTTGTCTTTGTCAGGGTGACCATTACATCTGCGTTTCAGCAAGTGGTATACGCATATTTTTCTATTTTTGTAATAGAGGATACTCCAGAGTGCCTGTATACTAAACCCCTTGATTTTCAAAATGTAATAAAAGAGCCATTATCGTTTGAAATACGGCCTAATCCGGCAGATGAAGAAGTTGTCATTGTTTTTGATTCGAAAGAAAGTGGTGTAGCAAGCATTGACCTGATAAATCCATTAGGAGTGACTATTGTTAGTATGCTACAAAACATGCATACTAATGAAAACCCCCAGGTGTTATTAAAAACAGCAGGATTTCCGGGGGGGAGTTACCTAATACGAATAACCTTAGGGGGGCGGACTGAAATGAAGAAATTGATTCTCAATCATTAAAAGCCGCAAAAAATCATGTTAAAAAACAGCATTTTTATCAGCCTTCTTGCTCTGCTATTTTTTTCTTGCTCCAAAGATGAGTCAAACCCATATTGGGGGCAAACCTCTGTATTGAAAAGTGGAGACCCTTGGAGCGGCCAAATCAAAGCCGCAAAAAGCAATTTCGCTGGATCGAAAATTGAAATTATTATTGATAATTTTGATGAACAAGGTAAATGGATTGAAACACTCGGATTTTACAAAATTCCAACCGAAGTTGGCAGATTCAAATTAGTCCTTACCAGCAACCAACCTCCCGACGATTCACTGTCCGGGGCATTGTACTCCAACGGTTACGACGACGCACTCTTCAATCTTTACAAGATTGCCGAGAACGACTCCACGAGTTACCTCGAAATCACCGACTACAACCAGGACAAGGCGGAAATCAAGGGCACATTCAACATGGTGCTCTGGCGTCGCAAGGATTTGCCCGGGAGTTTGAACGCCCCCGACAGCATCGTTTTTTCCGACGGAGCTTTTCATACCCGGATCAACGACTAAAAGGCGCTGAATGTAGCAAATAAGGGTGTCTCAGGAGGTTGATGAGGTTTATCTAGTCTGTTGGGGTCGATATTTGATTCGAACAAGCGCAAATTCGCGCCTTTCGCTGATCTTTATCAACCTGATAAATCCTCATCAAACCTCTTAAGGCACCTTTTTTTTGCTCCATATCTTTTCGCCATTCATGAACGCCTCCGAACTCATACTCAACCGCGACGGCAGCATCTACCACTTGCACCTGCATCCCGACCAAATCGCACCGCTCATCATCACGGTGGGCGACCCCGACCGGGTGCGGCAGGTCAGCCGGTATTTCGACCGCATCGAAGTAAAAGCCCGCAAGCGCGAATTCATCACCCACACCGGGTGGCTGGGCAAACAAAGGCTCTCGGTCATCAGCACCGGTATCGGCACTGACAATGTGGACATTGTGTTCAATGAACTGGATGCCCTGTTCAATATCGATCTGAAAAGCGCGCAAATAAATCCCCGCAAAACCCCGCTCACTTTCATACGGATCGGTACCACCGGAAGCCTGCAAAAAGAAATAGAAACGGACTCATTTGTCGCGTCCACCGCCGGCATCGGTATGGACGGGCTCATGCACTTTTACGAGGCGCCAGCGCAGCAAAACCATCCGATTCTCGCCGCGCTGCGGGCGCACATGGCCGGCCAATGGGATTTTCCGGTCAGTCCGTATTTTGCCGAAGGCGATGATTTTTTATTGGGAAAATTCAGAGAGGGTTTCCACCACGGCATCACCGCCACCAATTCGGGGTTTTATGGTCCACAAGGGCGGCAATTGCGCGTTCCGGTTCGGCTGCCGGCCTATCTTGACCTGTTGCAGGCGTTCGAATATGAGGGCAAACGAATCGCCAATCTGGAGATGGAAACAGCCGCCATGTACGGGTTGGCAAACTTATTGGGACACCAATCCATCTCGCTCAGTGCAGTGCTCGCCAACCGGGCTGCCGGCACTTTCAGCCGCAATCCGGGCAGAGCGGTCCAACGGTTGATCGAAACAACTTTGGAAAAAATTTCAAACGGCATTTGAGCAAAACCATCTAATTTCACCACTGATTTCAATCCACATTTCACAATTCAAAAACTCTGATTATGAGAACTTTCTTTCGCTCCATGAAGCCCAATGCGATGTTGCTTTCAATTGGCTTGCTGCTCTTCAGCGTGACCACTACCATGCAATCGTGCATGGCCGGTTTTGACCAGATTGGCCTGGACAACGTGACCAATATCGGCGGTCAACTGACCCAACTGATGGGCAAAGCCACCGAGCCTTACGGAAAACATACCGACTCCGTCAACAAACTGCTGAGCGACATTTCGGCTGCCGCCACCCATGCCGCCGGCCAGAAACGCAACGCCGAAATCGGCAAGCAATGGCAGGTGCTTTCGAGCGAACTGGTCACGCCGTTTTTCAACCGCTGGAAAGAAAAAGGTATCCTCGACAAGGACTACGTGAAAGAAGCAGTCGGCCAGGTAGGCAAAAGCATCGATGCGATCAAAAAGGCTGAAATGGCGAAAAAGAAATAACCACCTGCGTTCAGTCGCTTAAAACCTTATTTATCATTGATCACAAAATCACAGGAAAAATGCCAAATAAATCAAGCCAAATAAAGGCAACTCTCGATGGCCTCGACAACCAGGTGGTCGATCTGGTCAGCAATTTTGTCAAACGCCGCCGCAAACATTACGAGGAGGCCGCTGCGCGACTGCACCAGAGTCTGAAAAACGATGCTCAGCGTTATGCCGAAATGCTGGCTGACAAAAAAATCAACCAGGAGGACTTTGAAATGCTGATTAAAGGCCGCTGGGCACAGTTGAAAATTGAATTGTTGTCCGAACTTTCAATTTCAAAAACAAAATTCGAAGACATCGCCGGTGACGTCCTGAAACTCACCGTCAATACCCTGCTCACGGTCGTCTGACCTGCAACACGAAAAAACAATTCCATTGACAGCCCTGCCGACCAGCGGGGCTGTTTCAGTTTTAAAGATCACAATCATGAAGCAATTCCTTTTATTTCTGGCCTTTGTGGCTTCCTCGAAACCGGCTTTTAGCCAGGACACCTTTTCCATCGTCGCCGTGGATACCATCACCGGTGAAATCGGCAGTGCCGGGGCCAGTTGCCTCGACGACATCAGTTTCCCGGGCAGCGGGGGCGCGATCATCATCAGCGATATTTTGCCCGGAAGGGGCGCGATCCACACCCAGTCGTTCTGGAATGCCACCAACCAGGCCAATGCACGGCTCAAAATGGAAGAAGGATTATCGCCGCAGGAAGTGCTGGACTGGCTGAAAGTGAACGGTGTGGGCGGTATTTTCGGCGCCCAGCAGCGCCAGTACGGCATCGTCGATTTCGATCCGGCCGGCGGGCAGCCACGCAGCGCGGCGTTCACCGGCACCAGTTGCCTCGACTGGAAAGGGCACCGCACCGGCACCACTTATTCCATTCAGGGCAACATCCTGCTCGGTCCCGGCATCATCGACAGCATGGAGGCGCGTTTTCTCGCTGCCACCGGCACTTTGGCCGACCGCCTGATGGCCGCTCTGCAGGGCGCCAATGTGGTGGGCGCCGATACCCGCTGCACCGACAACGGCACTTCTTCGCTCTCCGCTTTCTTGCGCGTCGCCAAACCGGACGATGCCGACAGCAGCTTATACCTCGACCTCAATGTGCCTTCCCTGCCGGCGGGTATGGAGCCCATCGACTCGTTGCAAAACCTTTACAACCAGTGGCTTGTCACTGACGCGTCGGAGCCGGTGCTGACAGAATTCCGCATTTATCCCAACCCGGCAAAAGGGTTTTTCAGCCTTTCGGGTGAAAAATTGCCAGGCCGGGTCGGCGTTTTTAATTTGAATGGCGACTTGTTGTTTTCAGCCGAAATGAACGTGCCGAACCCCGCATTCCGGCCCAATCTGCCCGCTGGCGTTTATTTTGTTCGAATCCTGGGTTCCGAAGGGCGCAGCGCAACCCGAAAACTGGTTTGGCTTGGAAGCAAATAATTCCTGCTGTCGCTCATTCCGTCTGACATTTTGTCATTTTTGATTTGAAAAGTCCCTACCTTTGCGGACTTTTCAAATCAAAAATGGCAAGCCGGGTAAAATTCCGTCTTCCATCCAACCACCCATTCACCTGTAAAGGTATGTACGACAACAACCCGACATTGGACGGCATCAAAACCATTGAGGAAGCGAAGCAAGGCAGCGTTTTGTTCAAGGAACACTGGCAGGAAATGGACGTGCCGGGCGGAAAGAAATTTTACATCGAGAGTTACGGCTGTCAGATGAATTTCAGCGACTCCGAGATCGTGGCGTCCATCCTGAACGAAGTCGGCTACTCCCCTACCCGCAATGTAGAGGAAAGCGATCTTATCCTGATCAATACCTGCTCCATCCGGGAAAAGGCCGAAGATACCGTGCGCAAGCGCCTGCGCTTTTTTGAAACCATCAAAAGCCAGCGCCCGGGAACAGT
>Ga0075163_10014809_pt1 | contig 10049 bp, 12 predicted proteins | sample JI1023141ADNA_FD_71478 | JGI IMG/M metagenome (GOLD analysis project Ga0075163, IMG submission 71478) | Wastewater effluent complex algal communities from Wisconsin, to seasonally profile nutrient transformation and Carbon sequestration -... | ecosystem: Engineered > WWTP > Effluent > Algae... | reverse complement strand
GTCCAGGCCCGCCTGCCGTTCGACCTGATCTGGGAGTGATCAGCGCCCGCCGTCGGCGCCCGCGCCGACCGCGCCCGCGCCGCCGTCGGCGAGCGGCGCGACCGTCGCGTCGGGACCGGCGTCGACGCCGGCGTCGATCACGGTGGCCGGCGGCTGCACCACCGTCGGCAGCTTGCGCGGCTTGGTGTCGTAGACCCACAGGCCGAGGCCGATGTTGATCGACATGATGAAGATCATGCCGCCGGTCACCGTCAGCCAGTAGCGACGGTGCTTGCGCGAGAACGGCTTGGCGCGGTCGCGGGCCATGGTGATCGGTGGTGCGGCGCGCCTCAGTTGACGGTGGCGTCGACGGCGGCGCGGCCGGTCAGCTTGCGCCACAGCCACATCGGGCCGATGACGAGGTAGGTCGGGTCGCGGAAGAAGCTCGGCATCTTGCCCTCGAAGGCGTGGCCGATGAACTGGATGATCCAGCCGGCGACGAACAGGAACGCGGCCAGCAGCGGGTTGAACGGCACCGCCACCACCGACGCCAGGATCATCGGGATGCCGACGTTGTGCAGCGCCCGGTTCACCGGGTGCTGATGGTCCTGATTGTACTGGTCCATGTACGCGCGGAGGTCGAACGCCATGGCCGCTGGGTACCACGCCGAGGCGGCGCTGGCATCGGGGCATCCGGTCACAGGGCCGGCGGGTTTCGGGCGGCGGCGGCCTATCCTTCGGGCGGGGTCGCGGGTCCGACGTGGCACGATGAGGGCCATGGCGACCCGAGCTACGATGTTGGTGGCGGCGGCGGTGACCGTGGGAGCGGCGGTCGGATGCGGCGGCGGTGACGGCGATGCCGCCGACGCCGGCGTCGACGGGGCGACCTGCACGCCGGCGGCGGGCGCGGCGGCCGAGCGGGTGATGACCACCGGCGGCGTGGTCCGCGGCGCCCGCGACGGCGACACCTGGGCCTACAAGGGCGTGCCGTTCGTCGCCCCGGCGGTCGGCGCCGGCCGGTTCGCGCCGCCGACGCCGGCGACCTGCGCGGCGGCCGAGATCGACGCCACCCGCCTGGGGCCCGCCTGCCCCCAGCTCACCCAGGACGGCGTGTTCGAGGGCGCCGAGGACTGCCTGCAGCTCAACGTGTGGGCGCCGGCGGCGGCCGCCGCGCCGCGGCCGGTGATGGTGTGGTTCCACGGCGGCGGCAACGCCGCCGGCTCGGCGACCGATCCGCTGTACGACGGTCGCCGGCTGGCGCTGGCCGGCGACGTCGTGGTGGTGACCGCCAACTACCGGCTCGGTCAGCTCGGCTTCCTCGCCGACGCCGCGCTCGCCGCCGGCGGGCGGTTCGGCAACTACGGCGTGCTCGATCAGCTCGCCGCCCTCGACTGGGTCGCGGCCAACGTCGCCGGCTTCGGCGGCGACCCCGGCAACGTCACCATCTTCGGCGAGTCGGCCGGCGGCCGGAACGTGTGCACGCTGCTGGCCACGCCGGCCTCGGCCGGCCGCTTCCACCGCGCGATCATCGAGAGCGGCGCCTGCAAGTTCATCGACAGCGTCGCCGACGGCCAGGCCACCGCCGACGCGGTCGCCACCGCGCTCGGCTGCACCGGCGGCGATCGCGCGGCCTGCCTGCGGGCGGCGCCGGTCGAGGCGATGACCCGGGCCGCCGCCGCCCCGGTCGGCGCGCTGTCGCCGAGCACCTTCGGGCCGATCGTCGATGGCGCGGTGGTGCCCGAGCAGCCCGAGGCGGCGATGATCGCCGGCCGCCACCACCCGGTGCCGCTGGTGATCGGCGCCAACGCCGACGAGACCGGGCGCGAGGCGCCGCTGATGATGACCCAGGCCCAGTACGAGGCCGCGGTCCGGGCCCAGTTCGGCGCGCTCGCCAACGCCGTGCTCGCCCAGTACCCGCCGAACCCGACGCCGCGCGCCGCCTACGTCCGGCTGACTACCGACGCCCGCTTCGTCTGCCCGTCGCGGCAGATCGCCCGCCACGCCGCCGCCGGCTCGGCCGCGCCGGTGTTCCGCTACTTCTTCCAGTACCCGGGCACGATGTTCGGCGCGGTCCACGGCCTCGACGTGCCGTTCGTGTTCGGCACCTTCGATGCCATCGTGGTCGGCGGCCGGCCGTACACCCCGACCGCGACCGAGGTCGCGCTGTCGGCGGCGATCCAGGGCTACTGGACCCGCTTCGCCCGCACCGGCGACCCGGCCGGCGCGCCGGCCTGGCCGCGTCAGGCCGCCGGCGATCCGGTGCTGGTGCTCGACGCCGCGGTCACCACCGCGACCGGCGTCCGCGCCGCCGACTGCGACTTCTGGGCCCCGCTGTACGACGCCCGCTGACGCGGCGCGGCCGGCGGTGATCGCCGGGGGGCCCTCGGGTCAGTCGATCACCACGCGGATCGCCGTGACCCGGTCGAAGGTGAAGGTGGTGCCGCGCTCGAACGTCAGCCGATCGAGCGGCGGGCTGATGCCGATCACGTCGTCCTCGATCCCCGGCGGGCTGGGGCAGGGGGCGACGTCGTCCTCGATCACCTGGAGCTCGACCGCCCGGCCGTCGAGCATCCACGGCCGGACGTCGTCATCGACGTACGGGCGGCGGAACCAGGCGTCGAGGTGATAGGTGACGTCGTCGACGTCGACGCCCTCGAGGCCCTCGTCCTGGCCGGCGCAGCCGAGGTGCTCGTGGCTGTCGGCGTCGAACAGGTGGACCTCGACGTCGAGGAGGCCGAGGTCGCTCTCGCCGGTCACCCGCAGGGTGGTGAGGCGGAGGTCGGGCTCGGGGTCGATGATGCACCCCGCGCCGCCGAGCCCGGCGACGAGGAGCGCCGCACACAGGTGTTGGAGCCTCATGTCGACAGGGTGGGTCGGCGATCGCTGCCCGCGCCGCGCCTGCTTGACGCTGCGGCAGCGCGCCGCCCCCGCTGGACCGGGTTCAGCCGCCGGGCAGCGCGGCCGGGGCGCGGCGCGTGCGCGGCCTCACGCGCCGGGCAGCGCGGCCGGGGCGCGGAACACCGCCATGCCGTCGGTCGGGCGGCTGCGCAGCGCGCCGAACAGGGCGTCGAACAGGGCGCCGGGCGCGAACATCGCCAGCCGTAGCCGCGGGGGATCGTGGGCGACGTCGACGGTGTCGTCGACCGCGCGCAGGTAGCGGAGCAGGTAGGGCAGGTTGAGGGTCGGCACCGGCGTGTTGACGTGGCTGGTGGCATACCAGCGCACGAGCTGCCAGCCGCGGTCGCGGCCGGCGGCGATCAGCGCGTCCTTGGCGAGGATGTGGCGGTGGTAGGGCTGGTGGAGCGAGTGGACGTCGCGGTCGGGCGCGGCGAGGTCGAGCGCGGCCGCGTCGGGCGTGCCGATCGCGATCAGCCCGCCGGGCCGGACCAGGCCGGCGAACGTGGCGAGCAGCGCGCGCGGGTCGGCGACATGCTCGATGACGTCCTGGGCGAGGACGACGTCGTAGCGGCGGCCGAGGGCGGCGGGGTCGGCGAACCGGGGCGCGTACGGATCGTAGCCGTGGGCGTCGAGCGCGCGGGCCCGCAGGTCGTCGACCAGCAGGCCGGCGCCGCAGCCGTAGTCGAGCACGCTGGCGCTGGCGCCGGCGCCGGCCCGGCGCAGGCGGGCCCACAGCCGGCCGTGGAGGTAGCGCAGCACCCGCGACGGCCGGGCGCGGAGGAACGGGTAGTCGCGGTAGTAGTGATCGAGGTCGACCTCGTCGGTGGCGTGGATCGACCGACACCCGCCGCATCGCCAGACGGCGAAGCGCTCGCCGCGGTGGGCGCGGACGTTGGACCGGATCTGCGCGGTCTCGCTCACCGGCGCCGGATCGGCGCCACACACGACGCAGGTGGGCACGCGGTCGACCTACGGCCCCGGGGCAGGCGATGGCGCGCCGCCCTGCGGCGGCGTGGTCGGCGCGGCGCCCTGCGGCGGCGTGGCCGGCGATGCCGCTGGCGGCGTGGCCGGCGCGGCCTCGACCCGGCACGCGCGATCGACGGCGAGGGCGGCGGCCCGCGCGTCGGCCTGGGCCTGGTCGAGGGCGGCGAAGGCGCGATCGGCGACGGCGAGGGCGTCGGCGCAGCGCGGGGTCGGCGGCGGCCCCGGTCGGCGCCGCGCCAGCTCGGCCTCGGTCGGCTCGCGCACCCGCTCGGTCGGCGCGGTGAACGTGTTGCAGGTGCCGATGATCAGCGCGGCGACCGCGGCCAGGAACGCGAGCACGACCCAGCCGCCGCCGGCGTCGCCGCCCTTGCCGCCGGCGGCGCCGTCCTTGCCGCCCTTGCCGTCGCCGCCGGCCAGCGCCGCCAGCGCGATCGCCATGATCAGCACCCCGAACGTGACCGCCAGCGCGATCCGGCCCGGCGTCGGCGTCACCTCGGGCGACCGGCAGCCGAGCTGGCATCCGGCCGCGACCAGCGCCGGCCACCGTCGCGACCACGCGCCCATGGCGCGAGCATACGCGATCGATCGTCGGCCGCGCATGGGTGGATCCGAAACCGCAGGTTGGCCAGACCGAGGCGGCGGCGGGGCGGCGGGCCCTTACGCAGCGGCAGCGGCGCTGCTTGTTCCTTCGGCTCCTCGCTTCGCTCGGAGCCTCAGCGCCAGTCGCCGCGGTCGTAGGCGGCGCGCGCCTCGGTCAGCACCTCGAGCGCGCGGGCGGCGTCGTACATCGCGCCGACCTCGACCTCGGCCTGCTTGCCCTCGAGGATCTTGTAGTCGCGGAAGAAGCGATCGAGCTCGCGGATGACGTGCGGCGGCAGCTCGCCGATGGTGCGGTAGTGGGCGTAGGCCGGATCGTCGATGCACACGCCGATGATCTTGTCGTCGCCGCCGTGCTCGTCGACCATCCGCAGCCCGCCGAGCGGCCGGGTCCGGACGATGGTGAGCGGGTGCACCGGCTCCTGCATCAACACCAGGATGTCGAGCGGGTCGCCGTCGTCGGCGTGGGTGCGGGGGATGAAGCCGTAGTTGGCCGGGTAGTGCACGGCCGAGTAGAGGACGCGATCGAGCCGGAGCAAGCCGGTCGGCTTGTCGATCTCGTACTTGAGGTGGGAGCCGCGCGGGATCTCGACCACCGCGGGGACGAAGGCGGCGAGGTCGGCGGGGACCTCGATGTCGTGGACCGGATGCATGGCCGCGACGGTACGATCGTTTCAGTCGGGCGCGGGCGCGGCGGGCGCGGGCGCGGGCGCGGCGGGCGCGGGCGCGGCGGGCGCCGCAGCCGCGGCGCGGATCGCCTGGACCTGGGGATCCGCCGGGTCGTCGGGCAAGGCCGACCGGGTGAAGCCGTTGCCGCAGTGGCCGCGGACCATCGCATAGCGACCGCGGCCGGCGTCGCGCACCAGCAGCAGCGTCCGCTCGCCGCGCTTCCAGATCCCGCCGCCGCACTTCCAGTGGGTGCAGCCGGTGACGACGAAGCGGCGGGGCGGCGCGCCCTTGAGGATCTCGAGCACGACGAAGCGGGTGCGCAGGCCCTCGCGGCCGACCCGCCGGGTCCGGGCCTCGGCGCGCGCCACCACCACGACGTCGGCGTCGGCGACCGCGTCGGCCTCGGTCGGCGCCGGATCGCAGTGAGCGAACGCCCCGGCCCGGGCGGTCGGCGCGCCCACGACCAGAGCGGCGACCATGGCGACGGCGACCGACCAGCTCGACGTGCGCATCACCCCGAGCCTAGCACCCCGCCCCCGGCCCCCGCCCGCGCGATCACGGAGCCGCCGCGGCGCGGCGGGCGGCGAGGAAGGCGGCGAGGTCCCAGGCCAGCGGTGCGGTGACGTCGAGCGGCACCGGCGACGTCGGGTGAGGGATGCGCAGCCGGGTGGCGTGGAGCGCGTGGCGCGGCAGCTCGAAGCGGACCGCGAGCTCGCGGGTCAGCCCGCGATCGCAGAACGCCATGAACACCCGGTCGCCGTGGCCGTACAGCTTGTCGCCGACGATCGGGAAGCCGGCGTGGGCGAGGTGGGCGCGGATCTGGTGCTGGCGGCCGGTGACCAGGTGACAGCGGACCAGGGCGTAGCCGGGCACCCGCTCGAGCACCCGGACCCGGGTGATCGACGGCAGGCCGTCGGGCCCGTCCTCGTCGACCAGCATACGGACCCCGGGCAGGAGCGAGGGATCGCCGGGCCGGGCCAGCCGCAGCGGGTAGGCGAGGGTGGCCTCGTCGCCGCCGTCGAGCGCCTGGCGCAGCGCCGGGGCGTCGTCGACCGGCGCGGGCGGATCGCCGGGCGCGGCGCCCGGCCAGGGCGGATCGCCGTGGACGATCGCCAGGTACATCTTGTCGGCCCGCTTGCCCTCGAACGCGCCCTTGAGCGCGGCGGCGGCGGCGCGGCCGCGGGCCAGCACCAGCGTGCCCGAGGTCTCGCGATCGAGCCGGTGGCAGATCTGCCAGCCGGCGCCCGGGAACCGCTCGTCGACCACCCGGGTGAGGGTGTTGAAGTAGAACTTGGCCGAGGCGTGGACCGCCAGCCCGGCCGGCTTGTCGACGACCATCGCGACGTCGTCCTGGTGGAGGACGGTGAAGGTGCGCGGGCACGGCGGTTCGGCCCGGGCCGCGCGGCGGAGCACGTACTCGTCGCCGAGCGCGACCGACGACGACGAACGCATCGGCCGGCCGTCGGGGCGGGTGAGCTGGGTCGCGATCGCGGCCTGGACCCGGGTCCGCGACAGCCGCGGGATCATCCGCTTGAGGTAGTGGTCGAGGCGGTGGCCGACGAAGTCCTCGGTGACCGTGAACCGGCGCTCGATGATCCGCGGCTGGCCGTCGCCGTCGAGGTGGGCGGTGAGGCCGAGGTCGACCCCGGGCGCCGGCAGCCACCACGGCCCGAGGTCGGCCAGGTCGAGGTCGGCGGGCACCGGCCCGGCGGCGTCGGCGCCGTCGGCCAGCACGACGCCCTCGACCGGGTCGACGCCCTCGACCTCGTCGACCGGGTCGGCTCGCTCGTCGAGCGCGCTGCCGCCGCCGATCCGGCCATCGGTGAGGCCGGGCTCGTCGCCGTCGTCGGAGGGGTGGGCGCCTGGCACCGCGGTGGCGTAGGTGTAGGATGTTCCGCCGCGGATGAACAAGAAGTTCCCAGACTTCGTGCCGCCGACCAAGGTCGCGTTCCTCGGTCAGGCACCGACGCTCCACGTCCGCACCTGCACGCTCAGCGCCATCGAGGGCCCCGGGGTCTGGACCTTCGAGAAGGACGAGATCCGGATCGGCTCGATGGACGACAACGACGTCGTCGTCGACGACGAGACGGTGTCCCGCTACCACTGCAAGGTGGTGCAGGAGGACTCGGGCTACGTCCTGGTCGACCTCCGCTCGACCAACGGCACCTTCATCAACAAGGTCCGGGTCCGCGAGGGCTACCTCAAGCCCGGCTGCACCATCGCGGTCGGCCAGAGCCAGCTCCGGTTCAACGCCCGCGAGGAGGAGGTGCCGGTGATCCCGTCGCGCGCCGATCGCCTGGGCGGGCTGATCGGCGGCAACGCCCGGATGCGCGAGATCTACACCATCCTCGAGCGGATCGCGCCGACCGCGACCACCGTGGTCATCGAGGGCGAGACCGGCACCGGCAAGGAGGTGGTGGCCCAGACCATCCACAACCTGTCGCCGCGCCGCGGCCGCGAGCTGGTGGTGTTCGACTGCGGCGCGGTCCCGCCCAACCTGATCGAGAGCGAGCTGTTCGGCCACGAGAAGGGCAGCTTCACCGGCGCGGTGATGACCCGGCAGGGCCTGTTCGAGCTGGCCGACGGCGGCACCCTGTTCCTCGACGAGCTGGGCGAGCTGCCGCTCGACCTCCAGCCCAAGCTGCTGCGCGCGCTCGAGCAGCGCGAGGTCCGCCGGGTCGGCGGCCAGCGCACCACCAAGGTCGACGTCCGGATCATCGCCGCGACCAACCGCAACCTCGAGGACGAGGTCAAGGCCGGCCGCTTCCGCCAGGATCTGTTCTACCGGCTGAGCGTGGTCCGGCTGCGGCTGCCGGCGCTGCACGAGCGCGCCGACGACGTCCCGCTGCTGGTCCAGCACGTGCTGAAGACCGCGCCCTACAACCGCGGCGTCGACGGCCTGCCGCGGGTGCGGACGGTCGCGCCCGACGCGATGGCGGCGCTGGTCGGCTACGGCTGGCCGGGCAACGTCCGCGAGCTGGTCAACGTCATGGAGCGGGCGGTGTCGTTCACCGATCGCGATCTGCTGACCCTGGCCGAGCTGCCCGAGAACGTCCGCGGCGCCGCGCCGGCGCCGCGGCTGGTGCCGGTCGCACGCCCGGCGGCGGCGGTGGCGCTGGCGCGGCCGGCCGATCCGGCGGTGGCCGACGGCGCCACCTTCAAGGACGCCAAGGAGCGCTGGGTGTCGAGCTTCGAGCGCGACTACATCGTGTCGCTGCTCCGCCGCCACGGCGGCAACATCTCGCACGCCGCGCGCGACGCCGACATCGATCGCAAGTACTTCCGCAAGCTGATGAAGAAGTACGAGATCGAGGCGCTGGGCGCGAGCACCGACGACGAAGACGAGCCCGGATGACGCCGTCGCGCGCCGCGCGGCGGGTCCTGCTCGGGCTGCTCATCCTCGCCTTCGTCGGCGGCGCGATCTACCTGTGGCGGACCGGCGGCGTGACCGCCGGCGGCATCCGGCGCTGGATCGACTCGCTGGGGCCGGCGGCGCCGCTCTTGTTCGTCGGCGCGTTCGTCGCCGGTGGGCTGATCGGCCTGCCCGGCATGGCCTTCGTGCTCGGCGGCCGGCTGGCGTTCGGGCCGTACTGGGGCGGCGTGCTCGGCTACGTCGCCGGGATGTGCTCGATCACGGTGCCGTTCGTCACCGCCCGGCTGCTGCGCCGGCAGCAGGCGACGCCGTGGCGGCCCAAGCACAAGCTGGCGGCCAAGCTGATCGCGATGCTCGAGACCCACCCGATCCGCGCGATCGTGCTGTTGCGGCTGTTCTTCTGGTTCAACCCGCCGCTGTCGTACGCGCTGGCGCTGACCCCGATCCGCTTCCGCGACTACATCGTCGGCAGCGGGCTGGCGCTGGCGCCGGTGGTGGCGATCGCGATGGTCGCGTCGAGCTGGTTCCTGTAGGCGCGCGCGCGGCGATCGAGGCGAGCCGTCAGCTGGCCTGTTCGCGGTGCTCGCGGTGCTGCTCGTCGAGGCGGCGGGCGCCCTCGAGCAGCAGGTTCATCGTCGACACGCCGACCCGGTCGGCGCCCTCGACGTCGCAGGCGATCAGCTCGAACGTGCCCGCGCCCCAGCACAGCAGGTGGTAGACGCACTCGGCGTCGACCGGCTCGGGCGCCTCGTCGAGGCGGGCGTGGACCACCCGGCCGCCGCGGACCAGGATCTGGCCGCCGCCGCCCTCGGGGTCGCGCAGCGTCAGCACGCCGGTCTTGCGCTCCATCTCGATCATCGTCAGCAGCGCGGCCAGGCCGATCTGCGACAGGTCGCCCTTGAGCGACGGGCCGAGGATGGTGTCGCGCGCCTCCTGCGCCATCGCCAGCGTCCGCCGCATCGTCTTGGCGACGCGGAGGTCGAGCTCCTCGAAGCGGAACGGCTTGGGCACGTAGTCGTCGGCGCCGAGCCGGAAGCCGCGGATCCGATCGTCGTCGGACGCGAGCGCGGTGAGGAAGATCACCGGCAGGGTCGACATCTCGGGCCGGGCGCGCAGCGCCTTGACCAGCGCCCAGCCGTCCATGTGCGGCATCATCACGTCGGTGATGAGCAGGTCGGGCGGGGTGACCAGCGCGCGCTCGAGCGCCTCTTCACCATCGGTCGCCGTGACCACGGTGTAGCCCCGCTTCTCCAGCACGGTCGCGACCATGCGGAGGATCCACGCGTCGTCATCGGCGACGAGCACGACGGGTGCCACGAGGCTGAGCGTACTTGGCGGCGAGGGGAGCGTCAACTTGACCTGTGCGATGGCGAGCGAAGAGCCGACGGCGGGGCCGCTTGCGGCCCTTCCTGGTGCTTCGGCCGGGATCGGGCCCGATCAAGGCGCGGCGCCGCTCACCCTCACGACACCGAACGCGCGCTCGGGTAGCGGTCGGTGGCCGCCCGCGCTCGTGCAGGACGACCCCGGCCCGAGCTGCGCTCGGAGCCTT
>Ga0075163_10014808_pt1 | contig 10049 bp, 6 predicted proteins | sample JI1023141ADNA_FD_71478 | JGI IMG/M metagenome (GOLD analysis project Ga0075163, IMG submission 71478) | Wastewater effluent complex algal communities from Wisconsin, to seasonally profile nutrient transformation and Carbon sequestration -... | ecosystem: Engineered > WWTP > Effluent > Algae... | reverse complement strand
GGTGTTCGGCACGACGATGGACGCGAAGCCGACGACCGCCGAGACGGCGGCGCGCGGGTGCGTGGGCTGTCACTCGCACGCGGTGGACTTCGTGCACTCGCCGGACACGCCGCGGCTGGATCCGCAGCCGCTGCTGTGAGCGCTCATGGTCGACCACGCTCGCTGGCGAGACGGCGCCACAATAATTAAAAATTCATCGGCGGAAGGCTCGGCGGATCAGGGTGAGCAGACCGAGAAGGACGCCGAGGGCGATCGACAGGAATCCCAGCCAGACCCAGCCGGCGACGCCGTGGCCGCCGTACGGGTCGAGGAGCGCGACGCCGCCGAGGAAGGCCGCGCCGAGGCAGAGCAGGAGGAGGCTGATCTTGCCCATGACTCCTGTCTAACATACGGGGACCCGAAAGGTCGTCGTCCTCGTTGGTGCGTCTCGGTGACGCGCGAACGATCGGTCGGCGGGTCGCAAGGTCGAGCAATGCGGCGAGGTGTTATCGACCCAGCCTCAGTCCAGTTCATTGGGCCCTTGACATCAGGAGCTGTGACCCAGATCATTGCCGTCATCGCGCCGACGATCGGGGTTATCCATGGTTCAGAACGACAGTGAAGATAGCATCTATTATGCTTTCCGAAAAAAGCTCGTAGACCATCTGGCCGAGGCATTTTTGGAAGACCCGATACAACTTCGCCCGCTGCTTTCGATATGCCTGCCCGAAGCGGTGAATTATATTCCTTGGCGAGGCATCAGCTCAGGGGATCTCTCTGAAATCATATGCGAAAAGCTAAAAAAACATTTAGGCCGCTGGCTCGGACTTCATACATTCTGCGTCGAGCTGTTCAAGGCGTTTCCGAAAAATGCTACTGTAAAAAATCTTTGCCATGAGTCGCTAGTACTTCTCAATACGTACGCCGAGCCGGGAAAAGAGATATTTTCAAGGGCTGACTACGCGCAGCGGATGCGGGCCGTCCGCATCTTCTTGGATGCGTATTTTTCTGACTATCCTATAATGCATGCGATCCCATCTGGCGAAGAAGCGTGTTTGGAATCCTCGCGGCGATATCTAGAACTCTTCTCTCAAGCAATTGATGTGACCGAGCGCAAGGCACCTTTACAGATAAGGCTTGATGTGTTCGACTACGTCGCCAATGCGATGCTCGATCACGGGACTTGTCGAGTTCCTTTGCTGCACATCATGCGGGCTCTGGGATTTCCTGGACGTTTGATTCAGCCCGACGAAATTTTGTGTAAGGCGATGGAGTCGCTGCTGTTGTGTCTGCATCGATTTCTCGACGCCGGAGTCATGCCTCCAATCGATAATCGCTATTTGCTTGAGTTGCTGGAGTTTGTCAAATCTGGCGATGTATCAATAGGCGACGTTGCATACTTCTCTATTCGTCTTGAAGCGATCTCTGTGATCGATGGCACAAGGTGGAGCGAGCACAAACTTGCGTCTGTAATCCCTGATTTGATACATCGTGCGGAAAAATGGGCTTTGTTTTCACAGAGAATCGTTGCGTTGTTGGAATATAGACGATGTTTGTCTTATATATATTGTGGCGAGTGGGTCCTTCTGGAGGCGGCAATCGAAAATCTGCCAGAATCGTGCGTCGCGTGGGATCCGAACTGGACAGCATTTCTTCTGTATGAAATCGGGAAAGCCGATGAAAGTATTTCCTGCTACCAGCGGACTGCAGATGGAACCGGTGGTGAAATGCAGAAAAGTGCTGCGCTACGCGGCCTCCTTGAGCTTCTTGAGATCAGTCACTCAACCCTCGACGGAGGAGGCGACTATTTTGAAAATCTCAACAAGAAATACGCCCGGAGAGCCGAACTCGAGCAGGCAATATCTGGGCTGAGACATCAACTGCAGTCTGCGCAACATCTCCATGACGGGATTCAGCATCGCCAATTTTTGGCCGCTTGTTCCCGGCAGAACCACCAGGCTCGCGAGGCTTTGCGCATAATCAAGGGCGGTGGCCTAGTGTCCGGTGCTCCGGCAACTGCCCCGATCTCACTTGAATATCATGCCCGGTGGCTCATCGGGTTACCAGCGCTGGGACTCTGCGATACAGAGGTTGATGATCTTCTACAGACAGCGTTGCTTCGTCAGCCTCTGTCGACTGTGCTCGAAATCTCGCACTTGGCGTGCGTCAATAATAAGTGGATACCTAAAAATTTACGCATATCGGTGCGAACGTTCATCTCAGAGCACGGGATGGAGCGCTGGTCAGAAATAATAAAGGCACAGCGAACTGGGATGGAGTCATTGATTGCTGTGTTTGGCAACCGTGGAGATTCACCTAAGAGGTGTGCGACAACGGTCGTCACCCGGTTGATGAGTCGGATTAGCTTCTTCGCCATCTTGTTTGAATACCTTCCACTCGAAGAACTGCGGCGGCTCGCAGGTGCTTGCTCGGTTCTTCTTCGCCATCAAATGATAGCGAGAATTCTGGGCTCTACGGCTCATCAATCGCTTTGCGCACTTTTTTGCCGCTGTACAGTGCTAATAGGGCAGACTGTCGAAGAATTTGGGTTCGCGCCTGAACAGGCTGCGAACATCGTAATTCCCCCTCGCAGTTTTCCTGATAGCGCGCAGCGTAGGTATGTTCAAGTGTGGTGGCCGCGTCTTGGACTGCAATACCGTCAAGAGCTTGTCGTATATATTGAGATGCAACTAAAGTGGTATCCCGAGGAACTTTGGCAGATGTTTCTTGGCGAAGATTGTGCTCTCGCAGAACTTTCGCGTATACTTGGAAAGTCTGTGGATTTGGAAGCGGTGGTAATTCCACTTGAAGACCTTATGCGACTTGTTGTTAGACACTGGGCGACGTGGCGTGCGGAAGGAGTAGCTCTTCCGATTCTTGAATTGGAGGCGGGTCATGTCGAAAGAGGTGATCTGGATTGCAGGCTGTATTATCGTGATTTGTTTCGCCCGGAACTTATAAGGGCTATTCGGAGTGGACGTTTTATGCAGAGACACCGTCCTTTGAAACACGCATGGTTTCGTCATGGGGTATCTCTAACGGCTGAGCTCGCTGTGCGATTATCCGATGAATGGGGGTGGGTAGAACTGTTCGAGGCATTCAGGCCTTGGCCGCTGCCACAGGAGGGTATGCTGGGTGATCTCGGTAGCCTACGTCGGCATCTCGAGGACGGCGCGGATTCGCTGGAAATGCGCCGCCGCTTCTTGCTGCGTATGAACAGCGGAGGTTCTGGTCATGAGCGCGTGGCGATTGTTCAAAATCTCTGTCTGGTGCTGCGGCGATGTAGTGTCCTCTTTGCAGAAGATGCGGAGATTTTGTTGAGCCTGTCAGTTCGTATGCGATGTGGTGACCTATCATTATTGCATTTGTTCGAAGTGATCCGAATTGTCTTGAGCAAATTCAGGAATGGAAATGTTGAACCCGGTTCTGAGGAGACTTTGCAGCGCTGTGTTGCGCGAGTTCTTGTTTCTCTCGAACACCGTCTGGTTGGGTCGGGCATACTCTCGCGGATGCAGTCCACCGAGTTTGAAAAAATGCTTGAAGTTCTCGAAACGCTACCGAGTGAGATGTTCAAGGCGCTGAATGGAGAGCTATGGGGCGAGTCTATAAAGCGCCTCCGGGAATGGAACGCCAGTCACGGATATTGAGCCGGTGATAATAGCTGCGAGAGCCGAGCGAGCCGTGTTCGGTGGCTCACGTACTCGATGAGCGGTCATTGATTAAAGGGCGTGTCGACGGTGGTGTAGGCATAGTCGCTGGTGCGCTCGTCGAGGCGCATGCGCAGGAGGGCCTTGGCGCGGGTTGTTTTGGCGAGCAGGGCGGACTGGTCGGCGGCGCAGGCGGGGGCGAGGCGGGGGTCGGTGGACCAGGCGGACAGGGCGTCGCGCACGACGGAGGCGGTGTACTCCCACGCGGCGGCCGGGTCGGCGCCGAGGTGCTCGGCCCACGCGAACACGGCGGTGAGGTGGGCGTGGAACAGGGTGTGGGCGAGCTTGGTCTGCAGCTCGGCGAGGTCGTCGGTGGCGAGGAAGGAGCCGGGGGCGAGGGTGAGCGAGTGGCCGGCGGCGCGCAGGCGGTCGCGGTGGACGCGGATGCCGCCGAGGTCGCGGACGATGAAGCCGCACAGGCGGCCGCGCTGGTGGACGACGAGGGTGTTCTGCAGGTGGAGCTCGAGGGCGACGCCGTGGGCGGCGCACAGGCGCAGGGCGGGCGGCACGAGCAGGTCGACGTAGCGGCGGAGGGCGGCGTCGGGGCTCGGGTAGGCGGCGGAGATCGTGCGCAGGAGGAGGTCGCCGGTGCGGCGGTGGAGCAGGCCGGGGTCGCGGGAGATCCACGGGGCTGGCTTTTGGGACAGGCCGTGGGGCTCGCCGGGCCAGCGCTCGCCGAGGGCGGCGCACACCCAGATGTTGGGGGTGTCTGAAGAGACAGGTGCGGCCGCGTCGGCGAGCGAGCGAGCGAGCGGGGCCGGGCTGTCGCGCAGGAGCACGCCGAGCTGGCCGGCGTGCGCGCCGAAGGCGGCGGGGGCCAGGCCGGCGCCGGCGGGCTCGAGCTGGACCCGCAGGCCGCGGCGGGCGTGCGGGTCGCCGGCGAGGATCTTCGCCAGCAGGTCGCCGACGATCGGGCCGTTGCGCACGCTCATCGGCGAGATCTGGCGGCGCGCGCTGGTCGTGTGCATGTCGGTCGCGAGCTTGATGTGGAGGTCGCCGAGCGCGACAGTGCGGAGGCTGAGCAGCGAGCGGCCGGCCCGCGGGACGCAGGCGGCCGGGCGCACGCGGGCGCCCCACGCGGGGCCGAACAGGCGCGGGAGGCGGCGGCGCTGGAGGGCGTGCACGGGGATCCGGACCCAGCCGGGCGCGGCGACCGGGAACACGCGGGCCGACAGCTCGGCGAAGCTGCCGGTGACGACGGCGTCGGCGGCGGCGATGTCGACGGCGCACAGCGTGCCGAGGGCCAGCGCCTCGGGGGCGTGGCGCAGGTTGTCGTGGAGGTGCAGGCCGAGGCGGGTCTTCGTCATCGGGTGCCACGGGTGGCCGGTGATGACGAGGTTCTCCGGGTCGAGCGGGGCGGGCCAGCGGCGGCCGGCGAGGCGGGTGCGGGCGCGCAGCTCGGCGAGGGCGAGCGCGAGGGCGAGGTTGAAGGCGCTGTCGGCCAGCTCGTCGGCGATGCGCGCGTGGGCGGCTGTCCCGAGGGACAGGTCGGCGGCGAGGCGGTGAAGGAGGGCGAGCGGGCCCTCGAGGGCGGGGTCGCGGTCGGCGTCGAGGTCGGGGCGGTGGAGGGCGAACGCGCCGGGGCGGGCGAGCGGGACGGTGAGCGGGGGGCCGTGGGCGGGGCGGAGGGTGACGGCGCCCGCGTCGGCGGCGGCGTCGACGAGCTGCTCGCGGGCGCAGGCGAGGGCGAGGCGGGCGGCGATGTCGCGGCCCGCGAGGGTCCACGCGGCGGCGAGCACGGCGGGCGGGAGCGAGGCGGCGAGGGGCGCCTGCGCGGGCTCGCGGGCCCACGCCGGGCCGGTGAGGGGCTGGACGAGCGAGCCGACGAACACGCGCGGGAGGGCGGCGGCGGTCCACGCGAGGAAGGTCGCGCGGTCGCGGGCGGGGTGCAGCGAGCTGTCCCGCGGGACAGGTGATTCGAGGATGTCCTCGGGGACAGGTGGATCGCGGGTCATGGTCTGATGAACCTGCTGAAGAGGCCCTCGCCGAGCATGAACAGGCCGGTGCCGAGCAGGACCCAGGCGATGAGGGCGAGCAGTCGCTCGGGGGCGAGCTTGCTGGTGCGACCGGCGCCGAGGTGGACGCCGACGATGGTGGCGAGGCCGACGACGATGAAGGAGGGGACGTCGAGGTTGCCCTCGCGGACGGTGGCGACGCCCGCGGACAGGCCGGTGAGCGTGCCGATCGCCATGTTGGTGCCGATCGCGGTCGGCGCGGGGATCCGCGCGTAGCGCATCATCGCGGGCAGGCGGAGCGAGCCGAGCAGGAGGCCGACCAGGCCGGACACCGCGCCGAGGGCCGCGCCGACGACGATCTCGGCGACGGGGGCGGGGAGCTTTGGTTCGGGGGCGGGCTCGGCGGCGGGCGGGCGCGGGGCGATCAACATGCGCGCGCCGGTAGCGATCAGCACGACCGAGATGACGAGCTTGAGCAGCCACTGATCGACGTGGCCGGCGTAGCGGGCGGTGAGGTAGGCGGCGGCGCCGGACGGCACGCCGATGGTGAGCAGGAGGGCGAGGCGGACGCGGCCCTCGACGGTGTGGCGGATCGTGCCGATGAGCGTGCCGGCGGTGGAGATCGCCAGGCTGGTCGCGGTCCCGACGGTGACGCTGCCGAGCGCGTAGATCAGCAGCGGGAGGCGCAGCTGTCCGAGCACGAGGCCGACGGTCGCGCCGATGTGGCTGAGCACCAGCGAGACGGCGGCGATCGACGCGAGGATGAGCGGGTCGGCGGTCACGGCCAGAGAGAGGCGGCACGGTAGCACGCGGGTCCTTCGCGGGCCCGACCTTGACACCGGGGCGTGCGCGGCGGCATCGTCGCGGCGCGGATGAACTCCGGGGGGCAAGACGACGCGCTGGGCCGCCTGGTGATCGTCAACTGGGAGCCGGAGGCGGCGGGGCTGGTGCGGGCGCTGCAGGAGCTCGGGGCGGGCGACCTCGTGTGCATCGGCACGTCGTCGGCGGACGCGTGCGAGGCGGCGCTGACGGGTCTGCGCGCGCGCGGGGTGGTGCGCTATTTGACGGCGTCGGTCGGCGACGGGGTCGAGGCGTTCGCCGAGCTGCTGGTGCGCGAGGTCGACGTCGCGACGGCGAGCTCGGTGATCGTGCTGCCGCACCACGGCGGCGGCGAGCCGGACGCGTTCTCGCGGATCACGTGCGCGGCGATCCACCGGGCGTGCCGCGGGCAGCCGCCGCGGATCGTCGTGGCGGTCGAGGATCCCGAGGCGACGCACGAGTTCGCCGGGCTCGGGGTCGCGACGATCTTCTACCCGGGGTTCCTGCGGGCCGCGCTGCTGGCCCACGCGTGCCTCGACCTCGCGGCGTTCCGCGTGCTGCTCGGGCTGGTCCGCGGGCGCCTGCGGATCCAGACCTGGCCGGTGCCGCCGACGCTGCGCGCGGGCACGTTCCGCGACGCGTGCCTCGAGGTCGAGGCCGACCCGGCGGGCAACCCGGTCACGCTGCTCGGGGTGTTCGCGGGGGCCGCGGACGCGCCGACGATGGTCGTCAACCCGGGCCCGGGGCGCGCGCTCGCCGACGCGGTCGGGCTGCTGGTGCTGACGGGACAGGACGCATGAGACATGTCCTGAAGGTCATGTGCGCGGCGGGGCTGGTGTGGCTGGCGGCCGGGCCGGCGCGCGCGGACGAGGCGCCGCTGCGGTTCGGGTCGGGCTCGAAGGGCGGGAACTTCGCGCTGCTGGGTCAGGCGCTGCAGGCGGAGATCGCGGGCGGCGACACGGCGGTGCGGATCGTCAGCGAGGAGACGAAGGGGTCGTGCGAGAACATCCGCCGGCTGCTCGAGGGCACGCTGGACCTCGCGCTCGTGCAGTACGACGTCGCGGCGGAGGCGTTCCGCGCGAGCGTGGCCGAGATCCCCGAGGGCCAGGAGGACGCGTTCGGCGGGTGGATGTGCAAGATCTCGCCGCACATGGCCCACGGGGCCGAGCTGCGGGTGGTCTCGGCGATCAGCGACAGCGCGGTGCACATGCTGGTGCGCCGGCCGGTGCGGCTCGACGACTTCGCGACGATCGGCGATCGCGGGGTGTTCATCGGCAAGGACGGGTCGGGCAGCTTCGAGACGGCGAAGGTGATCCTCGGGGCTGGCGGGCGGCCGATCGACGGGGTCAACCTGTTCGGCGGCAGCGCCGACGAGTCGCTGCTGGCGATGGGCCGCGGCGAGGTGTTGATGATGTTGCGGACCACCGACCCGGGGCACCCGGACATCACGAAGGTGCTCGACTCGGGGCTGGCCGCGCTCGGGCCGCTGCCGGAGGACGTGCTCAACCGGCTGATCGACGGCTACCCGTATTACCGGGTGTGCCCGATCGAGCCGCGGCACTACCCGGGCAAGCTCGAGTACAGCCTGCCGACGGTGTGCGTGACGTCGGTGGTGCTGTCGGCGCTGCCGCGGGCGAAGTGGGACGACGAGGCGGCGCGGACCCGCCAGGACGCGGCGGCGCACGCGGTGCTCGACGGGCTCGCGCGCGTGGCGAAGGACCCGCAGTACAAGGCGCTGGGGCTCGACCTGCGCTACCGCGACTTCGCCGAGAAGGAGCCGATCCCGCTGCATCGCGTGTCGGCGGACCGCGAGTCGTGGGAGAACTGGGTCGGGCGGCTCGAGCTGCTCGGCGGGCTGCTGGCGGTGGTGGTCGCGATGCTGCTGATCCGCCGGGCGCTGCGGCGGCGGGGCATCGGCGGGCTGGCGTCGGGGTTCGAGGGGCAGCTGGCCAACCCGCTGGTCCCGTTCGGGGCGTTCGCGCTGACCGTGCTGCTGTCGACGTATCTCGTGTGGTTCCTCGAGCACGACTCGAACACCAAGCTGCGCACGCTCAACGACTCGTTCTGGGAGATGAACACGTTCGCGACCGGGAACTTCAACGCGGAGACGCTGAAGACTTCGACGGCGCGGGTGGTCGGCGCGGCGGCGACGATCATCGGGCTCGGGCTGCTGGCGTGGTTCACGGCGACGCTGACCAACATCTTCGCGCAGGACCAGACGCGGCTGTGGCGGCGGCTGCGAGGGCACCTGGTGGTCCTCAACTTCCGCGAGGACATGCTGCCGCTGATCCGCCTGCTGCGCAGCCCGGGGCCGTCGCGGTTGCGCTCGCTGCACGTGGTCGTGCCCGACGCGCTGCCGAAGCGGGTCCGGCTGCAGCTCGGGAAGATCAAGTCGCTGACGATCCACTACGACAACCCGGAGGTGCCGGAGAACCTGGCGGCGCTGCGGCTGCCGCGGGCGTCGCGGGTGATCGTGCTCGGCGGCGAGGCGGACAAGTCGGGGACGTCGTACGACCCGCTGCGGATCGCCCGCGCGGTCCACCAGGCGTGCGCGAGGGACCCGCTGTCGCTGGCGGCCCAGGGGCGGACCGGGCACGCGAGCACGGCGATCAGCGTGGCGGCGACGATGCACGCGCCGATCGTCGCGATGCCGGTCCTGCCGGTGACGCTGGTCGAGGCGTCGGAGGACGAGCCGGGCGAAATTTTCGAGCCGTTCAGCGCGTGGCTGCTGCCGGTCGACAGCAAGCAGCTGGCGTTCACGTGGATCTCCACGGCGTGCCGTGATCCCGCGTTCGCGGAGTTTTTCAGCGGGGTGGTCGCGTTCAGCGACGCCAACGCGGAGCTGTACAGCCACCCGCTGCCGACGTGGTGCCATGGACAGCCGTGGCGGGTCGTGCGGCGCGCGCTCTACGGGCTGGTGCCGCCGGGCAGCGAGCGCGGCGGGGTCATCCCGCTCGGGCTGTACCGTGCGAGCACCAGCGCGGGGCCCGGCAAGCCGTACAGCGCGCACGTCGACCTGCGCACGCGGCTGCTGGTCAACCCCGCGCCGACGACCACGGTCGCGGCGGGCGACCTGGTGATCGCGCTGTGCGAGGACGAAGGGGCGCTGGGGCAGGCGCTGCGGGCGATCCGTCCGCCGACGTGAGCGGCGCGCTCATTTGCTGATGTAGTCGTAGCTGACGGTGTAGGGCAGGCACATGTCGGGCTTGCCGCCGTCGAGGCGGAGGTTGACCTGGGCGCTCTCGTTGTTCTGGGTGGTGCAGTTGAAGTCGACGCGGAAGTCGTTGAGGCTGCAGCAGCCCTCGCCGTCCGAAGAGTCGACCGGTGTGGCGTTGTCCAGGCAGGTGGGGACCTCGATCTTGTCCGCGTCCATGCCCGCGTCGCAGTTGAAGAACACGCACAGGCGTACGCTGTCGTCGGCGGTGAGCTTGAACTCCAGGCGCGGGTCGATGGTGTTGTTGGCGGTGCACGGGTCCTCGGGGAACGCGCCGTGGAAGGTGTGCCAGTCGATGTCCTGGTCGGTCTCGAGGGCGCCCATGAACGACTTCGCGGGCTCGTTGCAGCCCTCCTCGGGGTGGTCGTCGGCGTC
>Ga0075163_10014806_pt1 | contig 10049 bp, 6 predicted proteins | sample JI1023141ADNA_FD_71478 | JGI IMG/M metagenome (GOLD analysis project Ga0075163, IMG submission 71478) | Wastewater effluent complex algal communities from Wisconsin, to seasonally profile nutrient transformation and Carbon sequestration -... | ecosystem: Engineered > WWTP > Effluent > Algae... | reverse complement strand
CCACACGCCGCCGTTGTCGAAGCCGGCGTAGAAGGTGTTGGGGAGCGAGGCGACGCCCGAGACCGCGCGCGCGCGTCCGGCGCGGGTGGGGCCGATCTCGCGCCAGCGCATCTCGGGGAAGGAGAGGTCCTGGGCGGTGAGCGGGGCCGCAGGCGCAACGACGGCGAGGAGCGCGGCGAGTGCGAGCGGAGACCGCACGACGGCGGCGCGAAGGAGGGAAGGGCGCATGGCGGGGACGGGTAAGGCGAAGGGGACGTGAGCCCCGAACATGCATCCCGGCCGTCGGCTGCGACAGGACGATTCCCCCGACGCCGCCCTCGCCCCCCGAAAAGAAGCGACAAATGCGCGAACGGTCGCCCCCCCGGGAGGGGCGACCGTCCGGCAGGGCCTAACGAGCGGCGACGCGCAGCTTCCCCGCTTCCCGGCCGAGCGACCAGCGCCCGTCGGCGACCTTGGGCGTGGTGCCGTCGGCCTGCTTGTCGAGGACGAGGGTGAGGACGCCGTCGGGCGTCTCGCCCTGGAGCACGAGATCGGACTCGATGACCGCGACCGTGAGCGGGCGCTGGATCGACTCGCCCTGCAGGACCGTGGAGGCCACGAGCGTCCCGGCCGAGTCGGTGACCGTGACCGTCATCGGGAAGTTGATCGCCTTGCGCGTTCCCTTGAAGTCGTACGTAGCGACGACCCGCTGCGAACGGTTGGTGATCACGCGGCTCTGCTGCGCGGCGGCGGTCGTGGCGGACAGCCCGATGGCGGCGACAGCGGCGATGGCGGAGAGGATGATGCGGCGGCTCATGGCAAGGCTCCTGCGAATGTATGTGGAAAACGAATCGAGTCGTATCCGGGCCTACGCGGTGGGGCACTGCGGGGTTTCACGACCCCCGAGGCGCACGCACGCGGTCGGTGTCCGTGCTGAAGGCACGGGACAGGAACTCGTGGCGCGCAACCGCGTGTGACCGGGACGCTCGCGTGACGCATCATGCGACGCATCACCCGGCGCACCATGCGATGCACCGTGATTTCGATACTAGAGACGCGCTGCGCCACCAGCAAGTTGTCATGACAGAAAGCCGCCTGACGAGTGGTACAACGGCGCGCGTTGTGAATCTTGTCAATCTCCCGTGAGCGTCCAGTAAAGGAATGGGTCAATTGTCCCAGGCCGCCCGGGGGCCCAATCGCGCCCCCGTGACCGATGGGGCACCCGCGCGTCTCAGCACGCGTGTGTGCAGGTGCGCGTGTGCAGGTGTGCGTGTGCAGGTGCGTGTGTGCAGGTGTGCGGTCGCGCGTGCTCGGCAGGACCTAACGGAAAACAGCTGCAGCAGAGCGATCCGGCAAGTCCACGCGCGGCAAGCCCGGCGTGACGTCGCCCGACGGCACGTGTCCGGCCAGTTCCTCCCGAACCCACACGCTGCCCTGCGCATCTTCCCCGCCATTCCCGACATCGGCCCCGCACACGGCGCGCCGGCACGTGGCGTACCCGCGCGGCACACCCTGCCGGCGCCCCGGACACCTTCCGCTCGACGCCGACGTTGGCTACAAGCATGCGTGCCGTTCGTGGCTCGTGATCGCACCACGCGTCCTCGCCTTCCGCTCGTGTCTCCCCGCCCGCTGCTCACCCTCTGTTGTGCCGGGCTCCCCGCCATCGCGCTGAGCCTCGGCCAGGCGCGCCCGAGCGCCACGCCATTCACGCGTGCGGAACCCGCGCACGCCGCGCCGCCGACGCGCACGGACCCCTTCACCCGGCCCGCGTCCTCTCGCGCCCCAGCGCCTACCGCCCGCGCGGCGCAGGACCGCCTCGTCACCATCCGCGTCCTCGCCGATGCCGACGGGTCGCCGTTGGCCAACGCCGAGGTCATCGATCGGGGGACCGGGGCGCGCGCCCTCACGCGTGAGAACGGGGAGGCGCGCGTGCGACTCCCGCTGCAGGGCGAACTCCTGCTGCGCGTGCGCCAGCTGGGCTACGCCTATCTCGATCTGACGCTCGAGTGGGCGACCCTCCCGGGCGGCGGGGAGGAGCCGGTGGTCGTGCGCCTCGCGCGCATCCCCTTTGCCCTCCCCTCGGTCTCCACCACCGCCGCACGCGATTGCCCCCCGATCGACGACAACGTGAAGCCGCTCGCCTTGTGGGCGCTCGACCAGCTGCGCGAAGGGGCGGAGCGCTACGAGACCTTTCGCCAGGCCTATCCGTTCCGGGTGGAGATCGAGCGGAACACCGTCAGGCGCAATCGTATGGGACAGGTGACGCGCGCCAATCGCTCACGCGAACGCGGCGACTCGGAACGCTGGGGCGATCGCTACACCCCGGGTGCAGTCGTCGCCCTTCATCCCCTGGGCTTCAGCGTTCCCATCCTCTTCGTGGCCACCCTTGGCGACCCCGCGTTCTGGGATCATCACTGCATCACCACCGCACGGGTGGAGGGGAGCGATTCGCTGCGGCAGGTGCGGCTCCGCTTTGCCCCCAGCCCGTCGGCCAAGGGGTCCGACTGGGGAGGTGACGCCCTGATGGACTCGTCGACGAGCCTGCTGCGGCGCATCGAGTTCCACCTTCGGATCAACCAGAAGGACGGGCCGCGACGGTTCGAGGGGTACACCACCTTCCGTTCGCCGTCGTCGCTCATCGTCGTCCCGGAAAGCACCTTCGCAATGTGGTGGCGCGCCGAGCCCGACGCGGGGGCCGAATGGGGGCTCCCCGACGTCGTGCAGTTGGTGCGCTCGCTGGAGATCGAGTACCGGAAGTCGCGGCCGCCGCGCTGACGCGGGCGAACGCCCACGGAGCTGACCCGACGGGCGCCGACCGGCTCTCGCACGACGCGTCGCAACGCGCCGACCACGCAGCGTCCCTCCGGAGCGGTCGACGAGCTGCCGCAGGCGCCTAGTGCGGCGTTCCGCCGTTCTGCTTGCGCAGCCACTGCAGCTGCTCGCCCAGTGAGAGACCATCCATTGGGACTTCGACCTCGCGCCCCTCGCGCGACAGGAAGTCGAGCAGGAACTCGCGCGCGCGGGCGTTGGCGAGGACCAGGACTCGCTCGACACCGGTGAGGTGCGGGGTGAGCTGTTCGATCACGAGCCTGGCCCATTCCCGTCGCGCCGCCGACTCCTTGCGGCTGATCCCCTTGGCGGTGGGGGTGATGACGGTCTCGGGATCGAGCAGTCCATGCTCCGCCGAGAGCAGGAACCAGATGTCGGCCTCGCGCTCGGCAAAGGTGCACAGTTCCTTGAACAGCGGCGATTCGAAGACATCGCGCGCCCGCGCCGGCTGTGGGCGCATGGGTCCCGTGCATGAAACGACGGCCAGGCGGCGCCCGGACGTGCCGTCGCGCGAGCGGCCACTTGGCGGGCCGGCGCCCTGCGCGCCGTCCACGCTGGCGCTCTCGCTCGCCCGGCCGTTGGCCGCGCCGTGCGAGGGCGTCGAATGTCCGAGGAGATCGTCGTTATGCAAGCGTCGCTACCGTCGGACGGTGTGAGAAGATTGTGTGACCCTACGAAATTGCAGCAGGCGGTGGTGATCTGTACAGTCCCGATGTCACCAGTGGCCGGTGATATCGCGTCGCCTCACCGAGCGCTCGAGATGAACGCTGCATGACGCGGGTGACACGGATCGAGGGACCCGCTGCATGCGGCTGCAACGTCTCGTGACAACATCGGCCAATCGAACCCGGGATCTTGCGATCGCAACACCGCAACACGCGGTGTAACCGGATGCCTCCCAATGCACGTTCCACGCCGCCCCGACAAGTGACGGGCGACGCGCGTCATGTCGGGCGTGCGCGACCGGGCCTGGAAATCCCGCACGACGCACCGATGATCAATGCCGCTGACGGTCGTCCCGGGTCCCGTGGGGTGCCGCGCGTCACCCAAGGGCGAGGCACTCGGCACGTTGGAGGTCGGTTGCGGGATTGCGGGAGGTTCCGGCTTGCCCCCGTTGAGTGGCCTGCGGTACACTTGCCCCGCGCAGGTCAGCACGCCGTCACGCCCCCGACATCGTCCGCAGGAGGACCGTAGGCATGTACACGACCATCGACAGCTTCCTGGCGAACTGGGCCTACGAGGCCGAGACCACCCAGAAGATCCTCGACACGCTCACCGACGCCTCGTTAGGGACGTCCGCCGTCCCCGACGGGCGCACCATCGGTCGCCTGGCCTGGCACATTGCCCAGACCATTCCCGAGATGATGGGTCATACGGGGTTGCAGGTGGCGGGGCCCGGCGAACGCGAGGCCGTTCCGGCTCAGGCTGCCGACATCGCCAGCGGCTATCGCACCGCCGCCGCGGCGCTCCCGGAGCAACTCCGCGCGCAGTGGAATGACGCGAGTCTGCAGCAGATGGACAACATGTACGGGGAGCAGTGGTCGCGCGCCATGACGTTGCAGGCGCTGGTGGCGCATCAGATCCATCATCGTGGTCAGCTCACCGTCCTCATGCGTATTGCCGGCCTCCCCGTCCATGGCGTGTACGGCCCGGCGAAGGAGGACTGGGCCAAGATGGGGATGGAGCCGCCACCGATCTGACGCTCCTGCGTCGCGTCAACGGGGCGCCCGTTCGGCGGCCCCGGCCGTGAGCGGGTCGCCTAACGCAGCGGCCGTGCAGCGCTGGTGCGCTCGACGAAGACGACACCGTCGAACTCCAGCGGCATTACCGCGCGGATCTCGAATCCGTAGTCGTACGCCGCGTAGCCGATGTGGCGAATGGGGCGCGGTTGCCAGAGCCAGCTGCCACGCTGGTCGTGCTCCGGGACACGCACGTCGGCCACGAGCCCGACGCTCCCCCTCGCGCGCGGGAGCGTCGCCAGCAACGCCTCGACGCTCCCCGGCGGCGCCGGAAAGGCAGCGGCGGCAATCATCTCATGGTCGGCGAGGCCGCGCGTGGCCCGGTACGCACCGGCGCGCGTGAGAAACGAAAAGGCGCGATAGTCGTAGCCATAGGTGCGCTTGAGGTGCGCGCCCATCTGCGCCCCGGCATTGAACGAGCGGCGGCGATCGCCACCATGGCTCACGTGCACGTCGTGCGCCCAGACCACCGCGCGTGACGTGGGGTAGAGGGTGCGCATCGCCCAGTCGAGGTTGGCCGCCATGAGCGAGTCGCGGTCCGGGGAGTTGAGCGATCGGTTGAGCGACGCGGCCTGCCGCAGGAGGTCGGCCGAATGCACGGCCCACTCCACCGCGATGGTGTCGCGATGCGAGCGCGCGACCGACAGCCATCCCGCGCGCCGTGCCGATGCCTCCTGCCACAGCGAGTCCGCAGCGGCGAGCCACGCCGCGCGCGCCGAGTCTGGGGCGTTAGGCATCACGAACGACGGCTGTGCGCGGTAGGCGCTCGTGAGTGCACGCACGCGTCCCTCCCACGCCGGCGCCACGCGGCGGGCGAACGCGTCCAGCGAGTCGCCCGGGGTCCAATGGTCCTGCATGTCGTATCCGATGAAGCGCACGCGGCGCTGAGGATTCGCGTCGTTGTGGGCGCGCATCCACTCCACCAGTCCCAGCATCTCCTCCGTATTCCAGACTCGGAACAGGACCCGCATGGCATCGCGCGCCGTGCCGGGTCCCCCCAGCACGAAGGCGTTGAGCGTCTCGACCGCCAGTTGGTTGGCCTCGATGGCAAAGACGTCGAAGCCCATGTCATGCGCGAGGTGCGCCAGGAGTCGATGCTTGGCGACAAAGAACTCTCGCGTCCCGTGTGTCGACTCACCAAGCCCGACGAGCCGCGCGTTGCCCACGATTCGGGAGACGAGCGCAAGATCGGGGTCGAGCGCGGCGACCCGGCGCCCGGCGTGGCGGTCCCCGGAGATGGGGCTGAGCGTGGAGATCGGGGCCGTGCGCCGCGCCAACCAGGCGCGCTGCGCAGCGGTGACCGCGGCGGTGTGGCCTGGCAGCTCGGTGATCCGGAGGCCGTCGAGATCGAGGGTGATGGCGTCGAACCAGGCGGTCCCGCTCCCGCGTACCCCAACCATGAGGACGATCGAGTGGATCGTCGCGTCGTCGGGGACACGCACGGCGAGGTCGAACGATCGCCAACCCGAGTCGACGGCCGCGTCGTGCAGCACCATGGAGTCGCCGGCCGGAACGACGCGATCACCCCACGCCTCGAGATGCACCGAGGCCGCTCCGCGCAGCCCTTGCGCGCGCACACTCCCACGCAGTCGCAACGCCCGGCCGCGCGTGACCTCGGCGGGGAGCTGCAACATCAGCATGCGGGGTGGCGCCAGCGCGCCCGTGTCGGCCGCCACCACCCGCAGGCTGAAGCGCCCTTCCGCGCGGACCGCCGAGTCGAGCGTGAAGCTCGCCGGAGCGCCCGGGGCGAACGCCGACCAACCTAACGACCACCCCCACGGGCGATCGGCGTAGGCGACGCTGGGTCGGTCGAAGCCGAGGTTGAGGGGTTGCTGGGCGTGCGCCACCGTGCCACGCACGCCCACGAGGGGAGCGATGGCCAGCGCGGCGTAGGCGAAACAGCGAATCCGTGCGGCGAGTCGGGGAGGCGGCATGACGTGCCGGATTGGACAGCGTGTCGACAGAAATCGTTGCGCGGAGCGCGACCTGCGACGCAACACCCCCATCGGGTGCTCGGTGCGGTCGCGCCCGGGCACGGGTTCACGGGTTCGGCACGACCTTGCCTCCACTCATCCGCGCGCGCTCGCTCGCCACGTACGACTCCACCTCACGCAGCAGCGCCTGCGCGTCGAAGATCTCGCCGGCCTTGATGGTCCAGGCCACGCCGCCGCTCTTCCACTGCTCGTCGCGGGGGACGAGGCCGTAGACGCCGTAACCGCGGCCGTACATCACCTTGAAGTTCTCGATCGGGTTGCCATTGATCACGGCGAGGTCGGCGGCGCAGCCCACGCGAATGCCGCAGAGCGTCTCCATGCCTAACGCCTTGGTAGCGTTGGTGGTGGCCACGCGAATGACGTCGATGGGGTGCAGCCCCGACTCCTGCAGCAGCTCCAGTTCGCGGATGAGGGCGATCCCGCCGATGCCGGGCTCGTCGCTCCCGGCGGTGAGGAGCCCGCCGCGTGCGAGATACTCGCGGATCCACTTCATCCAGATGGTGAAGTTCTTCTTCCAGTTGATCTCGTCGGCGGTCGACCACTCGCGCTTGAAGGCACCGTGGATGGACGAATCCGGGCCGGCGGCGACTTCACTTGGGTGCACGAGCGTCTCGCGCACCGGCATCCCCAGCTTGCGCCAGATGTCGCGGTTGTCCTCGTACGTGGCCATCGTCGGGTCCCAGTTCGTCCCGTTCTTGATCATCTGGTCGATGACCTTGGAGATCCGTTCGGGTTCCTTGTCGGCCTCGGCCCACAGGTTGCCCGCAAACCGAAAGCGATCGAGTTCGTCCCAGTAGTTGTAGTCGGCGGGGAAGTTCTGCGACCCCTTGAGCGCGGCATCGGGGATCCCGTACCAGTGCTCGATGGAGCGCACGCCGGCGTTGGAGGCGACGAGGGCATCGCTCTCCGACACCTTGAGGTCCACCATGGTGGGGAGTCCGAGCTTCTTCCCCTCATCGACCGCGGCCTCCATGACGTCGGGGTAGTGTCCCGGGCTCTTGGAGATCTTGATGCAGTCGGCGCCTAACGTCTTGAATTCCCGCACCATCGCCCGGGCCTTGTCGGGGGTGTTGCCGATGTCCCAGCGGCGCAGCGGGAGCGGCCATCGCTGGCAGAGGACGAGGCGTGGGGCCACCATGGCGTGGGCGGCGCTCTGCGCGCGGTGGTCGGCCATCAGCTTGAGCCCGCCCCCGGTGCCGGCGTCGCGCACCGTGGTGATCCCGTGCCCGAGGTACAGGCGATATGCGTAGGCGAGCCCCTGCGGCCCCAGATCCGAACGGAGGGGAGGGAGGTGCGCATGCATCTCCACGAGCCCGGGAATGACGTACTTCCCTTTGGCGTCGATGACCACGTCGCCGGTGGGGCGCTGGTAGTTGGGGCCATAGCCGGCGGCGTTGACCGCGTCCTGGAGCACGACGTCGGTGATGATGCCGTTCTCGATGATGATGTCGACGGGCCCTTCCGGGGGCATTCCGCGGTTGGTCCCCGGCGACCCGCGCCCGCTCACGATCGTCGCGTTGCGGATGACGACCCGGTTGCCGCGCACGCCGCGGGTGGTGCCGAGTGGGAGGGTGCCCGGTCCGTTGTTGGGGACGAGGATGTTCTCGCGCCCCTGTGCCAGCGCGGGGGCGACGGCCATCGCGGTGGCGATCGTTGCAGCGGCGATGGCGGTGGCCCAGGTCATCGACCGCGGCGTCATCGGCGACGCGAGTGGAGCCTTGGCAACGAGCGAACGGGAGTGCGACATGAGAGCACGAGTCCGGAGGAGTGTTGGCGCGACCGCTCCATCCTACGTCTGATCGCCGCCCCGCGCACGTCCTCCATCCCTCTGCACCTTCACGGCGCGACGGTGCGGGGGTGCCGCGCGCTCCCGCGTGGCGGGCAGCCTGTGACCGCACGAGTACCCCATATGGCCCCCCGCCCGTCCCCATCGTCGCTCGCGTGCTCGCGAGGGCTGCGGCACGTGACAAACTCCTGCGTGGTGGCATTCGCCGGGTGCCCGCTGCCTAACGTCGACACTCGGAAGACCATCGCATCGGGCGCTGAAGCCCGGTCCGCCGCCAGCGCGCGGCTTGGGTTCTCCTCCGTGAACCCCCGTGTCCCCTCCGTGAACCTCCGTGTCAGGATTTCAGACAGCAAGACACGGAGGTTCACGGAGGTATCACGGGGGTTACCGTGTGCGGGGCCGGGGGAGTGCGCGCGGGTGGCATTACGCATCGGGAAGACGGGCGGTATTGTCTTGGGCTTCTGACACCTCACTGGAACTGCGCCATGCGATCGTTCGCCCGCCACGCCTCGCTCGCCCTCGTGGCGACCCTCGCCGCCTCGCCCTCGTTCGCCCAGCAGCCCGCGACGTGGGACGTCACGCAGCCGCGCGGCACGACCCGCGAGATCGACTTCACCACCACCGAAGGGACTTGGATGTCGGTCGACGTCTCGCCCGATGGCCAGTGGCTCGTCTTCGATCTGCTCGGCCACATCTATCGAATGCCGGCCAGCGGCGGTGAGGCGGTCGCCCTGACGCAAGCGAGCGGGATCGCCATCAATACGCACCCGCGCATCTCTCCCGACGGAAAGCTCATCGCCTTCATCAGCGACCGGCGGGGACAGAACAACCTGTGGGTGATGAACGCCGACGGGAGCAACCCGCGCCCCATCTTCACCGACCTGTACGTGCGTGCCGTGACCCCCGCGTGGAGCGCCGACGGCGACTACATCGTCGTGCAGCGCAGCCAGCTGCCTAACGCTGGCGCCCCGGGTGGCGGCGGGATCTGGATGTACCACAAGGACGGCGGCGCCGGCGTCGAACTCCTCCCCGGGAGCAAGCAGCCGGCGTCGTGGCCCTCGCTCTCGCGCGACGGGAAGTACCTCTACTTCCAGGTCACCAACCAGGGTTCCCAGCTCGCGGGTTACGGTGGGCGCGGCGACTTCCTCTCCGGCTCGGCGCAGGTCCGCCGGATGGAGATCCGCACGGGTGACATCTCGGCGGTCTCCTATGGCGAGCAGCAACAGCAGGTGCAGGCCTCGTCGGGCGGCATGGGGGCGCCAGAAGTCTCGCCCGACGGCAAGTGGCTCGCCTTCGTGCGCCGCATCCCCGACGGCACCATCTCCTGGAAGGGGCACACCTTTGGCCCGCGCTCGGCGCTCTGGTTGCGCAACCTCGAGACCGGGCACGAGCGCCTCGTCATGGATCCGGTCGAGCAGGACATCTTCGAGGGGGGCAAGGTGCTGCGTCCCTTCCCCGGGTACTCCTGGAGCCGGGACGGCAAGGCGATCTACCTCACGCAGGGCGGAAAACTCCGCCGGCTCGACGTGGCCAGTGGTGTCGTCACCACGATTCCATTCACGGCGCGCGTGAAGCGGACGATCTCGCAGCTCGCCAACTTCCAGGTGCAGGACACGAGCGCGTCCTTCCCCGTGCGTTTCACGCGGTGGGCCAGCGCATCGCCCGATGGCAAGCGTCTCGCCTTCCAGGCCGTGGGGCGCGTCTGGGTCATGGACCTGCCAC
>Ga0075163_10014805_pt1 | contig 10050 bp, 6 predicted proteins | sample JI1023141ADNA_FD_71478 | JGI IMG/M metagenome (GOLD analysis project Ga0075163, IMG submission 71478) | Wastewater effluent complex algal communities from Wisconsin, to seasonally profile nutrient transformation and Carbon sequestration -... | ecosystem: Engineered > WWTP > Effluent > Algae... | reverse complement strand
ATCGCCATGCCGCCCATCCCCAGTCGCTCGTAGACCTCGTACGGACCGAATGGCTCGGTCGCGCGTGGGTCGAGCACGGGATTGCCAGGCACGGGACCCTCAGCGTGCCACGTCCGCCCTCCAAATCCGCCCCAAAACCCCTAGAAGAACGTCAACTCGAGCTTGCCGTAATAGAACCCGCCGTTCTGGCCGAACTGGCTGACATTACGGCTGTAGATCAGCCGGCCATCCGAGATGTTGGCCGCCTTGGTCTGCTTGTCGGGGAACGTGTTCAGCGCGTTGTCGGCGCCGATCCGGAACAACAGGTTCTTGGTGAACTGATACCCGACGTCGACGTCGAGCAGCACCTTGGCTCCGAAGTGCTCGTCGTTGTCGGGGTTGTCGGGCTTGAAGTCGACCGCTCCGTAGTAGTTCGCGCGCGCCAGCAGCGTCAGCTTGCTGACCGCGTAGCGCGCCGCGAACGTGCCCTTCTGCCGCGGCACCGAGTCCTCGAGCCGGTTCTGCGCGAGCCGGCCGAAGAAGAACGTGCGGAGCTGCGCGGGATCGGATCCGAACAGGTTGGTCAGCGTGTCCGGCGTGTTGACCCGTGTCACCGCGGTCTTCGTGAAGTTCGCGGAGCCGGTCAGCGTGAGCGATCCCGGGCCGGCGTCGGTCTGGTAGTCGACGACGACGTCGAGGCCGGCGGTGTCGGTGTCGACCGCGTTCGCGAAGAACTGCGCCTGCGAGACGCCGGGGAACGGCGCGAGGATCGCGGCGACGATCTCGTTCGAGTCGGTGAACTGGCTGGTCAGCACGATGCGATCGAGGAGCCGGATGAAGTAGCCGTCGACGGTGAGCGACAGGCTCTCGCTCTGCCGAACCACGAACCCCGCGCTCGCGTTGATCGAGCGCTCTTCCCGAAGCCGCGGAATTCCGAACGCCCTCGTCACGGGGCTCTCGTTGTTGGACGTCAACACCTGCGCGGGCGTCAGCACGCCGCCGACGTCGACGAACTGCGTCGATACGTTCGAGAACCACAGCTGGTGCAGCGACGGGGCGCGAAACCCGGTGCTCGCGGCGCCGCGCAGTGACAGCGGGCCGGCGATCTTCGCGCGGGCGGCGACCTTGCCGATCAGCGAGCGACCGAAGTCGCTGTACTGCTCGAACCGACCGCCGATGTCGAGGTTGACGTGCTTCGACAGCGCGCTCTCGAAGCCGGCGTAGACGCCGACGTTGTCGCGCGTGCGATTGACCTCGTTGCTCGGCTGGAACCCGGGGAACACCTGCGCCCCGGGCACCTTCGGCGTGCCGTCGTCGGCGAGGGCACCGCCGGCGATGAACGAGGCCTCGTCGCCGCGGATGATCTGGTAGTTCTCGACGCGCAGCTCGCTGCCGACGACGAACGACAGCGACTTGACGACATCCGTCTCGATCTTGCGGAGCAGGTCGAGGTTCGCGACGGTCTGCTGGAACCTCAGCGTGCCGGCATCGAACGTGGTCGGGCTCGCGGTGTCGAGCGAGGCGTTGACGCTGTTCTCGATGTTGAACTGGAACGAGTTGCGGCCGTGCGTCAGCGAGGCGTCGACGGTCCATTCGCCCTTGCGGCGGATGCCGACGGTGATCGCCCGGTCGTCGATCGTCGGCTGGATCTTCGGCAAGAAGCCGTCGGGGTAGAACTTCGAGACGGTCTGCGTCGCCTGCTTCGGGAACCGGAAGAAGCCGGCGGCCAGGCTGCGGCGGTGCGCGAGGTCGCCGAACGCGTAGAACTTCGCCGCGTCGGACACCGGCAGCTCGAGGTTGAACGCACCCATCCCCGAGGTCACCGACGCCTCGCCGATCTTCATCTGGAAGTCGTCGCGGGTCAGGCCACGCGACGCGAGGATCTGGGCATCGGTCGCGGGATCGGCGTCGTAGATCGTCCCGGTGTACTCGCCGGTGCGGTTGGTCGGCGTGCGGCGCAAGAACTCGCCGGTCAGGTTCAAGAAGCCCTTGCTGCCGATCTTGAAGCCGTAGTTCGCGCCGGTCTTGGTCTGGAAGCCATCGCCGGACGCGGTGACGCCGGTCTCGCCCGTGACTTCGAGGAGATCGGTGACGTCCTTGGTGACGATGTTGATCACGCCCGCGATCGCGTCGGAGCCGTACTGCGAGGCCGCGCCATCGCGCAGGATCTCGATCCGCTTGATCGCGCCGACGGGGTACGCGTTGAGATCGGTGCCGACCGTGCCGCGTCCGAACGTGCCGTTGACGTGGATCAGCGCGCTGCGGTGGCGGCGCTTGCCGTTGATCAGGACGAGCACCTGATCGGGACCGAGGCCGCGGAGGCTCGCGGGATCGACGTGGTCGCTGCCGTCGGCGATCGTCTGCGGTGTCGAGATGTACGACGCGGCGAGCGTGTGGAGGACGCGGCCGGTCTCGGTGCGCCCGCTGCGCGCGATCTCCTCGGACGTCACCACGTCGACGGGCACCGTGGTGTCCGCGTTGGTACGGGGCGTGCGCGAACCGACGACGATGATCGTCTCCTCGATCGCAGTCAGCGTCGCGAGCTGGAAGCTGGCGTTGGCGGGAGCATCGAGCGCGACGGTGACGGCGCGCTCGTCGCTCTTGAAGCCCGCAAAGTCGGCGCGCAACTTGTACGAGCCGGGCGGCAGCTCGAGGGTGAACTTACCCTCGTCGTCGGTGGTGGCCGTGGTCTTGGTGCCGATCACGGTGATCGTCGCGCCGGCGAGCGGTGCGTCGAGATCGGGGGCCTCGACGGTGCCGATCACCGTCCCGGTGGTCTTCGCCGGCGGCTCCGCCGGTTTGTCCTCGGGCTTGTCGTCCGCGGGCTCCTCCGGCTGCGCGTACGCAGGCGTCGAGATCAACAACAACGCGAGCGAAAACGCGCGGGCTCCCACGCCGCGAGTCTATCTCACTCTGCCAGCAGGTAGCGCTCGAGGCCGACCAGCGCGGTGACGTCGTGGACGTCATCCTTCATCAGCGGCACCTGGACCAGCAGGCCGCCATTGGCGTTCTGCAGCTGGCTGACCGCGCTGCGATCCGCGACGGCCAGCGTCTCGAGCTCGGCATGCGCGGCGAGCAGCGCCTGCGCCGCCATCGTGTGCGTGGTGCCCGAGAGCGCGAGCGAGGCGATCGTGGGCTCCGCGGCGAGCGCGGCGGCGACCTGCGCGACATCGACGTCGGGCAGCGGGCGCGAGGGATGCAGCTTGTTGACGACGAAGCCGACGAACGGCATGCCGGCGGCGATCAGCCGCTCGTGGAAGGCGAGCGCCTCGCGCACCGCCATCGGCTCGGGGCTCGCGACCAGCACGAAGCCGACCCGGGGCTGGCGGAGCAGGGCGAACGTCTCCTCCGCGCGTTTGCGGAAGCCACCGAGGATGTCGTTGAACTCGGTGAAGAACACGCCGAGGTCGTCGATGAACTTGCTGCCGACGAACTTCGCGAGGCGCTTGAGCACGAACGAGCCGGTCTTGCCGACCAGCGACCATCGCGAGCCGCCCTGACCCTGCAGCTTGCGGAACCAGTCGATCGCCGGCGAATCGATCGCCTCGCCGAGCTTGCGTGGGGCATCGAGGAAATCGAGCGCGTGCGCGGTGGGCGGCGTGTCGACGATGATCAGATCCCACAGACCGGTGCGGTCGAACTCGTGGAGCTTGGTCATCGCCGCGTACTCCTGCGCTCCGGCGAGCGAGCCGGAGATCTGCGAGTACACGGGGTTGTCGAGGATCCGCTTCACGGCGGCGGGATCCTTCGCGTGCGAGGCGACCATCTCGTCGAACGCGCGCTTCTGATCGAGCATCATCGCGTGGAGCTCGCCGGTCTGCGAGGGCGCCTCGCGGCGGACCAGCGCGGGATCGACCTGCTGGACCTCGTGGCCCAGCTCGGCGAGCCCGAGCGAGTTCGCGAGCCGGCGCGCGGGATCGATGGTCAGGACCAGCGTGCGCTTGCCGCGGCGCGCGGCGGCGAGCGCGAGAGCGGCGGCCGTGGTGGTCTTGCCGACGCCACCGGATCCCACACAGATCAAGATCCGGCGTTCGAGCAGGACATCGACCAGACGCGCGGGCACCGAGGTCGTGGATAGCAGGCCTCGGAGGGCATTTCTACAGCGGCTCGCGTGATATACGACGGGCCGTGAAACGCGAGCTGATCGTGACCGCCAACGGCAGCGACCGCACGGTGCGGATCGACGGCCCGCTCGAGGACGGTAAGTTCCAGGTCTCGATCGACGGCGCCGAGCGCGTCGTCGATGCGAAGGCGCTGCGGCCCGGCACCTGGTCCCTGATCATCGACGGCCACAACTTCGTGGTCGACCTCGACCCCCGGCGCAACGGGGTGGCGGCCTCGGTCGGTGCGAGCGAGGTCCTCCTCCAGGTCGCGGACGCGCGCCAGAAGCGGCTGGCCTCCACCGCGAGCCCGCGGGCGTCGGCGCGCGGCGAGTCGATCCGGGCGCCGATCGCCGGCAAGGTCGTCAAGCTGCTGGTCGCCGTCGGCGATCAGGTCGCGGTCGGCACCCCGGTGATCGTGCTCGAGGCCATGAAGATGGAGAACGAGCTGGTCGCCGAGCGCGGCGGCGCGGTCACGGCGATCCACAAGACGGCAGGGCAGGCGGTCGATACCGGCGACCTGCTCGTCGAGCTCGCTTAGCCAGCCTTGAGCACGGGTGTCGCGCCGGGTAGGCCTGCCGTGCGATCGCGCGGGATGTGGTAGCGCGTGAGGATCCGCGTCGTCGATTTTCGCACCTCGTCGGCGTCGAGCATGATGATGCCGCCCGACGTGGTCTCGATCTCGACCACGCCGTGTGCTTCGGACAGGCGGGCGACGAAGTCCTCGATGTCGCGCGGCATCTTGCCGTTGAGCTTCGCGATCGCCTCGTTGTAGAGGTGGCCGTATCCGACGTTGATCTCGTCGGCGAGGATCTGCGTCAGCACCACGACCTCGTTCTGCTCCGGCGAGCGGTAGCCGAGGTAGTAGTAGTTGAGGAACTCCTTGGGCGCCTTGTTCCACCACTTGTCCCAGGTGGTGAGGTAGTCGCGCGTCAACGTCTGGAACACCAGGCCGCCGTAGACGAAGTAGAGCGGCGGCATGTCGTAGCGCGAGCGCGGCACCAGCGGCTTCCACTGCTTGAGCGTGAGCTCGATGTCGCGGGGGACGCCGTCGCGCTTGATCTCGAGCTGGACGACATCTCCGACGTAGCGGTGGCCGAGCACGACGTCGTAGCGCGTGCGGTGAACGCCCATGTACTGGACGGTGCCGTTGTTCGCGATCGGCAGCCCGTCGATCGAGGTGATGACGTCGCGCGGCTGGAGGATGCCGTCGGACGAGCCGTCGTAATCGACATGGAGCACGACGACGCCGCGCTCGGTGGGGAGCAGCCCGAGCTGCTTGCGCAGCAGCGGGTTCTCGAGGTTCTGCGTGGTGATGCCGAGCGCCGGGATCATCGGCTGCTTGCCGAGCCCGACGCCGTCGAGGAACGCGCGGATGATCGGCGGCGGGACCATCTCGCCGATGTTGTCGACGCCGGTCAGCTTCTGGAACGCGATACCGACGACCTTGCCGTCGCCGAACACCGGCCCACCGCTGTTGCCGGCGTTGATCGCCGCGTCGACGGTGACCGCGAGGAGATGGCGCTGCGAGTGCGAGTACCGCTGGACCTCGATGCGCGAGACCACGCCTTCGGTGATCGAGATCTCCTCACCGCCGACGGGATAGCCGACGACCGCGACTTCATCGCGCAGCCGTGGCATCGGGCCGAGCTCCGCCGGCTCGATGTCTGCGAGAAAATCCGCAGGCTCGACCACCTCGAGCAGCGCGAGGTCGGTGTCGTGACAGACCGCGCGGACGCGGGCGATCGCCTTGTCGGGCTGCGACGGTTTCTGGACCTGGAGGAAGGTCGCGTTCGCGACGACGTGCGCGCCCGTCAGCAACAGTCCCGGGCCGATGACCACCGCTGAACCCGTGGAGTTGGAGGGCGTCCTCGCCTGCCAGGGGCCATCGAAGTCCGGATCCTGAGAGGTCGCAAAGACTCGGATTACCTCTGGGTAAGCCACGCTCCAGAGTACCGTGCGGATCGCGGCGTCGCAAAGCACGACGCGATCGAACGCACGACTTATGTAAGGCGATCGTGCGATACCCGCGGCATGCACGCGCTCCAGGCGATGACCCCGAGGCAACTCGCGGAGGCAGCGCCTGCGATCACGCTTGCAGAGGCGCGGAAGGTCGTCGCGATGGTGCATCGCGGTCAGCCGGTGAGCGCGAGCGCCGCAGTTCGGCGGAGCGCTGCCGAGGCCGTGCGCGCGATCGGGCACGTGCCGGAGCTCGCGGTGGTCGCCGAGAGCGCGAGCGCGATCGATCCGTTCGTGAAGTACCTGTGCGAGAGCGAGGGCGCGCAGTTCGAGTGCGTGCGAATTCCGCTGGAGCACGCCGGCCGCTTCACCGTCTGCGTGTCCTCCCAGGTCGGCTGCGCGCTCGCCTGCGCGTTCTGCGCGACCGGTCGGATGGGCCTGTCCCGCAACCTCGCCGCGTGGGAGATCGTCGAGCAGGTCCGCGTCGTCCGATCGCGCCTCACGACCGGGGGCCGCGTCCACGGCGTGGTGTTCCAGGGCATGGGCGAACCGATGGCGAACCTCGACGCCGTGCTCGAGGCCATCGCGGTGATGACCGAGCCCTGCGCGCTCGCGATCGATGCCCGCGCGATCACGGTGTGCACCTCCGGGCTGCCGAGCGGGATCCGCCGCCTCGCCGTCGCGCAGCCAAACGTTCGCCTCGGGCTGTCGATGTCGTCGGCGATCGAGACCAATCGCAAGCGGGTGATGCCGATCGCGGATCGCCACACCCTCGACGACGTGCTCGACGCGTGCGCCTTTCACGCGCGCACCACGAACCTGTCGCCGATGTGGGCGGTGACGCTCCTCGACGGGATCAACGACTCCGATGACGACGCGAGAGCGCTCGCGGCGCGCGTCGAGGCGTTCCGCACGGCCACCGGCCGGCGACCGCGCCTCTCGATCGTCGCCTACAACTCGATCGGCGACGGCGACCCGTTCGAGCGCTCCACCCGCGAGGCCGCGTTCCGCGCCGTGCTGTCGGCGGCCGGCCTGCCTTCGCACCGCCGCTACTCGGGTGGCAGCGATGTCGCCGCCGCCTGCGGCCAGCTCGCCAACACGCTCTGATAGTGTTGCCGGATGCACCCGGTCCACGACATCGAGGTCCCCGCTGACATCGAAGCTTTCGTTCCGTGCGTGATCGAGATCCCGAAGGGCTCGCACCTCAAGTACGAGGTCGACAAGCCGACCGGCCTGCTGCGCCTCGATCGCGTCCTCTACTCCGCGGTGCACTACCCGGCGAACTACGGCTTCATCCCGCGCACCCACGGCGAGGATGGCGATCCGCTCGACGTGCTGGTGCTGATGCACGAGCCGGTGGCGCCGCTGACGATCGTGCGCGCGCGGCCGCTCGGCGGGCTGAAGATGATCGATGACAAGGGCGGCGACGACAAGATCGTGTGCGTGTGCGTCGACGATCCGTCGTTCTCGCACTACGAGACGATCCGCTCGCTGCCACCGCACCTGATGAAGGAGCTCGATCGGTTCTTCCGCGACTACAAGGGTCTCGAGGGCAAGAAGGGCGAGGCGGTCGAGGTCGGGGACATGTACGGCTACCTGCAGGCCCTCGAGGTCATCCGCAAGTCGCGCAACGCCTACGATCGTGGCGAAGGTCGCTGATCGTCGGTAACGGTCAGCGCAACAGCTCGGCGAGCACGTCGCGCACGGTCAGCTGGTTGACCTGGGAGTACGCGTCGTCGAGCACCGTGATCGCGTGCGCACACAGCGCGTCGATCGCCAGCTCTGCCCACGGACTGTTCGCCCGGAGCGCGCTCGAGATCGCGTGAAGGCGCGGATCGCGACCCGCGAACGTGAGGGCACGCGAGAACCCGATGATGGGGCTGGTGACCTCGAGGATCCGGACGTCGAACTGCGGCGCGACCTGATCGATCAACCGTGCGCGCACCGCGTCGACCACGTTCTGGATCGGATGGATGACCTCGGGCTTCGGCGCCGGCACCTCGAGGCGTGGCGCGGAGGGCGCGGGGATGGGCGGCAGGCTCGGCGCCCGGCGCTTGGGCTTGCGCTCGCGCGTCGCGCGCGCCGCGAGCCTCGCGATCAACGCCTGCGAGAGCTCGCTGCCATCCTCGACGACGCCCTCGGCATCGGCCGCGATCAGCTCGGCCTCGAGCTCGCCGATCGGCAGGATCGACACCGCCTCGCGACCCTCGAACATCCGCACCAGGCCCTGCGCGTCGAGGGGCTCGGGCCGGATCGAGCCGAACAACATCGGGCCGGCATCGGCGGGCGAGATCGCCTTGACCGCGAGCGCGGTCGCGGCATGCGCGGCGACCACATCGGACGGTGGCTTGGTCGTCAGCTTGTGGGAGCCGAGGAGCTGCGCGACGAGGTGACCGTAGAGCCGCGGGATCAGATCCTCGAGCAGGTCGCCGCGATCGTAGCCCTCGGGCGCGTAGAGGTAGAGCGTCCCGCCGACCCCGAGCGCCTGGATCGGCGTGTGGAGGTGGTGCCCGTGCGCATCGAACACCTCGAGCTGCGTGGTTCGCGGTGCTCCCAGCAGCCACACCCCACCGCGGAGCTGGACCTTCGCGGACATCACCTCGGGTCCGAGCGAGACCCCGGGCCCGACGTAGATGTGCGCGAGCGCGCCCTCGGGCCGCGGCACCAGGGAGGCGAGCGCGCGCTCGCTGATCGCGCTGATGCGCGCGGCCACCTCGGTCCACGCCACGTCGGCGCGCGGGCGCTCCCACGTGCGGTCCGGCTCGAGCCGCGCGTCGTCGATCATCGCGAGCGTCGGCCACCGGCACGGATCGGCCATCAGCGAGAACGGCACCATCCCACGATGCGCGAGCACGCCGCGATTGCCGGCGCTGTGAGGGAGCAAGGGCGCGACGATGCCGCGCGCGTTGGTCATCCCGTCGCCCTCCATGACGACCTGCGCGCAGAACTGGCCGCGACCGACGATCTCGAGGGAGCCGATGGGAGGCTTCGCGCGGTTCGTGCGCGCCTGCTGATCGAGATCGAGCTCGATCGTGGCATCGACCACCGCGTAGTTGCGGGACGCGTCGGCGAGCTCGTCGGGCGTCAACAGGAAGACGGCGCGCGCTTCGTCGAGCGGGGTCAGGTGGGTCGGGTGCGTCACCACCCACGCGTTGCCGAACCGCGCGATCTGCTGATCGAGCACGTCGACCGTGACCCACGATCCGTCGGTTCGCGCGAACAGCGGCAGCGCGCCGGCCAGCGCGCGCGGGATCCGCTTCGCGAGCAGGCCGCGCCGGAGGCTGCCCTTGATGCCGGCCGGGAGCTCGCACTTGCTGGCGATCACGTCGCCGAGCAGCCGCAGCGCGAGCTGCTGCGCGTCGCTGGAGATCTGGGTCGAGGCCGCGCGCGCGGGGCGCGAGGACAGATCGCGGAGCCGCGCGAGCTGATCGGCGACGTTGCCGGCGAGAGCGAGGCCGCGCTGTGGCTCGGCCGCGTCGTCGAGCAACTCGGGCGCCTCGATCGCGAGCTGGACCGCCGGCATCACGTCGATCTCGAAGCGCTGGCGCAACGCGCCGTGATCGTGGATCAGCACGCTCGGCGAGTCCGCGACCAAGCCGAGCTCGCCGTGGCCGAGCCGCACGCCGAGCTCGCCGAGCTGGGCCAGCTTGCGCTTGAGCTCCGCGGGGATGTGGGGCAAGGCGGGCATCGGGATCAACCCGCGCGCCATCCGCCGGTTCGCCTGGAGCTTGCTGACCTCGTCGGTGACATCGACCACGCGACCGGGATGCAGCTTGTCGACGAGCGTGGAGAGCTGGTGATCGTCTGCGAGCAGGAGCAGCACGCCCTGCTCGAACGCCGAGGGTGACTCGCCCTCCGCGGGCGCCATCCACTCGCCGGTCCACGCGCTCGTGTGCAGGATCATGCTCGGCTGCGTCGCATCGGCGATCGAGCTGCGCGTGTTGTAGATCGTGGTGAACGCCGGGGCCTCGCACAGCACCGCGCGCAGCTTCGGCAACGTCACCAGCGAGGC
>Ga0075163_10014804_pt1 | contig 10050 bp, 7 predicted proteins | sample JI1023141ADNA_FD_71478 | JGI IMG/M metagenome (GOLD analysis project Ga0075163, IMG submission 71478) | Wastewater effluent complex algal communities from Wisconsin, to seasonally profile nutrient transformation and Carbon sequestration -... | ecosystem: Engineered > WWTP > Effluent > Algae... | reverse complement strand
AACAAACCTCTTATTACAACAGACCTATTGTTAGAGTAGATGAAATAACACCTATAGATAATCATCTTGTTCAACATCCAATGGCGCACCATATGAATTTATTTCTAGCAAATTTCATGGATATTGGTGAAGATCCATTTCATAATATTCAAAAAATTAATTATAAAGGCTTCTATGGCTTAGACTATAATAAACTTCAATTATTTATAGATGATGCTGAAATAAATAAGGGCCACACAGAAACTGCTGATATTGATATTTTTTATTGGCAGTTGATCAATCAATTTTGGGCTATCAAAGGTGGCGCTAATTATTTTTATCGACCAACTAAAACTCCTTATTGGCAACCTGGCATTGGAATAGAAGGATTAATGCCTTATTATATTGACACCAATGTGCGCGGATATTATTACAGGGGCAGCGCTAAATTAGATGTCGCACTATCTCGTGATACCCAGATTACAAATAATTTATTTATTAGAACTGGCATACGCAGTATCTTAGCATCAAAAACTGTAAAACAGGCCTCTCTTGGTAACGGGCTGAATCAAATGAGTTATGTTGTTAGGCCTTATTATCGCTTAATGCCAGGATTAAATATTTTTGCAGAGTATGAATCTGAACGTAGTTACGGTACTTTAAAAAATTTACAGGTGGCTAGGGGTGAAAATGTTAGTCAAAATATAATCACTCTGGGGCTGGCATTTCTATTCTAAAGATACTAACTCAAGCATATTTATTAATTATTTAACTTATCCCATGAGAAAACAGCATAACAATTGACATAACTATCATACTAATATCCTCCGTTAATGTCACAGTGGAAAGTGGAACCTTAAGAATTGATCCCATACATGGACAGTTTATGTCTAATCCCTTTTTTAGAGCACTCAATACACCTATGGCGCCAAGGGTCATAGTAATTATCGTAATACCATAGATTATTTTGGGGACTATAAATGATAGAAATCCCAAGCCTAATCCAAGCTCTATAAAAGGATAGAGATAAGCATACACTCTAGTTTGTTTTGCTAGAACATCGTACATCTGAAAACCGTCAGCAAAACTTGCTAAGTTAAATATTTTTAGCATTGAAAAACAACACAGAAAGAAGCCCATGAAATAATGCATCCAATCAATTAATGTGCCACTAATGCTATACGTAACAGCATATCCAGCTAACATTGTTATGATTACCAATGAAAAAAGGGGCGCATAATCTGTAAATTTTCCGCCTCTATTTATCTCGCGCTTATTGTAAGATGCGTTTCCCATCGTCTGTTATCCTTTTAATGTAAGGTTTAATTATAGCATGCAGAGTGGATATAAAATTTACTTATGATAAGTCATTTTTAATGAAGCAATTTTATTAAAGAGCTATTTGGGCACAAATCATCTGCGCTCTTTGCCACGAATGCTTATGATAAGATTCTAAAGAATAGCAAGTGGGCTCTATAGCTTGAATTCAACTAATCAATGCAACATTTGTTTAAAAAAAGAACAATAAGAATGCTTTATAATTTTTATTGTATTAATTTAAATGGAGCTGCAATGGCGCATAAGCAATTAGACTACCTAAAAAGATGTCGTATCTAGGGATTATGGAAAGCTGGATATAATCAATCTCAAATTGCTCAGGAGATTGGGGTTCATAAATCTACAATATCCAGAGAACTTAAGCGCAATATCACTTTTGTAAGAACAAAGCTAGGCTATTGGACTTATAAACCAGATTATGCTCAAACTTATGTGGATAATCGACATAAGCAAAAACCAAAACAACATAAATTTACTTCTGATGTTGAGACTTTCGTCAGAAAAAAATTAAATGAACAATGGTCTCCCGATCAAATTTCTGGATATGCTAAAAAACACAGCTTATTTTCTATATCGCATGAATATATTTATCAATTTATCTTAAAAGATAAGAAAAACTCAGGTAAATTATATTTAAACTTACGCCATCAAAATAAAAAATATAGAAAACGTTATGGTAGTAATCAGAAGCGAGGACCTATTAAGAACCGAATATTTATTGAACTTCTAATTATTTCCAAGGATTCTTTAATAACATATAGGCCAATTGCAAAACCAACTATAAGATCTGGATAGTTTGAATTTGACAATGTAATTAATATACCGGAAATAATAACACTTAAATTAGCTAAAACATCTGCTCGTGTAAATATCCAGGCTGCTCTCAGATGAGCTTCACTATTACGAAATTTCTTCAGAAGGAGCAAAACAAATGTATTTACTATTAAAGATCCACAAGCAACCCCAATCATAATAGTGCTTTCTGGGGAGCTTCCAACAACACCTTTATGTATTACTTCCAGTAGCATTCCGGCACCTAAAAATAATAACAACCCTCCTGAAATCTTGGCAACACTTATTTTGAAACGGCTGCTACGACCAACTGCTATTAAACTTAAAGAGTAGACAATGGTATCTGCTAACATATCCAAAGAGTCTGCAATCAACGCAGACGATTCTGCATATATACCCGCGCTCAAGCCTATGATAAACATTAAGGCATTGAGTAAAAGGGCTAGGAACAGCGTTGAACGTTCTGATTTTGTCGTTGGAGTATGTTTACAGGTGCAATCAGCCATATATTAAATAATAATTCCCAAAAAAATACGCTTAACTTCCGCTGAGATATTACATAGAATTCAAAAATAACACAAATTTTATCTTCATATTTACTCCTTACTCATCTGCATAATCCGCTCTATAAGTAGTGTGTTTAATCAAATATGAAACGATTATAATTTGGTTCCAAATGCTAAATCGTCCGTAACCCGTATTTATTACTAAGTCGATTTAATAGAGAAAAACTACTATGCTATACTTTAGGATATTATGATCTAATATATAATTCTATGGATAGTAAGCTACAGAACTACTTTTTATAGCCATTTAATAAAAAGCACCTATAGTTTAAAGAACCCTCGCACCGGGCCGATAATTGTATTGATTGGGATTTCATTTTTTAGCGGAAACTTATGCATAGATTAATACTTATTAGATTATTGAATATCATAATACTCATATCAGTTATCTGTGTAGCTAATTCAGCCCCATCAACTTCGGTACAATACAATCTGCGCGACATTTTAAAAGTTGCTATTAACAATAACCCTATAATTAAGTCCTCTATGTTTTCAATTGATTCAGCAAAAGGTACTGAATTACAAGCTTCATTGCCATTAAATCCAAATCTAGTTTTTGAAGTAGCGGACTTTGCAGGTAATAAAGATTTTTCTAAATTCAATGGTGCTGAAATTACAGCAAGCATACAACAAACGATCGAGACAGGGGGTAAACGCGGGTATCGACTAGATGTTGCTTCTAACAACCTATCATTAGTTAAACAAAAAGCATTTACAGAAATTTTAGCGATTTTATATGAGACCGAGGTAGCAACAATAAAATATTTTGTAGCAGAAAAAAGGCTAAATTTAATCAATAAAAGATTACAATTAATAAATAAAACTCACTATACAATTAAAAGAAGGGTTAAAGCCGCAGCTGCATCTGATATACAGCATACTAAAATAGATATTGAGCACAAGTCTGCTCTTATTGAGAAAACCAATGCACAAAAAGATCTTGAAATTGCTAAGGCTACTCTCGAAAAGATCCTTTCTATAGAGATAGCTGATTTAAAATTAAAAAATATTTTTTTAAAGAGTATACCCAGCATTCCCGACCAATCAACTTTGCTCAATATTATAAAGAAAATGCCTCAAAGCCAAATTTTATATTTTCAGCAAAAACAAGCTGAATCAAGCCTCCATTTAGCTAAAGCAAATTCTATACCAAATCCGACCATTAGTATTGGTGCAAGGAAATTTAACCTTAGCCAAAGCCATGCCATCGTTGCCTCAATCTCAATACCGATACCTGTTTTCAATCGTAATCAAGGACAAATAATAGAAGCAAATGCAGCATTAGAAATAGCTAAATCTAATATGATATCAGGAGAAAAATCCTTAGAAGAATCTATTAAAACTATTTGGTCACAATTCAAAGCTGCTAAATCTGAAGCTCTAATTTATAACAAACATATAATTTCTGATTCACAAAAGGCTTATGACCAAGCATTGGATGGATATGATATGGGCAGATTCTCCTTTTTAGACTTATTAGATTCTCAAAGAACTTTATATAAAATGCAAGAATTACAGCTTGAGAATTTGTCCCAAGTTTATCAGTATAAAGCTGCGGTGGACTATTTGATGGGTACACATCTTTCATTAATAGAAAATACATTTGCTCAACAAAGGGTGTCTTATGACTCTGAAAAATAAGAGATTTACCATTATATGTCTAATTTTAATAATAGCATGTTTAGTGATTTTAAAAAAATGCACCAGATCCGCTGATACTTCAGAAATACATAGCGAGCTGGAAAATAAGCTACAAAATACCGAAATAACTGATGAGAACGCTAAAAAAATGGGAATAACTTTTGATACAGTCAAAGGGACCATAATACATCAAAAACTACAGCTCACAGGTCGAGTGATATTAAATTCCAATAAAAAGGCTACCGTGAGAGCAAGATTCCCCGGAATAATCAAACAAGTTAGCGTTGGTTTAGGAGATGAGGTTAAGAAAAATCAGACTCTAGCAACAATTGAGGCGAATGAAAGTTTAAGAGAATATAATGTTGTAGCACCTATAGATGGGTCAATTTTAGAAAGAAGTACTAATATTGGAGATGTTGCAACTACAGAACCACTGTTTAAAATAGGGGATTTAACATCAGTATGGGCTAAGCTTCATGTTTTTTTACAGGATAAAAATAAAATCCGATTGAATCAAGCTGTAAAAATTCATACTTTGGATAATGATCAACAATTTGAAGGAAAAATCGATAAATTATTACCCATAGCTGATGAGTACAGCCAAACTTATATGACCATCACCGAGTTACCGAATGAAGATAAAAATTGGAGGCCTGGAATGGTTATTGAAGGAGATGTAAATATTGCAGAAAAAAAAGTTGAGTTAGCAGTAAAAGAAAATGCTATTCAACAGCTGGAAAAAGATTATGTAGTATTCATAAAAAATGGCCATGAATATGAAGCAAGGCCAGTAACTTTAGGTATAAAAGGAGATGGTTACATTGAAATACTTCATGGTTTGAAAAAGGGGGAGCTTTATGTCGTCGAGGGTAGTTTTATTGTTAAATCTGACATACTAAAATCTTCACTCGAACATGATCACTAAAGGAGTTAATCAAGAATGTTAAATCATATAATTCTATTAGCGATAAAACGCAGATGGTTAATTATGATATTAACTTTATCGATGTGCTTACTAGGCATTTATAATTTCAAAAAACTTCCTATAGATGCAGTCCCGGATATAACAAATATTCAAGTTCAGATTAATACAGAAGCACAAGGTTATTCACCGCTTGAAGTAGAACAAAGAGTTACGTTCCCGATTGAAACTGTATTAGCTGGTATACCGCGCTTAGAACATACACGATCATTATCTAGATATGGCTTATCACAGGTAACCGCTATCTTTGAGGATGGAACAGATATTTATTTTGCACGGCAACTTATCAATGAAAAACTACAGCAGATTAGAAACAAAATACCCGCTGATTTAAACCCCACTATGAGTCCCGTGAGCACAGGCTTAGGGGAAATATATTTCTATACAGTTGAACCAAAAAATGATGATGTAGTTAAAGAAGATGGCTCAAAATATACTTTAATGGATTTGTTAACTTTACAAAAATGGATAGTAGCACCCAAACTACGTGGCGTTAAAGGCGTGATTGAAATTAATACAATCGGTGGCTATGAGCAACAATATCACATCACTCCCTATATGGATAGATTACTTTCATATGACTTAAGTGTGCAAGATTTATTAAAAGCCATTGAGAGAAATAATGACAATATTGGTGCAGGATATATAGAACGTAATGGTGAGCAGTATCTCATTAGAATCCCCGGTCAAGTAAAAAACATATCAGATATCGAGAATATAATTTTAAGCAAACGTGATGAGGTTACAGTAACAGTAAAAAATGTTGCTGATGTTAAATTGGGATTTCCGTTGCGAACTGGTGCTGCCACTAAAGATTCTAAAGAAGTAGTTTTAGGAACAGCTATGATGTTAATGGGGGAAAATTCTCAAGCGGTGGTTGAGAGATTAGATAGTAAAATCAAAGAAATAGCTAATATTTTACCTAAAGGTATTATAATAAACACAGTTTACGATCGCGCTGTATTAGTCAAAAAAACTATTAATACTGTCAAATACAATCTTCTTGAAGGCGCTTTGTTTGTCATAGTTATACTTTTGCTGTTTCTGGGCAACATCCGAGCTGCTCTGATAACGGCCGCAGTGATACCCATATCGATGCTAATGACAATAACCGGAATGGTGGAAAATAAGATATCCGCTAATTTGATGAGCTTAGGAGCACTGGATTTCGGTTTAATTGTCGATGGGGCCGTCATAATAATTGAAAATTATATCCGGCGATTAGGAATTGAACAACATCGATTAAGTAGATTATTATTTAAAGAGGAACGCTTTGAATTAGCTGCTAGTGCTACTTCCGAGGTGATAAAACCTAGTATATTTGGTATTGCTATAATAACAATTGTATATTTACCGGTTTTTACTTTAACTGGCGTAGAAGGCAAGATGTTCTACCCGATGGCCTTTACAGTCGTTACTGCACTCGTATCAGCATTAGTATTATGCTTAACATTTATTCCAGCGGCTGTCGCAATATTTATAAAAAGAAAAGTGCATGAAAAAGAAGGCATCATTATTGAAACAATAAAGAGTAGATATGAGCCTCTCTTAAAGTATTTATTATACAAACCCATTGAGGTGATGAGTATATCGATAATATTTGTTCTAATTAGCATTCTCTGTGCCTACAATATGGGTTCGGAGTTTGTGCCTGCTCTTGATGAAGGGGACATAGCTATACAAGTTATCAGAGCGCCTGGGACATCTCTAAATCAATCCATTAAAATGCAGGTACTGCTAGAAAAAGAATTATTAAAATTGCCTGAAATAAAAACAGTTATTTCGCGTATTGGAACAGCGGAGGTTGCCACTGACGCTATGCCGCCAAACGTTGCAGATATATATGTTTTACTTAAACCTAAAGATAAATGGCCAAATTCAAAAAAGCAAAAAATAAGTTTAATACAGGAAATAGAACATCGTTTGAAAAACATCCCAGGGAATAATTACGAATTTTCACAGCCAATTGAATTAAGATTTAATGAATTAATTTCTGGAGTACGCAGTGATCTTGCAGTGAAAGTTTACGGTGATGATTTTGAAAAACTTATGGGCTCAGCAAAAAAGATCGAAAAAGTTATTAAAGACACGCCAGGTGCCGCTGATGTTAAAACCGAGCAAGTAAGTGGATTACCCGTATTGAGTATTATACCCGATAACATCAAATTACATACGTATGGATTAAATATATCTGATGTGCAGCAAGTAGTTAAGATCGCTCTAGGAGGAGAAACAGCCGGATTATTATATGTTGGGGATCAAAGCTTTGATATTGTGATTAGGCTTTCAGAAAAAATAAGAGATAATATCGATCTTCTAGAACAATTACCTATATTACTACCTAATAGTGATGTCAAAGATAGTGAACATAATCCTAGTTACATTCCCTTAAAAGAAGTTGCAAAATTTAAAATTGATTATGGTCCCGCGCAAATCAGTCGGGAGCATGCTAAAAGAAAATTAGTAGTTACCGCCAATGTAAGGGGGAGGGACTTAGGCAGTTTTGTGCAAGAGTTACAATTATCTATACCACGTGATGTTAAACTACCGGATGGGTATTGGATTGAATATGGTGGAACATTTGAGCATATGATTTCAGCAAAAAATCGTCTTTTAATTGTAGTTCCTATAGCTCTCTTACTAATATTTATGCTTCTTTTCATGGCGCTTAATTCAATTAGATCTGCTTTGGTTGTATTTTCGGGAGTTCCTTTAGCCTTGATTGGTGGGATATTAGCGCTTTTATTAAGGGGCATACCACTTTCAATTTCAGCAGGCATCGGCTTCATTGCTTTGTCAGGTGTAGCGGTTTTAAATGGTGTTGTTATGATTTCTTTCATACAAGATTTATATGATAAAGGCAATCCATTAGATGATTCTATTATTGAAGGCGCCTTAACTCGTTTAAGACCTGTCATAGTTACAGCACTAGTAGCATCACTTGGTTTCATACCTATGGCATTTAATACTGGTATAGGTTCCGAAGTTCAAAGACCGCTCGCTACTGTAGTAATTGGTGGGATAATCTCGTCTACCATATTGACGTTGTTAGTGTTACCAACACTTTATAGAAAAATATTTAACAAAAAAACTTCTTCTGATCTATAGAACCGCGTTGCATTACCATCGGCTCTGTAAGGGCACATTCTTTACTAAATCCTTTAATTGTGACGATCGCCATCATGATCCCGGTTCATAGAATTACTGATTAGTATTAATTTATAATTCATGGTATTTGTTGAATTACCAGAATACGTCAAAGATGTCTATATAATGGTGATTATTACTATAATCACCAGTAGGAATTATAACCAACAAATACAATAACTTACGGTTTGTGGCAGTAAAAATAGTTGCTAAAGTCCTTTATTAAATCCTCAAAATTTCCTATTAAAAAAACCAAAATTAGCTTATTACCTTAGTTACTAGGGTCCGCGACCAAAACGGGGCCAGATTTACCATTCCTTTCCCTTTAAAATCAGAGCATTACATACGCCCTATAACAACATAATTTCAAACGTTTTTTCATGAGGCTTATGGACCTGTTATTGACGAAGAACCAATTATTGCTTTGAAATACTACTTGAGCACAGTACGGGTAAAAAAGTAACCAAAAATAGACTAAAAGCAATTAACCATAAAAATGCAGATATATATATTATTGAAAAATAATTATCAGATATAGATAAGCCAAAAACTCTGACCAAAAATGAAAAAAATATTAAAATAAACGATATGCTCATTATTTTATTAGCGATAAGTTTTCTGCCAGTGTGACCTAATGATACGCGCGATATCATTGATAGTATCATGCTACTGATTGCACCAATTGTTAAACAGTGTATTGCTGTTGACATTGGGATCATTTTGCTTACATAACTAATGGACATAAGCATAAAGCCAAGTGGTATGCAAAAATAACTTAAATGTAATGACCATAATAAAGGATATTTAATTGTTATCCAAAATCGCCAACGGACAAATCTTATTAAATGACAAATTGCAGAAAGCAGTAACCAAAAAGAATAGAATAAAGGTGATAGCTTAAGACTACTAGTATAAATTAGTATCACAGCTATAGTTGATAATATAGTCCATACTTCTATAAATTTAATATTTTCAACTTTATGAGTTTTTGTACCATTTGCTGTAAACATTGGTATTACTCGACCAGAAATTATTGTAATTACCATGACAACGATCATTATCATTGAATAACTGCTGTGAGTAATAAGTGAATAGTCTTCATTAAATGCACCATAATGCATAACTGCATTTACAATTGTCATTAATAGTAATAAAGGAACAAATATTAAATTACGCCATTGTTTAACTCTAATAGTCAAACGACCTAAATAAAATGCGACTAGAGGAAAGAAAGATAGGTCAACAATAGCAATAATATATTTGTTAAACCCCGAGTCAATTGTTAATAAAATACGAGCTATAAACCAAATTAACCATAGTCTAAATAGTGCAGCTCCTTTAATACTAGGTTGGCCTGTCCATGTTTGTACGGCTGTTAATAAAAAGCCTGCGATTATTGATGCAACAAAACCAAATAACATTTCGTGTGAGTGCCACCAATAACTACTGCTGTAATAGTCTAACATTATCCAACCATTAAGTACGCTCATCCAAATAAAGATAGCGGCTATAGCAAACAAGGCCCCGGATAAAAAAAATGGACGAAAGGCTAGTTGAAACAGCGGCATAGATTCTAGTGCGTTAATTTTAAATGGAAATTTATTC
>Ga0075163_10014803_pt1 | contig 10051 bp, 5 predicted proteins | sample JI1023141ADNA_FD_71478 | JGI IMG/M metagenome (GOLD analysis project Ga0075163, IMG submission 71478) | Wastewater effluent complex algal communities from Wisconsin, to seasonally profile nutrient transformation and Carbon sequestration -... | ecosystem: Engineered > WWTP > Effluent > Algae... | reverse complement strand
AACAAGTATCTCGGCAAGGCCACGGTTGCCCGCGTGACGCCGGCGGCGGCGCGGACGCTGGTCGGCTCCGGCCATCTGGAGGCGGTGATCGGGTATCTGGAATCCCCGGACAAGGCGCTGGGCGCTGATCCGCAAACGGCGCGGACCGAGGTTCTGCTGGAAAGCCTGGGCGGCGCGCTGGCTGAGCTGACCACGGCGCTTGGTCCAGACATGGATACGTGGACGTGGGGCAGGCTGCATCACGCGACGTTCGTGCCCGAGGTCGCCGTGCTGGCTGACGAGGCGCTGAAGGCGCAGATGACGGTGGGGCCGCTGCAGGTTCCCGGCTCGTCCTCGAGCCCGCGCGCGCAGAGCTATCGCGCATCCGATTTCGGCGTGACCGCGGGCGCGTCGGTGCGGATGGTGATGGATGTCGGCGCCTGGGACAACTCGGCGTTCATCAACACGCCGGGCCAGTCGATCGACCCCTACAGCTCGCACTATCGCGACCTGTTTCCGCTGTGGGCGGCGGGCGATTATGCGCCGCTGCCCTTCAGCCGGGCGGCGGTGGATCGCAATGCGGAGACCGTGATCGCGCTGTCGCCTGAGAAGTAACGGCCAGCAATGGCAGCGGCCAGCAAAGGCGACGGGCGCATCCCGCCGCGCGTGGGGCGTGAACCCGGCGTCATCCCTGTCGGATGGGTGGGATCTGACGCCGCGATCAGGCGGTTCCGCCAGAAATTCCGGCGGTGCGGCCGCGACGACTTGGCGGCGGCGCGCGACGTCCTAGATTGCAGCGCGGATGAGATTCCAGCGCCAGCTTTCGCCTTTCGCTTCCAGCTCGCTCACAGTATGGCAAGGGGGGCAGGGGAGTGGAGACGATGTCGGCGTTGGCGGGGCGGGGGTCGTTGTCGCGATTTCCCTCACGTAGACCGAACGGGAAGCCAGTGTGGCGGTAAGGGACTCTGCAGGACCAGCGTTTCTGTCCGGCGGTGGGGAGCTGGGCGCGCTGATACGGGCGCATGACTGGTCGGCGTCTCCGCTGGGCAGGCCGGAGACGTGGCCGGAAGCGCTGCGGGTTGCGCTTGGGCTATGCCTCAATTCCAGCTTCCCTTCGGCAGTCTACTGGGGCGCCGAGCTCACCATTCTCTACAACGACGCCTGGGCCGCCAACGCAGCAGGCAAGCATCCCTGGTCGCTTGGACGGCCAGCGCGCGAAGCGCGCGGCGACATCTGGGAGGTGATCAAACCGCAATTCGCCAACGTGATGGCGACCGGCAAGGGCATTTCCACGGTCGAACAGATGCTGCCGATGGAGCGCGATGGCCAGATTCACGAGACGTGGTGGAATTATTCCGTCATGCCGATCCGCACAGCCGAGGGCGTGGTCTCCGGCATTTTCACGCAAGGTCATGAGACCACCGGGCAGGTGCTGGCGCGCCGCGATGGCGAAGCCCGCGCCGAACGGCTGCGACAGGCAGCTGAAGCGACAGGGCGCAGCGAGGAAAGGCTCCAGCTGGCCCTGGCGGCGGCTCAGAATATCGGAACCTGGGACTGGGACGTCGCGACCAACCGCGTGATCATCGACGCGCGCACGTGCGAACATTTTGGCCTCGACCCGGCGCGCGGCGCAGCCGGGGTTTCCAGCCGGGAGTTCAGCAGCCGGATCCATGCCGAGGACCGCCACCGCTTTCTCGATGCGCTGGCGTCGGTTGGCGTCGCTGGCGGCGTGATCTCGGCTGAGTTCCGCGTGCCGCGGGCGGACGGATCGATCAGGTGGATCTTCGGACGCGGCAATGTGTCGGTGTCGCCCGATGGCGCGCCCCTGCGCAATGTCGGCGTCACGCTCGACATCACCGAACGCAAGGAGGCCGAAGAGGCGGCGCGGTCAGGCGCTCTGCGTCGCGCCTTTGTTGATGAGCTGGCGGACCGGCTGCGCGATGTTGCAACGCCGGACGAGGCCATCGCCATCGCCTGCGAAAAGCTGGGCCGGCGCCTCGGCGTCGAGCGATGCGGCTACAGCGAGGTCGATCCCGCAAACGCCGCCGTTCATGTGCTGAGCGACTGGACTGACGGCATGCCCAGCATGAAGGGGCCCGTCGATTTCGGGGCGTTCGGACCTGGCCTGACGCGTGAGCTGATCGCGGGCCGGACGGTGCGGATCGACGATGCGCTGGGCGATGAGATCGCGCGCGAGTCCACGACTGCATACGCGAGCGCAGGCGGTCTGCGCGCTGCGCTGACCGTGCCGTTGATCAAGCAGGGCAGGCTCACGGGAGCTTTTTTTGCGCATGCGACGCGCTCCCGACGCTGGACTGGCGATGATGTCGTCCTGGTGGAGGAAGTCGCGCAACGCACGTGGGCCGCTGTCGAGCGCGCCAAGGCCGATGTGGCGCTGCGCGAGAGCGAGGAGCGATTCCGGCTGGTCGCCGAAAGCGCGCCGGTCAAGCTGTGGATGAGCAATACCGAAGGCCAGTGCGTTTATCTCAACAAGGCGCAACGCGAATTCTGGGGAATCGCCCACGAGGATGTTTTGACTTTTTCGTGGGGGGCGACGATCCATCCGGATGATGCGACGAGCCTGTTCGAATCCCTCGAGCTGGCTATGGCGACGCGCACCAGCTTTGGCGGCGAGGCGCGCTATCGCCGTTGGGATGGCGAATGGCGCATCCTGCGGACCAATGCGCAGCCGCGGATCGGGACACGCGGCGAGTTCCTCGGGATGATCGGCGTCAATGTCGATGTCACGGACCGGCGCATTGCGGAACTGAATCTGCGCGCCGAGACGAAGCGGCTGGAGACCTTGAACCGCACCGGCGCGATGATCGCGGCCGAGTTCAATCTTGACCGCATTGTGCAGACCATCGTGGATGCGGGCGTCGAGCTGACGGGCGCGCAATTCGGGGCGTTCTTCTACAACGTCGTCAAGAACGACGGCGAGAGCTTCATGCTCTACACGCTGTCAGGCGCGCCGGACGCCGCGTTCGCGAATTTCCCGATGCCGCGCGCAACGGCCGTGTTCCAGCCGACTTTCCATGGCGAAGGCATCATCCGTTCCGGCGATATCCTGGCCGATCCGCGTTACGGAAGGAATGCGCCCTACCACGGCATGCCGGATGGTCATCCCCCGGTGCGCAGTTACATGGCCGTGCCGGTGGTCGCGCGCTCGGGCGAGGTGATCGGCGGACTTTTCTTTGGCCATGGCGATGCGGGCGTGTTCAAGCCGGACCATGAGGCCCTGCTGGCCGGGGTAGCGGGGCAAGCGGCGACGGCGATCGACAACGCGCGCCTGTTCCAGGCGGTCGAGCGTGAATTGTCGGAACGGCGGCGCGCCGAATCGGCGCTGCGCGACAGCGAGGAACGGTTCCGCGGCATCACCAACTCGATCGACCAGATGATCTGGTCGACGCAGCCGGACGGTTATCACGACTATTACAACACCCGCTGGTACGACTACACCGGCGCGCCTCCCGGATCGACCGATGGCGAGGGCTGGAATGGCATGTTCCATCCCGACGACCAGGACCGCGCCTGGGCGGTGTGGACGCACTGCCTCGAGACCGGCGAGCCCTATCACATCGAGTATCGCCTGCGGCATCATTCGGGCCAGTATCGCTGGGTGCTGGGCCGGGCGCAGCCGGTGCGCGATGACGAAGGCCGCATTGTGCGCTGGTTCGGCACCTGCACCGACATCCAGGAGATCGTCGAGGCGCGCGACGTGCTGGCGCGCTCGCGTGAAGAGCTCGAGCATGCGGTCGAGGAACGCACCAACAAGCTGATGCAGGCGGAAGAGCAACTTCGCCAGGCCCAGAAGATGGAGGCGATCGGCCAGCTGACCGGCGGCATTGCGCACGACTTCAACAACATGCTGGCGGTGGTCATTGGCGGGCTCAATCTGCTGCAGCGCCGCCTGGCGCGCGGCGATACCGATGTCGGGAAGTATGTCGAGGGTGCGATGGAGGGGGCCAAGCGCGCCGCCTCGCTGACCGACCGTCTGCTGGCCTTCTCGCGACAGCAGCCGCTCGCGCCGGAGCCGATCGACGCCAACCGCCTCGTGCAGGGCATGACCGAACTGCTGAGCCGCACGCTGGGCGAATCGATCCTGGTCGAGACCGTGCTGTCAGCCGGCCTGTGGAAGACACATGCCGACATCAACCAGCTGGAGAATGCGATCCTCAACCTGTCGGTCAATGCGCGTGACGCGATGCCCGATGGCGGGCGGCTGACCATTGAAACAGCCAATGCGCATGTTGACGAGACGTATGCCGCCGAGTGCGGCGTTACGGTCGGGCAGTATGTCCTGATTGCCGTCACCGACACCGGCCTCGGCATGTCGCCGGACGTGATCGCCAAGGCGTTCGACCCGTTCTTCACGACCAAGGGCGTCGGCAAGGGAACCGGTCTTGGTCTCAGCCAGGTGTTCGGCTTCATCCGGCAGTCGGGCGGGCATGTGAAGATCTATTCGGAGGTCGGCATCGGGACGTCGGTGAAGGCCTACCTGCCGCGCTTCTATGGCGAGGTCGAGCAGGCGGTGCGCAAGCCGCAGGCGCCTGCGGTCGGCGGCGAGACCCACGAGATTGTGCTGGTCGCAGAGGACGAGGAGCGTGTGCGGGCCTTCTCGGTCGATGCGCTGAAGGAGCTGGGTTATTCGGTGATCGAGACGAAGAGCGGCGCGGAGGCGCTGGCGGTGCTCGATTCCGGGCAGCTTGTGACGCTGCTGTTCACCGATGTCGTGATGCCGGAGATGACCGGGCGCCAGCTCGCCGACCAGGCGCTGGCGAGGCGCCCCGGTCTCAAAGTGCTCTATACGACGGGCTACACCCGCAACGCCGTGGTCCACAACGGCGTGCTCGATCCGGGCACGCATTTCCTGCTGAAGCCCTTTGGCATCGACCAGCTGGCGGCCAAGGTTCGTGGCGCGATCGATTCCTGAACCATGAAAGACGCTTCCCCACCTCGCGCAGACAGGGCCGCCATTTTTGCTGGCGGCGCCGGCGCGCGTCTGGGCGGGGTCGACAAGGGCGGACTTGAGATCGGCGGCGAGGCGTTGTGGCGACGTGTGGTTGCGCGCATCGGCCCGCAGGCAGACGGCATGGTCGTGCTGGCTCCGGCGCGGCCGGACTGGATGGAGGAGATCGACCGCGCAGGCTGGCTTCAGGATGCAATCGCCTTGTCCGGCGGACGCGCAGGGCCGGCGGCCGGACTCGTTGCGGCCTTGCGGCAGCTTCTGGCCGAGAAGGGGCCTGAGGCGCGGCTGCTGACGGCGCCGGTCGATGCCCCGTTCGCACCGCGCGATCTCTTTGCAAGACTGGAGGCGGCGCGGCTTGCGGCGGGAGCTGCTGCATCCCTGGTGCATCATGAGGGCGGCCTGCACCCGGTGTTCGGCGTCTGGCTGGCGGCCTGCGCGCCGGATATCGGCGCAGCGTTCGACGCCGGCGAGCGGGCGCTGCACCGCCTGGCCGAGAAAGTGGGAGCTGTGCCCTGCGCGGCCTGGGCTGGCGTGCACCCCGATCCGTTCTTCAACATCAACACGCCGGAAGATCTTTCCGCTGCTGAAGCAGCGATCAGCGCCCCTCCGGGCTGACGGCGGCCATACCGGTTTGTGCATTGACCTCGCCCTGCGGGCTGCCTGAGGGTGGGCGGGAGAGGAAGCTTCATGACGTCTGGCCGGGTATTCGATTCCCTGCTGCGCAGCGGCAAGAAAGTGTGGCGCTCGCTTGCGCCGCGCTCGATGCGCTCGCTGGCGCAGCCGTTTGCAGCCTATCTGGCGGAACGGCGCGTCGATGTCGGACTGTCGGCGCTGGAGCCCTCGCACGCGCCGGGCCCGCTGATCGTGTCAGGCCTCCTGGCCGAGACCAAGGGCGTATCGGAAGCTGCGCGGTTGACGGTGGCGGGGCTTGATGCGGCGGGGTTTGCGCCGATCGCGCATGACCTGCGCCGCATGCTGGAGATCGGCCCGGGCGGCGGCGAGCGCCTGCCGGTGGAAGCGCCCGGCGGCGTCTGGGTCCTGCATGTGAATGCGCCGGAGGCGATCCATGCGCTGGCCTACATGAATCAGGATGCCTGGCGCGGACGCTATCGCATCGGTTACTGGGCCTACGAGCTTGCGAAGATACCGGCGTCGTGGGCAAGAGCTTCGCGGGCCTTTCACGAGTTGTGGGCGCCGAGCCAGTTCGTGGCGGATGCGATCCGCGCCTCTGGGGTTGCGATCCCGGTGCGGGTGATGCCGCACCCGGTTGCGCTGGCGGCGCCAAAAGCGAAAAGCGATCGCGCGCGTCACGAAATTCCCGAGGGGGTGTTTGCCGTTCTGGCGATGGGCGATCTGCGCTCGAGTGCGACGCGCAAGAACCTCGCTGGCGCCATCGACATCTATCGCCAGGCGTTTCCGCAGAATGACGGGCGCTCGCGCCTGGTGATCAAGGTGCAGTCCGCGGATCAGCACCTGGGTTTTCGCGCCATGGCGGACCAGGCGGCGGCGGGCCGCACCGATATCACCTTCATGTCCGAGACGCTCGATCGCGACGCGATGCACAGTCTGATCGCCTCGAGCGATGTCCTTTTGTCGCCGCACCGGGCGGAGGGGTATGGCCTTGCGCTGGCGGAGGCGTTCCTGCTGGATGTGCCGGCGCTGGCGACGGGCTGGTCCGGCAATGTCGACTTCATGGCGGACCTGCCGCAGCTCACGATCGCGTCCACGCTCGTGCCGGTGCACGATGCCTTCGGCGTCTATCGTGCGCGGGGGCTCAGCTGGGCCGAGCCCGACACAGCTGACGCCGCCGGCAAGCTCAAGGCGCTGGCCGTATCGGCCGATCTGCGGCGCGATCTTGCAGCGCAGGGCAGGCGAGCGGTGGAGCGGCAGCTAGGCGCCTGGTCGCGCGGCGCCCTGATGGCAAGCGCGCTTGGGCCTCTGGCGGGCGGCGGCTGATCTTTTGCCCTGCAGCTGCGCCGGACCTTGCGCGGACGGCCTCTCCCCGGCAAAGGTCGCGCGTCCGCATTTTCACGCGCCGGATGCCTGATCAGAAGCTGGAACGAGGAAGCTGCACCATGGATCTGTTCATCGATTCCGCCGAAGTCTCCGAGCTGCGCGCAGCGGCGGCCAGCGGCCTGATCGACGGGGTCACGACCAACCCCTCGCTGATCGCCAAGAGCGGCCGCAAGATGCAGGACGCGATTGCTGAAATCTGCTCGATCATCTCAGGCCCGGTGAGCGCCGAAGCGGTCGCAACCGACGTGGACGGCATGCTGGCGGAAGGCCGCTACCTTGCGAAGATCGCGTCCAACGTGGTGGTGAAGCTGCCGCTGACCGAGAATGGCCTGCGCGCCTGCCGCACGCTCGGCGATGAAGGCGTGAAGGTCAACGTCACGCTGTGCTTCTCGGCGGTGCAGGCGTTGCTGGCGGCCAAGGCCGGCGCATACTTCATCTCGCCCTTCATCGGCCGGCTGGACGACCAGGGGCTCGACGGCATGCAGCTGATCGGGGACATCCGCTCGATCTATGACAATTACGGGTTCGACACCAAAATCCTCGCCGCCTCGATCCGTACCACCAACCATGTGCGCGATGCAGCGCTGGCGGGCGCCGATTGCGCCACCATCCCCTCGAAGATCTTCGCTGCGCTCTACAAGCACCCGCTGACGGATTCGGGCGTCGAGGCGTTCCTGAAGGACTGGAAGTCGACCGGCCAGTCGATCCTCTGATCGGCGCCTGATGACCGGGGCTGAACCTGACCGTTCGGACACGATAGCCCCCGATGTTACGGTGGTGGTCGTCAACTATAATGGCGGCGATTACCTGCGCGGCTGCATCGCCTCGCTGGCGCATCAGACGCATCGCAGTTTCGAGACCATCGTGATCGACAACGCCTCGAGCGATGGCTCGCTCGATCGCATCGGTGAGCGGCCTCAGCTTTTCACCGTATTCAAGCAGGACGCCAATCTCGGCTTTGCGGCCGCCAACAATATCGCCGCACGGGCAGGGCGCGGCAAATGGCTGGCGCTCCTCAACCCGGATGCCGAAGCTGCGCCCGACTGGATCGAAGCGATGTTGCGGGCGGTTGCAGAGCGGCCGGACCATCGGCTGGTCGCCTCGCTGCAGATCGCGATGGTCAACGACGCGGTGCTGGATGGAGCGGGGGACTGCTATCTTGCCTATGGCTATGCCTGGCGCGGCGGGTTTGGGCATGCCGCATCAAAGGCGCCGCAGGCGGGCTCTTGCTTTGCACCCTGTGGGGCGGCGGCGCTTTATCCGCGCGAGACGTTCCTCGCCGCGGGCGGGTTCGATGAGCGGTATTTCTGCTATCATGAGGATGTCGATCTCGGCTTCCGCCTGCGGCTGATGGGCGAAAAGTGCCAGTTCGTCCCTGCCGCGCGCGTGCGCCATGCGGGCTCGGCGATCACCGGACGCGCCAGCCGCTTTGCCGTCTTCCACGGCATGCGCAATGGCGTATGGACCTATCTGAAGAACATGCCGGGCTGGCTGCTTCTGCCGACGCTGCCGGTGTGGCTGCTGGGCCTTGCCGCGCTGCTCATGCGCGGTCTGGTGAAGGGGCAGTTCAACGCGACGCTCGAAGGCTTCACTGCCGCCCTCCGCGATCTCAAGCCCGCACTGGCGGCGCGGCGCGAGGTCAAGGCGAAGCGGACCGTATCGCTGGGCGCCATCGCCTCAGCGCTGACGTGGAACCCGCTTGCCTATGTCGGACGGCAGATCGACGTGCGGCGGTTTCGCAACTGAGCTGATCGGGCGTGGCGCTCGCCCCGAACACGTCCTCATCTCATGTGGGCGCAACGAGGCTGCAGCGATCGCAAGCAGTTGCCGGCCAGGAGGCGAGGGGACCGGTAACGGTGAAATCAACCGACCTCGTTTCCGAGTCCGCTTTGCCGGCCGGGTCGGCGGGGACAGTGACCGACGCGGGCGATCCTGTCTGGCGTTCCAGCAGGATGAATTGCGTCTCGGATCCGGGAGATTGGAACTCATTGAAGCGGCTTGGTTTGACGTTGAACAACCCATACACGGCGAAAAGAAACTGATCCTGCGGGCCCTCGGATGTCCGCCCCTGACTTCAGCCGACAGCCCCTGACGTCTTCGACCACAGGCAGCTGACCGGAAGTGCGAATCTTCTATCACCAAAGCTCAGTGCGCGCTCGCCCATGTAGAACACGATGCCGGTGAAGGTTCGCGTACGTCCGGGCCCCTCCGACCCGAACCAGTCGAGATGTTTGAAATCCTGCTTGCTTACGTTTGCCGAGGCCTTGACTTCGATGCCCAGGAGGCGCGCGCCGCCATCTGCGACTATGTCGATCTCGCGCTGATCGGAGCTTCGCCAGTGATAGAGGCGCACGTCGGTGTCCTGCAGTGGCAGTGCGCGTTGAAGTTCGTTCAGGATGAAGGTCTCCAGGACGCCGCCGAGCGCGGTGGGATTGGCGTCGGGATCGAATGCCGATGCATTGAACCGACGCAAGGCGCAGACCATGCCCGTGTCGACGAAGTGGAATTTCGCGTTCTTGATTTCCCGCTTGCCCTCGCTCGACGTCCAGGCGCCCAGCTTGATGACCAGCGACAGCCGCATCAGCACGTCCAGATATTGGTCTACCGTTTCGCGTTTGAGGCCGAGAAGCTTGGCCAGGTCGGCAATGTTGATTTCCTGGGCCGTGCGTGCAGCCATCTGGTCGATGAGGAGACGCAGGCGATCAGTCTTTCGCACGCGCAGGATGTCAGCCACGTCGCGGTCGACGATCGCGTCGACATAATCGCGATACTGTTTCTGGCGCGGGCCCAGGGCGAGAACACGCGTTTCGGGAAACCCGCCCGCCAGAAGCATATCGATGTACTGGATTCTCGATAGTTTTGCCGGATCGCCCAGCTGAGCGAGTTTGGGCGTTTCCCCAACCGCCCAATCAAGCAACCGGCTGGCCGGCCTGCGTTCGACTTCCGTCATGGTGAGGGGCCACAGCTTTATGGTCCGCATGCGTCCTGCCAGGGAATCCGCGACGTCGGCAGTCGTAAATGCGTTGGACGAGCCCGTCAGAACGAACTGCCCTTTGCGCCGGTTCGCATCGACGATCTTCTTGATGG
>Ga0075163_10014799_pt1 | contig 10051 bp, 7 predicted proteins | sample JI1023141ADNA_FD_71478 | JGI IMG/M metagenome (GOLD analysis project Ga0075163, IMG submission 71478) | Wastewater effluent complex algal communities from Wisconsin, to seasonally profile nutrient transformation and Carbon sequestration -... | ecosystem: Engineered > WWTP > Effluent > Algae... | reverse complement strand
GGAGCCTCCGCGACCAGGCGCTTGTTCTGCTGAACCAGCCACGTCGACGACGCCTCGCCTCGAAGCACCAGCGTCGCCTCGGCCCGTCGCAGGTCGGACAACGTCACGTCACCGCGGCCAGCCATGCGGAAGTCATACGTCGGGTGCTGCGGACCGAGCTCCGTGGTGCTGGTGCCCGAGATGGTGCGGCTCGAGGTGTATTGAAACGCCTCGGCGAGGCTCACGAGGCCGTCACCGTTCGAGTCACCTGCGCCACGCAGCGCCGTGTCGAGATGGAACGTGAAGAAGCTGCCGCCGATGGCTGCTGACTCCTGCGCCGCCTCTCCCACCGCCGTCGACGCGATGTACGCAACGCCGCGCGCGCTGTCTTCGGTGGGCACGACGAAGTCGACCGCGCTCGTCGCCTTCGCGCCCTTCACCTGCGTCAGCACGCCCGACTCGCACGCATCGACGATGGCCACCTTCACGTCGGCCGACGACGCCTCGACGAGGGCCTTGAGCTCCTGGAACTCGAAGCGCTCGCTGCCCAGCTCGAGCGCGCCGCTGGCCGCATGGCCCGAGAAGTACACCACCAGCACCGTGCGCTGCCCTTCACGGCGAGACTGCTGCAGCTTCACCTCGGCCGCCGCCAGCGCGCCGCGCACCTCCGCTGTGTTCGGCTGCTTCAGCACCTGCACCTTGTCGGCGTCGAAGTCACCGAGCTCGACGAAGGTGCGCGCCACCCGCTCGGCGTCTCGTTCGGCGAACCACAGCTTCGCCCGCCGCGGAGCGCCCACGTTCGCGCCGATGACGACGGCCACGCGCTCGGCGGCAAGCGCTCCCGCGGCGCTCAGCACCAGCGCCAGCGCGAGCACCCGCGTCACGGTGTCACCTTCTCGAGCAACACACTGGCCTGGCCTTCGATGGCGTCGAGGCGCGTGAGGCGGCGCACGGCGTCGGTCGACGAGGCGCGCGCGGCCTGCTCCACCACCTCGAACGGGAGCGGGCCCGGCGTGCACACCGCGAAGAGGCGCTCGGGGCCGGCGACGCCATCGAGCGTGGCGCCTCCGGGCAGCGTGGTGGCCTGCGAGACGAGCACGGCCTCGCCTTCGGACGGGTAGAGACGCGAGACCTGGCCAGCGGCGTCGGTCGACACGAGCCAGAGGTAACACGGTGACGAAGGCCGCACCTGGAAGCGCAGCGCGGCACCTGCATCGACACGCGCCGTCTCACCCAGCCGAACCGCGGCACCCGTCGCGTCGAGCGTGAAGACGTCGAGTGAGAGCGCGCCTTTGCCCTTCATTCCCACGTAGTCGTCAGCCGGCCCTGCGGTGCGAACGACGACGACGAGCGCGGCGGCGAGGGCGAGGGGCGCGAACACGAGCAGGCCCAGGCGCCACTTCGGCGGCGCGACCGAGTTGGTGACGGCGTCGACGGTGGCGGGGAAGACGAAGCGGCGGAAGGCCTCGTTCTCCTGCCGCATGCGGGCCAGGCGCGCGGAACACGAGGAGCAACCGGCCAGATGCGCCGCCGCAGAAGCCTCGGGCTCCTTCGCGACCGACACCTTCTCCAGCGTGACGTCATCGAGGCAGCTCATGACGAACTCCCGCCCAGGTAGCTGCGCGCCCGCTCGAGGAAGCGGTGCAGCCGTCGTTGAACCGTCTTCTGCGACACGTCGAGCGACTCGGCCACGTCCTCGTGTTCGCGCTCGTGGAGCAGCACCTCGATGGCCACCTGACGGTCTTCTTCAGGCACGTGCGCGAGCACCCGGTTGCACAGCTCGCGGAGCGGAACGTTCGCGTCTGCGCCTTCGTCGACGTGCTCGGGCTCCTTCGCGAGCGAGTCGAGGTGGCCCTGGCGGCGCTTCGAGTTGCGCAGGTGGTTGAAGCAGTAGTTCGTGGCGATGCGCTGCAGCCAGAGAATCGCGTCGTCGCCGTTCTCGAAGCGCCTGGGGTGCTGCAGCGCGCGCATGAAGACGGCCTGGGTGGCGTCCTGCGCGTCGGCGCCGTTCTGGAGCAGCCGCAGACACCGCCGGTACACGACGGGGCCGAAGCGGGCGTAGAGCGAAGCGGCGTTTGCGGCGTCCAGAAGTGCACTCCTTGTCACAACCCGCGTCAGGACCCGCGGTGGACAGTGGAGTTCACGAATTTTTCGACAGCCACCCGTTCGGCAGATTCTGCGTCGCACGTGTCCACCGGAAATGGGGAGCGGGGTGAAGGACGCAGGAGGCAACACCAACCATGCAACGCACCCTGCTCACCGCCGTCGTGTCCGCCGTCTTCTTCACCACCCTCTCCTGCGCCCCCGTCGAGGCGGGCCGTCAGACGATGGGCCCTGCCGGTGGCTCCATCACCCTGCGCAGTGGCCTCACCGTCGAAGTGCCCGAAGGCGCGCTCGAGCGCGAAGTCGAGCTTCACGTTCGTGACATCGCGCTGGGCCATGGAGAGCACGAGGTCGAGCTCGAGCCCCGCGGCACCGTGTTGAAGGTGCCGGGCACGCTGTCGGTCGATGACGACGGGCGCCGCGTCGAGGCGATGGAGACGGAGCACGGACTGCTGGGCGTGCATCGCCACGGCAACCGCGTCGAGGTGCACTTCGAACGGCTCGGGCACGTCTCGTTGCGCCGCTTCGACGACAGCAGCTGGGCCGATGGTGGCAGTGACGACGCGGTGGGTGATGACCACGGTCGCCATGGCAACGGCGCAGACGACTCGGCTGACGCGGGCGATGACCACGGTCGGCATGGAAACGGCTCTGATGACCCGGTGGACGCGGGTGACGACCGCGGTGGCCTGCGTGATGGTGGCTCCGATGACCCGGCCGATGCGGGTGACGACCGCGGCGGGCTGCGCGACGGCGGAGCATCGGGAACCGCGGGCACGGCGTGCGTCGACGACGACACCTGTCCTTGTGGCTCGGAGTGCGTGACGGGCTTCTGCAGCGCGGTGGTGACGTGCACCACAACGTCGGACTGCGCGACGGGGCTGACCTGCCGTGAAGGCCGTCGTCATGGCCAGACGTGCGGTGTGCTGGCCTGCAACCCCTGACGCTACAGGAATGATCAGCCCGTGGAAGCGCGACCGCTCCCCAAAGGGCTGTAGAGTCTCCAGGACTCCGTGTTCCCGACCGACAGCGACGACCTCACCGGCTCGACCGTCGGTGAGTACCAGGTGGTGGGCAAGCTCGGCGTGGGCGGCATGGGCATCGTCTACGAGGGCAAACACCCGGTCATCGGCAAACGCGTCGCCATCAAGGTGCTGTTGCCGCAGCTGTCGTCGCAGTCGGAGCTGGTGCAGCGCTTCCTCGCCGAAGCGCGCGCGGTGAACGAGATTCGCCACCGCGGCATCGTCGACATCTTCTCGTTCGGCAGCCTCGCGAGCGGCGCCCTGTACTTCGTCATGGAGTACCTGGAAGGCGAGTCGCTCGACAAACTCGTCGAACGTCGCGGCGCCATCCCCGTGCCAGAGGCGCTCGCCATCGTCGAAGAGGTGCTCGACGCGCTGGTGGCGGCGCACGAGGCGCACGTCGTTCACCGCGACATCAAGCCGTCGAACCTCTTCCTCGTCACTGGCCGCAACAACAAGGCGTACGTGAAGCTGCTCGACTTCGGCATCGCGAAGCTGACCTCGCGAGAGCACCACGAGGCCCAGCCGCAGACGCGCGCGTCGGTCATCATGGGCACGCCCGACTACATCGCGCCCGAGCAGGCGAAGGGTGCTCCCATCACGCCGCAGACCGACCTCTACGCCGTCGGGGTGGTGCTCTACGAGCTGTTGACCGGGCAGCGGCCCTTTCGCGGTGACAACCCGATTCAGACGATGTGGATGCACCTCGAGCAGGCGACGCCGCGCCCGTCTTCGGTGGTGCGCGACCTGCCGACGCAAATCGACGAGCTGTGTCTGTGGGCGATGCAGAAGAACCCGGGCGACCGGCCGAAGTCGGCCGACCATTTCCGCGAGGTGGTGGCGAGCCTGCGGGCCAGCTTCGCGCGCAACGCGCTGGGCTCTCCCCTGACGCCAGCGGGCAGCCCGAAGCCGCTGTCGGCCATCGAAGGGTTGCCTGCGGGGCTCCGACCGCCTGCCGGGGTTCCGCCGGTGCTGCCGTTCGAGACGGGCGCGATGCCGACCGCGCGGTCGCTCGAGCCGGTGCCTGACTCGGGGCCGGTGGCGCCGCTCGAGCCCACCTCCATCTCGACCCACCCGCCCATCTTCGCCCCGCCGCCGCTCGTCGACCCGAACGACGCGAAGACCGAGCTGGGTGATGTGGCGCCGTTGCTCACGGTGAACGAGCGGGCTTCGGCGGCGAGGCCCGTCAACCCGATGATGCAGACGTTGAAGGAGGGCCCGCAGCAACTGCCGGTGTCGATGCTGCAGACGGTGATTCAGCCGCCGAAGCGCGCAGCACCGGCCGACTCGACCCGCATCGAGCGCATGCCAGAGGAGCCACCGCCGAGGGTGGACTCGGTGCCCGACCTCACGCCCATCGCAACGCAATTGCCCATCGCGCCGGCGTTCGAACCAGAGCCCGAGCCCTCTCGCACGGGAATGCTCGCCAGCATCGGGCTGACAGCCGTGGTGCTGCTGGCTGGCGGCGGGTGGGTGCTGTTCCGGTCACAGGTCGAGCGGCCGGCAGTCGTCGAGGTGAAGTCCATCGACATGAAGCCCGAGGTGGTCGCGCCCACGGTCGACCCCGTGAAGTCCGACCCGCAGGTCGACGCAGGAGTCGCCGTGGCAGTGGCAGTGACTCCAGACCCGCCGCCCGTGAAGCCTGTCGACGTGGGGAAGCGGCCCGAGAAGCCGGTGAAGGGCGTGGTGACGCAGGCGCAGCTCGCGCAGCGGCTCGAGGTGCTGGAGCGCAAGCTCGACGCCCGTGAGAAGCGCCGTGGCGAGCCCGACCGCATGTTGCGCAAGTACTTCTCGCGCGTGCGTGACGACATCAACACGGCCGACTCCGACGCAGACCGGCGCGAGGCGTCGAAGGCGCTCGACGAGCTCACCGCGCTGATGCGCTGACGCACAGCAGGTGAGTCGCGCTTTCAAAGCGAGGGCGGCGACAGCGCCAATGAGTCACCGTCGTCGCGCGGGCGGCTGACGACTCGCACTCGAGCGGAGGGCGGCACTCCGGCATGAGGACCTTCAGCACCACCCGACTGGAACCCCACAGCTCGGGATTTCGTCACCACGCGTGCCTGCGGCGGCTCACTCCGCCATGAGGTCGACCTTCAGCGCCGTCACAGCTGGAACCCGCACCAGCTCGGGATTTCGTCAGCACGCGTGCCTGCGGCGCTCACTCCGCCACGAGGTCGACCTTCAGCGTCGTCAACACCAGCTGGAACCCGCACCAGCTCGGGATTTCGTCAGCACGCGTGCCTGCGGGCGCTCACTCCGCCATGAGGTCGACCTTCAGCGTCGTCACACCACCAGCTGGAACCCGCACCTGCACCTTCTTCGTCACGCCCAGCTCGGGATTTGTCAGCTCGAGCGTCTGCGTGCCCTTCGGCAGTCGGAGCTCATCGAGTGGCGTGAGGCCCAGCAGAGCGCCGTTGTGCCGTACCTCGGCCCACGGCAGCACGACGAGGTCGACCCTTCCCGTCTTTGCGTCGGGCTTCACCACGGCTGCGGCCACCATGGCGCCCGCGTCGATGGGGTCCGAGCTTCCTGCATCAGGCTCCACCACGACCGCGGGCGTGGGTGATGGCATCACCGCCGCGAGGGCACCTGCGTCGACGACCACCGGCCGTGTCACCAGCTTCGGCTCGTTCCGGCGGAAGGCCAGCAGGCCTCCGACGCCGACGACCAGCAACACCAACACGGCCACTCCGGCGCCTCGGCCGCGCTGGCCCGACACGGCCTTCACTTGCGACCGGGAGAGCGCAGAGACCGGCTCAGCCTGCAGCAACGTGGGTGAGGCGTCGGGGCGGGGCTGGGCCGGCGTCTCGTACGCAGCAAGCCGAACGGTCGGAGCCTGGGACGGCGCGGCGGCGGTGCTCTGCTCCACCGCGGGGTGGTCGCGCACCGTCTCGACAGGAGCCCGCTTCACCACGGGGCGCTCCACCGTCATCGTCGCGTCGCGCGCCGGAGCCGCTGAGACGACAGCCTCTGCCGTCGGTCGCCGCGTCGCTTCCGGGCCGAGCAGCGCCGACAACCACGCGTGTACGTCTCCAGCCGCGACCTGACCCGCCCCGAAGCGCTCGAGCTCGCCGGCCATCTGCTGCGGCGACTGAAAGCGCAGCGAGGGGTCCTTCACGAGGGCCCGGGTGACGATGTTCTCGAGCGCAGGCGGAACCCCCGGCACCTTCGACCGCAGCGGCGGCGGGTCGTCGCGCATGATGGACATGATGAGGGCGGGTTCGGAGTTGCCGCGGAACGGCCTCGTGCCGCTGAGCAGCTCGTACAGCACCACCCCCATCGAATAGACGTCTGCGCGCCCGTCGATGGGGTCGCCCGCCAGGTACTCGGGCGCCATGTACGCGAACTTGCCCTTCACCGTTCCCGTCGTCGTCGTCGAGACGGTCGCGCTCGCCTTGGCGATGCCGAAGTCGACGACCTTCACCACGCCGTCGAAGCCCACCAGCAGGTTGTCGGGGCTGACGTCGCGATGCACCAGGCGCAGCAGCTGGCCCGCGTCGTCACGGAGCGCGTGCGCGTGCTGCAACCCGTTGAGCGCCTGCGCGCACAGAAAGGCCGCCATGGTGGGCTCGAACGTGCGGCTTGCCTCGCTCAGCTTCTGCTTCACGACGCGCAGGCTGGCGCCGTGCACGAACTCCATCGCGATGAAGAACTGGCCCTGCTCCTCACCGAGGTCGAACACCTGAACGATGTTCGGGTGGTGCAGCTGCGCTGCCAGCCGCGCCTCGTTCAGGAACATCTCGAGGAACGCCGGGTCGCGCGCGTACTGGGCCAACAGCCGCTTCACGACGACGACCTTGGTGAAGCCGCGCAGGCCGTCTTGCCGCGCGAGGAAGACCTCACCCATGCCTCCGGTCGCGAGGTGTTTGAGGATGCGGTACTTGCCGATGGTCTGCTGGCCGTCGCCCACGCGCGGCTAGCGTTGCAGGAAGAAGAGCAACAGTCCCGTCAGTGCTGCGGCTCCCGCCGTCACGTAGCTCACGTTCGCGACCAGCGCCCACGTCTGGGCCGTGGCGTACTGCGCGATGGCGTCGGACTGAAACGGCGCGCCCATGGCCGTCGCGTAGGTCGAGTTCGCGAGTACGCCGAAGGTGACGCCGACCGCAATGGCCGCCACGGCCACCCCACCCATGACGAAAGGCGCGACCGACGTCTGGCGCTCGGGCGTCTCGGGCGTCTCGAGCTCGAAGGGAACGGGAGCGAGTGGTCTCTGGGTTGGTGCCGCAACCGCGACCGGTTCGGGCTCCGGCTCCTTCGCCGTCGGGACGAGCGGCGGCTCTGGAGGGCTCTCGGGCCGCGGCACCTTGGCGCGCACGCGGTTCCACACCTCGACGATTTTCGGAGACGTCGCCGCAGGCAGCTCGAGGCTCGGGTCGGTCTGCACCGCGCGCAGGAAGTCGAGCTCAGCGTCCTTCTGTTTGCGTACGTTGAAGTGACAGAGGCCCGCATACAGCGAGACCTCTGCCAGCTCTTTGATGGAGGAGTCCCAGCGTTCGGCCTGCTTCACCCTGTCGAGGCACTTCTTGAACTCGCCGCCCTGGTAGAAGACGCGGGCCTGCGCGAGGTAGGGGTTGGGCTTCTCTCCCTCGGCGAAGGCCAGCACCGAGAGCCCACAGAGGGTCATCGCGAGCGCGCGCATCATTGGAAGAAGAGAACCTCGCCGTCTTCGTTGGTGATGACGGCGTTGCGGCCGGTGGCGTCGAAGGCGATGCGCCGAAGGCGGCCCGTGACTGGAACGGCGCGGGCAGTGAAGTTCAAGAGGTTGAAAATGGTGAGCGCCCCGCCATCTTGTGCCCGTGTGAGCCAGAGCTCAGTGCCGTCTGGAGTGATGGCTGCGCCCCAGTGGTGGCCTGTCACAGGGTGTGCTGCGGGCACCTGGGTGAACGACGGCAGCTGCAAGCTGAAGAGCCCACCGGTCTCGTTGGCGATGTACAGGCGGTCGCGCGCCGGGTCGTAGACTGTTCCGCGCGCTCCTTGCGTACCGCCGAGTCCGATCGGCGTGGTGGTGCCCCCATCGGGGAAGAACCTGCCAGCAAGAAAGCCGTTCGTGGCCGTGGCGAAGAGCACCTGCCGGCTCGGGTCGAAGGCCAGGCCCGCGAGCGCGATGCCGCCGCCGCCGACGGGCATCGTCACGACCCGGCCCTCGAAGCCGCTGATGGGGTTCCCCGGACTTGGGAAGAAGCCACCATCGGGCACGCGCTTGAGTTCGTAGACGCTCGGCGAGTTCGCGAACCCGAAGAACGTGCGGTCGCCCGCCGGGTCGCGCGCGATGGAGGCCACGCCGTACGGGGTGGGGATGACGCCCGTGACGGAGTGGGTCGCCGGATCAATGAGGGTGATGGGGCCTGCGAAGCTGTTCTGGTGCGCGACGACGACGACGTCTTCATCTCGGGTGAAGGCCACGTCGAGGGCGAGCTGATCAATGACGATCGGCTGGCCGAAGCTGCGCGACGCGAGGTCGCCGCGGTAGGCCCGCCCCGAACCGGTAGTCACGTACACCACGCCCGTGCTTGAGATGGCGACCCCATAGGGAGTGCCTGCGTCGAGCGGCACGCGCTGTGTGAGGAAGCCCAGAGGGTGCGTCAACAAGCTCCCTGTTCCGCCTCCGAAGCCACCCCCTGCAGTTCCACCGCTCGCGCCGGACCCTGCGATTCCGCCGCTTGTGCTGAAGCCACCCGCAGTTCCACCGCTCGCGCCGAAGCCACCTGCGGTTCCACCGCTCACGCCGAAGCCACCTGCGGTTCCACCGCTCACGCCGAAGCCACCTGCGGTTCCACCACTCGCGCCGAAGCCACCTGCGGTTCCACCACTCGCGCCGAAGCCTCCTGCGGTGCCACCACTCGCGCCGAAGCCGCCTGCGGTTCCACCACTCGCGCCGAAGCCACCTGCGGTTCCACCACTCGCGCCGAAGCCGCCTGCGGTTCCACCACTCGCTCCGAAGCCACCTGCGGTTCCACCGCTGGAGCCGCCCGCGGCTCCACCGCTCGCGCCAGAGGTTCCGCCGCTCGTCCCACCACTCGAGCCGCCTGCGGTTCCTCCGCTGGCTGCTCCAGTCATGGGGACGCAGACCTCGTCGGGCGAACACCTGAACCCGCTCGCGCACGGATGATCAAAGTCGCAGCGTCTGTTCGCGAGGTCGACCGGCCCCAGCACACAGGCTGGTGCGAACAAGCTCCCCACCAGAACCACCCAGCTCCGCATACGGAGAGGTTAACACCGCTCGGTAGCCCTCAAAGTCTCCCACCACCGAGAGGGCGTCTTGCTCAGCGACAGGTGCCGCCGTGGCACTTGCAGCAGGTCGACGACTGCGCGGGCGCTCCGAAGAAGTGCTGGAAGCGCCAGTTGGCGACGTAGCTCGCGCCGGTCTGCACCGTGGCGGGAACAGCTGTCGGCTTCGCATGACACTCGCCGCAATCAGCCGGGAAGAAGTGGTTGAGCGCGCAGCTCTGAGAACCGCACATCTGGCTCGCCGCGTTCGAGCTGCAGGCGAGCGTCATGATGCCGACGGGGCGGGTGTCTCCGCCGCGGTCGAAGACGGTACCGCCACCACGCCCACACTGCGCGGCCACCTGCGCGCTGCCCGGCGCGTTGAGCGTCCACGGGGTGCCGACGAGGTTGCTGCCTGCCTCGTGGCATGACGCACATCCGGTCGACGGTGCGAGCGCGTGGTCGTAGCCGAACGCGCCGCGTCCACCCGATGACTGTGCGTGACAGCTCGTGCACGTCAGCGGCGCTCCAACGGCAGGGTGAGGCACTGAGTTGAGCCCGGCCTGCGTGGTCGTGGCGTTCGGCGCGGGTGGCTGGGAGATGAGGAAGCCCCCGAGGCTCATGAACGCTGGTGTCGAAGCCCCGCCCGTCATTCTCCAGGTCGGAGCCGTCGCCGTGCCCGCTCCCGGCCAGCTGTGACACGAGCTGCAGTCGGTCGACGACGTCTCGGTGAAGCC
>Ga0075163_10014798_pt1 | contig 10052 bp, 12 predicted proteins | sample JI1023141ADNA_FD_71478 | JGI IMG/M metagenome (GOLD analysis project Ga0075163, IMG submission 71478) | Wastewater effluent complex algal communities from Wisconsin, to seasonally profile nutrient transformation and Carbon sequestration -... | ecosystem: Engineered > WWTP > Effluent > Algae... | reverse complement strand
TTCTTCTCGTACAAGCACTACCTCGACGGCAACGGCGAGCTGATCGATCCGACGATCATGCTGATCATCGCGAAGGCGATGATCCGCAACAAGCCGGACTCGTACTGCCTGTCGCACGATCTCCGCACCACCGGCATCTCGGCGATGGTGCACGACCTGCTGTCGCTCTACATCCAGTACGGCATCGACCCGTCGGCACGCATCGCGTACGGCAACGAGACGTACACGGCGCCGAAGAAGTCCGGGGCGATGCGGCGCGCGTTCGACAAGTTCTTCAAGAAATAGCGGAAGACCGAATGGGCGCGCTCGAGATCGCGGTTCGCATCTCCGCGGCCGTTGGCTCGTTCGACGAGACCACGTGGACGGCACCGGGCGTCGACCTCGTGGTGCGCGTCGACCTCGGGCCCAGAACGTTCGTCGCGGCGACCGCCGGCTACGTGCCGATCGACAGCCACGTGAACCTCGCCGACGGCGAGATCGTGCACGGTGCACTGATCGGCGGCATCCAGCGCGGGCCGGTGCATGTCGCGGGCGTCCTCGATCTCTCCTACGTCGCGTACCACGGCGATCCCGACGTGCTCGTCGAGCATCCCGGCGTCGATCTGGTGACGCGTGAAGGCGGGGTCACGCCGTCGCTCGGGATCGAGAGTGGCTACAAGTTCTCGCGCACGGTGTCGGCGGGTGGCTTCGTGCGTGCGGCGCTGCGCGAGCTGACCGTCTACGACGGTGGCGGCGGGGATATCGCGCGGGCGCGGCTGATCCTCGTCGGGGCGTTCCTCGACGTGCGGTTGCGTTAGGGCAGCCGGATCTCGACGAGATCCGAGGTCAGCGTCCGGATGCGATAGAGGAGCTGCGTCCCGTCGGGGCTCGGCCGCACCATCGAGAGGACGGTCTGGCCCGCGCTGATCACGGGGTCGACGCGGCCCTCCGACAGCCGGACGATCGACCGGCCCTCGGCGGCGTTGGAGCTGACGAGGATCCCGCCCGTGGGGTCGTACGCGATGGTGTGGATCCCGCTGCGGCGCGGGGTCAGGACCTGCACGCGACCTCCAGGCTGGAGCGGCTTCTCGTGAACCTCGCTGTTGTCGACCACCCACGCGAGCGAGCCTCCCAGCGCGTCGATCGTGGCATCGGCGATATCCCCCTCCTCGGTCAGCGGTTCGCCGAGCTCGCCGGTCGCGGGGTCGATGCGAACGAGCGCGACGTTGCCACTCGGCGATCGCTTGCCGGCCACGCACGGCGAGACGCGGTCGCCGGCGCAGCGGACGAAGGCGAGCGCCCCACGCGGAGCGGTCCACCGGGGTTTCGCCTCGCCGGGATGGAAGGCGACGACCTCGCGACCATCCCCGCCGCGCAGCGTGACGATCAAGAGGTCGTCGGCCTGCGTGGCGTTCGCCGGATCACCCGCCAGGTTGATCGAGGTGATCACCGGCAGCTCGTTGCTCATCCTCGAGTGGCGCTCGATCTGATGCGTGGCGTTGTTGAACACCCAGTAGCTGACGCTGTCGCGCCAGCCGAGCGGCGCCGAGACGGCGACCTTGTCGAGCAGGCGGTCCAGGTGGCTCGCGCGCTCGTGCAACCGCGACTCGAAGGACGAGCTCACCCACGAACCGACGAGCCGGCCACCGCTCGACGACAGCGTGCCGAGCCAGCCACCGGGCGGCGTGGTGAACACGGCCTCCGGCCGACCGAACGCGCCCTCGCCGATCGACATCCGGTAGAGCGTCGAGCCGTCGAGCGAACCGCTCGAGTACAGCACCGTCGAGGGATCGAGGAACGTCACCGCGGCGATGTCCGTCACCGGGGAGGTGAACGTCCGGCCGCGCGGGCCCTCGACGAGGCGTAGCGCGTCGCCATCCCGGGTGCTCTCGACGAAGACGAGTCGACGAAGATCGGACGAGATCGCGAAGATCCGCAGCGGCCGCTCGGACTTGCTCGGAAGCGCGAGGTCACCGGTCGGCGTGCTGACGACGAGCGCGCGCGCGCGAAGATCACGGATCCAGACGGGGCCGTCCTCGAGCGTCCCGATCCAGCTGCGCCCGATCGCCGGGCCGACCTGCTCGGTGGTATCGGTCAGGAGATTCCACCGGACCATCCGTTGCTGGTTCTGAGCCGGGAGCGTCTCCGCGAACAGCACGATGTCGTCGGTCGGGAACTCGACGGTGTACGGCCAGGCGAGCCACGCGGTGCGCGTCCACCGCCGGCCGCTCTCGAGATCGCGGACCTCGAGCCGGTTGTGGCTCCCGTAGGTGACGCGCGTGCCACTCGGTGACAGCGCCGGGCGCAGGGCATCGATCGGCAGCTTCACGATCGTGCGCTGCTCCGCGGTGCCGTCGCTCGACCGTGGCCAGATCCCCCAGACCAACAGCGCGACGACGCCGACGACCAACGCCGCGGTGATCACCACCGGCGTCCATCGCCGGCGCTCCACGGCCACGCTCGGCGGGGTGGTCGCGGCGCGCAAGGCGATCAGGAGCTCGCCGGCGTTCGCGTAGCGATCCTCCTTGCGAACGGCGGTGGCCCGCTGCGCGACCTCGACGAGCGGCGCCGACGCGTCCAGCGGTTCCGTGGGTGCGGTGACGCGCCCGGCGATCACGTAGCGCAGCAGCGCGCCGATCGCGTAGACATCGCTCCGCGCGTCGACGGCCTCGCCCGTGGCTTGCTCGGGCGGCATGAACGCCGGCGTGCCCAGGACGTCGCCGGCGCGGGTTCGCAGCGCATCGCGTGTCGCCGGGGTATCGAGCGGCGTCCCGAAGCCGATCAGCGGCAGCGAGCCGCGCTCGTCGGTGAGGCGCTTCGCGAGGCCCCAGTCGATGATCAGGGTCTCGCCGAACTCGCCGATCAGCACGTTGTTGGGCTTGAGATCGCGATGCACGATCTGCTTGTCGTGGACGTACGCCATGGTCTCGGCGATCGCGACCACGTGCTCGACGAGCGCGAGCCGCGCCTCGGCGGTGCTGCCCTCGACGATGCGATCGAGCGTGCGCCCGTCGATCAGCCGCATCACGTAGAACGGCGTGCCGTTGCCGGTGTGACCGGCGGCATGGATCGGCACGATCCCCGGATGCTGGAGGCGCGCGGTGATCGCGGCCTCGCGCTCGAACCGGCGCATCATCGCGGGGCTCGCCGAGCGCGGCACCTTGAGCGCGACGTCGCGCTGGAGCGAGGTATCGAACGCGCGGTAGATCCGCCCCATCCCGCCCTCGGCGATCATCGCGCCGAGCCGGTAGGTGCCGAAGTCGAGGGGCGTCGTCGCCTCGCCGAGCTTCTTGCCGAGCGTGACCTCGTCGACCAGCTCGCGACACGACGCGCAGCCGTCGAGGTGCGCGATCACGGTGGCGCGGCGATCGTCGGGCAACGCGTCCGAGACGTAGGCGTGCGCCGTCAGATCGTCGAGGCACGGGAGCGCGGTCGGCTCCATGCCCGTCGCCGGATCCCCCGTCACGCTCACTCGAGTGGATCCTGACCCTTGTCGTAGGTCGAGCCCTTCGGGTTCGCGTAGATCCGGGCGTCGGGCGGGCGGCGAGCGGCGTCCTTCGGCGCGTCGCGAGGCGCGCCCGCATCGCGCGGTCCGTCGGGCGCGGCATCGCTCGGGGCGTTCGGGGACGAGCCGGCATCACCTGGCGCCGAGCCGGCATCAACCGGCGCCGAGCCGGCATCGCCTGGTGCCGAGCCGGCGTCGCCGGGTGCCGCATCGGCGATCGGCGGAGTCACCAGGGCGGCGTCGTAATGCACACCCTTCGGATTGCCCGGTGGCGGCTCGGCCTTGTCCTTCGCACAGCCGAACGTCAGCGTCGACAGGGCGGAGGCCGCGAGCAACAGACGCCGGGTGCGCATTCGCTCATCTTACGCGAGCAACGCCGCGAGCCGATCCGGACGTGCTCGTGAAGCACCCGCCGTCGATCTGGTCACCCGACACGGCGGCATCACCCAGGATCCGCCTACTTCACGCGGGTACCGGAGATCGCCGCCGAGCGACCGAGTAGCTTGTGAAAGTAGCCCCAGGTGCCGGCGAAGCTGGTCGCGTCGGCGTCGAGGTCGAGGGAGAACCACCCCTCGCCCGACCTGCCCTGCCACGTCCCCTGACAACGCGCGTCGGTGAACGTGCACCGCATCACGCCGCTGCCGTAGTTGATGAGAAAGCCGTCGTCCTCGGTGCGCGTGACGGTGACTGCCCACGTGCCGCCACCCCGTTCATCGATCGGCTCCGATCGCATGTACCAGACGCCCGCGAAGGGCACGTCCACACGCGACGTGTGTAGCGTCCACCCGACCATCGCCGCACCCGCGAGCGCGAGACCCAGCAGCCAGCGTCGCTTCCGCGTCGGGGAGCGGCGGGCTCCGATGGCCCGCAGCGCATCGCGCATCGCGGCTGCCGAGGCGAAGCGGCGTGCGGGATCCTCGCGCAGCGCACGCGCGATCACGACCTCCAGCGGATGCCGCGCGGGTGGTTCACTGCCGACCGCGGGCAGCTTGCCGTGCCGCGCGACGTGGAGCAGGACGCCGAGCGAGAACACGTCGGAGCGGGCATCGGGAGCGCGACCGCCGAGCACCTCGGGCGCGACGAAGTACGGCGTCCCGCGATTGTTCGTGGTCGCGGTCGCGTCGGCGACGCGGGCGATCCCGAAATCGGCGAGCAACGGCTTGCCATCGGCACCGAACAGCACGTTCTCGGGCTTGAGATCACCGTGGATCACGCCTCGCGCATGCGCATGCTCGAGCGCATCGGCGAGCGCGATGCCGAGCTCGATCACGCGCCGCGCCTCGAGCGGAACGCGCGACGCCAGCGTGCCGCCGGGGGCATAGGGCAACACGAGGTATGCTTGGTCGTCACGTGTGACGACCTCGAGCATCCGCAGGATGTTCGGATGCTCCAGCCGCGCCATCACCGTGGCCTCGTGAAGTAGCCGGCGCTTCGCCTCCGGTGTGGCCGGCGGGATCTTGACTGCGACCTCGCGCCCGAGCTTCCGGTGGTGCGCTCGGAACACGATGGACATCGCGCCCTCGCCGACCTCCTCGTGCAGCTCGATCGCGCCATCGAGGATCGCCGCCGTCGGTGGTTCGCGTTCGAAGAGACAGCGACCGCACGGCTGATGCGCACGCCGCTGGTCGCCGCAGATGGCACAGGCGGTTGTCTGCATGGCGGCTAGTCCACCGCGAGGGCACGCATCAGGATCGAGATCTCCTCCTCGATGTCGTGCTCGGACTCGACGGTGTGAGCGACCTCCGCGCGCACGAGCTCGCGGAAGCGAACCCGTGCACGATGGAGAAACGATTTGAGCTGCGGAATCGTCATCCCGTACGTGCGACTCGCTTCCTCGTAGCTCGGAGCGGTGTCACCGAAGAACTGCTCGACGAGCTCGAAGGGCCCACCGCGCACGCGATCCGCGTACTCCTGACCGAGCGTCGCCATCGCACGTGCGAGCACCGCGCGCGCCCAGCTGCGAGACATCGCCCGCTCGGGATCGTCGCCTGGTGCGACCGGCTCGACGTCGGACAGATCGATCGGCACCACGCCACCGCCCCGCCGCGCCGCGCGTGCGGCCGTACGGGAGTTCGAGAGGTGATGGACCAGCGCGGTGCGCAGGAACGAGCGGAGTCGGCCGCGCGCCGGGTCGAGGTCGGCGAGGAAGTCGCGCTCGAGCAGATCGGCGAACAGGCCCTGCACCACGTCCGCGGCGTCGGCGGCATCGAGGCCGCGGCCACGCGCGAACACGTGGAGTGGCTTCCAGTAGTCGCGCAGGAGCTCCTCCAGCGCGGCCTTCCGTCGCACGGCATGCGTGCGAGACGACAGGATGAGCGTCCACCGCGTAGCAGGGAACCCACTCGTCGCCATGACCGCGACCAGCGTACCACCGCCTCCTCGCGTTCGCGCGACACGGCTAGCGCTTGCCGTTGAAGAACCCCGACTGCGAGCGGTCGTCCTTGTAGCCCCAGGTACCGGTGAACGAATCACCATTGGGGCTGAACTTGACGGAGAACCAGCCACCGCCGGTCTTCCCCGCCCACGTTCCAGCACAGCTCCGCTCGTCGAGCGAACAGATGTACGTGTAGCCGGTGCTCGTCTTCCACTCGAGCGAGCTGCCGCGCTGCGTGATCGTCATCTGGATCTTGCCGGCCCCACGGCCGTTGACGGGACCGGAGTCGGTGTTGAAGGTACCGGTCATGTCGGGCTGCGCGATCGCGGGCGTTGCCGCGGCGAGCATGGATCCAAGAGTCAGAGCGATCACTCGGTGCTGCTTCGTCATGTTGTCTCCTTGAGAGTTCGAGTACCCATGACGAAACCGCGGGCGCGAGTTGCGCCCGAACTTCGAATTTCTTGGTGTGCGTGCCGCACTCATCGAAGCCTACGCGGGCTCGCATCGCCTCCTGCTAGCGTGGCGTGGCCGCGATGAACTTCTCGCGGCCCGACAGATCGTACGACTTGTCGGTGATCGAGCCTGCCGAGGTGTTCTCCGTGCGGCGCGTCGGGCACGGCGCGAGCTTGCCGCGGAAGGCCTGCTGCCGGATCACCGCGCCGGTCCGGCGGTCGTAGAGCTTGAGCGTGGTGGTGTAGACCGAGCGGCCGACGACGAATGGCTTGCCCTTGTCGGGACCGTCGGCCACCACGTAGCGACACGGCGACGCATCGCTGCTGTCCTCGGTCTCTTGCAGGATGCGATCGAAGTCCGTCCAGGCGGTGGCCGTGCCGAGCGTCGTCGACGTGTAGCCGCCCCGTTGGATCACCGCGTGCTGCCTGCTGGCAGGCTCGCCTGCGATCCGGAACCCGCGCTGCTTCGAGGCGGCCCACAGTGCCTCGAGGAGCTCGTGGCCATCGATCTCGATCGGTGCGGAGATCCGCGGGCCGCCGCTCTTCGCGATCACCGTGATCGGGATCTCGACCTTGCCTGACTTCGGGATCTTCGCGACGAGGATCGGCGCGAGATCGATCTCGATGTCCTCGTAGTCGCCGGTCACCACGCGCTCCTTGCCAGCGATCACCGCGCGATCGCCCGCGGTGCCGCGGAACAGGAAGCCCAGCTTGGTGTCGAGTGACATCGAGAGCTCCGCGTACTGCCGGTTGTAGATCTCCGTCGGCTGCCAGTTCGCCTTCAACATGATCTCGCGCTTGACCTTCGGAGCGAAGATCGACGCCGTCGGCTTGCCCTCGACGACAAACCGAAACTCCTTGGTATATGCCGCGCCATCGTCGGAGATGAACGCGGCGGTGTACTCGCCACCGTCGAGGTTGCGGAGGAACCACCGCTCGGCCGCGTGCTTCGCGTCGGCGGTGAGCTGCTTGCCGAGCCGGAAGCTCGGGCCGTCGAGCTTGAACTTGCCCGGCTTTCCGTAGTCGTGGACGAGGTCGATATCGAACGTGCCGGCCTCCCAGTTCGGCTTGGTCGTGATCGTGACCTTGACCTCCGGCCGCTTGAACTCGGACGCAGGCTTGTAGTCGGGGACGTCGGCTTCGGGTTCGGAGCAACCGATCGCGAGCAGGAGGAGGCAGATGCGCATCCCGGCGAGCACAGCAGGCGATGTGCCAGGTCTCGCGCCATCGATCTCGCTGACCTGGCGAGGCCACCGACGACGCGATCGCGTCGGGGCGACGCGCGTGCGTCAGGCGAGGACGACCGCGAGGCGATCGGCCGGGAGCTCGATCCCGTACTTCGCGAGCGGCGCGACGACCTCTTCCTCGATCGCCCGGCGCGCGCGCGTCGCGTAGAGACTCGACTCGGTCCAGCCGAGCTCGCGCACGTGCTCGATCGAGTAGCCCTCGGAGGTGATGCCGTCCTGCACGCGGCTGGTCAGGCGCTGCCACAGCGGCGCGAACTGCGCGATCGTGTCGACGGCGATCCCGCCGAGGCGCGCGCGCTCCGCGGCATCGAGCTGGTCGCTCACCCAGTCGAGGTAGAGGAACCCGAACCGGCCGTGGGGCGCTTCGTCGTGGACGATCCGCTGCAGCACCTGCTTGGTGAGCGGATGCAGCGCCGAGTTGTAGGCGCTCGCGAGCATCGGCAAGCTGAACGCTTCCCCGACGCAGCAGACATGGACGACCAGCTGGTTCGCGCGCTGTAGCGGCGACAGCTCGAGCGACGGATGCACGCCGAGACCGTCGAAGTCGATCTCGTACGGCGCGCCGCCGCCGAGCTCCATCGCGATCCGGCTGGTCAGCTCGACGTGGAGCACCTCGTCGGCCATGAAGTCGCTCGCCATCCCGATCAGATCGATCGGCGCCTTCGCCGCGAGCAGCGCGCCGAGCATCTCGGAGAACGCGACCGCGGTGCAGTACTCGTTGTACGCGGCCTCCGTCCACGACACACGCGCGCGATCGACGAGCTCGATCGGGTAGCGCGTCGGGTCGAGCGTGCCCCACGGCAGCTCGTCGACGTCGGGGCGGATCCGCCGGAAGTACTTCTCCGCGACGCCGCCCATCCACTCGAGGTCGAACGGTTCTCTCATCGCTCTCCGGCGGGTGGCTCGACGGGCGGCGCGGCCTCGCCGCCGTCGGCAGGCGCGGCGTCGACGCCGGCATCCGGCGCGTACATCGGACGCTTGTCGTTGGCGTAGCGCACCGGCTTCTTCTTGTCGCACGAGGCGCCCAGCATCGACGTGGTGAGCGCGGTGGCAGCGAGGAGCAGGCGGCGCGTGCGGAGGGTCGGCATGCAGGTTCAACGCGGGCGGAGCGGCGAGCTTACTTGGTGCGCAGCTTGACGAGCTCGCGATCGTAGAACGAGCCCTTGGTGTTCGCGTAGACCGGCTCGATCGGAGGTAGCTCGATCTCGGCGGCAGGCGCGGCATCGGGCGTGGGCGGGGCATCCACGCCGGCATCGGCGAGCCCCCGATCGTAGTGGCCACCCTTCGGATTCGCGTAGATCTGCGGTGGCTCCTTCTTCTTGCCGCCGCACGCGATCGCACTGGTCAACGCCGCGGTGGCGAGCAGCAGCTTCTTTCGCTTCATGGAACCTCCGTAGGTCGGCGAGCCCGCGCCAGCGGCACGAGGAATCTCAGCTCTTGTTTTCGGGCTTGAGCATCGCGAGGACCGAGGCGAGCACGCCGACGACGAGGATGATCGCGGCGGCCTTCCCCTTGCCGGCGAGCTCGCCGAACCCCGAGAACTGATCCCACAGCTTGCCGCGCACCACCGCCACGCCGAACCCGGCGAGCGCGATCGCCCCGTGCCAGGCCTGCGCCGGCGGCTTGACGAGCGCGAGCAGCCCCATCAGCGTCGGCAGGGCGAACGCGGCGAGGAAGATGATCGTGTCCGCCGCATTGTCGCTGAAGTTGAGGCCGTCCGAGATGTACATCCCGAGCAGCGCGCCACCACACGCCAGAATCACCAGCTTCAAGTTGTTCACGAGCCCTCCGAGGCCGGATCGTAGCTCGCCGCGTGGTGGGTTGCGACTTTCATAGTAGGCTCGTCGGGTGGATGGTTTTGCAGAGCTGACGCCCGACACCGCCGAGGACCTCCTCGACGGGAAGCCGCTCGTCGCGGCCATGGCCGGGACGATTCCGGAAATGAAGAAGTTGCGCGATCGCTGCCTGCACGCGGGCATCCCGGTGCTCGTCGGGTGCCCACCCGGCGCCGGCAAGGGTTGAGGGACCAAGACCCATCTCCTCGTGCAGGAGATCGATATTCCCCAGCTCGCCCAGCTGCTTCACGGTGACTGGCATGCCGCGCTCAGTGCCGAGGGGTTCGCCACGGTGGAGCTCGACACCTCGAAGGACGAGCCACCCTGCCCCGCGTGCGGCACGGCCGCGCCGCTCGTCGAGGGTGCCTGCAGCGACTGCGGCCTCCAGCTCGACCGCTAGGCGGGTGCCCTTGCACCGGGCCGACGCGCCCCGTAGGCTGCGCGCCTCATGTCCGACGAGCTTCCGGCACCGATCGCGCGCAGGCGAACCTTCGCCATCATCGCGCACCCCGACGCCGGCAAGACCACGCTGACCGAGAAGCTGCTGCTGTTCGGCGGCGCGATCCAGCTCGCCGGTGCGGTCAAGGCCCGTGGCGATCGCCGGCGCGCCACCTCGGACTGGATGAAGGTCGAGCGCGAGCGCGGCATCTCGGTGACCAC
>Ga0075163_10014797_pt1 | contig 10052 bp, 7 predicted proteins | sample JI1023141ADNA_FD_71478 | JGI IMG/M metagenome (GOLD analysis project Ga0075163, IMG submission 71478) | Wastewater effluent complex algal communities from Wisconsin, to seasonally profile nutrient transformation and Carbon sequestration -... | ecosystem: Engineered > WWTP > Effluent > Algae... | reverse complement strand
TTTTCCAGGTTTCTTTTTAGTGCTTCATCCAGATCTATCCCGGTTTGGTTTGCCAGGCAGATCAACACAAACAGCACATCGGCCATTTCATCGCCTAAGTCTTCTTTGGCAGCATCTTTTTTCCAAGACTGTTCTCCATACTCTCTGGCCATGATCCGAGCTACTTCTCCCACCTCTTCCATCAAAATTGCGGTGTTGGTGAGCTCGTTAAAATATCTTACGCCGATTACCTTTATCCATTCGTCTACTGTTTTTTGCGCTTCCTGAATTGTCATTTCTCTTTCTTTTTTTTAACAAATGAAAACCTGGCTGTTGCAGCATGCAACTTTTGTGAACGAAGGTAAAATTGTGGAGGGCGACATGCGGCTCAAAAATGGCCGGATCGATCAAATGGCCGCCTCTATTACCCCGACCCCGGCCGACGAAGTCATAGATTTATCTGGTTTGTATGTATTGCCCGGTGGTATAGACGACCAGGTACATTTCAGAGAGCCTGGGTTTCCGGCAAAGGCTTGTATAGCCACAGAGTCGAAGGCTGCGGTGGCGGGTGGTATTACCTCTTATATGGAGATGCCCAATACAAGTCCTACCACGACCGACCATGCCGCACTCACAGATAAGCTGAACAGGGCCGCAGCCACCAGTTGGGCTAACTATAGTTTTTTCTTTGGGGCAAACCATCAAAATCTGGAAGCAGTATTGTCTGTAGATCCGGCGCTGACCTGTGGAATTAAAATTTTTATGGGCAGCTCTACGGGAGATATGCTGGTCGACAGAATTGATATTCTGGAGAAAATTTTTGGTGGCACCGATCTGGTAATAGCAACCCACTGCGAAGATGAAGCCACCATTCGCCATAACCAGGAATTGGCAAAAAAGAGATTTGGAGACCGTATTCCAATGAGCGAACACCTCCGGATTCGTAGCCACGAAGCCTGTTACTTGTCTTCTTCCCTTGCCATCGATCTTGCCCGGAAGCACCATTCGAATCTTCATATTCTACATATTTCTACAGCCCGGGAACTGGATCTTTTTACCTCGGGCCCTATGCAGAATAAAAAAATAACGGCAGAGGTTTGTGTTCACCATTTACACTACGAATCAACCGATTATGATCGACTTGGTGGTCAAATCAAATGCAATCCCGCCATCAAGCTGGCTGCCGACAGAGAGGCTTTGTGGCAGGCGCTGGCAGCCGACAAGCTCGATATAATTGCAACCGACCATGCTCCCCATACCTGGGCCGAAAAGCAGGCTTCATACTTCCAGTGTCCATCGGGCCTGCCCCTAGTTCAGCATGGATTTCAGCTTATGCTACATGGCGTGGCTAACGGAAAAATTCCGATTGAAAAAGTGGTAGAAAAAATGTGCCATAATCCGGCAACACGCTTCTCCATTTCAGAAAGGGGATATCTGCGGGAAGGGTACTGGGCCGATCTTGCCGTGGTTGCAATCGGAGAAAAACAATTGATAGAAAAAGGAGGTATTCATTATCATTGTGGGTGGAGTCCGTTGGAAGGTGAAACGCTAGATGCCAAAATCAAGCGTACTTTTGTGAACGGAAATCTGGTTTTTGATGGGAATTTTTACGAATCAAAATCTGCCAGGGCTCTCACATTCAGTCGTTTATAATATTCAAAACACTTTTATGAAACAAATTTTTACGCTCATTCTGTTGTTGGCTTCGCTGGCTGGTTTTGGCCAGAACTACTATACAGAAGACAGGTGGGCAAACCTCAGATTTTCGGCTCCTATAGGGATGTACACGGCACCCGATACCAGCAACCGCATTTTTGTGATCGAACAAGGTGGTTATATAAAAGTGTTTACCGATACCGGCATTGTAACTTCTGCCGATACAACCACTTTTCTCAACGTGGCTTCCAAAGTTCAGATAGGTTCCGAAACGGGTTTGCTCGGTATGGCATTCCATCCAAACTTTTCTCAAAATGGCTATGTGTATGTAGACTACACACGCAAAAGTCCGCTCACAACCATTATTTCCCGCTTTAAGGTTTCTGCCACAAACCCCAACAAAGTAGACCCTGCTTCGGAAAAAATTCTGCTTCAGGTTTCTCAGCCTTACTCTAATCATAATGCAGGCAGTATTATTTTTGGTGATGATAAGTTGCTGTATATCACGCTTGGTGATGGAGGCTCTGGTGGCGATCCCGGTAACAGATCTCAAAACAAAACTGTTTTACTGGGTAAAATATTGCGGATCGATGTAGACGTACCCATTGATGATTCTTTATATCAGATTCCACCAACAAATCCATTTGCCAACAACAACCAAAACTGGCGAAAGGAGATTTATGCCACCGGAGTACGCAACCCATGGAAAATCAGTAAAGATCCGGGCGGCTCAACCATCTGGATGGCAGATGTAGGCCAAAACCAGTTTGAAGAGGTTGATACACTGCGCCTTGGTGCCAATTATGGATGGAAAGTGATGGAGGGAAATTCGGCCTACAGCGCATGTGGTTCCTGCGACACTTCCAATTACGAAAAGCCCATTCTGGATTACCCAAGAAGCCAGGGAAATTCTATAACCGGAGGTTTTGTGTATCGGGGAACAGAAATGCCGAAACTCTATGGCGCTTACATTTATGGCGATTACGGTTCACGCAAGGTTTGGGCCCTGAAGCGAAATCCCGACAATACCTTTACCAACGAACTTATTTTTACGGCTCCACTTGGTGTAACTTCATTTGGCCTCGATAATAAAGGAGAAATTTATACCGTATTATACAGTGCTACCGGTGGCCGTCTTGCCAAAATCCGATGTGCACCAGCAACCCCAGTAGTTTCTGCGCCCGATTTATTAGGCTGCATAGGCGATACCCTTACTTTTAGCGGACCAACCGGGGCTAATCTGGCTCATTATCAATGGTCTACGGGAGACACTACCAGAACTATTAAAATTTCGGCTCTGGGTAGCTATTCAGTTAGTCTTGTTACCACCAATACATTTGGTTGCAGCAGCTATGCTTCGGCACCATTGGCAGTAGCCATTTTGAATAAGCCACTTACTCCGCTGGTCCCCAATGTATCTGCTTGTGCCGGCAATCCTTCCACGGTTTCTATTCCATCTTCTTCCCTCAGTTTCCAGTGGTCTACCGGTAGTGTTTTGGATTCTGTTACCCTTACTCAATCCGGAAATTATTGGGTAATTGCCTCTAATGCAGCCGGATGCAAAAGCGATACGGGTTATTTTCTGGCGACATTCAATCCCGTACCAGCCACACCGGTTATTCAGCAGGGTATAGACAATGTCATTACCACCACCGCTGTTACTAATGCGACATATAAATGGTTCCTCAACGGCTCATTCTTTTCCGAAACCAGCCTGCCACAACTGGAAGTTACGTCGCCAGGTGCATACACATTAGTTGTGGTTTCCGATCTGGGATGCATTAGCGATACGGCACAGCCATTCACCGTTACCCAGGTGTCGCCAGTGGTTGCAACCGCTTTTACGGTTTCTCCAAATCCTACCAAAGGCATTTGTTTAATCAGGCTCAATCAGGCTGGGGCAAATGCACCAGTGAAGCTCGAAGTGGTAGACATAAAGGGAGCCGTAGTTTACAAAGCCGATCTGAAAAGCACCGGCCCGGATTTTGAGTATCCGCTTGACATTTCGAATCTGGCCAAGGGCACTTATACCGTAAAACTGGAACGGACCGGAAAAACGATGGTTCAGCGTTTGGTAAAGGAATAACGAACCAGGGAAGTAAAAGTCCTGAAGTACAACAAAAAAGGTCGGCCTTTCGGGACCGACCTTTTTTTGTTATAAGCAGGAAATCTATAATACGGTTACGGTAACTGTTTTTGAAACAGAGCCCACACAAACTGTTATGGTAGCAGTGCCAACGCCAACAGCCTGAATATTACCTTCGAAGTCTACATTAGCCACCTGAATGTTGCTGGAACAGAATTTTATATCCGCACCCGCTACGGTATTTGAGGCCGCATCTTTGGCAACTGCATTGAGGCTGAAAGACCCTGGAAATGGAAGGAAATTGAGGTTTACGTTTGTAGAAGCAACTGAAATGGAAGCAACACCAGGGTTGTCTGCACCACAATCGCAAGGTTCAGAAATAGCGACTTGAAGAGAGGCACCTCCGGCCGCATATCGGTCGTCGTTTACAAAAGCCAGTAAGAACCCTGGCATACCAGGCATGGCCGAACTTGTAGCCTTCACTGTAGCTCCGTTAGAATTTGAATTCACAATATTGAAAGCATTTGGAAAACCTGGAATATTGCTGAAAGGCAAAGCCCATTGCACGTTGACCGGATTTGGAATCTGTGTGATGGCGGTAGGGTCGTTTGCTCTGTATTTGGCTCGGTTTATACCGTAGGTTTTGAGCTCAAAATTCTGGGTGCCATTGGCGGCAATCGAGGCCGAAAATGGTTCGATATACAAGGCAAAATCCGGATTGATGTTGATATTGGCCTGTGATACAATACCTTCTATTTCAGCATAAACGGTGGCCTGTCCGATCCTAAGTGCTGTAACTTTTCCATTTTGGTCTATGCTGGCGGCAGGGCCTGCATCCAAAGAGTCGGTGGTTTTTATCCACCACGAAATGGTTTTGCCAGTAACTTCTGCACCATCTCCTTTGTATGCCTTTGCAGAAAAGGTAAAGTCTTCGCCCTTAAACATTTCGTAAGAGCCTGGGGTGATTTTTACCTGTGTAACCGGGAGCGGAACGGTAATTTCGCCGAATACCAGCACTGGTACCTGAACCGTAGGCTGACCTTCCAGATTGGTGGCCTTTACGGTGATGACACAAGAACCGGCTTTCAATACCTTTACGATACCCGATGCAGAAACAGAAGCAATACTGGCATCTGAGCTGGAAAAAGAATAGGTCGGAGATGCGGTACCAAAATAGATGGTATTGAGCTCAAATTCAGAGCCATCGGCTTCCCACCAGATGGTCCATGGGTTTACAGCAAACACCGATTGTGGTGCTTGTACGGCCAATGGTACGGCAGCGGTATATGTGGTGCCATTGTATGTGTATGAAGCTGTAACTGTGGCAGTTCCGGTGCCGACACCAGAAACAGTGTTGCCCGAAAAGGTAGCTACTCCTGTGGCAGACGATGAATAGGTAATTCCAGATGAGATTGGAATGATGGTTCCGTCGGTGCCTACCAATTGGGCTTCAAAACTGAAAGTTTTGCCTACGGTTACGGCTTGTCCGCCAGACTTAATAACCATCGCATATTGTACCTTGTCTGGATTGGGCGTATCGTCATCGGAGTTTTTGCAGCTCCATAAGGCTGTACCTATTAAGAAGATGCATAAAAATTTGAGGAGGTGTTTCATGGTGTATTTTATTGGAATGAGGCGCAAAGGAATACTTTTGATGGGCAGATTTTAAAACAATAGAAAAATGCTTTGAGGTTAATTGAGGGTTATTAACAAATGCAATTCTGGATACCGGTACACTATAGTTTGCGCCAGGTCCCTTTCAACCAATTGTATTTCAGTGCACTGGGTGCAGCCAAAAGCCAATACTGGTTCAGGTTTACGGTAAAACTGGGTTGGAAGTAGCAGTTGACCGTACAACCCTCGCAACCAGGAAAGCGCCCTTCCATTTCCTTGATTTTCTGCACCTGTTCCGATTGGTATAAGGAGAACAAATTGTCTTGGATGGGTATCGATTCTATACCGAGGTGGTAACAAGGCAATACGAGCTCATTTTGAGGATTGATTACGATGGTTGTCGTAACTGCCTTACAGACAGGCGAATTGGTGTGATTACCGCCATCGAGCCGTAGTTGAATAAAGGCATCATTGAGAAAAACATTTTTCTTGCGGCCCCAGCTCCTTAATTCATTTAACTGCATATCGGTAAGGCGATTGCCGGTAGCCACCTGGTTATATTCAAAAACTGGATTGAGGATCAGGACCAGGTTTTGGCGCAATGCATATTCTTCCCACATCGGTTTGATTTCGTGTAGGTTGTGCTCGAAAACGGTAAACAGAATGTCGGGTTTTTCGCCCATCGATCTGGCTATTCGGATGGAATCCTGCACGTGGGCGAAACAAGCGACACCCCGGCTTGCATTATGGCTTTCTTCATCGGGAGAGTCGAGCGAAAAGTGGAGCATATCCACCAGGCCCTTCAACAGTCCAGCCTTTTTGGGATACAGTAACCCATTGGTGGTGAGGGTGGTAATAAATCCCAATGATTTTGCTTCTTTCAGCATCAGGTGAATATGCTGGTGGAGCAGGGGCTCGCCGCCGGTAAAGTCGATTATTTTAACACCCAGTTTTTTCAGATCTATCAGATTCCGGCTGAAATTTTCGGAATTTACATATGGCGACGGACGCTCCCAAATGTCGCAGAATGAGCAGGTTGCATTGCAACGGTAGGTTACATAATAATTGCAAAGTACAGGTTTGCGGCGCAGCAGCATAAGGCCGAATGTTAGCCGTGTAAAACGCCTTCTGCCTGTATAACCGGAATAAAACTCAGATTTTCTTCGATCACTGAGCCAGGCAAAAAGAGGAACTTTTTATCATAAATTTTCGGATTCGATTCATCATCGATATAGTAGCTGACCCAAAATTCATTTACAAGGTCAAACAGCTCTGGTTGAATGAGTTCTATAGGCAATGCCGAATGTGGCGGCAGTGCTTCTACATGGCGGCGTAAAATGCCGGTTGTTTTTTGGCGACCATCTATTTCTCCATATCCTTTGCTGGTAATGAGCAGATTGTGAAGCCCAAAATCGTTAGAGTTCATGACAAAAACCCGCCATTCGTAATCGCCATCTTTATGGAGTTCCCGCACAATGGCCACAGAAACACCTTCTACTTTCGGTCGTGAAATATCAGCCTTCATACGCTACCAGCCTTGCTTTAAAAATCTGTTCAAAGTTATGTCGGATTGCCTGTTTTACGAGTTCTAAATCGATAGGTTGGCCCAGGATTTTTTCCATACTGGTTACGGCTTTGTCTGTAATTCCACACGGAACAATCCAGTTAAAGTATTGAAGATCAGTATTTACATTAAGTGCAAAGCCATGCATGGTAACCCACCTGGAAGCCCTCACTCCAATGGCACAGATTTTCTCTTCGCCTACCCACACACCCGTAAGCCCTTCCTTCCGGCTCCCGTTATGAATCCCGAATGCAGCCAGTGTTTGGATAATAACTTCTTCTATTTCACGTAGATAGCGGTGAATATCGGTATAAAACTGGTCCAGGTCCAAAATGGGGTAGCCTACAATCTGGCCCGGTCCATGAAAGGTAATATCGCCGCCACGATTGCTTTTAAAAAACTGAACACCTCCTTCTGCCAATTTTTCTGCTGAGGCAAGGAGGTGTTCAGGATGCCCGCTTTTACCCAGTGTAAAAACAGGAGGATGTTCTACAAAAAAGAAGAAGTTGCCGGGTTCAATATCTGGCTGGGTGCGTTTTGCAATTTTTTGACTGACAACCTGTTGAAGCAAATCTTCCTGAAAATTCCAGGTCTGCTGGTATGGTTGTGTGCCTAAATCGCTCCAATGTACCTGAACCATTTTTTGTTGCTATTTGCCGTATGGTATACCTGCAAAAGGCATACCACTAGGCATCTACTTTGGCCAGTTCGTTTTTGAGGAAATTTATCACATCTACCGGAAAAGGATCTACACCATTTACTTCGGCCAGATAAAAGGAGGTCCAGTCGAGTACATTGATCACGTAAACAGACTGCTCCAGAAATGATTTTCCTTTTGCATTGATTTCCATGACTTTACCAGCCACTTTTTCGAAAATATCTTTACAAACATTCATCCTTACCGAGGTTCGTGGATGGTCGTAATCTGTTCGTACCAGTAGGGTGGCTGCGTTTGCATAAATGATTTTTGCATGGTCCCAACCTACCAGCTCATTGTGGTTCATTTCGGGGAAAACATTCACATGGCTCAGTTGCTTGGAGTTTTCTGCAATTTGTTGCTGGGCTCTTACCAATACCGCCTCCATTTTGGTATCGCCATACATGATGGGAAGTTTGTTGGTAAAGAAGGTAGTAAGTGCTTTAGCTGTTGCGTGTATGCCGGCACTTTCGGTTTCGAGCAATGCAGCACAAGCCCTTACCTCGTCGAAATGGTTGGAGCCTACAAGCCCAAAGTGTTTCAGAATCAGGAATATCTGTACAAAACTATATCCGATACTGGCCCGGGGGCTGTTGCTTCTGCCGGGTATTGTAATTTGGTCGTAGCCATTTGCCGAAGCAAATTCACCCATTTTACCACCCGAGGTAATGGCCACAATCTGAGCACCTTTGGCTTTTGCCTTTTCGGCGGCAGCCAGCGTTTCTTCTGTATTGCCAGAAAATGAGCAGGCGATAAAAAGGGTGTTGCCATTGATATATGCTGGTACATCGTACGATTTAGACACGTCTATGGGAACGGTTACCTCATCGCCGGTAAGCGCTTTTATTAATGTTCCTCCAATGCCAGAACCTCCCATACCTGCAATAACCACATTGTGAATGGGTGCCCGTGAGGCGCTAAGTTTGGCGCCTGCGGCAATATCAAGTGCTTCAATGAGTTGAGGGCCAAAGCCTTGAATCAAATCTTTCATCATATCTTCTGAAAATGTAAGGATTACTTATTTCCGGTTTTAAGGGCGCAAAGAAAGGAAAATACACCGTGCAAAAAGCAGCAGGGTAGCCAGGCACTTTTCCTGGCCTGGTGGTTTATTGCCGGTTGGGCTGGCACCTCCTCTTTTTGGCTAAAAAAATACCCCCACCACACACCCAGCCAGCTACATTTCTGGTTGAGTTACCGGAAACCGAAATTGCGGGTCGTTATCTTTTTTCCATTTCCTGCACCAGGTGGCCCGCATTGCCAATGTTTTCTATCACCCAAAGCACATACCGGATATCGCAGGTGATATTTCTGCAAATGCGTTTATCGAAGAAATAATCGCTCATGGTGCCTTCCCACACCCGGTCAAAGTTGACGCCAATCAACTCTCCTTTTCCGTTGAGAACTGGGCTGCCGGAGTTTCCACCGGTAGAGTGGTTAGAGGCGATAAATGCAACCGGAACAGGACCCTGAGGACTATAGTTTTGTTTTGTAAAAGCCTGTTGAAGAATAGGTTCCAGAATAAAATCACTGGCTGTACCCGATTTTTCCATGATACCCTTGGTGGTGGTTTGCCAGGTATATTTTACGCCATCGAGTGGTTGGTAAGAAGCCACTTCGCCAAAAGCCACCCGAAAAGTCTGGTTTGCGTCGGGATAAAACGTCTTGTCTTTTTCCATTTCCATCTGGCCCGAAAGAAATACCTGCTGATTGATTTCCATTCGGGATGCAATGGCTTGATAGGCAGGAAGGAAAGCTTTTTCGTACTGGTTGTTTAAAATGCTAAATAGCTGATATGTGGTGTTTTTCGTGAATTCGGCAGTGTCTCCTCTGGCTACTTTGGCGGCAAGTTTCCATGCCGCAGTGCTATCAAACCATTTGCCACGATCGAAATATTCGGCTTCAAACTTTTCGCCGGCGAATGGATGCTTTTTCAATCTTTCCAAAAAAAGGCTGCTATGCTGCAAGTCGGGGATGTCGTTTCGGTATGCCTGCATGGTTACGGTAAAAAGCTTCCGTTCCGTGGCCGGATCTAAGTCTTTCCAGATCGATTTTATAGTTGCCCTGTAATCGGCCAGTTTTTTCTGAAGGGTGGCCTCGTCTGGTTTTTGCCCTACCGGAGGTCTCAATCGGTTGGTAATGCTTACAATGGCAAAAATATCGTTGGCTGCTACTGCTTCTGCCTGGTATTCGACCGGAAGCTTCAAGGTTCTCATCTTATCGTATCCAGCCTTCAGGTAGTCGAGTGCGGCGATAAATTCTTTTCCCTCCTCGGCTTTGGAAGCATAGTGTTTTCGGTATTCTGCTTCTTTTTGCTGTTTTATTCCTATGGCGCCAGCTTTGCGCATGCCCAGTAATTCGCCTTGCCATTTTTTCCAGGCATTTGCTATATCTGCCTGTGTAGAAGCATATTTAATCCGATTTTGCTGGCTGCTTGCCATTGCCGCATTGATGATATC
>Ga0075163_10014796_pt1 | contig 10053 bp, 7 predicted proteins | sample JI1023141ADNA_FD_71478 | JGI IMG/M metagenome (GOLD analysis project Ga0075163, IMG submission 71478) | Wastewater effluent complex algal communities from Wisconsin, to seasonally profile nutrient transformation and Carbon sequestration -... | ecosystem: Engineered > WWTP > Effluent > Algae... | reverse complement strand
TCGGTCTTGCCCGGGCAATCGCCGCCCACCGCGTTGACGTGCATGCCCGGCTCGACCATGCCGGGCGTGAGGATGGTGGCGCGGGCCTTGTCGGCGGTGACGGTGGTGACGATGTCCGCGCCGCGCACCGCCTCGACCGCGCTGGCACACACCCGCACGTCCATGCCCTGCCCGGCCAGGTTGGCGGCCAGCTTGGCGCTGGCGGCGGGGTCGGTGTCGAACAGCAGCAATTCGCGGATGCCCACCAGGTCGCGAAAGGCCAGGGCCTGAAACTCGCTCTGCGCGCCGTTGCCGATCAGCGCCATGCGGCGGCTGTCGGGGCGCGCCAGCACACGGGCGGCCAGGGCCGACATGGCGGCGGTGCGGATGGCCGTGGTGAGGGTCATCTCGGACAACAGGCGCGGGGCGCCGGTGGCCACGTCGGCCAGCACGCCGAAGGCCATCACGGTGGCCAGCCCGTCGCGGGTGTTCTTCGGGTGGCCGTTGACGTACTTGAAGGCGAACTGCGAGGCGTCGGCGATGGGCATCAGCTCGATGACGCCGTGCACCGAATGGCTGGCCACGCGCGCCGACTTGTCGAAGTCGTGCCAGCGCCGGAAGCCGGCCTCGATGCGATCGGCCACGCCGGCGATGCAGGCCGGCAGGCCCTTGCGGCGAACCAGACGCAGCATGTGCTCGGTGCCGAGGAAGAGGGTGTGGGTGGACGGGCTGGCGGGGACCAGAAGCTTGGACGTGGTGTGCATGACGCGCTTTCGCAGGGCTGTTGCCTGCAGTCTCGCCAAGACCGGCGCCAGGCAGAAGCGCAAGCTCTGCTGCAAGCCGCCAGGAAATCTGGCATTTCGGCAAGGTCCGTTGCCGAAATCCCAGCGCCACGCCAATCACCTTGCCGCCAACGCTGGACATGGGTTTCGCTAAGCTCGCCGCGCCGCCCCCTCGATCGGGCGCAGGAAGGCACACCATGGGCGACAAGGTCCTGGTCTTCTACGGCTCCTACCGCTCGGACCGGCTGGGCGTGCGGCTGGCCGACTTCGTGGTGGCGGGCCTGAGTGAGCGCGGCGCCGACGCGGAACTCGTCGACGCCAAGGCAGTCGGCCTGCCGATGCTCGACCGCATGTACAAGGAATACCCCAAGGGCGACGCACCGGCCGCAATGGAGGCGCTGGCCGAGAAGATCCGCACGGCCGATGCCTTCGTGTTCGTCACCGGCGAATACAACTGGGGCCCGCAGCCGGGGTTGAAGAACCTGACCGACCACTTCCTCGAGGAATGGTTCTGGCGGCCGGCCGCGATCGCCAGCTATTCCGCTGGCCGCTTCTCCGGCGTGCGTTCGGCCACGGCGTGGCATTCGATCCTGTCCGAGATGGGCATGGTCGTCGTGTCCAGCACGCTGGCCGTCGGCTCGATCGCGCAGACGCTGGACGCCCAGGCGCGGCCGGCCGGCCCCGCGGGAGATGCACTGCAGCGCGCATTCCCCCGGTTCGCCGACGACTTGCAGTGGTGGACGGAGGCGGCGCGCTCCCAGCGGCTGCGCCGCGCGCCACCCTACTGACAGCCGGGCACCGCAGGCGGCGGCGTCCGATCGAATCGAACGCACACTGACCATGAGTGTGCGATTCAACTGGGTAGACTGGCGGCCATCAGACCGGGCGCGCGCCCGGCAGGAGCGGACCGATGCGCAAGCGCCAGAGCAACAGCAGGAGCAAGGCCGAGACGGTGATTCTCGAGGAGCAGCCCGGCTACTACATCCGCCGGCTGCAGCAGATCGCCGTGGCCATCTTCCTGGAGGAGACCGAGGCCCACGGCGTCACCCCCGTGCAGTACGCTGCACTGCACGCCGCGCAACGCCAGCCGGGGCTCGACCAGCGCACGCTGGCCGCCACCATCGGCTTCGACACCTCCACCATCGGCGGCGTGATCGACCGGCTCGAGAAACGCGGCCTGATCGAGCGCCTGGCCTCGCCCACCGACCGGCGCGTGCGGCTGCTGCAGGTGACCCCCGCCGGAGCAACGCTGATCGACAAGCTGGTCCCCGACATGCTGAAGGCGCAGCAGCGCATCCTGGCGCCACTGCCGGCGGCCGATCGGTCGCGCTTCCTGGCGATGCTGAAGACTGTGGTGGACGGCAACAACGGCTCGAGCCGCGCGCCCAGCGAGGCCTGACCGGCCACCAACCCGAGGGGAAACCCGAACTTCAAGCGACCCGTCGACCGCGGTACACTGATCATCAGCATACATATCATCAGTATGCAATTTCAGGAGAACCTTCCATGAGCAACTCGAGCGGCAAGCAGCAGGTCCTGGTGGCCGGTGGCGGCATCGGCGGCCTGGCCGCGGCGCTGGCCCTGGTGCGCCAGGGCTTCGAGGTGAAGGTGCTGGAGCAGTCGCCCGAGATCGGCGAGATCGGCGCCGGCATCCAGCTCGGCCCCAACGCCTTCCATGCGTTCGACGCGCTGGGCGTGGGCGACAAGACCCGCGCCCGCGCCGTGTTCACCGACTGCATGGTGATGCACGACGCGCTGGACGAATACCAGGTGGGCAGGATCCCCACCGGCGAGGCCTTCCGCCAACGCTTCGGCAACCCCTACGCGGTGATCCACCGGGTGGACGTGCACCACTCGCTGCTCGAGGGCGCGCAGGAGACCGGCAAAGTCGAGTTCCTCACCTCCACCCGCATGGAGCGCGTCGAGCAGGACGACGAAGGCGTCACTGTCTTCGACCAGAAGGGCAACGCCCACCGCGGCCTGGCGCTGATCGGCGCCGACGGGGTCAAGTCGGTGCTGCGCGCGCAGTACGTCAACGACCCGCCGCGCATCACCGGGCACGTGGTGTACCGCGCCGTGGTCGACAAGAAGGACTTTCCGGTCGACCTGCAATGGAACGCGGCCAGCATCTGGGTCGGCCCCAACTGCCACCTGGTGCACTACCCCCTGCGCGGCGGCGAGCAGTACAACGTGGTGGTCACCTTCCACAGCCGCCAGCAGGAGCAATGGGGCGTCACCGACGGCAGCAAGGAAGAGGTGCAGAGCTACTTCCAGGACATCTGCCCCAAGGCCCGCCAGCTGATCGACCTGCCCAAGAGCTGGCGCCGCTGGGCCACGGCCGACAAGGAGCCGATCGGCCAGTGGAGCTTTGGCCGCGCCACGCTGCTGGGCGATGCGGCCCACCCCACCACGCAGTACATGGCCCAGGGCGCCTGCATGGCGCTGGAAGACGCGGTGACGGTGGGCGAGGCGCTGCGCGTCAAGGGCAACGACTTCACCCAGGCCTTCGACCTGTACCAGCGCTCGCGCGTGGCCCGCACCGCGCGCATCGTGCTGTCGGCCCGCGAGATGGGCCGCATCTACCACGCCAAGGGCGTCGAGCGGCTGGTGCGCAACGACCTGTGGAAGGGCCGCTCGCCCGAGCGCTTCTACGACGCGATGGAATGGCTGTACGGCTGGAACGTCAATAACTGTCTCGCCCCCGAAGCGGCCTGACGGCCGCCTCCCCCTCCGGGGGCAACGCCAACGGCCCGGCAAAGCCGGTTCCGTGGCGTCCACTTGACAAACACTGGAGCGCAAACATGAACGAACTCGGACGCCTCGAGGACCTGCCCAAGGACTACCTGGACGACCTGCGCGAGCTGAACCTGGTGCCGCTGTGGCCCAGCCTGCGCGCGGTGCTGCCGCCGGGCAAGCCGCGGCCCAACACCAAGCCCACGTTCTGGTCGTACGAGGCGCTGCGCCCGCTGCTGATGCGCGCCGGTGAGCTCACCCCGATGGAGAAGGCCGAGCGCCGCGTGCTGGTGCTGGCCAACCCGGGCCATGGCCTCGAGAACATGAAGGCCAGCGCGGCCATGTACCTGGGCATGCAGTTGCTGCTGCCGGGCGAATGGGCGCCGTCGCACCGCCACACGCCGAATGCCGTGCGCATGATCGTCGAGGGCGAAGGTGCCTACACCACGGTGGACGGCGAGAAGTGCCCGATGAGCCGCGGCGACCTGATCCTCACGCCCACCGGGCTGTGGCACGAGCACGGCCACGACGGCACCGAGCCGGTGGTGTGGCTGGACGTGCTGGACCTGCCGATCGTCTACTACATGGAGACGTCCTACGCCATCGAAGGCAAGCGCCAGGCCGTGCAGCCCGGCAGCGGCGCGGTGGCCTATGCGCGCGGCGGCATCGTGCCCACGCCGGTGTTCACGCGCTCGTCCAAGGCCTACCCGATGCTGCGCTACCCGTGGGTCGAGGCCCGCGCCGCGCTGCTGGCGCTGGGCGCCGACCGCCCCGGGCAAGAGGCGGTGCAGGTCACCTACATCAACCCCGAGACCGGCGGCGACGCGCAGAACATCCTGGGCTTCTACGCGCTGATGCTGCGCCCGGGCCAGACGCTGCGGCTGCCCGCGCGCTCGCCGGCCAGCGTGTTCCATGTGATCGAGGGCGGCGCCGACGTGTCCATCGACGGCCACGACTTCACGCTGGCCGAGGCCGACACCTGCTGCGCGCCCGGCTACACCGCCGTCACGCTGCGCAACCGCTCGGCCGACCAGCCCAGCTTCGTGTTCATGGCCGACGAATCGCCGCTGCACCGCAAGCTGGGCGTGTTCGAAACCCGCGAATGACCCTCGACCGACCTCTTCCGCACAGCCCGACGGCACCTTCATGACCCAGCCCACCTACCTCTGGACCCCGCCGCCGGTGCCTTCGCTGCCGGTGCGCGGCCAGGCCGCGCGCCTGCCCGTGCGGCGCCTGTTCTTCGTCGGCCGCAACTACCACGCCCACGCCGTCGAGATGGGCAAGCCGGTGGACAAGTCGGTGGAGCGGCCGTTCTACTTCACCAAGGACCCGACCACCCTGACGCCCTCGGGTGCCACCGTGGCCTATCCGCCCGGCACGCAGAACTACCACTTCGAGATGGAACTGGTGCTGGCCATCGGCAAGCCGAGCTTCCGCGTCAGCGCCGACGACGCGCACGAGCTGGTGTACGGCTACGCCTGCGGCCTGGACATGACCCGCCGCGACCTGCAGCTGGTAGCCCGCGACAAGGGCCGCCCCTGGGACCTGGGCAAGGACGTGGAGCAATCGGCGGTGTGCTCCGATATCGTGCCGATGCCCGGCGTGGTGATCGACCACGGCGCCATCGCGCTGTCGGTCAACGGCCTCACCAAGCAGTCGTCCGACATCGACAAGCTGATCTGGAACATCCGCGAAATCATCGCCGACCTGTCGTTGTTCTATCACCTGCAGCCCGGCGACCTGATCTACACCGGCACGCCCGAAGGCGTGGGCCCGGTGGTGGCGGGCGACCGCATCGACGGCCACATCGACGGCGTGGGCGAGATCGTGCTGCACGTCGGCCCGGCGGAGTAATCCCACCCCGTCGACCCCGCGCCGGCCGCGCGGGGCCACGCGCAGCGGGCCGCGCTGTCAAAATCCGCCGGCCCCATGAACCCCACATCGCCCCGCGTGCTGTCCGTCATCCCGCCGATGACGCAGCTGAACACGCCCTACCCCTCCACCGCCTACCTGACCGGCTTCCTGCGCTCGCGCGGGCTGGCCGCCGTGCAGGAGGACCTGGCGCTCGCGCTGGTGCTCGAGCTCTTCACGCCCGCCGGCCTGCAACAGGTGCGCGAGTGCCTGCGCGCCCTGCCCGCGGCGCGTCGCACGCCCTTGCTCGAAGCCTTCGACGAACAGTTCGACCGCTACCGCGCCACGATCGCGCCGACCATCGCCTTCCTGCAGGGCCGCGACCCGACGCTGGCGCACCGCATCGCCTCGCGGGCCTTCCTGCCCGAAGGCCCGCGCTTCGCTTCGCTGGACGTCTACGTCGACCCCGACGACCCCGAGGGCGGCGACCCGCTGGCCTGGGCCTTCGGGGCCCTGGGCGTGCAGGACCGCGCGCGCCACCTGGCCACGCTGTACCTCAACGACCTGGCCGACGTGCTGCGCGAGGCGGTCGACCCCCGCTTCGAGTTCGTGCGCTATGCCGAGTCGCTGGCCATGAGCCAGCCCAGCTTCGAGCCGCTGGCGCAGGCCCTGGCCGCACCGCCCACGCTGATCGACAGCACGCTGCAGCGGCTGGCGCTGCAGGCGATCGAGAAGCACCAGCCCGACGTGGTGCTGCTGTCGGTGCCCTTCCCCGGCGCGGTGTACGCGGCCTTCCGCATCGCCCAGGCCATCAAGGCCGCGCACCCGTCCATCCGCATCGCGCTGGGCGGCGGCTTCGTCAACACCGAGCTGCGCGAGCTGAGCGAGCCGCGCGTGTTCGATTTCGTCGATGCCGTCACGCTCGACGCCGGCGAGCGCCCGCTGCTGGCGCTGCTGGAACATTGGCGCGGCACGCGCTCGGCCGGCCGCCTGGTGCGCACCTTCGTCCGACAGGATGGCGCCGTGCGCTATGTCGACATCGGCGAGGCCGACATCCCCTTCTCGGACGTGGGCACGCCCACCTGGGACGGGCTGCCGCTGGACCGCTACCTGTCGCTGCTGGACATGCTCAACCCCATGCACCGGCTGTGGTCCGACGGGCGCTGGAACAAGCTGACCGTGGCGCATGGCTGCTACTGGAAGAAGTGCAGCTTCTGCGACGTGGGGCTGGATTACATCTCGCGCTACGACGCGGCCAGCGCCGACACGCTGGCCAACCGCATCGAGACCATCGTGCGCGAGACCGGGCAGACCGGCTTCCACTTCGTCGACGAGGCCGCGCCGCCCAAGTCGCTGAAGGCGCTGGCCGACGAGCTGCAGCGCCGCCAGCTCGACATCTCGTGGTGGGGCAACATCCGCTTCGAGAAGACCTTCACGCCCGAGCTGTGCCAGCAACTGGCCGACAGCGGCTGCATCGCCATCTCGGGCGGGCTGGAGGTGGCCTCCGACCGGCTGCTCAAGCTGATGAAGAAGGGCGTGTCGGTGGAGCAGGTGGCTCGCGTGACCAAGGGCTTCTCGGACGCCGGCATCCTGGTGCACGCCTACCTGATGTACGGCTTTCCGACGCAGACGGTGCAGGACACGGTGGACGCGCTCGAGTACGTGCGCCAGCTGTTCGAGGCCGGCTGCATCCAGTCGGGCTTCTTCCACCGCTTCACCTGCACCGTGCACTCGCCGGTCGGCCAGAACCCGGCCGAGTACGGCGTGCAGTTGCTGCCGCTGCCCCCGGTCAGCTTCGCCAAGAACGACGTGGCCTTCGTCGACCCCACCGGCACCGACCACGACGCGCTGGGCGTGGCGCTGAAGAAGGCGCTGTACAACTACATGCACGGCATCGGGCTCGAGGAAGACGTTCGCAGCTGGTTCACGGGTCGGGTGCCGCGCACCACGGTGGCGCGGCAACGCATTGCGCGGGCGCTGTCCACCCCGTCCTGAGCGCCCGAGGGCCAGAGCTGGCGCAGGCCAACTTCACATTCATTGACGCGGCAGCAAGCCGGGCCTTGCCACCGTCGCGCAAAATAATTGCGTGCCTCGACCGAATCCATTTCGTCTCGCTTGCATTGCGTGTGCCCTGGGCTTGTCGGGCTGCGCCACCGTTCCGCCCCCCGCGAACGCGCTTGCCACGGCATCGCCGCCAGCAGCCTGGGTGAATGCCCCGCCGGCGACGACCTCCGCGAACCGGACCACTCCCGACGACCTGTCGCGCTGGTGGCTGCGCCTTGGCGATGCGCAGCTCGCCACGCTGGTCGACCGGGCGTTGCAGCACAACGCCAGCATCGAATCGGCCCGCGCCGCACTGCAGCAGGCACGGGCCTTGCGCGACGTCAGTGCCGCGAGCCTGTCGCCATCGGTCGACGCCAGCGCATCGGCCCAGCGCAACGTCGCCAAGGCCGGCACCGGCAACAGCTTCCGCGCGGGTTTCGACGCCAGCTGGGAGCCCGACCTCTTTGGCGGCACGCGAGCCGGCGTTTCGGCGCGCGATGCGGACACCGCGGCCAGCGCCGCGCGGCTGGACGACGCGCGGGTGTCGGTGGCCGCCGAGGTGGCGCTCGACTACCTGCAGCTGCGCGGCAGCCAGGCCCGGCTGGCCATCGCCCAGGCCAACCTGGCCAGCCAGCGCGACACGCTGCAGATCGCCCAGTGGCGGGCCACGGCCGGCCTGGCCACCACGCTCGACGTGGAGCAGGCCCGCGCCGCTGCCGCGCAGACGCAGGCCCAGTTGCCGGCGCTGGATGCCGCCGCCACCAAGGCGGCCCATGCGCTGGCCTTGCTGGTGGGCGAGTCGCCGGGCAGCCTGAACGCGACGCTGGCCGCAGCGGCCACTATGCCGCAGGCACCGGCCGACCTGGCGCTGGCCTTCCCGGCCGACACGCTGCGCCAGCGCCCCGACGTGCGCGCGGCCGAGGCCGCGGTGCTGGCCGCGTCGCTGCGCGTGACGCAGGCCGATGCGGCGCGCTACCCGAGCTTCCACCTCGGCGGCTCGCTGGGACTGAGTGCCTTGACGCTGGGTTCGCTCACCTCGGGCAGCAGCCTGGTCGCGTCGCTGCTCGGCAGTGTCGGCATGCCGCTCCTCGACGGCGGCGCCGCCGCCGCCAATGTGCGCGCCCAGCAGGCCGCGCTGGCGCAGGCCCAGGCGTCCTATCGCGCCGCCGTGCTGGCGGCCCTGAAGGACGTGGAAGACGCCCTCGTCGGGCTGGCCGCCGACCGCCAGCGCGCCGACGCACTGCAGGTGGCCGCGCAATCGGCCGCCGACGCGGCGCTGCTGGCCACCCAGCGCTACCAAAGTGGCCTGATCGACTTCCAGACCGTGCTCGAAACCCAGCGCACGCAGCTCGGCGCGCAAGATTCCGTGGCCGCCATCCGCACCGACATCGCGTCGGACCATGTGCGCCTGTACAAGGCGCTGGGCGGCGGCTGGCAACCCGTGCCGCCCGCGCGCGCCGAACTGCTCGGCGAACCCGCCGCGAAGACCCCATGAACGCACCTGTCCCAACGCCCTCGGTGGTCGACCTGCTGGGCGATGCCGCCACCCGCCCATGGTGGCGCCGCGGCACCCCCATCGTGCTGGCGCTGCTGCTCATCGCCGGCGGGGCCACCTGGTGGTTCTGGCCATCGTCCGACTCGGCCAGCCAGGGCCCGCAATTCACCACCGAGCCCATCCAGCGCGGCAACGTCAGCTCGAGCGTCAGCGCCAACGGCACGCTGGCGCCCACCCGCGCCGTCAACATCGGCAGCGAGCTCTCGGGCACTGTCACCAAGGTGCTGGTGGACGTGAACGACCGCGTCAAGAAGGGCCAGGTGCTGCTCGAGCTCGACACCTCCAAGCTCGCCGACCAGATCACCCGCTCGCGCGCCGCGCTGGCCTCGGCCCAGGCCCGGCTGGCGGTGGCCGCCGCCACCACCAAGGAATCGCTGGGCAACCTGGGCCGGCAGGAGGAAGTGGCACGCCTGTCCAACGGCCGCGTGCCCTCGCAGGCCGAGCTGGCCACGGCGCGCGCCACGGTCGAGCGCGCACAGGCCGAGCAGAACGCGGCGGTGGCCAACGTGGCCGATGCCAAGGCGGCGCTCAGCACCGACGAGACCAACCTGTCCAAGGCCTCGATCCGCTCGCCGATCGACGGCGTGGTGCTCAGCCGCTCGGTGGACCCCGGCAACGCCGTGGCCGCCTCTCTGCAGGCGGTCACGCTGTTCAGCATCGCCGAGGACCTGACTCAGCTCAAGCTCAACGTCAACGTCGACGAGGCCGACGTGGGCGCGGTGGCGGTGGGCCAGGCCGCCAGCTTCACCGTGGCCGCCTATGCGGGGCGGCGCTTTCCGGCCCGCATCACGCGCGTGGCCTATGGCTCCACCACCACCGACAACGTCGTCACCTACACCACGGTGATGGACGTGACCAACACCGACCTGAGCCTGCGCCCGGGCATGACCGCCACCGCCACCATCGTTGCCAACGAGCGCCACGATGTGCTGCTGGTGCCGACCAGCGCGCTGCGCTTCACGCCCGCAACGGCAAGCGCCGCGTCGCCCGCGGCGGCGGCCAGCGGAGGCAACAGCGTGGTGTCCAAGCTCATCCCGCGCATGCCCGGCCAGGGCGCGCGCCGCCCGGCTGCTGCCAACGACCCGAACGCACCGCGCCGGGTGTGGGTGC
>Ga0075163_10014794_pt1 | contig 10054 bp, 8 predicted proteins | sample JI1023141ADNA_FD_71478 | JGI IMG/M metagenome (GOLD analysis project Ga0075163, IMG submission 71478) | Wastewater effluent complex algal communities from Wisconsin, to seasonally profile nutrient transformation and Carbon sequestration -... | ecosystem: Engineered > WWTP > Effluent > Algae... | reverse complement strand
CTCTGGAAATCGCAGAACCCGCCGCGCTACGGCGTATTTAGCTGGATGCGCACCGGAGCGAGATCCTCAAACGGCACCAGCAGATCGGGATGTCCGTCCCCGTTTACATCCGCTGTGGCGACGTTGCTGGGATTCTGGGGAACCGTCACGGTCTGCCCTGTCATGAATCCACCCAGCCCGTCGCCCATCGAGATGATGAGGCCGGGGTTGTTCGTCGAGCAGGAGACCAGATCCAGATTGGAGTCGAGGTTGATGTCTGCGATCGAGAAATAGGAGGGCTCGCTCAAGGGCAGGGTGAAGCTGCGCAGACCCTGGAACGTTGCATTGCCATTGCCCAGCAGCGAGTAGATCCGGTTGTTGACACCATTGGCGTCGGAGATGGCAACGATGTCGAGCTTCTGATCGCGATTGAGGTCCGCGATGTGGATGTCCGCCGGATCGAAGTTGGTGGACACCAAGGTCTCGTTGCCGAAGCCGCTGGCGGTGCCGCGCGCGAACATGATTCCGGTGTCGGTTGCGCCGCCCATGGACTTGAAGTCTCCGCCCAGGATCAGGTCCGCCTTGCCATCGCCATCCAGATCCCGAGAGGTCAGCGCAGTCAGGTAGTCGACGGTGTGGCCGCCCGGAAAGGTGATGGCCTGCGGCGTCCCGTAGCCACCTCCGGCAGTGCCGCGAAGCACCTGCACAGTGCAGCAAACATCCGCCGGCAGAGGCGAGCCCACGACGGCAAAATCCACATTCCCATCGCCATCGAAGTCGCCCGCAGTCACCAGCCCCGGGTACAGATTTGGCACCGTCAGCTCGGCGGGCGCCTTGAACCCGCCGCTGCCATTGTCGAGCAGCAGCGCAATCTTGGTATCCAGCGCGGAATCGCTGACACCGGCCACATAAAAATCCGGTCGCTGATTCCCATTCAGATCCAGCATCCGCATCGGCAAGATCGCACCGAAGGTAATCGAAGATGTGCTGGTCGTTTGAAACGTGCCATCTCCGTTCGGCTATGCAACACGAGGTCGCTCCCACAAAGCATCGTGTGGAAAATTGAACAGTCGAGCGGCAGGCCGTCAGGGTTCGAACTCTGCTTCCGACGATGAGCTAGACCCTGGCCGCGCTCTGCGCGATGGCCGCATTCTTGCGTAGAGCTTCGAAGCGGAGCCGGTCGCGTCGCGTCCATATTGCGCGCTGCTGACCGCGCTCTTTTAACGTAAATGTGCTGAGAGTTCGGAGGATGCGATGCGAATTGGAACTTGTGTCTCTGTGCTGCTCTTGCTCGCTGCATGCGGGCGCAACGAGACGATTGATGAAGTGCAGTTTGGTATTACATCTGCGTCGGCTGTGGGGCATGCGTCGGCCATGGCCATGGATGCAATGAAGGGAATGGTCAGCACCTGTGCAGCGGTCACGGCCAGCTGCTCCACCTATCCCTGCCAGAGCGGCGCGGTCAGCATCACGCTCGGCGCCGGCTGTCCGCTGCCGCTCGGTGGCGACGCCTCGGGCACAGTGACTGTGAGCGGCAGCTGGAGCAGCGCAGATCAGGCGACGCTGTCGCACGTCTTCGCCAACACCCAGGTTGCGTCGCAGGGCAAGGCGCTCGCAGTGGCCAGCGTCACCCAGGTCAGCGCGCAGCGCAGCGGCAACATCGTGAGCGTGCGCTACTCCGGAGCCAATGCAGTGGCCGGCGCCTCGGGCAGCGCGGTGGCGGTGGGGGCCAGCGATACCTGGACCGTCACCGTCGACGGCAAGGGCAGCGCCGATCCCAGCGACGACCGGCTGACCGTGGACGCCTCCAGCGCCAGCGGCGGCTTCGCCTCGGCGCGGGTCGCCAACATCAAGGGCGTGACGCTCGATCCGAGCTGCCGCCAGAATCCAACCACCGGCAGCGCCGACATCACCGAGGTCTCGGGCATCATTCCCAAGATCACCAAGATCCAGTTTCACGCCGCCTGCGACGGCAAGGCCGAGGTGAACGGCTCGACCCAGGACCTCCAGATCCTTCCCTGAGCTTGGCTGCCCCCGTGGGCATCAGGCGGACTCTGGTGCCCATTTTCCGTCTCTGTGCACCCATTCCCATGCGTTGTTCCGGCTTGCTCCGTTCGGAATCAGTCAGGACAACGGAGCTGGCGAAGCCCGCTACATGGGGGGCAAAGCTGCTACAGATCGCGCAGCAGCAGCACTCCGGAGCTGCCTGCGGCCCAGATGTTGGCGGCGCTGCTGCCCGCGACCGACAGCAGGCTGGGCGGGAAGCCGACGCTGGGCAGCACTCCGGCCCAGGTCGTGCCATCCCAGTGCAGCAGCCGGCCGCCGCCGATGGCCCACAGATCCGTCGCTGCCGAGCCCCAGATGCGCGAGATATTGAAGGGCGAGGCTGAGACCAGGGAGCTCCAGGCCGTGCCATTCCAGTGCAGCGTCGTGCCGCTGCCACCGGCCCAGATGTCGTCGGCGTTGCTGCCCCAGACCGTCGCCAGGTCGGCGAGGGTGCCGCTGGCCACCTGGCTGCACTGGCTGCTGCCGCAGCGCACGATCGCTCCGGCGCGGCCCACGGCCCAGACCTCTTCGCTGCTGCTGCCCCACAGCGCGGTGAGATCGCTCAGCAGCTCCGGGGGCAGCGCGACCGACAGCCACTGCAGGCTGCCGCTCCGGCGCAAGAGCACCTGCGTCTTCGCCGCCGAGTCGCTGCCCAGGGCCCACAGGTGCTCGCTGTCATTGCCCCATAGCGCCTTGAACTGAACCGTGGCCACACCGCTTGCAGTGGTATCCTGCGTCCAGGCCGCCGAGGCATCTCCGGTTCTATGCAAGATAGCGGGATTGCTGGCCGTTCCGGCTGCGTAATAGCCCGCTACCCAGATATCGTCGGCCCGATTTGACAATATCGCACTGGCGATAAAGGGCTGCGAGTTATGCGGCGGCGGGCCGTCGGCCGCCCAGGCGCCTTTGGCGTAGTGCAGGAGCGTGCTGGATGCGCCCAGGGCCCAGAAGTCGCCGGCGCTGCTTCCCGATAGCGCAATAAAGTGATCCCGGGCCACGGCGCTGACATCGCTCCAGGTGATTTTTGCTTCATTGATTGCAGTGCCATGCAGGATGGTGCCGGAATATCCGACGCTCCAGAGCTCGGTGGCGCTTATGGGCCAAACAGAATTGATGCTTGTCTGGGGTAATGTGGTAACGCCTTCGCAGGCGACAATTGGCACACAAGGCGTACCTGCACAGACGGCTTTGCAATATTGAACATTGTATCGATCGCTCAGGTAGGCCCGGTTCTCGCTGAGCGACCACAGGCGCTGGCTGTTGATGGTCAGACTCGACACCGGCTGCGTCCACGCGGAGCCGTCCCAGTGCAGCAGCAGCGGGCCGCCGCCGGGGCTGGTGTTGTTGTAGCCGCTCACCCAGACGTCGCTGGCGCTGGTGCCGCTGACCAGCGAGAGCTGGGCGGTGCCGGACAGCGGCGTCGACATGGCGGGAATGCCCGAGTCGTTCGTCCAGGCGTTGCCGCTCAGGCGCAGGACGATGGAACCGCCATTTGTCTTGGTGCTATATCCAGTTGCCCATCCGGCGCCGAGCTTGCTTATCCACACAGAGACAAGCTGCATATCGGTGCCGACCCCGGCCGAGGAGTCGCTTGTGCAGGTTCCGCCGCTGAAGCAGTGAATCATCATGCCGCTGGAGCCGACAATCCAGACATCCCCATTCAAGATATTTCCGGCAATGGCGTTGGCGTTTCCAGATAGCGCAGGCATGGCGACCGGCGCGCAGCTGGCATTCTTGCAATAGATGATGCTGCGGCCGCCGATTGCCCAGGCCTCTTTGGTGCTGCTGCTGCCCCATATCGCGGTCAGGGCGGCGTTGACGCCCGAGGCAACGCTGCTCCAGGCGTGGCCGTCCCAGTGCAGGATGGTGCCGGCCGCTCCGACGGCCCACACGTCGCTGACATCGCTGCCCCAGAGGTCGCTGAGGCTGGCCGTGGTCCCCGACGACGCCATGGACCAGCGCAGCTGGCCGTCCGCGCCATGGCCGTGGATGAGCGTGCCAGAGTCGCCGACGGCCCACAGATCGCCGGGGCTGCTGCCCCAGATCTTGTTCAGCGAGTTTCCAGAGGGCAGCGGATTGGCCCAGCACCAGCCGCTGTCGGAACATGTGCATAGCGGCTGTGCGTATATATTCTGAGTCAGCGCAGTCGTTTGCTGATAGTTACCCTTATTGCTATTGTCTAAAACCAGCGTCGCCTCGCCGCGGCCATAGCGACAGCCGCGGTCGTCGTGAAAGCGCGCATCGATGTGCAAGCTGCCCAGGCGCTCGGAGGGTACGTAGATTCCCAGCTGCTGCCCGGTGACCGAATCGGAGCGGCGCACGCTCTGCTCCTGCCCGGGCTGCCCGTCGAGGAAGGTGCTCACCTGGAGGTGGTCGGCCTCAGCGGGCCAGCTGGGCACATCGACCAGGATCAGACGCTCTCGGGGGCTGCAGCTGCCCAGCAGCGCCCCAAAAATCAGCGCAATTCGCGGGATTACGTTGCAAAGCAGAGGCCGGATCTGTTGCCGCATAGCATGTCTCCTGATCTGCTAGGACGTTATCGCGTGGATTACGGCATAAACGGATGAAGGGCGGCGGTCCCGCTGGGCGCGCCCGGCGGCTGCTGGCTGAGCACGACGCCCGCCGCGACGCCGCTGGTGACGGCGCCCGCGACCACAGAGCCGATGACGCCCCAGAACCAGGGCCGCTTGTAGAAGGGGCCGGGCGGCGGACCGGGCGCGACCGCGACCACGCTGGTCACCGGCGGCGCGACGGGCTCGACCACAGCCACGACCGGCGGCGGCAGCTGGCTGGTGGTCTGGCTTAGCCCCGCCTCGGCCCGCTCGCGCAGGTTGTCGCGGTCGTAGCCGGTGGCGAGGAAGCGGCGATAGGTCTCGGCCGCGTCGGCGGGACGGCCGAGCTTCTGCTGGGCGCGCGCCATGTTGAACAAGAGCACAGGGTCGAGGACGATCACATACGCCGCCTGATACATGCGCAGCGCCTCTTCCAGCTGACCGGCACTGGAATATTTGCGGGCCCGATCGAGCAGTGAATCGCAGATCGGATCCTGATCGCAGGTGGTCACCGTCTCGGCTGCTAATGCGATATGCGAAGGCAGCAGATTCCATATCAACATAAGGCTGCCGAGGAGCGGCCAGCGCAGATGCCGGTGGGGCCTGCGAACCTGGGACTCAGCTGTGAGCTTTGCGGTGTGCGTCATGGCGGCACTCAGGGCTCGATCCACATGCTCTTTTTCTTCGGCGGCGGGGGCCTGACCTGGTCGGTGCCGGCGCCGGGTCCACTGGTTCGCAGCCGTCGCTGATTAGGGCCCGCGGCCGGCGCCTGTCGGCGGGTCGAGGGCACAAGATGGATGAGCCGATCCGTGCTCTCGCTGCCCGAGAGCGTGACCGTGACCTCGTCGTAGCCGTCTTTGCGCAGCTGCACGGCCGTGACGTCGCTGCCCGGTGGCCGCTCGTGCTGCCAGGGCGTCTGCCCCAAAAAGTTGCCCTGCGCGTCGACCACATCGGCCTCAGCGGGCTCGGTCGACAGCGACCAGCGGATGGGGGCGGGCGGCTGCGGCGGCTTGGGCGGCGGCGCCGGCCTGGTCACCACGACCGGCGGCGGCTGCGCCTGGCGCTCCGACGACGTGTAGAAGTACACCACCAGGGCGCCGCCCAGCAGTACAACCGCGCACGCCAGCGCCGCGATCATGCCGCTCGACGGCGGCCGATGGATGGGCGTCTGCACGGCGCCGTTGCCCAGCGTTGTCGGCGGCGAGAGCTCGACGGGCTCGGTCTCGACCATGGACGGCATGCGCGCCGGGACCAGGTGCTCGGCAGACTGGCGCCACGACGAGACCGGGTGCTCGGCCGAGTGGCGCCACGAGGTCGGCACCGGTCGCAGCTGCGCCGCCAGGGTCTGCTGCACCTGACGCATCGTCGGCCGATCCTCGGGCTGCTTGGCGAGCATGCGATGGACCAGCTGCACCACCGGCGCCGGCACCCCGCGCACCTGATCCTGGAGCGGCGGCGGCGGCCAGGTGAGGTGCATCATCAGCACCTCCAGGTTGGCCTCGGCGACAAAGGGCGGTCGGCCAGCGAGCATGCGGTAGAGCAGCACGCCGAGCGAGTAGACATCGCTCTTGGCATCCACCTGCGAGGCGCCGCGACACTGCTCGGGCGACATATAGGCGGGCGTGCCCATGACCAGGTTGGTGTTGGTCTTGATCTCCTGATCGCCCATGCCGTTGGTCGAGACCTTGGCGATGCCGAAGTCGAGGAGCTTGGTGCGCTCGCCGATGTGCACGTCGGGGACGAGCATCACATTGTCGGGCTTCAGGTCGCGATGGATGACGCCCTTTTCGTGCGCAGCGGCGAGGGCGTCCGCAATCTGGCAGGCCAGCTCCAGCGCCTCGGGCACCGGCAGCGAGCCGCCGCGCGTCTGGATGCGCTGGCGCAGCGTCTCGCCGCGCAGAAACTCCATGACGATATAGGCGCTGTGGTCCGCGAGCTTGCCGCACTCGGAGATCTGCACCAGCCCCGGGTGCTCGATGCGGTTGACCGCGCGCGCCTCGTTAAACAGGCGGGCGGCGATCTCGGCATTGTCGGCGTACTGAGGGCGCAGGACCTTGATTGCGACCCGGCGCTCGATCGACTCGTGGATCGCCTCGTAGACCACCCCCATGCCGCCTTCGCCGAGCGGCCGCAAAATTCGATAGGGACCTATCTGAGAGGGGGCCATACGCGGTCGGCATTGTAGTGAAGGTTCCGACCGAAGAGCAAGGAGCGATTCAGGAGTGCTTGAGGGTGGCGCGCATTCGGCGCTGCTGTTCAAAGTAGCTCAGCGCCTCCTCTTCGGAGCGGCAGAACTTCATTTCCAGCAGCTCTTTGCGGAAGAGGTTGATGGTGCGGACGATCAAGCTGCCGACGGCGCGCGTGATCGCGCTCTTGGCTCCGACGAGGGCTACGCATGAGGTGGGGTGGCGGCTGTTCCAGCTGACCACCCAGCGGGTCGCCTCGGGCGAGATTGCACCCTCGCGCCGCACCACTCCCATGACGTAGAGCTGCGGTCCGCGGGCCAGCAGCACCTGCACAATGCGGTGCAGCCGGATGACGTATTCCAGGGTCAGGTCGCCGTCGTAGTCGACGCGCAGCACGTCATCCTGAAGCGAGAGCCGGTGCTTTCCAATGGGCAGCCGATGCTGGAGATCCAGGCTGGCGACATCCTGCTCGGCCACGGCCAGCTGCTCGTCTTCGGAAAGCATGCTGACATTCAAGTGGGTACGTGGCGCGTAGTCGCCGCTCTGCTCACCGCTTGGCCCAAATGTCGACATGAGTCAGTTCCTGACTCAGTATCGGCCATTCTGAGAGCAGCAACAAGCTCTATGCCTGGGCCAGGCTCTTATTCGCGCTCACTTGTGGGAGCTGTGCAGCATGAATTCCCAGGTTGGCGCATAAAACCTGGACTGTAGACGAGCCACCTCCGCAGCTGTTTTACAGAGCAGGCTCTGCGGGGCGCAGCGAGGGAATGCAAAACTCGCGCAGCTTTGATAAACCCCGTGTAATCTGCGCGCCATGACAATCATTGATGCTGCCAAGTCCACCGCGAGCTGCGATCGCATCTGGGAGAGCGAGATCCTGCCCGCACTTCACGACTACATCCGCATCCCGAACCGCTCGCCTGCCTTCGACCACAAGTGGCATGAGGCGGGACACATGGATCGGGCGGTTGCGCTGATCGAGAGCTGGTGCAAGAGCCAGCCGCTGCCGGGGCTCACGGTCGAGGTGGTTCGCCTGGCCGGGCGCACGCCGCTCCTGTACATGGAGCTGCCGGCGCAGGGAGCAGAGCAGGGGACCGGTCACGCGGGCGATACCGTGCTCCTGTATGGTCACCTCGACAAGCAGCCCGAGATGACGGGCTGGCGCGAGGGGCTCTCGCCGTGGACGCCGGTGCGCGAGGGCGACAAGCTCTATGGTCGCGGCGGCGCCGACGATGGCTACTCTTCGTTTGCTTCGCTCGCCGCGCTGCGCCTGCTGGCCGAGTCGCACATCCCGCACTCGCGCTGCGTGATCCTTATCGAGGCCTGCGAAGAGAGCGGCAGCACGGATCTTCCCGCCTATATCGACGCGCTCTCTGCGCGCATCGGCTCCCCGAGCCTGGTGGTGTGTCTGGACTCGGGCTGCGCCAACTACAATCAGCTGTGGCACACCACTTCGCTGCGCGGTCTGGTCTCGGGCAACCTGCGCATCGATATCCTGAACGAAGGCGTGCACTCTGGGGATGCCAGCGGCATCGTGCCGTCGAGCTTTCGCATCATGCGGCAGCTCTTGTCGCGCATCGAAGACGAAGGCAGCGGCAAGATCCTGCTTGAAGATCTGCACGTTGCGGTGCCGGCCGAGCGCCTCGCGCAGGCCAAGGCCACTGCGGCGGCCCTCGGAAGCGAGGTGTTCTCGAAGTTTCCCTGGCTGTCCGGCGCGCAGCCGGTCTCGACCGACCCCACCGAGCTCCTGCTGAACCGCACCTGGCGCGCAGCCCTGTCGATCACCGGCGTGGATGGGATTCCAGAGCTGAGCATTGCCGGCAACGTGCTGCGTCCGCACACCACGGTGAAGCTGAGCATGCGCATTCCGCCGCGCGTGGATCCGCTGCATGCCTCGGCGGCGCTCAAGCGCGCGCTGGAAAAGGATCCGCCCTACGGTGCGCGCGTGCGCTTTCACGGTGAAAAGGCGAGCACCGGCTGGGATGCGCCGCCGCTGGCGCCGTGGCTGGATCGGGCCATTCAAGAGTCGTCGACTGCGTGGTTTGGCCGGCCGGCGATGGCCATGGGGGAGGGCGGCTCGATTCCCTTCATGGGAATGCTCGGCGAGCGCTTCCCGGCGGCGCAGTTCCTGATTACCGGCGTGCTCGGACCGCACTCGAACGCGCACGGACCCAACGAGTTCCTGCACATTCCCACCGGCAAGAAGCTCACCTGCTGCGTCGCCGAGATCATCGCCCAGCACCACCATCGCGCCCGCCAGTAGAAAAGATCCCGCGCCAAGCCACCGCAATGACTGCGCTATGTCAGCGTCGATGAGACGAGCCTGACAGCGGTGGCTGCGGCGGGATAAAATAGTCCCAGGAGTCACGTGCATGGAAGTTCCTGGGACGCTTTCCAATGCCTTCCCGACACTTACGCCGCTGCCCCTGAGCCCCGAGCTCGGCTGGAACGAGAGCGAGTGGCACATGGTCCATGCGCTCTTGCGACTCTGCGATCTGCGCAGCGCCTTGCAGCTCAGCCTGCACATGGCTCCGGGCGTGCAGCGGCTGCTGCACCGCTTCGCGCAGACGGGCTCGGAGCACGACAGCGCTGAATCGGACCAGCTGCGCATGGAGCTGGGCGTGCGCTCGGCGCGACTGATGCAGAGCCTGAGCGCGCGCTACCACCAGCCCGAGCACACCAACGCCAGCCGCGGCACGTGGTATTACGAATACCCACGGCAGCGGCGCACAATGCCAGAAGTTCTGCATGGTTCCGAAGTGTCGCGGCTGCGGGATCGGCAAGCTGCGCAGGCTCTTGAGGAGCACCCACATCGCGCCGCGGGATCGAAATGGGATCGCGCAGCTGCGATGCCTGTGGTCGGGCTGAGCTTCTGATGGGCGAGATCATCAAGCGCAACGGCGGCTATTCGATCCGCTGGTATGAGGCAGGGAGGCGCCGCGTCCGGGCATCCAGGCAGGCCACGCACGCCGAGGCGAAGCGGATGCTCATCGAGATCGAGGCTCGGGTCGCCCGCGGTGAGGCCGGCATTCCCGAGCGGCGGGCTCCGAGCTGGCCCACGGTGGCCGAGCTCGCGGAGCAGTTTCTGACCCGGTACAGCCGGCCCAAGCTCAAGAGCGTCGAGCAGTACCGCTATCAGGCCCGCTCCAAACTTCAGAAGGTGCTGCCGCACCTTGGGATGCTGTGCGCCGCCCAGGTTGAGCCGAGCGACGTGGCCAGGCTGCGCGATGCGCTGGCGCGAGAGTATGCCGCCGGCACGGTGAAGATTGCGCTCGCCATCTTGAGCGCCAT
>Ga0075163_10014793_pt1 | contig 10054 bp, 4 predicted proteins | sample JI1023141ADNA_FD_71478 | JGI IMG/M metagenome (GOLD analysis project Ga0075163, IMG submission 71478) | Wastewater effluent complex algal communities from Wisconsin, to seasonally profile nutrient transformation and Carbon sequestration -... | ecosystem: Engineered > WWTP > Effluent > Algae... | reverse complement strand
AGATGTGAATTTTGATGAATCGTTGGTGAAGTCGTCAGATATTGATATTTTTATTATTGGTAAGGAGGGTGAATCGAAGAAGGATTCATTTAAGAGGGTGTTGGATTGGTTTGATAAGTCGGGTAGGACAGTGTATTCAGTGGTAGGGAGTGTATGTACGGTGTATGTACCGAAAGTTGATGATGTATCTAAAACGGATTTGTTTGGTGCGGATAGATATTTTCAATTGATTTCAATCAATGTGGATAATTATCAAGATGTGATTAATAGATTCGATTTAACGCATATTCAAGTGTGTTATAATGGTGTAGAAGTGTATGCTACGTATAAGGCGGTTAAGGCAATGATGGAACGAGTAACGGTATTGTGGAATTCGAGAAGGACAAATATTGATAGGATGATTAAGTCGTTATATAGGGGGTGGAATATTGAGAAATGTGTAATCATAAAAAGTGAGTGTGAGGATTTGGAGTATTATAGTAATAATCCAGATGATTTTATGGTGCAGAGGAAGATTAGGAAGTGTCATAGTTATAATTATTTGCATGTGAGTAAAGATGTGACGGAAGAGGAGAAGCATCAATTGATGGATGTGATGGATAAGTATACATGTGGGAATATGATTACGATGAGTGCGGCTAAGGTGATGGAGAATATGGTTATAGGTGGTAATTTTGAGTCATCGTATGATGTACTTAATTATGAACATTTTAAGTTGGATTCGTTGGAAAGGGTAGATAAAAATAAGCATAGGCAAATGTTGTATTCGTGTAATGGGTTGGTTAAATTGTTATCGGATGAATGTATGGTGGTATCAATTCAGATGAAAATGGATGATGAAAACGAATATATGTGTATTATATTGCAAGTGGTGTCAAAGGAGTTTAAGGAATTCATGGAAATGTTGGATAATAAGGTGATTAAGCATATTACAAATGATAAGAATAAGAATACAACGAAAAAGTTATTGAACGATGGTATTTTTATGGTGAAATTGCATAAGATTAATACTAAAAAACGTGATTTTGAAATGATGTATTTGAGAAATGCAAATATGGATGCGATTAATTTGATGGAAGAATTAAAGGTTTATGATTCGGTTAAGGTGATGTTTAGAATTGAATTGATTAATTATAAAGATGAATGTTTTTACGTGTTGAAACCAGTTGTGTTGATTAAATGTAATAATGATGCTGAAGTGGATTTGAATAATAATAGAATATTGCTTGATGATGAGAGCCCAAATATGATGCAAAATCCAAATACTGTGGTTAAGTTAGTGTATGAGAGACCTACGATTTTAGTTAAATAAAAATTTTAGTTAAATAAAAATTTTAGTTAAATAATGATTATCATTAAAAAGAACTTTTATTTTTTTATAAAAAAAGATTAATCAAAATTATTTACTTTTTTATTATAATAATCTAGTACTTGATATTGGCGATATTTGTGGATGTATTGGCTTGTATGGTATGGGATTGATTGGTAGTTGATGTGTAAATGTAGGATGTTATCGATATGAGTAATTTTTTTTTTGAGGATGTATATTGATTTAATGGTGTCGATGAGTAGGGGGTGGTGGTGAGTGTTGGTAAGGTATGTGATGAATTGTAATCCATATCGTTTAAGTTTAAGGGCGTTAGTTATGGCGGGTTTTAGTGTGTAGTTAAAATGTTGTACGATAAAATCGAGTTTTTGGGTAAGTATGTCGTTGTAATATTGGTGTTTAGTGCGTAGAAAAATATCTGTAATAAAGTTGTGGTTATTTTTATAGTAATTAAATTCACGATTAATGGAATTATTAATTGATTCTGACTCAGAATTTAAATCATTGTTATTATTATTATTGATATCATTAATGATACATGAGTGTTCGCGAAACATGAGACATTTATGAAGTAGTGGGAGTATAGATTCGTCCATATTATTTATTTTGATTATTTTGATTGATTTATTTTGATTGATTTATTTTGATTGATTTATTTTGATTGATTTATTTTGATTGATTTATTTTGATTGATTTATTTTGATTGATTTATTTTGATTTGAATTAATTGTTTTTTATTATACAGCATTATATAGATTTATTATTATATAGTTTTAGTTTTAATTTATAAATGGGAAAATATTAAAATTATAAATTAAAACAAATATGTAGGGTATAAAATATAGTATGAGTAATAATTTAAATTTGAATTTAAATTTGTGATTTAAACGTATAATTATATAATATAATCTTTCAAATTTTAATTTAATAGGTAAAAATAATATGGATGATTATATAAATGAGAATGATGTTGAAATAGATAATGATTATGAGTTGCAGGATGATTTGCAGGAAGATCAGTTGAATGATGATAATTTTGAGTATAATGATATAGTAGATGATATGGAATTGGAAGATGAAATTATAGATGGTAATATAAACGTTGATATAAATGTTAAAAATGATAGTAGTAATGATTTATCGGATGTGGATTTAAGTATGGAGTCGGTGTTGGAGGGTGGTATAGGTGTGACGTCGGTGGAGGATTTTCCAGTGGAGGTAGGGAGGATGGATGATAAGTTGGTGGATACGGATATGATAACGATTATGAATGCGGAGCATGATAAGAATGGGTTTAGTGGGGATCATATTAAGTCGATGAATACGTTTATGACGAGGGGGTTATATGATATTATTACAAAGCAGTTTAAGGCGGAGGTGAATAATTATAAGAATACGAGGGATAAGACAGATGAGGATAAGCAGATATCGCATTATTCGTTTTCGGTGCAGTTTACGTCGGTGAAGTTGAGGGCGCCAACAACAACTAGGTATAGGTCGGCAACAACGGAGATGATGACGCCAAATATGGCAAGGATTCAGGATGCAACGTATTCGGCGGCGTTGGAGGTGTCGGCGAAGATAGTGGCAACGGCGTTTAAGCATACGGGTGAGAAGATAGTGAAGGAGGATGTGGTGAAGGATTTTAGGATTTCGTCGATTCCGGTGATGATAAGGAGTGAGATATGTAATACATATGGGATGCCGAAGGAGATGTTGAAGAAGATAGAGGAGGATATTCAGGATCCGGGTGGGTATTTTATAGTGCATGGGACAGAGTGGGTGATAGATAGTTTGGAGAATATAGCGAATAATAAGTTTCATGTGTATAAGAAGTCGTATAATGATGAGATAGCGAGGGGTAATTTTATTTCAAAGCCGGGGGATTCGTATGAGAATTCGAGGCAGATATTGATAAGGTATTTATCGACGGGTGCAATAACGGTGGAGATGACAACGGGGAAGTTGGATGGGATACAGATACCGTTTTATTTGTTGTTTAGGTTGTTGGGGATAAATAGGGATGATGAGATAGTGTCGCATATAGTGTATGGGGTGGATAATACGGATATAGTGTCGAAGCAGATGTATAAGATTTTGGAGAAGGCGTTTTTGATAGAGGATCCAAAGTTTTGGGATTTGAGGCAGGAGTTGGATGTTACAAAGATTACGAATAAGATAGCGCATAGGATTTTGGAGGGGATAGTGAATCAGAATTATAAGAATAATGAGAATTCGTTGAGGTATTTTCATAATAGGTTTGAGTCGATGATGGATGAGTCGTTGTTGCCGCATGTGGGGTTGGTGCCAATGGCGAGGAAGAGGAAGGCAAAGTTTTTGGGTCATTTGATTCATACATTGATTAAGGTGTCGATGGGAATTTTGGAGTCGACGGATAGGGATTCATATGCGAATAAGAGGTTGACGCCGGCGGGTGTGTCATTGAGTAAGGCGTTTAAGACGCATTTTAATATAGTGGTGATTCAGGAGGTGAAGACGGCGTTTACAAATGCGTTTGCAACGACGCAGTTCAAGCAGTTGAATTTAGCGGATATATTTAAGTCGGCGATAAAGACGCAGGATTTGGAGAGGTTATTGGTGCAGTCAATTACAAGTGGTAATAAGACGATAACGGTGAAGAGGAGTGAGATTCCGAATAGGGTATCGTCGCAGATGTATGAGCATAAGAATGATTTAAATAAGAAGTCGCAGTTGAATTCGATTGTGACGCCATCGAGTACGACGAATAAGCAGAATGAGAGGGCGGATGTGATGAGGAGAGTGCATGCGACGTATTTAGGGTATATTTGTACATCGCAGTCGGCGGATTCGGGTGCAAAGGTAGGTGTGAATAAGCAGAAGGCATTGGTGGCATCGGTGAGTGAGGCAACGGATTCGTATATATTGAAGAAGGAGTTGATGAGGGAGAAGTCATTGATAGTGGATTTTGATAGTAAGGAGATATATGAAAGGAAGTTGGCGAAGGTATTCGTGAATGGTGATTGGATAGGGTGTGTGGAAAAGGCGCATGAGTTGGTATATTTGTATAGAATGAAGAGGAGATTTGGTGATAATATAAATTATACGACAACGATTATTTGGGAGCCATTGGTGAGGGAAGTGCATTTTTGGACGGATGTAGGTAGGTTGTTGAGGCCATTGATTATAGTGTATAACAATATAGATGAGTATAATAAGTGGGTGATGGGTGGAAAGAAGGGTGATGTAGTGGAGTTTAGGCAGTGGATAAAGGTGACTAAAAAGCATATAGTGGCATTGCAGAAGAAGGAGATTACGATAGATGATTTAAGGAAGGAAAGGGTGATAGAATATATTTCGTCGGAGGAGTTGTTAAATTGTTTCTTGGCAAAGTCGTTGGATTCGTTGTTGGAAAATATTAATGATATTACGAAACCATATACACATTGTGATATTCCATTGGCTATTTTCGGATTAGCTGCGGCTAGTTCGCCATTTGCGAATCATTCATCTGGTGTGAGAGTAACATATCATACTAATCAGAAGAAGCAAACAGCTGGATGGTTTGCATTGAATTGGCCATTTATGTTGAATAAAGGTACATTTTTGCAGTATTATTGTGATTATCCGATAGTGAGAACATATCCAGATAAGTTGACTCATCCGAATGGGCAGAATGTGATTTTAGCGTTGCAGTGTTATTCTGGGTATAATCAGGAGGATTCGGCTATAATTAATAAGTCGTCGGTGGAGAGGGGTTTGTATCAGGGGAGTAAGTTTGATGTGGAGAGGACGGAGTTAGAGCAGAATGAGGAGTTTGGGAATCCGGATTTTACAAAGACAATGGATATTAAGAAGGCGGCAATTTATGATTATATAGAGGATGGGTTTATTAAGAAGGGAACAATAGTGCATAAGGGGTATGTGTTGATAGTGAAGACAGCGAGAATTCCAAAGCCAACGACGGAGTTTTTATATATGGATAAGTCGATTATATATAAGAATGATGAGCCAGCAATAGTGGAAGAGGTGATTTTGCCAAGATCAGATGAGGGTGTGTTGAGTGCGAAGATTAAGTTGAGAATGTATAGGCCGATAAGGAAGGGTGATAAGTGTTGTGTTACGGATGATCATGAGGTGTTAACGACAAATGGATGGGTGTCGATTAGTAAGGTATCTTTATTTGATAGAATAGCAACATTAGTGGATGGTGAGTTAAAGTATGAGTATCCAACAAATTTATATGTGTATGATCATAGTGGTGAGATGTATAGTGTGGAGAGTTCGGATGTGGATTTGTTTACAACAATGAATCATAAGATGTATGTGAGATTAGATGGAGAGTCTAAATATAAGTTAATTGAGGCTGAGAATATTATTAATGAAAAGGTTACATATAAGAAAAACGTAGATAGGTATGAGGAAAAATCAAAATCATATAAGGAGATAGGTGGTGTGAGATTTTTAATGAATGATTGGTTAGAGTTGTTGGGAATATATTTAAATGATGGGTGGTGTTCGTGTAAAGTAGAATCAGAAATAAACATTATGGTTAGTAATTCGGAGAAGTTTAATAAATTATCAAATGTATGTAGTAGAATGGGGTTGAAGTTAAATAGTATTCATGATACTAAATATGTAATCAAGAATGACGCATTGGCTGATTCATTTAGAAATTATTATAAGATAATTCCAAATGATGTGTTCGAGTTGTCAAGGTCGCAGGCAAGAATATTGTTGAATAGTATAGTAGATATAAATGATCAAAAATATGAATCATTTATGGATAATTGTTATTTTAATAATATTAAAAATAAGAAAATTTATACAACTCCGAGTATGGCATTATGTGATGGATTGATGAGATTGGCATTGCATTGTGGCTATTCAGCTGATTATTATAAGTATGCAAATAAACTAGATTATATTATGGTTAGTAGTGTGAATAAACATAAATTGATAATGAAGAATATGTTTATAGGAGATAAGTATATAACCGATATATACGTGGTAACAATTAATTATGGTGTTGAAACTGAAACGGTTAAAGAAACTATAGTTGATGATTTTGTAGGTAAAGTATATTGTTTAGAAGTGCCATCGCATATATTTTATATTAGAAGAAATAACAAGGCATGTTGGACTGGAAATAGTTCAAGAACTGGTAATAAGGGAATTATTGGAAGTATGTTAGATCAAGCAGATATGCCTTATGCTGAGGATGGTATGGTGCCAGATATTATAGTGAATCCACATTCGATTCCATCGAGAATGGCGATTGGTCAGATATTGGAGACGGTAGTGGGTACGTTAGGATTGGCAATAGGAAAGGTATTTGATTCAACGTGTTTTAAGAAGGTGGATATATATGAGTTGATAGAGAGGTTGGAGAAGTTAGGGATTAAGTATGGTGGTAAGAAGAGGTTGTTTAATGGGATGACTGGGTGTTGGATAGATACACATATAGTGATGTGTCCTAATACATATCAGAGGTTATTGAAGTTTATTGATGATGATTCATATTATGTGAATAGGGGTCCAACAAATGCTACAACGCATCAGCCAGTAGATGGTAGAGTAAATAGAGGTGGATTGAGGATGGGTGAGATGGAGGAATGGGTGATAGCAGCACATGGTAGTATGAGAGTGTTGAATAGAAAGTTTTATGAAGATTCGGATGGAACGGTAATTCAGATATGTAGGAGATGTGGTAATAAGGCAGTGGTAAACATACAAAAGAATATTTACAGATGTAAGTATTGTATTGATAAAGCAGATATAGTAAATGTGCCAACAAGTTGGATGATGAATATATTCACGCACATGTTGTCATCAATGAATGTTAAAACAGATTTTGAAATAGATCCATATATATATTCAAGACTTGAAAATACAGAAGATGAAAGAAAGGTTAAATGATATATAAAATATAAAATGATATATAAAAAATATAAAAAAAATAAAAAATATAAAAATATAAAAATATATTTTTTTTTAAATTTGAATATATTAAGTAAATTAAATAATCATGGTTATGATATTTATATAAAATGTTGAATGAAAAAAGGAATATATTGGAGTTGGCAAAATATGGTGGGACAAATGAGGAGGTGGATATTGCGATGATGGATATGTTGTCAGATAGTGAGTTTAATATAAATAATTATAGAGATGAGTGGTTATATACGCCATTGCATTATGCTGCAATGAATGGTTCGGAGTATATAGTTAAATCGTTTTTAAGTAGAATTAGTCAAGTATATAATATAAAGAGGGTGTCAAAGATAAAAAATGATACAATATATATGTTGTTTGATGTATATGCGGAAACGAAATATGGTGCAACGCCATTTCAGTTTGCAATGATACCTGGGAATTGTATAGAAATGATGAGAATATTTTTAATGTATGGGTATGATATAAATTATCAAAATAATGTAGGGAATACAGCGTTAATGATAGCAGTGCTTAGTAACAATTTCTTAGCGGTAGATTTTTTGTTAAAGAATAAGGCGTTAATAAATATAAAAAATAATAGAAATAGAGATGTATTTGCATATAATAAAACAGCGCAAATTTATAAAATATTATTGATGTATAAGTATATACAAGATTTATCAGTTGATAATAATGATTCGTTTGATGAAACAGATATGAAATTTAAAAGACGTAATTTGTCAGTTTAGTATTTGACAAATTTAAAAAAAAATATAAAAAAAATTATAAAAATGAAATTTAAATTGTAAAGTAAAGTTTTATTTTTATTATTTTTATTATTTTTTATTTTTTATTTTTGATTTATTTGGATAAAGATTGGATGTGTACGGTTTGTGCGCGTCCGGATGGGTCTTTGTTGGTGGACCAGGCAGGGATCCAGGTCATGACAGTATTAATCATGGTTTGGGTTGGGAACATGCGTTCAAAGATTTCGCGGTAGAGGTAGCCTTCTTTGGTGGTGGGGGTGTTAATGGGAAATAGGGATGGGCTAATTTGTAGTTGGCTGTTTATAATGAAGGTGTCAGCGAAATGTTTAAGGTTGTCAATCCATCCATATCCAACGCCATCGGAGAATTGTTCTTTTTGGCGCCAGAGAATGTTGTGAGGGAGGTCTGTGGTGTTGAAGGCTGAGCGTAAAATCCATTTTTCCATGTTAACGTTGATAGGAAGTGGTTCAGTAGTAGATTGTTTGTAGGTTTTAAGGTATTGGGGTGGGATAGTCATAGCATAAGCAATAAAATCTTTATCGAGGAAGGGGACGCGTGCTTCAAGGCTCCAGGCCATGGTGGATTTATTAGCACGTAGGCAGTCGCTAAGGTGGAGGTTGTTAACGCGGCGGATAGTTTCATTGCGAAGTTCGGTAATGTTGGGTGCTTCGTGGAAGTAGAGGTAGCCGCCAAAGATTTCATCAGATCCTTCGCCAGACAGAACCATTTTAATGTTCATTTGTGAGATTTGTTTGCTAAGTAAGTACATAGGCATGCTGGCACGAATGGTGGTAATGTCATATGATTCAAGTTTTTCAATAAGGGAGGGAAGAGCATGGAGGCCGTCGCGAATGGTGAATTCAAAGTGGTGGTGTTCAGTTCCAAGGAAATCGGCAACGGTTTGTGCAGCTTTTTTGTCTGAAGAGTTGCTATTTTCAAGGCTGATGGAAAATGTTTTAAGTTTGTAATCATTGCCATACAGTTCTTTGCATGCTTTAGATGCAATGGAAGCAACCAACGAGGAGTCAAGACCACCAGAAAGGAGGACGCCAAATGGGACATCAGACATAAGGCGTTTAATAACGGAAGTAGTAAGAATGTTACGTAAATTAGTGGTAATGTCGGTAAATTCAGCTTCATCAATGGAAGTGATGAGTTCTTCGCCAGTCATGGTGTCAAATGATGAACTGTTGTTCATTAAAGGTGTTTTCCATGAGGCTTTGTAGTAGTATTTGAGGAATGGTTCGTTTTTAGAATCAAGTTGGCCATCGTAGTAGGTGCCGGGGGGGAATACTTTAACAACATCATATTGAGAGAGGGTTTTCATTTCGCTGGAGAATGCGATTTCTAGAGTGAATTCGGAATCGTCAGTCAATTTAATGGATGAAATGTCTGGGGTGTTGTATGCATAGTAGAGTGGGGTAACGCCGATGGGGTCGCGGGCGGCAATGTGTTGTTTGCGTTTTTTGTCGATGTAGACAAATGAGAAGTCGCCGCTAAGAAGGTTGAGGATACGTTCAATTTCTTGTTCGTTTTTGTTCAAATAAGTGTTGCCAGAAGAGTCAACTTTGTTGATGCATTGGTGATCAAAGTTATGCCATTGATAAGAATAGCGTGTTTCTAGGTCAGCATACTTAAATAGGTGGAGAATGACTTCGCAATCAGATTGGGTTGAGCAAGTATAAGGGTGGAGAGAATCAAATTGTGATTTAATGAGGTCTTTGTAGTTGTAAATTTCACCGTTAATAGTGAGGATATGATCATCATGAATAAACGGTTGTTTGCCACTATTGGGATCAATGATGGCAAGACGTGTGTGAAAAACAAGGTGAATTTGATCGCTATAATCACCATGCGAGTCGGGACCACGATGATGAAGATATTGTTTAAGTTTCTCAATTAAAATAGTTTTTTCATTTTGATCATTTTTTTTGCCAAGGATAGCAAAAATTCCACACATGATTTTTTTTAATAATATCTGTCTATAGAATTGATGTATTAATGATAAAGTGATTTCAATTTTTTAATTTGAAATTAGAATAAA
>Ga0075163_10014792_pt1 | contig 10054 bp, 7 predicted proteins | sample JI1023141ADNA_FD_71478 | JGI IMG/M metagenome (GOLD analysis project Ga0075163, IMG submission 71478) | Wastewater effluent complex algal communities from Wisconsin, to seasonally profile nutrient transformation and Carbon sequestration -... | ecosystem: Engineered > WWTP > Effluent > Algae... | reverse complement strand
CTGAAGGGTCTGGCGTTCGCTGAGCTTCGCAAGAGCGTTGCCGTTCACGGTCGAACCGTCGAAGCTCGAGGTCGCGATCCTCGTGGAGGTGCGGACGAAGGGCGCGTTGAAGGCCTCTGGAAACGCGCGGAAGTTGAAGCCGAAGTTGGTGTCGGCGGTGTCGGCCTGCACCAGGGTCTTGCTCGCAAAGAGAGGGCGCGAGTCTTCGAGCACCGTGCCGTCCTCGCCCCCGCTCTTGTAGCTATCGAAGGACTCCTTGCCCGCGGAGAGGTTCAAGGCGAACCGCGGGGCCGTGAGCCCGACGGTCACGTTTCCGCGCTGGCCCTTCTCGTTCGAGCTGTAGTACCCGTTCAAGCCCGCGGTGAAGCGCATCCGCTCGGTGAAGGCGGGCTGGGCGGTTCGGATGTTGACGGTGCCGGAGAGGGCATCCGTCCCATAGAGAACTGAGCCGGCGCCGCTCACGACTTCGATGCTCTCGATACTCGAGGCATCGACCAGACCGACCTCGACACCGGCGCGGTCCGTGGCGGTCCGCGCATTGTTGAGGCGCTCGCCGTCCACGAGAACGAGCACGCGGGTGGAGTCGAGGCCGCGCAGACGCGGACGCGTCTGGAACGGGCCGCTGCCCACCGGGGTCACGCCCGTCGCCTGAACCATGAGGTCGCCCGAGGAGGCGGGGTTCGTGGTCGCTATCAGCGCGGTGCCCAGGCTCTCCGTCCGCAGGGGAACGACGAGGGTGTCCCTCGAGTTGCGGGTCGCCGTCACCGTGACTTCGCTTGCGAGCGTGCCGAGGGGCAAGGTGAGGTTCATCTCCACCGTGTCGTCGTCCGTATCGAGGACGACGACACGGGCCGCCTCGGAGAAGCCCGTGGCGCTTGCGGTGAGGCGGTAGCTCCCGGCTGCGAGGCCGGTGAACGTCCAGGTCCCTCCCGCATCGACGGCGGCGAGGGCCAGGGTTCCGGTGGCGGTGTTCTCCAGGGCCACACGCGCGATGGGGAGGGCGCCCCCAAGCGCGTCGCTCGCCTTTCCCTTGATCTCCCCGGCCTGAGCCGAGGCCGCCATGCACAAGGCGCCAACGGCCGCCAGAATCCCGAGGTCTCGCGCGTTCATCTTCTTCTCCATGGTCATGTCGAAACGATGGAGGGAGTGTAGGCAGCGGCGTTCCCCCTGCCCATCCGTGCAACTACGGAGGAGACCGGGCGATTTCTGCGGAATGAGGTCGCGCGACCCGGGTTGGAGATCCGGTTTTCAAGTCGTTAACGGTACGATTACGCCCGTGAACTGCCATACGGGTTGTAGCCCGAATGTCCGGGAAGGAGACCGAGAAGCCATGAGCTACGACGATTCAGACGACATCCGGTCGCTGATCCTGTCGCCCCGCCGCAACAGCGACGAAGAAGGGGACGAGTGGGAGGACGACGATTCCGACGAGGATGCCGACCTCTTCGAGGACGACGACCTCCTCGACGAAGACGAGGATGACGACGAGGACGAAGACGAAGAACTCGACGACGCGGACGAGGATGACGACGACGAGGACGACGACGAAGAAGAGGAAGAAGACGAAGAGGAAGACGACGACCTCGACGAGGACGATGAGGATGAGGACGACGATGAGCTCTTCGACGATGTCGACGATGACGACGACGAACGGGATGACGACGATCTTTGATGCTTGAGCCCAAGTCCGGACCCTCGGGCGTCGCGGGCAGCGGCGGGGTGGTTTCGCCCCTGCCGCGCCCCGACTGGATCAAGGCGCGCGCACCCATCGGCCAGCGCTACGACTCTCTCGTGGACCTCGTGCGAGGCCAGCGGCTGCACACGGTGTGTGAGGAGGCCCGTTGTCCGAACATCGGAGACTGCTGGAATCGCGGCACCGCGACCTTCATGATCCTCGGCGACACGTGCACGCGGGCCTGCGGCTTCTGCGCGGTGAAAACGGGTCTTGCGGCGATGCCGCCGGATCGAGACGAGCCGCGTCGCGTCGCCGAGACGATCGCGACCATGCGCCTCAAGCACGCCGTGATCACGTCGGTGAATCGTGACGAGCAGAAGGACGGGGCCGCATGGTCCTTCTCCGAGACGATCCGGCTCGTTCGAGAGAAGGTGCCGGGCTGCGCGATCGAGGTCCTGATTCCCGACTTCAAGGGCAACTGGAACGCGCTGCAGACCGTCCTCGACGCGCGTCCCGACATCCTGAACCACAACACCGAGACGGTGCCCCGGCTGTATCGGACCGTGCGCCCCGGCGCCAACTTCAAGCGATCGCTCGAACTTCTCTCACGATCGAAGGACGCCGGGCTGCTGACGAAGAGCGGCATCATGCTCGGTCTCGGCGAGGAGTGGGACGAGATCCTCGAGACCATCCGCGCCATCCGCGAGGCGCGTGTCGACGTGCTCACCGTCGGGCAGTACCTGCGGCCGTCGCTCGAGCATCTGCCGATCCTCAAGTACTACACGCCCGACGAGTTCGCGAAGATCCGCGAGTTCGGTCTCTCGATCGGCTTCGGCCACGTGGAGTCCGGGCCGCTGGTGCGGTCGAGTTATCACGCCGACGAGCAGGTTCCGAAGGCCTGAGGCGGGCGGTCTCCTCGACCACCCCAAGGTTCCAGCCCGCGCCTGCGGCCCGTAGACTTGTGCGGGACACCCGCACCCACCGCCAGAGAGGGCTCTTGTGAGACAAGGAAACGTCGGCATCGGGACCGCAGGCATGGCCTTGCTCCTCTTCGCTTCCGGATCCTGTGCGCTTGTCTACCAGGTCTTGTGGACGCGCGAGTTCCGCCTGATCTTCGGCGGGTCCACCTCCGCGACGGCCGCCGTTCTCGCGGTGTTTACTCTCGGCCTGGGCGTGGGCGCCCACCTCCTGGGGCGTCGCGTGGACCGGGTCGCCAATCCGCTTCGCCTCTATGCCCTTCTGGAGGTGGGTGTCGCACTCGGCGCGCTGCTCTCTCCGTTGCTTCTGGCGCTCGCCCGCCGCACCTATCTCGCGATGGGCGGGGAGGCCGTTTTGGGCCTTGCCGCCGGAACCGCGGTCCGCCTGATTCTGACCGCCGTCGTTCTTGCCCTGCCCACAGTGCTCATGGGGGGCACGCTCCCCGCGGCGGTCGCGAGCGTTGCGCCTGCCGAGGACAGCGCGCGACGACGCGTGGCGGCGCTCTACGGGGTCAATACGCTGGGCGCCGTGGCGGGTTCGCTGCTGTCGACCTTCGTCGCGCTCGAGAGGCTCGGCAACCAGGGAACGCTCCTCGCGGCCGTGGCCCTCAATGCGTTGGTGGCGGGGATTGCGTGGGCGATGTCCCGCGGCGCGGATTCGCGCGTGCGGGTCGACCCGGCGGACCCGGCCGAATCGGAGGCGGGAAGCGCTCCCTCGGCTCCGCGCGGCTTCGTTCTCGCCGCCGCGTTCACCACCGGCTTCGCGTTCTTCTTGATGGAACTGGTCTGGTACCGGATGCTGTCTCCCATTCTCGGCGGGACGGTTTTCACGTTCGGCCTCATTCTTGCGGTCGTCCTGCTCGGCATCGGCATCGGCGGCGCCGCCTACGCGATCAGCGGCGCGAGCCTCCGCTCCTCGCTGCCGTCTCTGTTCGCCTGGACATGCGCCATCGAAGGCCTTCTGATCCTGCTCCCGTTTGCGGGAGGCGACGGGGTCGCCGTGCTTGCTGCAGCTTTGCGAAACCTGTCGGTGCTCGGGTTCGGGGGGGCGGTCCTCGGTTGGACGGTCGTGACGGCGGTCGTCATCCTGCCCGCGGCCATCGTGGCGGGCTTCCAGTTCCCGCTCATGATCGCGCTCCTCGGCCGGCGCGGAAGCTCCGCGGGCGGTGATACGGCGAACGCCTACGTGTGGAACATGGCGGGCGGCATCGTCGGCTCGCTCGTTGGGGGATTTGGGCTGCTTCCTCTCCTGACCGCGCCCGGGGCGTGGCGCCTCGGCGGGGCGCTGATGATCCTGCTGTCGCTCGTGACGAGCCTTGTGAATCGGGGAAGCGGTCAGTTTGCGTCGGCGGGAGTGGCGTGTCTCGCCGCCCTCCTGTCTCTCGCGAGCGGGCCCACCGCGGCCTGGCGTCACAGCCAGATTGGGGCCGGACGCTCGGGCCTCGAGTCGATGGGGTCGCCAGCCCTCCTTCCCCTTTGGGAGGCCACGGCGCGTCGATCCATCCTCTGGGAGGCGGAAGGGGTGGAGAGTTCGGTAGCCCTTCGCGTCGCGAACGGCTTGAGCTTCGTGGTGAACGGGAAGGTGGACGGACACGCCACCCAGGATGCGCCCACGCAGGTGATGTGCGGCATCATTGCGGCCCTGCTGCATCCCGACCCCCGCTCGGCCATGGTGATCGGGCTTGGGACCGGAGGCACCGCGGGCTGGCTGGGGCGTGTGCCGTCCATCCAGCACGTGGACGTGTCGGAACTCGAGCCGCGCATCGTCGATGTCGCGCGCGCTCTGGCCGCGGTGAACGAGGACGTCGTCTTGAACCCCCGCGTGGTCATTCACGAGGGCGACGCGCGGGAGTTCCTGCAGACCACGCGGTCGAGCTACGACATCGTCGTGTCGGAGCCGTCGAACCCGTACCGGGCGGGTATTGCGAGCCTGTTCTCACGCGAGTACTACGAGCAGATCCGGAAGCGGATGAACCGGGGCGGCATCTTCGTTCAGTGGCTCCAGACCTACGAGATCGACCTGCCGTCCGTCCGACGCGTGTTCGCGACCGTGCTCTCGGAGTTCCCCCACGTTCAGGTGTTCCGGACTCATCGCGATCTTCTGATCCTGGCTTCGGCGGAGCCGTTTGCGATCGACGCGCAGCGCGTGCAGGGGAGGATGGGCGAGAACCCCTTCGCGGCGGCCCTCGCCCTCGGCTGGTGGGCCACCGACATGCCGGGCCTGCTTTCGTACTACGTGGGCGGGACTGCGGTGGCCCGGGAGATCGCGCGAGGCGCCGATGGGCTCGTGACCGACGACCGGAACCCGCTAGAGTTCGGCTTCGCGCGCAGCATGGGGCGAACGGACCTCTTCCGCCTTTCCGACCTGCGCATCGCGGCCCGCAAGGCGGGCGAGTGGCTGCCGCCCGGTTTCGATCCAACCCGTCTCGACCTGAGCGCCCTGGACGAGAACACCGCCGAGGTCTATGACAATGCGAGCGGGGTCGTCGCTCTCTCTCGCGAAGCTCAGCGACGGTATGACGCGCGCCTCCTCGCCTCCCGGGGACAGTTTCGTCCGGCCTTCGAGGCCTGGCGACAGCAGTCGGGCGCGCCCGCCACGGTTCGCCAGCGCCTCCTTCTCGCCGAGACCCTGGCGGAGGTGGGAGACGCCTCGGCGCTCGACCTCGCGCGCCTCTTCCCAGCCGGGCACGAGGGCGAGGCAAGCGCGATCGCGGCCCGGCTCTTCGAGCGCCGAGGAGAGCGGGCGCGGGCGATCGAGGCCGCGACCTACGCCCTGCGGGCGATGACCCGGACGCCTTGGGGGGAAACGGGCATCATGGGGCGCTTCCTCTCGATCGTTCCCGAGATCGCGGGCTCGGATCCGGCCGCGCTGCGAGCCGTCGGTGACGCGATGAAGACGCCCTTCGCGGGAGGCGCCTTGTTCGAGGAGCGCATGGCCCTGTGGCTCACCCTGTCGCTCGTCAACGGGTCGCCCCTCGACTGTCGGGTGGCCACTGCGTACTACGACAAGGGCGCGCCTCCCACCGAGGGCTACCTGGACGCGCGCGCGCAGTGTCTGCTGCGTCACGGAGATCCAGGGCACGCGCGCGCCGCGGCCGAACTGCAGGCGTTCCGCGCCCAGCAGTCCGCCCACGTGTTCGCGCGCTGAGCGGCGGCCCCCCGCGGCGTCTGGAGATCAGGCGTTTCGGATCAGCGCGAGCACCTCGTCGCGGCGGCGCTCCATGTCGGCCTGCGAGAACGCCTCGAGATTCAAGCGCAGCAGCGGCTCGGTGTTCGAGGCGCGGACGTTGAAGTGCCAGTCGTCGTAGTCGACCGAGACGCCGTCGAGATGCATGATCCTGCCGTCCTTGAAACGCTCTTCGAGGCGAGCCAGAGCCGCCGGCACATCGGCGACCTTCGAGTTGATCTCACCCGAGATGAAGTACTTGGCGCGGAAGGGCGCCAGCAGTTCGGACAGCTTCCTGCCAGAGGTGCTGACGAGTTCGAGGATCAGCAGCGCCGGGATCATGCCGTTGTCGGCGAACCAGTTGTCGCGGAAGTAGTAGTGCGCGGAGACCTCGCCGCCGTAGGCGGCGTTCAGTTCGCGCATCTTCACCTTCATGAAGGCGTGGCCCACGCGGTGCATCACGGGATGCCCCCCGGCAGCCTTCACGCTGTCCGCCACCGCGCGTGAGGCGCGGACGTCGTAGACGATCGTGGCGCCGGGTTCGCGCTGCGAGAACAGCGTTCCGAGGAGCGCCGTCACGAAGTCGCCGGGAATGAACTCGCCGGTGTCGTCGATGAAGAAGCAGCGATCGGCGTCGCCGTCCCACGCAATGCCGAGATCGGCGCCCGTCTCCTTTACCTTCGCGATGATGTCCTGCCGGTTCTCCTCGACGAGCGGGTCCGCGGGGTGGTTCGGGAAGTTGCCGTCGGGCGTGAAGTACAAGTCGGTGCGCTCGAAGGGCAGGCCCGCGAACACGCGCTCGGCGGCCGGACCACCCATGCCGTTGCCGGCGTCGAATACGAGCTTCAACGGGCGGAGCTTCGTAAGGTCGATGAAGCTGCGGCAGTGCGACACGAACGCGTCGGTCACATCCTCTGTCATCAGCGAGCCTTCGGCGCCCGCGAAAGGCGCGGGCTCGGGACCGAGCGCGCCTTCGCGGACTTCCTTGATGCCGGCGTCGCCGGAGAGGGCAATCGCCCCCTGCCGCACCAGCTTGATCCCGTTGTACTGCTTCGGATTGTGCGACGCGGTGAGCATGGCCCCGCCGTCGAGACCCTTGCTCGCCACCGCGAAGTACAGCATGTCGGTCGAAACCATGCCGATGTCGATGACACTCGCGCCACGGGAGCGGGCGCCCGCAATGAAGGCCGCTGCGAGTTCGGGTGAGGTGTCGCGCATGTCGCGCCCGATCGCGATGTTCTTCGCCTGCAGGTAGTCGACGAAGGCCATGCCGATGCGCCGGGCGAGCGGGGCGTCCAGTTCGCTCGGAGACAGGCCGCGGATGTCGTAGGCCTTGAAGATGCTGGCGAGGGCGGGGTTCATGGGATGGATCCTTTGCGTGCGGTGCGGGGTTCGCCCGGGCGCCCGAGTGGCGCGCCGTATCGAGTCTTTGTCTCTAGGAGGTTCGAGAGTGGTCGCTCACGATCGTGCCGTCGCCGAGGGCGGCTCCCGCGAGGACCTGAGCGTTGCGGCCCACGCGCACGTTGCGAGCGAGGAGCGCGCCGTCGACCGTGGAGCCGGATCCGACCGCGCAGCCTTCCCAAAGGACGCTGCGGCGCACGGTGGCGCCGTCGACCGTCACGTTCGCGATAAGGGCGGCCCCGTCCAGAATGTGGGCGTCCGCGCCGATCCGGCACCCGGGGCCGACGTAGAAGTTTCCTTCGAGAACCGCCGAGGGATCGACCGTCGCGGAGGCGTGCACGAATCCGGTTCCGCGCGGCGTCGCCTGGATCTCGTGGGGGAAGCGTCGTGAGAGGAGATCGAGGTGCACCTGCAGGTACTTCTGGTGTGTGCCGATGTCGATCCAGTAGCCCTCGTGGACGTGAGCCTGTACGCGCTCGCCGCTCGCGATGAGGGTGGGGAAGTAGCCGCGCTCGATCGAGTAGGGAACGCCCTTCGGCATGATCGACAGCGTGCGCGTATCGAGCACGTAGAGCCCCGCGTTGATCCGGTTGGTCGTGATCTCTTCCGGCTTTGGCTTCTCGAGGAAGTGACGCACGCGCCCGTCGTCCTCGGTCTCGACGAGGCCGTAGGCCGAGGGGTTGTCGACGGGATGCAGGACGATCGTGGCCGCGGCCTTCGTCTCCTCGTGGAGCCTCAGGATCGCGGGCAGATCCATGTCGGCGAGCACGTCGCCGTTCATCACCACCACGCGATCGCCGAGCGCGCCCTCCGCGTTCTTCACCGCGCCGCCGGTGCCGAGCGGCGTCTCTTCGAGCACGTAGGTGAGGCGCACCCCATCGGTGGAGCCGTCGCCGAGAATGCCGCGGATGCCCTCGGGCCGGAAGGCCACGCACAAGACGATGTCCTCGATCCCGGCGCGTCGCAGCAGGTCGAGCTGGAACTTCAGGAAGGGCCGGTCGAGAACCGGAACCACGGGTTTGGGAAGATCCAGGGTCAGGGGCCGAAGCCTCGTCCCCTCGCCGCCCACCAGGATGATCGCGCTCGTCTTCATTACGACGCGAAACTTATCACCGCGGATCGTCCCTTCATCTGATACAATTCCTTTCGTCGACTCGACGCGGGGTAGAGCAGTCCGGTAGCTCGTTGGGCTCATAACCCAAAGGTCGCAGGTTCAAATCCTGCCCCCGCTACCAGTCGGGTCCGAGATCGGCGCTTTCACATCCGCCGCCGGTCCCCGTCGTGCTCGGCGACAAGGATCAAGGGGAGCGATTCGTGAGGTTCGACAGCGTTGTATTCGCCGACCACGCGTCGATCGCCGCCGTTTCCTGTTTTGCCCGCCTTCGCCAGGACCGTGAGGCCGGTCGCCGCACCGTCATCGTGGCTCTGGTCGATGCCTCAGGTGCAGCCGCCATCACCCACCGGGGCCTCGGCACGGTGTATGCCTTCGATCAGTTCGAGGGCTCCGTCGCCTCCCAGGGCTGGATCGAGCGTCTCGCCGTCACGATCCGGAAGCTCGAAGTCGAGCACGTCATGGCCCCGCTCGGCCTGTTCGGCCTGACCCACTCGATCGACTACTTCGGTCTCTTGCGTCGCGTGTTCAATGTCGACAAGGGGCGCGACCTTCTGTTTTTCGAAGAGCGGCCGCAGTGCCTCGTGCCCGAGGCGGTCCTGCTCCGGCTCGCCACATTGGGCGTGCGCCTTCCCCCCGCCGTCCAGTTCAAGGCTCCGCGTCGATACGGCTCCCTGGCCCTGCGCCTCCTGACCGGTATGGGCGTGCCACCGGTGTTCGGCGGCTTTCGCGAGCGATCCCGCCTTTCGACCTCGCTTCGAACTGCCTTCGAGCAGGCTCAGGACTGGGACAGTCTGCGCGCCCTCGGCCCCAAGCTTCAGCCGGTGACCCTGCCCTGGACCGACGCGGACTCGGGCGAACTCCTCGATCTCGCCGAGGCGCTCGGAATCGCGAGCCAGCTTGGGCCGAAGAAGACGTTCCGCCGCCGGATGGCCCGCCATGGCGTCACGGCGGGCAGTCGCACTCCGATCGAACGGTACTGGCTGTCCCTTCCCGGGGCTCTCACCCCGGATTCGATCACCGACGCCTACTAGCCGAGGACAACCTTCGGCGCGTTGGCCCAGCGCTCCGGGTCCTGGAGCCAGAGCGTGTTGAGGTACGCGCGGACTGCGGGCACCGGCTCCGCCGCGAGGGCGGCCACACCCTTCTGGAGATCCTCGAGAGGAACCGCCTCGGTGCCTTCGTCCTTGAGCACGCCGTCCTCATGGGGAAGTCCCACCGCGTCGAGGAACTGGATGAGCATGGGCTTGCGGGGGCCCAGATGCAGAGCGACGAGAAGCGACGACGCGAGCACTTCGCCGGGATCGCGCACGGTCGCGATGACGCGGGCCTGCGCGTCGGCCGGAAGCTTACGGGCTGCGATCGCGCGCATCTTGCGGGCGTCCGCCACCACTGCGATCACGCTCGCGCGGATCACCGGCGTCGGATCCTTCACGAGCTCGGCGGCGGCGAGGCCCTTGTCCTCGGGCGAGAGTGTCTTCCACAGCCGGTTCGAGTTGGTCTGCCAGAGGTCAGGAGCGGCGGGCGATGTCGTCATGCAGGGCAAGCATATAGTCGACGGCCATGTCTCTTGGGTCCCTGGAGGGTTTCGTGCGGGCGGCCCCGCGGCTCTTCGTTCTGACCGGGGCCGGCTGCAGCACCGCGGCGGGGATTCCGGACTACCGCGATGCGAATGGTGCCTGGAAGCACAAGCCGCCTGTGCAGTTCCAGGATTTCATGGCGTC
>Ga0075163_10014791_pt1 | contig 10055 bp, 7 predicted proteins | sample JI1023141ADNA_FD_71478 | JGI IMG/M metagenome (GOLD analysis project Ga0075163, IMG submission 71478) | Wastewater effluent complex algal communities from Wisconsin, to seasonally profile nutrient transformation and Carbon sequestration -... | ecosystem: Engineered > WWTP > Effluent > Algae... | reverse complement strand
AGCAGGGCCATGCGCACCTCGCGCAGCATGTCCTGCACGTTGGATTCGGTGATGCGGGCCTGGCCACGCATCTCCTTGACGAGGCGCGTGAGTTTGTCGGTAAGGGCGGAGGCCATAAGGTGTTCCGGTAGTGCCCGCGAGCGCCGGCGGCGCGCGCGCCCGCCAGAGCGCTGGCGGTGGGCGAAAGGCTAAACTGTGACCCATGATTTTACCCAGTGCTTCCCCTGCCAGCTGGCTCTTGGCCCTGGCGGCCGCCGCCGCGTATGCCCTGTCGGCGGCTGCATCCTCGCGCCTGAGCGCCGCTGCGGCGCGCAACACGCTGCTGGCAGCCTGGGTGCTGCACGCCGCCGTGCTGGTGTGGGGCCTGTGGGGAGGCACACCCCGCTTCGGCTTCGCGCCCGCATTGTCGATGACCGCTTGGCTGGTGCTCACCATGTATGCCGTCGAGCGCCAGCTTTTCCCCCAGCTGCAGGCGCGCTGGATGCTGGCGGTGCTGGGCGCGGCGTCGGTCCTGCTGACCCTGCTGTTTCCTGGCCAGCCGCTGCATGTGGCCGCTTCGGCCTGGCTGCCGCTGCACCTGGCGCTGGGCATTGCCTGCTACGGACTTTTTGCGGCGGCCGTGGTGCACGCCTGGCTCATGACGCGCGCCGAGCGCCAGATACGGCAGGCCGAAGACCCGCAGAACGGTATCCCGCTGCTCACACTGGAGCGGCTCACCTTCCGCTTCGTGACCGCCGGCTTCGTGCTCTTGACAGCCACCCTGCTGGCCGGCTGGCTGTTTGGGGAAATGCTCTACGGCCATGCAGGACGCTGGGACCACAAGACGATCTTCTCGCTGCTGTCATGGACCACTTTTGCCGCCTTGCTGCTGGGCCGTGCGCGATTTGGCTGGCGCGGGCGCAATGCCGTGCGCATGCTCTACGCCGGCGCCGTGCTTTTGCTGCTGGCCTATGTGGGTTCTCGCTTCGTGATGGAAGTGGTATTAGGTCGCAGCACATGAAATACCTTGTCCTGCTGATGGTGCTGGCGGTGGTCGTGGGCATCTGGCGCATCCGCCGAACACCCGACTCCAGCGCCGAGAAGCCGGGGCCCAGGCGCAGCGCGTTGCCGCAGGACATGGTGGCCTGCGATCATTGCGGCCTGCATGTGCCGCGCGCAGATGCCCTGGTGCTGGGGCATCGTGCCTACTGCTGCGCCGAGCACCAGCGCCAACACAACACCTGACGCAATGCCTTTCGCACCACCGGCCCCCTCCCCTTCTGTGGCCGACGCGCCTTTTGTGCGCCTGTGGCGCGGCATCCTGACCGGCCGTGCCATGGTGGCACTGGCACTACTGGTCTTACAGGGCCTGGGCCTGTTCATCAACCTGGTGCCTGGGCCCGCTGTGCTGGCGGTGTGCGGGGCCTACCTTGCAGCCACCCTGGCCGGGCGCGCCCTGGCAGGCGGCGCCCCCCCGCCGCCCGCGGCAGGGCCGCAATGGCTCCCGTTCATCGGAGTGGATCTGGCTGCGGTGTGCGCTTTGCAATTGCTGCAAGCCGGCGCCATGAATTACACCCCCCTGTTCGGCTTACCTATTCTGATGGCGGCGGTGCTGGGCACGCTGTCCCTGGCCCTGGGCACAACAGCCTGCGTCACCTTGCTGCTGCTGGCCTGGGCCTGGTGGCAAGGCCAGCATGGCGGAGGTGACGAAGCACCACTCTACCTGCAGAGTGCCCTGGCAGGCACCGGGTTCTTTGTCATCACGTACCTGGTACACCAGCTGTCCGTGCGACTGGCGCGCGAACAGCAGCTGGCCTTGCACAGCCAGATGGCCGCGCGGGTGCAGTCGCAGGTCAGCACGCTGGTGATCGAGCACCTCACCGACGGTGTGCTGGTCCTGGATAGCCAGAATGTGGTGCGCATTGCGAACCCGGCAGCACTGCTGCTACTGGGGAGGGACATGGCATCGCCGCCATCGTTTACCCTGAGCGAAAGCCCCGCCTGGGCGCCGCTGGTGACGCTGGCACAGCAAACCTTCGTCGAAGAACAATCCGTCTCGGCCGATGTGGGCCTGCTGCACCCCGGCCAAAGCCCGACCGGGCTGCATGTGCGCAGCTGGCTGACCGCGTCACGCCAGGAATCCCCGAAAGCGCCCGGCGAACGTTTGTGCGTGATGTTCCTGCACGACCTGCGCGAGCTCGAGGCCCGTTTGCGCACCGAAAAACTGGCGGCCATGGGCCGCATGTCGGCCGCTGTGGCCCATGAAATACGCAACCCGCTGGCCGCCATCGTTCAGGCCAATGCCTTGCTTGAGGAAGATCTGCACGACCCGGGCCAAAAGCAACTCGCGCAGATGGTGCAGCAGAACGCAGAGCGCCTGGCACGCATCGCCGACGAAGTGCTGGACATTGCCCGGGTTCAGCACCAGATCAGCCACGCGCCTGCGTCCGCGCTGATGCTCGACGAGACCGTGGCGCTGGTCTGGACGGACTGGCAACGCCAGAGTCCGGCACAGCGCCACGGCCGCGTTTCCCTGATGGCCGAGGGCGCCCAGGTCGAGTTTGATGCCGAGCACCTGCGGCGGGTCCTGTTCAATCTGCTGGACAATGCGCTGCGCTACAAGGGCCCGGAAGACGATTCGCTGATCATCACCACGCGCGCCAGCGCCTTGGGGCAAATCAGCCTGCAGGTCTGGAGCGATGGCGAGCCCATGGACAAATCGGTGGAGCGCCACCTGTTCGAGCCATTTTTTTCCTCCGAAAGCCGATCCAGCGGACTGGGCCTTTACATCTGCCGGGAGCTGTGCCAACGCCACGGTGCCTCCATTGATTACCAGCGCCTGGTGCGCACCACGCCACGTGGTGAGGTCGGTGGCAACGCCTTCACCGTGGGTTTTCGCCGCAATACACGCCCTGCCGCAAATGCCACCCTGTTTGACACCATCGTGGTCTGAACCCTCCTTGCATCCATGAACGCCCCAGCCGCCTCCATCCTGGTCGTCGACGACGAGCCCGATCTGCGCACCCTGTACGAACTGACGCTGCTGCGGGAAGGCTACCGCGTGGCCACCGCCTCCAGCCTGCAGGAAGCGCGCCAGCAGCTGAGGAACCATCGGTTTGACGCCGTGATTACCGACATGCGCCTGCCTGACGGTTTCGGCATGGAGCTGTTGCAGGACCTGCGCGACCAGCAACGCCGAGAGCGCTGCGTGGTCATGACAGCCTACGGCTCTGCGGAAAATGCGGTCGAAGCCCTGCGCTCGGGCGCGTTTGACTACCTGACCAAGCCGGTGGACCTGAAACAGTTTCGCTCGGTGGTCGCCTCGGCGGTGCAGGGAACAGGGGGCGTGCCTGCGCCACGCTCCAGCCGCAGCCCCGCACGCCCGGCCAGCACGGCCGAGCCAGCGGGCAGCGCAGGGGCGCTGGATCGCCTCGTGGGCGAATCGCAGGCCATTCGCGACGTCAAGCAGCGCATCACCAAGGTGGCCCGTAGCATGGCACCGGTGCTGATCCACGGCGAGTCCGGAACCGGCAAGGAACTGGTGGCCCAGGCGCTGCATGCCAGCAGCCAGCGCGCTGACGGTCCCCTCATTGCCGTCAATTGCGGCGCCATCCCCGAAAACCTGCTCGAAGCCGAATTTTTCGGCGCCCGCAAAGGCTCCTACACAGGCGCCAACCAGGATCGCGACGGCTATTTCCAGGCCGCACGCGGCGGCACGCTTTTTCTCGATGAAATCGGCGATCTGCCCTTGATCATGCAATCGAAACTGCTGCGCGCCATTCAGGAGCGCAGCGTGCGCCCCCTCGGATCGACCCAGGAAGAGAATGTGGACGTACGGATCGTCAGCGCCACCCACCGGGACCTCGCAGCCGAGGTGCTGTCTGGCCGGTTCCGCCAGGATCTGTATTACCGCCTGAACGTGATTGAGATGGTCATTCCCCCCCTGCGCGAACGCCGGGAGGATCTGCCCGCACTGTGTGCCGCCTTGCTGGGCCGCATTGCGCGGGAATCGGGCATGAAACCGCCGGCGCTGACGCAGCACGTGCTGAGCGCCATCGCCAGCCACCCCTTGCCAGGCAACGTGCGTGAACTGGAAAACCTGCTGCACCGGGCCGTGGCGCTGAGTGATGGCGATGAACTGCAGTTAGAGTGCGCCCCCGGTGTCGCCGAAGCCTTTGGCACCCGGCCATCGCCCCCAGCCCCACAGGCGCCGGCCGCCACGCCCCTTGCCCAGACACTGCCTGGCACGCTGGCGCCCCACGGACTGCCCTCTTGCGCCACGCTGCCCAATGACCTTCAGGCTTGGCTTGACCAGCAGGAGCGCGAAATCCTGGTGCGTGCGCTACGCGAGGCCCACTACAACCGGACCGCCACTGCCGCACGGCTGGGCATCAGCCTGCGCCAGATCCGCTACCGCATTGCCCGCTTGAACATTGCGGTCCCGAACGACAACGACCTGCATGACGACCTTGGCTGACCCCTCTGCGCCCCCGCCCCCCTGGGACGCAGGCTGGCACCGCGATGCGCTGCGGCAGCCCTCGCCCAATTTCGGCCCCCGCCCGGATGGCGCTGCCATCGACCTGATCGTGGTCCACTCCATCAGCCTTCCGCCCGGACACTATGGCAGCGGAGCGGTGCAGCAGCTGTTTGCCAACACGCTGGACTGGGACGCGCACCCTTACTTCCAGAGCATCCGTGGGCTGCAGGTATCCGCGCACTTCTTCATTGAACGCAACGGCACCCTCTGGCAATTTGTAGACTGCGACCAGCGTGCCTGGCATGCCGGCCAGTCCTGTTACCGCGGGCGCGCCCAGTGCAACGACGACTCGATTGGTATCGAGCTCGAAGGACTCGAAGGGCAGACCTTTAAGCCGGCGCAATACGAGGTGCTGGCCCAGTTGTGCACCGACCTTGCAGCGCGCTACCCAGTGGCCCATGTGGCAGGGCACGAACATATCGCGCCGGGACGCAAGCAAGACCCCGGTCCGGGATTTGACTGGCCACGGCTTCAAAGGCTGCTGGCCTGGCCCAGCGGACGGTTTCCAGACAAAAACCCGGGCATGCAGAACGCCGTCCCATGAGGCTGTTGTAGCCAGCACACATCTCCGACCGCAATGCCCTGCGCTTCGGACCAGCATGTGAACCCAATGCCCGTGCGGCCCGCTCCTGCAAAGCCGCCTGCGCCGCCCGCAATGGCTTGATTTTGATCATGGAATGTCGGCTGCACGGGGCCTGCGCAGCGCATCGACCCCCTACTGAACCCGCATCCAACGGCCTGCCTCAGCCTGGGGCAAGCCTCCTTCCAGTACACTACCGGTAGTGTCTTGAATAGACGCCACACACCATATATAGTGTGCGCAAGGTTGAATACCGTCGCACGCCAGCGAACCCGGCGTCGGCTTTTCAAGCCCGCCAGCCCATCCCGGACAGCCCACAGAAAAGGACACCCATGCAAGCTGCTTTGAACACCCCCGCCACCGCCATCGCAGCCACTGCGCAAGTGCTGCCAACACACCCTGCTGCGACCGGCAATGCGCTGACCCATTACCAGATCATCCGGCGCAATGGCGCTGTCGTCCCGTTTGAGCCGCAAAAGATCGCCGTCGCCATGATGAAGGCCTTTTTGGCCGTGCATGGCACGCAGGGCGCTGCATCGGCCAGCGTGCGCGAAGTGGTGGATGCGCTGACACAGAACGTGACCCGCGCGCTCATGCGCTCACGCCCGGGCGGCGGGACTTTTCACATTGAAGACGTGCAGGACCAGGTGGAATTGGGCCTGATGCGTGGCGGTCACCATGAGATTGCACGGGCCTATGTGCTCTATCGCGAGCGCCGCACCCAGGAACGCGCGCGGCAAAACGAAGAGCAGGCACCTGCCGCCCCCCAACTGCATGTCCTCGATGGCGGTGAGCGCGTGGTGCTGGACCTGGCCCGCCTGGAGTCCCTGATCGCATCGGCCTGTGTCGGCCTGGGGGCGGATGTTCACGCCCAGCCCATCGTGGCGGAAACCATGCGCAACCTGTATGACGGTGTTCCGATGGAAGAGGTCTACAAGGCATCCATCCTTGCCGCGCGCACCCTGATCGAGAAAGACCCGGACTACACCTACGCCACGGCACGCCTGCTGCTGCACACCATCGTGCGGGAAGTCCTGGGCCGCGAAGTCACCCAGGGCGAAATGGCGCAAAGCTATGTGGACTATTTCCCGCAGTTCATCAAGAAGGGCGTGGAAAACGACCTGCTCGATGAACGTCTGCTGCAGTACGACCTGCAGCGCCTGGGCGCAGCGCTCAAGGCCGACCGCGACCTGAAGTTCGATTACCTGGGCCTGCAAACCCTGTATGACCGCTACTTCCTGCATGTCAAGAAAACCCGCATCGAACTGCCCCAGGCTTTCTTCATGCGCGTGGCCATGGGCCTGTCGCTGAATGAAATCGACCGCGAAGCCCGCGCCATCGAGTTCTACGAAATCCTCTCGAGCTTTGATTTCATGTCCAGCACGCCCACGCTGTTCAACAGCGGCACTTTGCGCTCACAGCTGTCATCGTGCTACCTGACCACGGTGCCCGACGACCTCGATGGCATCTATGAGTCGATCAAGGAAAACGCCCTGCTCTCCAAGTTTGCCGGCGGTCTGGGCAACGACTGGACCCGCGTGCGTGCCCTGGGCAGCCACATCAAGGGTACGAATGGCGAATCGCAAGGCGTGGTGCCCTTCCTCAAGGTAGTCAACGACACCGCCGTGGCCGTGAACCAGGGCGGCAAGCGCAAGGGTGCCGTCTGCACCTACCTGGAAACCTGGCACCTCGACATCGAAGAGTTCCTGGAGCTGCGCAAAAACACCGGCGACGACCGCCGCCGCACGCACGACATGAACACGGCCAACTGGATCCCCGACCTGTTCATGCGCCGCGTGATGGAAAAGGGCACCTGGACGCTGTTCTCGCCCTCCAACGTGCCCGACCTGCATGACCTCTTCGGCGCCGATTTCGAAAAGGCCTATGTCGCCTACGAAGAAAAGGCCGCGCGCGGTGAGATCAAGCCGGCCAAGACGGTGCAGGCCACCGACATGTGGCGCAAGATGCTGACCATGATGTTCGAGACCGGCCATCCGTGGATCACCTTCAAAGACGCCTGCAATGTGCGCTCGCCCCAGCAGCATGCCGGCGTGGTGCATTCAAGCAACCTGTGCACCGAGATCACGCTCAACACCAGCGACACAGAAACCGCCGTGTGCAACCTCGGCTCGGTCAACCTGCTGCAGCATCTGAAAGACGGCCGGATCGACCACGACAAGCTCAAAAAGACCATCACGGTCGCCATGCGCATGCTCGACAACGTGATCGACATCAACTACTACGCCGTCAAGAAGGCGCGCGACTCCAACCTGCGTCACCGCCCGGTGGGCCTGGGCCTGATGGCCTTTCAGGACAGCCTGTACGAACTGCGCATTCCCTACGCCTCGCAAGAGGCCGTGGAATTTGCAGATCAATCGATGGAAGCCATCTGTTACTACGCATACTGGGCCTCCACCGAGCTGGCCCGGGAGCGTGGCAAGTACTCCAGCTACAAGGGCTCGCTGTGGGATCGTGGCATCCTGCCTTTCGATACGCTGGACATGCTGTCCGAGGCCCGTGGCGGTTACGTGGAAGTGGATCGTTCGTCCACGCTGGACTGGGACGCCCTGCGCAAGAAAATTGCCCAGGACGGCATGCGCAACTCCAACTGCGTGGCCATTGCGCCCACCGCCACCATCTCCAACATCATCGGCGTCGATGCTTCGATCGAACCCTCGTTTGGCAATCTGTCGGTCAAGTCCAACCTGTCGGGCGAATTCACCGTGATCAACGGCGGGCTGGTGCGCGACTTGAAGCGCCTGGGTCTGTGGGACGACGTGATGATCATGGACCTCAAGCACTTCAAGGGCTCGCTGCATCCCATCGACCGCGTGCCGCAAGACATCAAGGCGCTGTACTCCACAGCGTTTGAAGTCGAACCGCAGTGGCTGGTGGAAGCCGCCTCGCGCCGCCAGAAGTGGATCGACCAGGCGCAGAGCCTCAACATCTACATGGCCGGCGCATCGGGCAAGAAGCTGGACGACACCTACAAGCTCGCCTGGGTGCGCGGTCTCAAGACCACGTACTACCTGCGCACGCAAAGCGCCACCCATGTCGAGATGAGCACCGTGAACACACGCCAGCTCAACGCGGTTTCGTCAGGCAGTGACGGTGGCGCAGCCAGCGCATCGGCACCCGTGCAAGCCCAGCCCAGCGCACTCGACGCAGCGGCAGCTACAGCCGCTGCGCAGGCCGCTGCCTTGCCCGCAACGGACGTCAAGTTCTGCGCCATCGACGATCCGACTTGCGAGGCTTGCCAGTAAGGAGCCCCAGCGCAACTCCTCGGCTACCTCCGAGGCGTTGCTCATGTGCTGTGAAGCAACAAATCCTTGCTGCGCAACGCTTCAGTGCTTTCCTTTTTGCAGCACTGCTTTCATAATCCAAACACTGGAAAATCTATGTTGACCTGGGACGAAGAAGTCAAGCCCTCATCGCAAAATCAACTGGACGGCGGTCTGAACCACAACCGCCTGGCGGGACAACCGCCTCTGTCTTTCCAGAGCCCGTCAATGCCCCCCGCGAGTGCCGCAGCCACAGCCATCAGTGGCGCCACGGCCCCCTCCGCTACGGCAGCGCACCGACGCGTGAACGCTGCGGACAAACGCATCATCAACGGCCAGACCGACGTCAACCAGCTGGTGCCGTTCAAGTACAAGTGGGCTTGGGAAAAATACCTGGCCACCTGCGCCAACCACTGGATGCCGCAGGAAGTGAACATGACGCGCGACATCGCGTTGTGGAAAGACCCCAACGGCCTGACCGATGACGAGCGCCGCATCATCAAGCGCAACCTGGGTTTCTTCGTCACCGCTGATTCGCTGGCCGCCAACAACATTGTGTTGGGTACCTATCGCCACATCACCGCCCCCGAGTGCCGCCAGTTCCTGCTGCGCCAGGCCTTTGAAGAGGCCATCCACACACACGCTTATCAGTACATCGTGGAGTCACTCGGCCTGGACGAGAGCGAGATCTTCAACGCCTACAACGAAGTCCAGTCCATTCGTGACAAAGACCAGTTCCTGATCCCCTTCATCGAGGCGATCATGGACCCGAACTTCCACACCGGCACTGCCGAGAACGACCAGACGCTGCTCAAGTCTCTGATCGTATTTGCCTGCCTGATGGAAGGCCTGTTCTTTTACGTCGGGTTCACGCAGATACTGGCACTGGGCCGACAGAACAAGATGACCGGCGCTGCCGAGCAGTACCAGTACATCCTGCGCGACGAGTCAATGCACTGCAACTTTGGCATCGATCTGATCAACCAGCTCAAACTGGAAAACCCACAGCTGTGGACGAGCGAGTTCAAAGCCGAGATCAAGGCGCTGTTTCTCAAAGCGGTCGAACTGGAATACCGCTATGCCGAAGACACCATGCCCCGCGGCGTGCTCGGCATGAATGCGTCGATGTTCAAGGGCTATCTGCGCTACATCGCCAATCGCCGTGCCACACAGATCGGGCTGGAGACGCTGTTCCCCAACGAAGAAAACCCGTTCCCGTGGATGAGCGAGATGATCGACTTGAAGAAGGAACGCAACTTCTTCGAAACCCGCGTGATCGAGTACCAATCGGGAGGGGCACTCTCCTGGGACTAGTGCCGACACCGCAGCATGCAACACCTCACCACGCTCCGCCCTCACAGCATACCGCCGTGCTGCTGCGTGGAGCGTTCCCGTATTCATGGAGATGGGATGGACCCCATCTCCATGGATCGCTCCTTGCCCAATGCAGGCGTGGAGTGCTCTTTGCTCACTGACCCAAGGAGAAAATGATGGCAACTGCGAAGAAACCGGCCGCCAAGAAGGCCGCCCCCGCGAAAAAAGCTGCACCTACCAAGAAGGCCGCTGCTCCCGCAAAGAAAGTAACGACCGCCAAGGCGGCTCCTGCCAAGAAGGCCGCTGCTCCTGCCAAGAAGGCCGCTGCTCCTGCCAAGAAGGCTGCTGCTCCTGCCAAGAAGGC
>Ga0075163_10014788_pt1 | contig 10056 bp, 13 predicted proteins | sample JI1023141ADNA_FD_71478 | JGI IMG/M metagenome (GOLD analysis project Ga0075163, IMG submission 71478) | Wastewater effluent complex algal communities from Wisconsin, to seasonally profile nutrient transformation and Carbon sequestration -... | ecosystem: Engineered > WWTP > Effluent > Algae... | reverse complement strand
CAACATGTTTTGGCTGACGTTTATGATTGGATTGTTGTATGAGGTGATGGAATGGGTGCTCTTAGATTGCCATGATGTGTTGGATCTGGTTTGGAATTCGATTGGATTTTTGATTGGTGCCACACTTAAAAATTATTTTGTTTGAGCAGATGGCTTCGAAGACCTCGAGTTGTATTGTTCGATTTTTGCCAAAGCAGCCACTTGAGTAAGTGCTTGTTTACACTAAGATCGCAGACTAACTTTTGTTGTAGATATTTTCAGTTCGTCAACTCAAACGAGTGTCTACGTCAGCTAACAGTTTTTGAAAGGTACCGTTGGAAAATATGGGAGTATCGCGGAAAGGCGAACAATTTGGGAATCGTGCCAAAAGATTCGATCGGCAAAGATCAGGACATTGTGTTGAAGGATTGGCTGCGTGAAACGTTCGAGGCCAAACACGATCGCACAAGATTGTGGCTCACAGTGGGTGGTGCAGTGATCGGAGCATCGTTTTCCGTGTTAGTGATTGAAAAAAAGAGTGGTGTATAGTTAACAAGGATTTTAGCAACAAAGAATCTGAGTCAAAGTATTCAGGCCCATGGGAATGCACATTCATGGGAACGATTGGAGCGATAGGTGGAGCTGGAGCTGGATTCTTGGCTCATCTCACTATTCCTGGTTTGTCATTTGGTCTAATTGTGAGTTTTTTAATCGGTCTGGAAGTTGTTGGAGTCATGATTGGAATTCACCAGATTTCCAAAGTGATGGTGAATCGTCAAAAGTCAATCAGAGAAGCTGAAGAGGCTGTTCAAAAAGTTCAACGCCACAACAACAATTTGAAACGGTACTGACATTTTTGTTTTGAAAAGGCTCCTAATCTAAGATTAGGTACACGGAGTACGTTGCAAACATCAAGGACGGTGAAAAGATTCTCCAGTTTGGCCAGTGGAAATTGATTCATTGCAGCAGCGATTATTAAAACTAACGTTTTGAATCAAAATGAGTGCCAGCTTAAAGTTTCTTGACGATGACCGAGAACCAACGGATTTTGAGATCGCTCAACTTATATTGGATCTCAAATCGTCTTCCACTGCGTTAGTGGATGTCACGGACATTGTGGATCATTTGCGGAGACAACTTTACGTTGCTGGTAGAAAAGCAGCGTCAATAGTTAATCCTCATGTTGTCAAGTTGCCCTCACGAATGCCATTGCACGATCAAGACGATGACGATGACGATGACGACGAAGACAACGACGAAGACGACAACGAACACAAACCAATCTTTTCTCTTAGAACATTCCCGATCAATTTTGATTTATTTCCAGATTTAAGCTAAGGGGTGAATGTCAGAAGAACAGAGTTTGGAACAAAAAATGCTGAACATTGTTCAAGCGCAACGCAAAATGAACGAAGCAACAGACAAAGGACAAATGCCTCCTGGCTTAGCAGAGTAAACAGTCTAAAAAACTTATAAGTCGTGCTTAAATTTGGTGTAGATTTGCTGCTAAGAACAACATGTCTGACCAAGAAGTTGCTGAACTGATGGAGTTTACAGCAAGAGTCAAAGTTGTACAGCATGCAGATGGAAATGGCTTTAACATGTCTCTACATTAAAAGTTTAAAGCTTGATTTTCTATTATCTGTAAAAATGAATCTTGATGAAATTTATGCACTCATTGATGCAAACAAAGAAAAAGCTGAAAAAGAGTATCTTGACGAAAGGTATATCTAAAGAAAGTTTGAGTTGAAGACTTGATCGAAAATTAGGTGCTCCCTAAAGGTTCACAAAGCGTTCACTGTTGAAGATCGCGAGATTGAGCCGATGTTATTGGCACGTCCACAAACAAAAGCACAATACGAATCGCTTTCGTTTGTTAATCGGGAAATTTGGGCTTGGTACTGAAATTTAGTCTCATTAGTTTTGCTAAATGTTTTATCAGGTATGATGATCTGTTTGTCTATCGTCCAGATACCACAACGAACGTGAACATGGCTTATTCTGTTTTGAAGCCATCCGCTCGAAGAGAAAATTTGTCCCAAAAATCAAAGTCAAAGTTTGCAATGTTCGATCGTAACATTGTCAATGAAATCATCAAACACTGTGGAATCCAAACAGTATCGAGGCTATCCATAGTCAACAAATGGTTGAATAAGTTATGCATGAAGGAAGAAGTATGGGAAGAACTGTTTAGTCGACTATGCACATTGAAAGACATTTGTGAACGCGAAAGTAGTTGCCCGATTAAGTTCAAGCCACTGTTAAATGAACAGATGTATCTGGAAAACCTCGAAATGCGTCTATGGAGACCTGATGTCAAAGCACTGACAGATAACACAGCAGAAAAAACACCTCCGCTAGTTGTTCTCAGATACTATCAGGACACTAAATCGCTGTTGAAGCGCATGCAAATCATTCCAGGCGTAAATCAAAAAACATTCACGCGTAAAGACTTCCTAATCTTTTTACAGGTACAAGGATATGATGCACACAGCATGAATTATGCCTTTCTTTGAAATTAATTAAGCGCAACAAAAAACTTGTTTCTCAAAAAAAAATTGGTTTTTCATTTTTCAAACCAAACTTTTAACTTCAAAAGATAAAATGATCGCTAAGCCGCTAAACATTCGAGATGTCGTTTTTGAACAAAATTATTGACATTCGGCATTGGTGACCATGTGGTCGTTTTTGAACAAAATCATCAATTATAAGCATTATGAACGCGAAAATCATAGATGTTTGTCGTTTTTGAACAAAAACATGGTCATCAGCCTCACCTAACCGATGTCGTTTTTGAACAAAATCATTTGTCCTTTTGCATTTGTGACTGGTGAAATAAACAAAACTGGCAAGGATATTATTGTTTATTTTGAACAATTATCATCGTTCTGATCGTCATCACACGAATGTTGAACAACTTTGAAATGGTGCGTTTAAGTGGGTTTTTTATTGTTGGATTTGTTCAAACTAAAATGAAGCATGTATGTCCAAAATGTAATGTTACAATGACAAGTTGGCGTAACTTACAGAAGCACAAGAACCGTGTTATACCATGTGATCATAAATGCAGAATTTGCGGAGAACAATTTCAAGACACCAGGCGATTTACCAAACACATGCGCAAAGAACATTTAGCTGATGATTCGACATCGGACGGGATGGAAGTCGCGGTGTTGGAGCCGGTTAAACAACTTGAAACGACAGGAATGAGTTATAGAGAAGCTAGAAGACGCTACTTGCCAGAACGTATTCCGTTAGATGATTACAATTGGGAAGCGTTAACTCAATCAGATGAAATGAAAGCCTCATGGACAAAGATAAGTGAAGGTCGAGATGGCAAAAAAATGTTAGAGCGTGTCACATACGAACGGTATATCATAGAAAGGTCAGAGAATTTGAGTGAGGATATGCATGATTTTACAAAGTTAAGATCGTTAGAAGCGCTTAATCAAAATCGTGATATCAAAGACACAATGGCACAACTACTGTATGAAGTTGAAGGTCAAAAATATTTACCACGTTTCCGCTCAATCACAAAGGCCGACGATGGTAATCTCTTGACATACCGGCGAGTACCTGGACGGGACAGCGAAAATGAAGCATGTGAATGGACATCTCATGCACCAAACGAAGTACATCGTGTTGTGAACGAGCACAGTAGGAAATTGTTAATGTTTGCTTTACAAGCAGGTATTTATTTGCTCAAAATGAGTCTTTGGATTGAAAATGATTGCGGTCCTGCGCTGTTCACACATGAGACACATGCAGATGGCACTACTTACGTGATCGTTGTTTATTTTGATAAGAAAATCAAAGAATTGCGATGTAAACGTGATTCCAGATTCTCTGTTAAGGACTTCATCCCGATACCAGAAAATGATAGTCCAGCTTTATTCAAACAAATGACTCGATTAATCACATTAGTAGAGCAACGCCAACAAGATATCATAAACACATTAGAAAGTGTGCAACTATCAAAGAGTGATATTGACTTTGTTTTCAAATTACAATCTCAATCGTGACATCTCTAAACAACTTTGCTGTCATCGTATTTTTCAATGACTTTAGATGATGTTATCAGGGTGAGTCGCAAACAGACTACCTAAATACAAACAATCAGCAATTTTGACAAATGTCAGTCATCTGTGTCCAAGGTAAAGCTTTAAGAATGAGTGAACGAACGCACGTAAGGTCTTAGAAATGCATTATTTACGATCGTGATTAGAACAATGAAAAACCACTCAAAGTAAATGGTTTTTGTTCGTGTTTTATTTTTCTGATTCAGCACCAATTCCATGGCTTGATAAACCGTCAATCCAATAAAGGCTTTACGACGAAATGACGATGATGGAATCAAAGACACTATGAAAGCAGCAACAAATAACACGATGGACCAAACGTTGATAGGTATGTCGTACTCTCGAATGTTCATGACTTGAGAGTTCATAACAGATGACCAAGGCCATTGGGATTCGGGCTCGATCCGCTGCAACAAGTTCGTTAACAGTTGATGCGTGTTGGATTGATTGTCGCTCTCTGATTGCACGTCCTGATAAATCAAGTATGGTTTGAAAGCGTACATTTTGATGTTCTTTCTTGGATCGTTAAATACATTTTTGGCTAAAAAGATGTCGATGTGATATGAGACGTTCTTGAGTTCGTCAAGAAGCTTTCTAGCGCCTGTGTTTGTCAACATGTAAGCGTGCATTCCTGCTGGAGCTTTTGGTATAAACAGATTTGGGTTACCGTTGATGTTTTCCTGCTTACCATGCGCGTTGGCTTCACATTCGAAGCAACCTAGAAATAGAACGTCCCAATCGGCTGGCACGCCCGCACCCCAATATTGGCGTAGCTTGTTGTCAAAGTCATCTACCGGTTTAGCATCATCCTCGAGCACCAACACATTATCGAGATTGTTATCAACAATGTGCTTCCAAAGCCTGTAATGTGATAGCCATATGCCGATCATTGCGTTAGAGCAAAAATAATTGCAAAACTTGCTTGTTATGGATTGAATGTACTCTTGTGTTAGCTTTTTTCCGTCGGTTGCGTTCCAACGTTGAAGCTTTGGTAACATCGTGGTCTGTTCGAATTGCTTATTTACAAGCTTCCACCTATCATCGCGATCAGACATGTTGATAACAAAACAATGATCGATCGGTTTCAGTCCATCCACGGGCAATTTAACGGGTGTTATTGGATTCTGTTTAGGACGGTTTAACAACGCAAATAAGATCACAACGGAAACCACAAATAAAATTAACTTCATCATTTTCTCAAGTTAAAACACAGAGATTAAAAATGACTAAATGCGAATTTCACTGTTTTTTTTTGACAATGAAGAGTTTCTTTTCGACACGCTCTGGTGAAGATGGAGATAGCCCGACATCAAGAAGAAAAGAGTACGTGTTTAACCTCTCTACACTCTTTTTGACGATGTTGTAGATTTATGATGCTTGTTGGTGGAGCATCAGGCGCATTGCTTTTGGGCTTTGCTGTCATGCGGTAAAACGTTTTGTGTTAACTCTACGAGTGGTTTGTCAAAGATTGTTTTGTAGATATCGTGTTTCTGGGCCGAGTCAATTCGTTGTTCGCACAGGTCCTTTCATTGACGGCATTTCGATCAGCAAGAAAGCTTTCCAGTGGCCTTTTCAAACGGCAAACATTCTTGGTAACTTACTGGTTCTCAGATTTGCTTAATGCTGATCACAAAACACTAGAAATGGCTCCAAGCAATTACGCGTTCAATTTGCAAGCCATGTCGCGTGAAAAGATGGAGTTCATTCTTCCCGGTGTTTTCACGATTGGTCCAAAGAACGACACGCAAGCGTTGGAAAAGTTCGCATTGTTGTTGGGAGCAGAAGATCACAAGAAGATTGACGGCATCATTGAAGGCGTCATTGAAGGTGAAACGCGTGTTCTTGCCGCGTCGATGAAGATTGAAGAGATCTTCAATGGAAGAGATGTGTTCAAGGCGACCATCATTTCAAAAGTGCAAGACGAACTCGATCAGTTTGGCATGGTTATTTACAATGCCAATGTGAAAGAGTTGCAGGACATGCAGGGATCAGAGTACGCAAACTTTGTTTGCGAAAACCTTTGACTAACGTTTGAAAAAGGTACTTTAAGCACATGCGTCAAAAGACTCGAGCTGGAGCAGAAAATCAGGCCCGTATCGAGATTGCAAATGCAAAGTGAGTGTTGTTTGTGTATGTAATGAGGTGTGAAATTTGGAGCAGGTATCTCGGTGATGTTGGAGAGAAGGAGAAGCAGCGTGACACGCGTATTCAATCGGCTGACTTTGAGTCGAGTGCTGTGCAAAAGGAGAATGAGCGTGCGATTGAGATGGCCAAGTCAACCGCAGCATTCAAGATTGAACAGGCTGAAGCTGATCGTAGAACTTCGATTGCACAGATTGAAGCGCAGAAGGCTGCTGAAATCAGAAGCTCCGAATTGCAAAAGGACGTTGAAACGCGCAACATTGCACAGCAAACTGAACGATTGCGTTCGGAGATTTTGGCAAAGACCACGGTTGAATCGGAAGCGATTGAGCGTCGTGCCATGGCTGAATTGTTTGCGAAACAGCAAGCAGCTGAGGGTCACGTTTATTACAAGAAGCGTGAAGCAGAAGGCATCTTGGCAACGTTCAATGCTCAATCGGAAGGATTGGCCAAGCTGCTTCAGGTCCACAGTGATCCAATGGTGGCACTGCAGTACATGATGATTGATCGCGACATGTGAGTCTTTTTTTGAGGTTTATGGTTGAGCTAACACACAATTGGTTAGGTGCGTTTGCTTTTTGCAAACAAAAACCGTTGCTAACATTTTAGCAGGTACGTGAAGCTCAGTGAATCCAACGCGAAGGCTATTCAAGGATTGGAGCCGAAGATCAGTGTTTGGAACACCGGCGGTGACGCTAACGGTGCGAACGGTGCAGGACCTATTGGACAAATTTTCAAGAATTTGCCGCCGTTGATCGACACGATTTACACGCAAACAGGCATCCGTCCTCCGAATTGGTTGGCAAACACGGACAACATGTCATCAGACTCGAGCAGCGGTGCCAGCAGTGCCAGCGGTGCCAGTCAGCCTCGTCCTTCTCGCTGGGCAGCCATAAAAAAGGACTGATTAAAAGTTACGTATGCCATATGTGGCCTAACTCCAGTTTAAACGTTAAAAGGCCCCGTTGTAAACGTTTAATCTTCACCACAAGAGACATCTTTTCATTTTAAACGCTTATTTTAACTTGCGAAAAGAGGTGTGATGTCGATTACACAAATCGGAAATTTGGTTAAGCAGTTCAACGATTCTCCATCAAACAAGATCATTCAAAATGCCATTACGATGAACGATTTGCGCACGTTAGCTGTTAATTGGTCGGCTACTAAAACATCCGATGAAACAGTGTTCTCTGAAGAATTACCAAAAATAAGCATCACCGATCAGAAGTCATCAGGTCGTTGTTGGTTATTTGCTGCGCTTAACGTGTTACGCCGATATGTGATTGCGGATTTCAATTTACCAGCAGATTTTGAATTATCACAATCGTACGTGAAAAAACATCTTCTAATCGAAAATCTAATCAAAGAGATTTAGGTACCTGTTCTTTTGGGACAAATTTCACCGTTTCGAATACAACCTTAACGTGATTGCCACGACAGCTGATCTGGACTTGGATGATCGTTCTGTTCATCGAATATTATCAGAGCCGTTATCAGATGGTGGTCAATGGGACATGGTTATGAATTTAGTAAGACCACGCAAAAAAACTTCGTTTGTGTGTCCGGACCTAACATTCCATGTGATCAGGTGAATGCTCATGGTGTCGTGCCTAAAGTGGTGTTTCAAGAAACGTATCATTCATCAAATTCTGGTGCATTAAACGCATTGCTAACACGTAAATTTCGCGAAGCAGCGTTAGAAGTTAGGAGATTGATTAGTTTGAAACAAGATCACAAAATTCACATCAATGGTGTGATGCAAACAGTGTTTAACATTCTTTGTATGTGTCTTGGAACACCGCCAATAGGAGCTTTCAATTGGTCATTCTATGATGCACAGCACAAACATAACACATTATCATTTGATTCACCACTGCATTTTTACGATCGATTCAAAACTCATTTTGATGAAACCGTATGCTTGGTGAATGATCCACGTCACGCCGAGCATGAACTGTTAACGGTGCAATATCTTGGTAACATGATTGAAGGCAGACCAGTCAGATATTTGAACGTGTCTATGGATGTTATGAGACGAGCAGCGGCGGAGTCTATTAAGCGTAAAAATGCTGTTTGGTTCGGCTGTGATGTTGGAAAAGAAATACTTGACACGTTCATGTGTATAGACGTTAAACAGTACAATTTGCTTTTGCAAACCACTTTTGGCATGTCCAAACGTGATCGGATGCTGTCTGGTGAATCACAAATGACGCATGCAATGGTGTTCTCTGGTTTTCATGCTGACGCAAATGGCAAAATTAAACGTTGGCAAGTGGAAAACTCGTGGGGACCACCGAAAACAGGCGTTTCACCAAACAGTTATGTCATGACTGACGATTGGTTCACCGAACACATGTTTGAAATTGTGGTAAAAAAAGATTGTTTGGATAAGGAAACGTTAGACGCTTGGAACACTGCACAAGCTCCCACAGTGCTGCCAATATGGGATCCGATGGGTTCTTTAGCAAAACGCCGAGTTTAATCTTCGAAGTTCACAATAAAAGAGAATCTGGTTCCTCCGGTTCCTCTATCAGAATAATCCGCAATAGTGTAATTTTTAGCTATTGTAGCACAAGAATCGTCGCTGCTCAGCATTGGCGAGCTTGTGTTAACAGGATCAAATAAAGTCCATCGTTGATTAGGATCTAAATGACATTTCAAGTATCTAATCTTCGATTAGCAAACGTTTGTTTTTTTTGCATCGCCAACGTACTGATAAACTTCGACGTTCCATCTGTCTGTTGGGAGAAAATGACGTTTCAAAATCCCATTTGGACACCTGAATTGAATCACATATTTAGATGTTAGACACTCTGTTTCTGCAAATCGTCGACGTTCTTGCTCTGCATTTTGCTCCGCACTAATCTTTAACGATAACTCGAGTTCGCGAGCTTCACGTTCGGCTTCTAATCGGGCACTTTCTTCAAGTAAAGCTTTTTCAGCTAATGCATGTTTTTCGCGATCAGTGCGCTGCGTGCGCAAATACCTGTGATCAAACGTTAGCAACAATTAACCTTCAATTTTCACTTTAGTCACTCTATCTCTTGCGCATCTATGACGGACTCTACTTGCACCGGAGGAATCGTTGGAGTTGGCACTGTTGGCAATGTTCGAAGTTTCTTCACTGCTTTTACTGTCGCTGTCCTTTGCAAAGGTGGTTCTGATTGAACGCGGTCGACACCTGACTGAATGTCTCCGATTCTTTTGTTTGCTTCAGTTTTGGCAACTCTGCTTGGTCGTTGAACATCATTAGCATGAAAGTACCTAAACTTTGGTTAAGGAAAAGCTCTTTGAGGGGAAGTTCGTTTTAGACGCACTCTTGCAGATGCTGTCTTTGGTTTTGATAAGGACATTTGGTTCCAAGTGTACACCTTTTCATGGTTTTTCAATTTGTTTCAATTTTTTTAACGTTAAAATGGCTTCTATCAAAGTCGTCATTGTTGGTAAATCTAATGTGTTTAACGTTTAACGTATAGTAACGTCAACAGGTTGTGGTGGACGCGAAGCAGCGTTGGCTTTAGCAATCAGCCGTTCCAAAATCAGACACAAAATGTTTTGCGTTGGTGCCTATGTAAATGCGTTAATGGAAGAACTAGGTGTTGAATGTCGTTTAGGTGAGTGTCGAGTGTTAAGTTTGTTGCTTGTGTTCAGTAATTTTCAAAAGCTTTAACGACCGAATTCATGATTCAAATCATTCATCAAATTAAACCAGAATTGTGCATTGTTGGACCAGAGGCACCATTGGCTGATGGTTTAATCGACAGCATCAGAACGTTTGTTCCTTACTGTCTTGGTAAAGTGCCTGTGAAACTTGTGTTTTGATAATGGCGTTTGTAGGCATGCCGAAGGATGTTGC
>Ga0075163_10014787_pt1 | contig 10056 bp, 8 predicted proteins | sample JI1023141ADNA_FD_71478 | JGI IMG/M metagenome (GOLD analysis project Ga0075163, IMG submission 71478) | Wastewater effluent complex algal communities from Wisconsin, to seasonally profile nutrient transformation and Carbon sequestration -... | ecosystem: Engineered > WWTP > Effluent > Algae... | reverse complement strand
TCCGGCGGCGAGGCGCAGCGCGTCAAGCTGGCGCTGGAGCTCTCCAAGCGCGACACCGGCCGCACCCTGTACATTCTGGACGAGCCGACTACCGGCCTGCATTTCCAGGACATCGAAATGCTGCTCAGCGTCCTGCAGCGACTGGCCAACAACGGCAATACCATCGTTGTCATCGAGCACAACCTCGACGTCATCAAGACCGCCGACTGGGTGGTCGATCTCGGGCCGGAAGGCGGCGATGGCGGCGGGCGCATACTGGTTGCCGGCACGCCGGAAGACGTTGCCAAGTGCAAGGCCAGCCATACCGGGCGCTTCCTCAAGCCTTTGCTCAAGCGCTAGGGTAAGATACCGTTCATGCCAACCGGGAGAGGATTTCTGCCATGTCGATCACCATCACCATCGTCACCACCGCCAATCGCACACGGCGCTTTACGCAATCCGACCCGGCGCGCGTCAGCGAGATTCTCGACAGCCTGAAGCGTTGCGCGCAAATATTCAGCAATAGAACCTTGGTCGTCGTTTCCGAGTCAGGCACCGAGGTCTTTTGCCCGGCGGCCATCACGCGTATCGAGTTCGAGAGCGATGCCGATCTCAGCGCCTACCTGCCACACTCCAGCCATACCGATCTGCGCGCCCTCGCGCTGGGTGAAACACCGCCGACCGCTCAGGTAAATGAGCTCTATATCGCGACACCGATTGATTTCTATTTTGAAGGTGGCGACAGCCTTTCGGTCTGGGCCGAAGGTAATCGCCCGAACGATGCGATGGAACGCACCATGCGGATTACCCGCCTCTTTGAACAGCCGATCATTTTTTACCGGCCGGTCAACCCGGGCATTGGCTTCATCAACCCGTCGGTACTGACCCGCGCCGCCATTGGCGTGGTCTTGAACGACGCGCCGACTGGCACCTGGCACGTCAAGAACGCATGATGGAGTCGGCAGAGGAATTCAAGGGCAAGAAGGGCTTCACCCGTCTGTGGAACGCCCTCGGCTATTCACGTGACGGAATCGCTGCTGCGTGGACCAACGAAGCCGCTTTTCGTGAGGAGGTACTGCTCGCCAGCGTCGCCCTCCCGCTGGCAATTTTTCTCGGCAAAACCGGCGTCGACCGCGCCATTTTGATCGGCAGCATCATCCTGATCCTGATCGTCGAAATTCTGAATTCCGGGCTGGAGGCGGTAGTGGACAAGGCCTCGCCGGAAAAACACGAGCTGGCCAAGCGTGCCAAGGACATGGGCAGTGCGGCGGTCCTGTTCAGCCTGATCAACGCCGCCATCATCTGGGCCTGCATCCTCTGGCCCTGAGCAACGACTCAGCCGTCGCTCTTGCCTTTACCGTCTGCGCCGTGCTGTTCCATCAATAGTGCCGCCCCCTGGAAGTAGGCAATCGCCTCTTCCGCCATTTTCGGCTCGGTGGCTATCAACTGCGCTTCCTTGCCATCAGCACTGATACGGAAGGTTTCGATCTTGCGCTTGGGTTGCAACACCGTCATCACGTTGCCTTTCATGTAACCCAGGTTCTGATAGGTCGACAGCAGCGCACGGCCTTCTTCCGGCGGCGTTTTCAGAATATCACGGCCAACGAAATGGTCATCTCCTTCAAGGCCCAACATCGCCAGCAGGGTCGGCGCGAGGTCGATCTGGCTGGCCAGCGTATCAACCTGTTTCGGCGCAACCAGCTTAGGCGCATAAATGATGGCCGGGATGTGATAGCGGAAAACCGGGATTTTGCTCTTGCCGGAACTGCTCGCACAATGGTCGGCGACAATCAGAAAGATGGTGTTGTCGAACCACGGTTTCTTTTTGGCCATTTCGAAAAAACGACCGATGGCGTAATCGGCATATTTGACGCCACCTTCGCGCTTGGCTGGCGAGGGGATATCGATACGACCATCCGGGTAGGTGAATGGACGATGATTGGAGGTCGTCATGATGTGGGCAAAAACATGCTTGCCGGCCGCCGTATCTTTGTCCATGTTGATCAGCACCTGATCGAACAGATGTTCGTCAGCCACCCCCCATATGTTCTCGAACTGAACCAGTCCTTCCTTAAAGCTCTTGCGGTCAGTCACCTTGTAGGCCTGCGACTCAAAATAGCTGTTCATGTTGTCGAACATGCCGTAGCCGCCATAAATGAAATTCGGCTCCCAACCACGCGCCGCCAAGGTGCTACCGAGCGTATTCAGATTGGTGATGTTCGGCCAGCGCACGACCGCAGCGCCCGGCTGGGGTGGCAGCGCAGCCGACAGCGCCTCCAGACCGCGCACGGTGCGGGTGCCTGTAGCATAGAGCCGCGTAAACAACATGCCCTCTTTGCCCAAACGATCAAGATTGGGGGTAATGCCCTGGTTGTTGCCAAAAGTCTCCATGTACTCGGCAGACATGCTTTCCATCATGATGATGACCACGTTGGGCTGTTGCGCTGGCTTGGAACCGGCTTTGATCAGCCCTGTGTTGCTGGCTGAAACCTGGCCACGCCCGGAAAGGCGCTGCAGATCGGCCATCACCTCGGCATCCGGTCGGGTTGCATAGAACTGGCGGTAATCGAGCTTGTTCTGACGCGCCGCTGCAATAAAACTGCGCCAGCCGTTATCGGCCAACTCATTGGCAAAGGCGTTGCTGGAAAACTCCGGCAGGGGCATCTTGTAAGCAATGACGCAAACACCGAGCATCAACCCGAGCGCCCAGCCAGACTGGGGGGCTCGCCCAGCCTCGGCAGTCACCGCTGTCCGCACTGGCCGACGCAAGCTCCAGACGACAAGCAGGGTCAGTACGGAAAGGCCGGAAAAGATTTTTCCGACCGGGTAGGACTGACGAATATTGCCGATAACTTCAGTCGTAAAAACCAGATAATCCACGGCAATAAAGTTGAAACGAACGCTGAATTCTTCCCAGAAGACGCCTTCGGAAACCCCGACAAAAATCAGGGTAAAGACGTAAATGGCCAGCAACGGCCAGCGCAGGCGATCTGCCCACTTGCGGCTGAAGACAATCTCGAACAGGGCCCATGGCCAGGAAAGCATTAAAACTACTGGCACGTCGCGCAACATGCCGAGCAGAACACCACCGAGCAACCCACCGAGCGCCTGTTCGCTGAACATGACAGAATGGCCGAGCAAGGCAAGGCGTGTGACGAGAAAAACCAGCCAGGCGAGCAGCGCAAACAGCCCCCATACACGCAGCGGGCGACCATTCAGGGATTGCAGTACTTGCATTTTTATTTCCGGCACAGTTGAACTGCACGGTAATTTACTCACCTATGTGTGAGGAAATTGTGAAGCCAAGAGTTTAATGGTGCGGCGAACCAGCAGAAAAATCAATCCGGAGCTCGCCGCCACCGGAGGGCGCATTCGCCACGCTGACCTGCCAGCCGCTTGCCATGCAAACGTGCCTGACTATAGCGAGTCCGAGGCCGTTGCCACCGCGGGTGCCGATAAAATAGCGCTCGAAAACTCGCTCAAGATCAGCATCTGAAAATCCCGGACCGCTATCGCGCACAGTCAGACAACGCCCATGCAAGCTGCAAACAATCTCGCCTGCATCGCTATAACGCAAGGCATTCTCGAGCGCGTTACGCAAGACCAGATCGAAGAGCACCGGATCGCTGATGACGGTAGCCTCATCGGGCATTTCCAGACGCAAGACTACCGGCTTCGGGTGCGCCAGTAGCACCGAACTCCAGACGATTTGAATCGCCGCCTTGAGATTTATCTCTTCAAAAATAACCGGTAGCGCATCACGCGCCAGCAGCAATAGGCTTTTAGCCAAATCATTGATGCGGTCAACGCAACTAACAATACGATTTCCTCGCCGCGCGACGGCGGCAGGAAGATCAGGCAAGTTGGCCAACAACTCGGCATCTGTACGAATCCCAGTGAGCGGAGTACGCAACTCATGCGACAGATTTTCAGCAAAGGTGCGTTCTCGTTCAATTATCCTTGCCTGCCGCGCACGGTAGCTATCCAGCGCCTCCGCCACAGCCTTGAGTTCGCGGTCCATACCCGGCTCACAAAGCAACCCTGGCGACTCATCCTCAACTCGTCTGGCTAATCCCTGCAAGGGGCCAGTCAGGCGCCCGGCCAGCAGGTAAACAGCGACCAGGGTCAGGAGTCCCAGGGTAACCGAACCGGCGAATGTAATGAGGAGCAGATCATCAAGCCGTGCATCGTGATCCTTAACATCGTAGGCCAGTATGTAACGGGCACCATCCGCTTCGCGGACTGCAACGTGATACTCCGTGCTGCCAACGTAAACCTCGTGGTTACCGACGCCGAGGCTGGCAAAACCTAACGGCACATTGCTTTTACTCGCTCCTTGAGCGATACGATAGAGCCACATGTCTGGCGCATTGGGCAAGGCGGCATCCGGAGATTTGCGCCAAAGGTCCATGCTGTACTCGATCTGAGCGGTGAGCTGCGCCGTGATGAACTCATCCTCGTTACGTTCAAGCATCAGCACCAGCGCCAATGACTGAGTCAGGATAAAGACCAGCGCCAGCGCAGCAAGCGACACGGCGATCCGCGTCCGCATGCTGGGAGCTACCTCAGGTGCTGATGAGTTTGTAACCGAGGCCATGAACATTGGCGATTTCCAGTGAGGGTTTGACCGCTAGCGCTTTGCGCACTGTCAGCAGCACACTACGCAGATTGTCACTGGAGGCCTGCTCATGGCCCCAGACAGCAATCTCGAGTTCACGCCGAGAGAACACTCGTTGCGGCTGCTCGAGTAAAACTTCGACCAAACGCACCGCCTTGGGAGACAGCTGAAGGGCTATTTCATCAAGACGTACTAGCTGCTCAGCAGCATCAAAAACCAGCCCACCGTAGGCCAGCCGATCTGGCGTGTAACGCAAGCGGCGGCGACGCTGCAATGCGACCAGGCGAACTTCCAGCTCCTTCAAGGCAAAGGGTTTGGCGAGATAGTCATCCGCCCCGGCATCGAAACCGGCCAATTTGTCGTCCAGCGCATCGCGCGCGGTCAACATCAAAATTGGCAGAAAATTTCCGGTTGACCGCAACTGCCTGGCAAGGGTGGCACCATCGCCGTCCGGCAGGTTTCTATCGAGAACCAGTGCATCAAACTCAAACTGGGCAAGGAGCAGGCGAGCCCCTGCAAGTGATGCAGAAAAATCACATTGATGACCGCAGGATTCGAGAAAACCATAAAGATTCTCAGCGATGATCAGCTCATCTTCAACAATCAGGATATGCATTAAACCGGCAAGGGCAAACGTTGCTCGGCAGCGACAATGACGCGATTGCGCCCTTCGTGCTTGGCCTGGTAGAGCGCTTGATCGGCACAACTCAGGGCTTTTTCCAGCGGCAAACGGCTGGCATCGGCCAAGCCTATGCTGATGGTGACGTGAACCCGATGACCGTCAGGGAGGAAAATTTCGCGCTCGGCAAAGCGCTGGCGGAAACGTTCGGCCAGCACCAACGCCTCATCAACTGTGCTTTCAGGAAAAACAAAGGCGAACTCCTCACCGCCGTAGCGACATACCAGATCGGTCTGCCGCACACTGTCTTTCAACAGTTGAGCAAAGGTCTTGAGCACGAGATCTCCGGCGGCATGACCATAGGTATCGTTGATCCGCTTGAAGAAATCGAGATCGGCCATACCCACAGCCACCGGGCGATCATAGCGGTGAGCACGCAATAATTCGGTCTCGGCCCGCTCCATGAAGTAGCGCCGATTGACCAGGCCGGTCAGGCCATCAAAGTGGGCCAGATTCTCCAGTTCAAGACGCGAGCGCTCGTTTTCGAGCAGCGAAGCATGCAAACGTTTACTCGCCTGTTCAATGGAGAAAATTTCGGCCACCGGCGTCGCCGGAAACTCGGGCGCCGGGCGGTCAACGCTGAGTCCGGTCAATTGGCGATCAATGCGCTGCAAGGGGCGTATCAGGTACTGACGCAACAGATAGCCGAGCAGCAGGAGAAAGGCAGCGAGCAGCATGGCGGCACCAATCAACTTGAGGCGCGCGGTTTTCATGGAATGCGCGACACTGGCGAGGTCGGCGGTCGTCAGATTGATTCCCTGAATCGAGACGTCGTCGACTTGCAGACTGAGACGGCTGGACAGATTGTTCCAGTCCGAGTAATGATTTTTCAGCGAGGCCGGGTTCTCGTTGGCCTGACGATTGACATCAACCAGGAAGAGCTCGGCCTCACGCGCCAGGGCTGCCGATTGCGGGTACTCGACGATGCTCGGATGACTGGCGACCAACGTCACGACAAAAATCGCCTGCTGCCTGGCCTCCGGCGTAGCAACGGCAAAAAGGCGCTCCCCCTCCTGACGCAACTGCTCCATATTCCTTGCCAGCCGCTGAAAACGGATAATTTCCGGCACCGTCTGCTGTTGCAGACGCTCGGTAGACTCAAGTACCTGCTGCTGATCAGAGGCAACCATGGCCAGCACGCCCCCGAAAACCAGCACGAAGACAACCACCAGCATGGCGAAAGTCCGGCTGGCGCGAAATCGGCTGTTGTCGGGCAGGTCTGACAAAATATTCTCAGTCCATACTAAAGGGAAAAAACTGACGGGCAATACGCTGATAACTACCATCGGCACGCAGGGCGCGAATCGCCTGATTCACCTGCGACAAAATATCTTCTTTTTGCTTGGGTACGGCGATATGCACCGTACCTCCCAAACCACGATCAGCCACCGGCGGACCTACGAATTCAAAACGCCCGGGCGGCTCACGGCTAATCATGGCGTAAGTAGCAAGGGTGAGCAAGAGCGCCAAATCCGCCTTATCCTCTTTCAGGGCAAGCAGAGCTTCCGCCATGGTTAGTAGCGGGATCACCGTCAATCTGCGCTCGCTGGCAATACTGCGCAAATAGGCATGTTGCTGGGTGCCGTCGACCACGGCAATCCTGACTCCCTGCAAGGAATCCAGGCTTACCTCTCCTGATGCCTGGCTTGCCATGCGCGCCGCCGCCTGCGGCGTTGCCAGAAGACGTGAGGAGGAGTGCCAGATGGCATCACTGAATGCCACGCGTTTTTCGCGCTCCGGGGTACGCAGAAAATTGCCAAATCCGAGATCAAACCGCCCGCCCTCGACGCCGGGCAAAATTTCGCCAAAAGTCGAGTTGAGCATGACACAACGGGCCGATATCCGGCGACAGATTTCACGAGCCAGCGCCTCGTTAAATCCGGCAAGCCCGGCACTGCGTGGCACACCCTTGCCAGCTTCGCGCGATGACGGAGGGATTTTCATCTCCTGAACCCCCAGTGCCACTTGTAACTCACCTCCGTGAACAACGCCGGTCAGCGCAGTCAGCAGGCCAAAAAGAATCAGGCAAGAACGCATCAATTCACACGGAATGGCAGGAACTGCGTATTGATTCGGTCATACACCCCATTGCGTTTGATCCGCTCCAGTGCTTCGTCGATCGCCTCCTTGAGATCAGGCCGCCGCGGGTTGATGCCGAACGAGGCATAGCCGGCGAGTTCCGGCACATTCATCACGACTGACACCAGGCCCAGGTGCTGGAAGTTTTTATTTTTCTGCAAATTCAGGGCGCTGCTCATGGGAATGATGGCCGCCTGCGCAACGCCGGCACTTAATGGCTCACCCAACTGCCCATTGGTCGGCACACCGACGGTCAGCCAGTTTTGCTGGACAGCGTAGCGCTCTTGCGCCGAGCCCTTGACCACCGCAATTCGCACCCCGGGATGCCCCGGCGCCACCCCCGGTTGGGCAAACCACAACGAAAGAGAGCGAAAATAAGGTTTGGCAAACAGGACTTTTTTACGACGCTCCGGGGTATCGAGCAGGCTGACCGCTGCAATGTCGTATTCGCCGAGAACAAGGTCTTCAACCACGCGCTCCAATGAAACGACCAGAAACTCGCAACGCGTCTTCAATTCCTCGCAAACCGCACTAATAACGGCATGACTGAAACCCGTCAATTTTCCATTGGCGTCACGGTAGGACATCGGCGGCGAATTTTCCAGCACCGCCACGCGCAAGGCCGGCGTTTCAGCCCACCCCACACCGCTCAAAAAACCGAGCAGCAAGGCGAGAGACAACACGAGGGGGCGCAGGCGGTTTAACATCCATGCCTAAAGTAATTGGCTTTTGTTGAGTATAGCGCAGGCCAATTGATCATAACTTGATAGGCGACAAGATGTTGCCAGTTCAAGGGAGTTCGACCAGTTTTCCTTGCACCGGGTAAAAAACTGCCAGGCGCACGGGCAAGCCGCCATCGTCAAACAGCTTGCCATAGCGGGCTAGCTGCGGCCGGTAACTTTCCGCCCGTGACACCAGGAAATCAGCCGGCGCATCTCGCGGCATCTGAACCGTTTTGTAATCGACGATCCAGCGCTCGCCATCGGCAACAAAAATGCGGTCAATTACGTGGTGGACCGCGCCCGGCACGAAGTACCCTTGGGGTGCAACATTTTCATTTTGGCTGGACCAAGCCGCCTCGACATCGGCTTCCTGCTGCTGCGCGAGCACCCATTGCCCGGCTGCCGATGACAAGGTGCAGGACAGTGCCGCAACCACGTTTTGCGCGCCTTTCGCCGCCTCTGCCGCACTGTGGCCGTATTGCCGCAACCAGCGCTGATAGGCCGCCTGCAAGCCGGCAACCCGCGTACCAGTCCAGGCACTGACCCCATCGCGGGCAATCAACTCAAGCGCACGATGAACCAGCGTACCGACCGAGGCCTCAAGCCGGCTTTCATTGTCATCACCGAGATTTTCGTTCCCGGCGTCACTGACGAGCGCGGCGGACTGCCTGAATTCATCAGCCAGAACAGGGCTGCGCCGACGCAACAGGTCAGGCACAAAGCTGGCCGCATCCACTTGCTCGAGGCTAGTTGTATGCTCGCCAGCCGACTCGAGCGCCGCGTAAAAAGTAGCTCGTGCCGTGGTGCGCCACAGCAGATCAAGCAGCGTGCCGGCGGCCGGCGGCTTCAAGCCGTCATTCTTGCCGGGATCGGCAACGGCAGCGCCGACCAGATGCAAAGCGCGCACCGCCCGCGTCGCCGCGACATAAAGCAGGCGCTCGTCTTCATGGGCGCTGCGTCCGGCTTCGAGACGGCGCAGATAATCATAGGCCGTCGCGGCCTCGCCATCGGCACTGGGCGCCTTCATCGGGGCGACCAGCAGATGCTCGTGGCCATCGGCCAGCACGACCTGATCCCAGCGCAAAAGGCTGCTCTCGCTGCCACCGGTTTCGCGCTGCAGGCCGGGGACGATGACCGTATCAAACTCCAGCCCTTTGGATTTGTGGATGGTCATCATCTGCAAGCCGGTACCGGCCAGCGGATCGGGCGGTGCGAAGAGGGTGGCGGCTTGCGCCTGCAGGTTGTCCGGGGTCAAGGTGCCGGCCGCGACCAGTTCATCCATCAGCGCAAAAAATGCCTCGACATCGGGCAGTTGCGCCGCTGACTCCAGACAGCGCGGGCCGCCCAGCATCAACCAGACGCCCTCGACCCAGCGCCGCAAATGCTGCCGCCCGCGCTGGAACAACGCTTCACCCAGAATGGCGCGCACCACCAGCAGGCGCTGGCGGCCATCCGTACTTAAACGCTGGAGGCGCGCTTCATCCTGCATCAATTGCCAGATGGTGCTGGCGTGATCGTCAGCACACAGCGCGTGCAAATCAGCCAGTTTCAGACCACACCACGGGGCACGCAACAGTGCCAGCCAATTGACCCGGTCGGCGCGATGGAGCAGCGCACTGGCCAGAATGATCAGGTCCTGAACGTGCTGGCGGTCAGCCAGCCCCTCGATTTCCACCGCCTGAAAACGCTGCTCGGGGGCCACCCGGCGCAGCGTGGCAACCAAGGTTTGCAGATGGCTGCGCGCGCGCACCAGGATGGCGATACTTTCTTCGGGATAAGCCAGGCGCGTTTCGCGGATGATCTGCAGCAACTTATCCGCTTCGATCTGTGACGCCAGCGCCATCTCGTCGACCACCAGCGGATGTACCTGCACGGCGCTGTCAGCCCGTGCATTGCGCGTCGCCAACGATGGCGTGTAACGCACGGCGCCGCGCTCCGGGTTATCCAGCACGGGAAAGATGTGCTGAAAGGTCGCGTTA
>Ga0075163_10014786_pt1 | contig 10057 bp, 6 predicted proteins | sample JI1023141ADNA_FD_71478 | JGI IMG/M metagenome (GOLD analysis project Ga0075163, IMG submission 71478) | Wastewater effluent complex algal communities from Wisconsin, to seasonally profile nutrient transformation and Carbon sequestration -... | ecosystem: Engineered > WWTP > Effluent > Algae... | reverse complement strand
TCCAGGCGCCCTTCGGCCTGTCGCGGGTGGGCCTCGCCGCGCTGCCCGCCGAGCAGCGCCCTGCCCTGCAGAGCGTCCAGGTGCTGCTCGATGAACACCTGGCCCTCGCCTTCGGCCTCGCCGCCCCCAGCCCGGGCTTTGCGGCCACCTGGCCCGCCCCCGCCGAAGTGCACGCCGTGCCGGTGGGCAGCGCCGCTGGCCTGCTGGTCGGCTTTGGCCGCGACCCCCGCACCCTCTTTCGCAGCGAAGCCCCGCCGCCCGAGGGGTTGTTGTTGGATGGCCCCGCCCTGGCCGGTGCGCCGTGGCCCATGCCTCGGCGAGGCCCCATCGACGACTCACCGCCCCGCCCGGTGCGCCCCGCCCTGCCCGAAGAGGTCGGCACTTTCCTCAAGCGTTCCGGGCAGATACGGCTCGAAGGTTCCCTGGCCGAGGGTGCTTTGACCTGGCGGCTGCACCTGGCCCCCGAGCGCAAGACGCCCCCGGCCCTGGTCGCCCTCACCGGTGCGCCCACCCCACTTCCCCCCGAGCCCACCCCGGCAGCGCGCTGCCTGACTGCCGCCAGCGGCGCCCTGGTGCGGGGCCTCATCGCCTACTCCGAAGTGCCCCCCGAGCAGCGCCGCGTCCTGGTGGCGGCGGCGACACAAGAGATGCAGCGCGACCTGGACTGCGCACGCGGCGAGCCCGGCCTGGTGGCCGCGGCCGACGGCCTGGTCCGCCAGCGGACGGCTTTCGAGAAGATCGTGGCGCAGCCCCCCGAGCCGGCCCCCGGCCTCGAAGGCGGCACCGAGCCCGTGCGGTACTTCATCGCCCCGCCCAGCATCGGCACCCTGGGCCGCGGCTCCATCGACCCACCCCCCGTGCGGGCCATCGAGCCGGGTGGCGGCGAAATCGTCGAGCCGGTGCAGGACACACGCCTCTTGATCCACACCACCATGCGCCGCAACACGGTGAAGTTCCAGTACTGCTACCAGCAGGCCCTGATGAAGAATCCCAAGCTGGAGGGCCGCATGACCCTGAAGCTCGACGTGGACGCCCAGGGCCGGGTCACGAACGCCAAAGCCACCGGCGACCTGGGCGACGACGTGCCAGTCTGCATGGAGAAGGTCGCGAAATCACTGGTGTTTCCCGCCCTGCCCGAGGGGCCGACCAGCGTGACCTATCCGTTTCATTTCCAGTCGGTGGAGTAGGGGCGGGGGGCCTTGAGAGAGGCCCGGCGGTGACCAGGCCTACTGGCCGCCCTCGTCCATGGCGTCGCTGGTGCCCTCGAAGCTGCCTTCGAACGGGGGGCCTTCGTCGTCGCTGGTGCGGATGACACCGCGCCAGACGCCGTCGGTCATGGCGTCGACCTGGAGGTCGTCGGTCTCTTCGACGAACAGGAGCTCACCCTGGAGGGTGAGGCGGGTGTCGACGCGCAGGCGGCCCAGGATGGCGCTGGCGGCGTCGCCGATGATGGTCATGCCGGTGGTGCACCAGTCTTCGATGGTGTCGCGGCTGACGACGTCGATGCCGGCGATGCGCAGGTGATCGCGGCCGCCGGTGGCGCGGTTGGCGAACTGGGGGCAGTTGGCCAGGTTGAGCAGGGCGTCGCGGATGGTCATGGCCCCATCGGCGATGAAGGGCAGGACGATGTTGTTGAGCACGAACAGGATCAGCCGGCCATACTGGAGATCCATGGTGTGGCTGTCGAAGACGCCGTGGTTGTAGGAGTGGATGCGGCCCGTAAACTGGCCAAATACCAGCTGAATCCCCTCGGCGGCCGAGGCGACTTCGTCCATGGTGAAGGCGTGGCGGCCACACTGGGGGTCGGGGTTGCCTTCGCAGGGCAGGCGCCAATAGAAGGCCAGGCCCACCCAGTTCTGGCTGCCGTCGAAGGTGCCGTCCTGGCGGGGCTTCGACAGGCGCACCTTCGAGATCACCTCCATCTCGGCGACGATGCCCAGCACGTCTTCGCCGATGGTGAAGAAGTCGCGCACCCAGTCGGGGGCGTCCTGATCGATCCACTCGTTGATGATTCCGTTGAGGTCGTCTTCGAGCCAGCCGCGCAGGAGCTCGACGGCGAGGCCACCCAAAAACCCAGCGAAATCGCGGGCGAGGCCCTCGACCACGTCGAAGAGCAGGCTGGCGATCTCGCGCTCCTGGTTGCGGGTGCCGAAGAACTGCACCAGGCCGCGGATGACGTCACCCAGGGTGCCGGGGATGGCGTCGGTGAAGTCGAGGGTGTTGTTGACGGTGTAGCTGCCGGCGGGGTTGAGGGGCAGCAGGAAGACGGGCACGCGGACACTCAAGAGGTCGCCGTCGGGCACGCGGATGTCGCCGGCGCAGCCGCCCGCGGCGAGCACGCCGTTGCTGGCGATGCGGCCCCGCACCACGACCGAGAGGCGGGTGCCGGCCAGGAGGGGGTTGACCACCACGGTGTCGAGCACGTTTTCGATGCCGGCGCTGTGGATCACGCCCTCGGGGGGGGTGAGGTAGTAGGGGTCTTCGCAGTAGTCGGGGTCGTCGATGACAAACACGTCGAGGCGGCCCAGGGGCACGGGACCCTCGTAATCAAAGGCGATTTCCAGCCCACCGGAGGGCAGGTCGACCACCGAGACCTCGAACTTGAGCTTGCGGGTGTCGGGGTTCCAGACCTCGATCTCGAAGGTGCGCAGGGTCTGGCCGGCCACGAAGTTGACCTGGGCGTAGCCGTTCTCGTCGGTCGAGGTGCGGCGGGCGCTCAGGGTGGCGTCGCCTTCTTCAACCAGGGCGTACTCGATGCGCTCGCCCTCGACCGGATCACCGTTGGTGTCGAGCAGGATGACGCCGAGCTCGACGCTGCCGCCCTGGTGCACGGTGCGCTCGGGCTCGCCCGAGATGACCAGGATGCGGCTGCCGACGGGCGCGGGGGGGATGAGGTTGCCCGCGTCGTCGAACTCGGGCTCGTCGACCGTTCGGTTGGGATCGACCTCGACGAGCACCTGGCGGGTGTCGGGCTTCGCGGTCTCGTCCGAGCACGCGATGATGGGAGCCACAGCCAGGAAGAAGGCGGCGAGATGGAGCAAGTGGCGCATGACACCCTCGAAGCGACGCGTCTACCGCCACGATAGCAGAATGAGGTCTTTGCAGCGATGTTGCGCGGGCAGGACCTCGCGGGCGGCGCGGTTGATCTGCGGCGGCCGCTCGCTCATGCTGCCCAAAAGCGCCCCAGAGGAGGCTTCCGCAGCCGAAAAAGGGAGTGAATCCGGTGGGTTGCCTCGTCTTTCGGCTGCGGAAGCTGGTTGTTTGACCGGCTCGCTCTGCTTCGCAACCGCTCACTCGGAGGCTTCATGCGCTGGATCTACTTGATTCTGTTGACCTTTCCCTGGCTGGCCCATTCGGGTCCCTTCAAGGAGGCCCAGCGCAAGTACGCGCGGGTGAAGGCGGCCTACGCCGCCCATGAGGCCCAGGTGGCGGCGGAGTTTCGGGCGGCCAAGGCGGCCTGGCCGCCCCGCGGCATCTACCTGCGGGCCTTCAAGGCCGACGACGTGGTGGAGCTGTGGGCGGCACCCCCCAGAGCGGGGGATCGCTGGGTCAAGGTGCGCGACTTCGCGGTCTGCGCCCGCTCGGGCGAGCTGGGGCCCAAGCGCCGCGTGGGGGACTACCAGGTGCCCGAGGGCTTCTACACCATCAACCGCTTCAACCCCATGAGCAGCTACCACCTGTCGCTGGGTCTCGACTACCCGCACATCGGTGATCGCGCCCGCACGCCGCGGGGGGTCTCACCCGGGGGCGACATCTTCGTGCACGGGCAGTGCGTCACCATCGGCTGCCTGCCGCTGCAAGATGCGCCGATGGAGGCTTTGTACGTGGCGGCGGTCGAGGCGCGTGATCAGGGGCAAGGTCGCATTTTCGTTCATGTTTTCCCCTGCCGGCTCGACCAGCCCGACTGCCAGGTGCGGCTGGTGAAGGCGGCCACAGAGCGGCCCGAGCTGACCGAGTTCTGGGCGGGGCTGCGGCCGGGCTACCTGGCGTTCGAGGCCACGGGGGTGCCACCGCGCATCACGCCGCAGAAGGATGGCAGCTGGCGGATCGCTCAGTAGCCCTGCCGGGACCTCGTGCTGGATGGTGCGCGGATCCACATGGTGATGGGTCTTGCGCACAAGGTCTCGAAATTACTGCGGTTTCTTCCGCATCTTCTCGAGCTGCGCCTTGAACCGCTCGCAGGGGTCCTGATCGCTCTCCCGCGGGGTGAAGATCACCACGTCGTAGGCCCCCACCGGGTAGTCGGTGGGCGCGGTGCGCCCGGCATGCACCGGCAGGAGGCCCACGGCCAGCGCGGGCCGGGCGTCGTGGAAGGGCAGGTAGGCGGGCACGCCGCGGTCGCGGCGGGTGTGGCCATTGCCGGCGATGAGCACGACGGGCTGGCCCGCCTCGGCCATGCGCCAGGCCATCCAGGCGTCCTTGACGCGCTGGGCGGTGATCATGGGCGCCACCATGGCCTCGGGGGCATGGCCGCAGTGGGACTCGATGATCTCGGCGGTCATGGCCGCCTGCTGATCGGGGGGCAGCGGGCGATCGAGGCCCAGCCGCACGGTGCGGGTGTCGGGCCAGCTCGCCAGGCCCTCGGTCATCACGCCCTTCAGGGTCGCCCGATCGGGGTGGGCGGGCAGGATGGTGCCCTCGCCGGCAAAAATCGCTTGAAAAACCGGGATGTAGAGCTCGAAGTCGGGCCAGCCGCTCTTGTCCCACGCCACTGCATGGGCCAGACCCACCGGGTCACGCGCCTGGAGCACGGCCTCGCGATCGGCGTCATCGAGCATCTCGAAGGCGGTGACGCGGGGCCCATCCCGCAGCAGGGCGCCCAGCAGCCAGGCCTGGATGCGGTGGTGGTCGGGGTGGTCATGCTGCTCGCCGATGAGCACAAAGTGCGCGGTGCGCAGGCGCTCGGGCACGGTGGCCACGTCGATGAAGGCGCCATCGGCCCAGGCGCGGCCCACCAGCGGGTGATCGAGGCCGGCCTGGGTCCGCCAGGGCCCGATGGGCGTCAGCCCGGTGGGGGCCGGGGGGCCTCCGCAGGCGGCCAGCAGGAGGAGCAGCAAGCGCAGGAGCCAGCGGTGGGCGATCATCGGCCGGGCACCCGCAGCATGCGCTCGATGAGGGCGCGGATCTCCTCGGGGGTCACCGCGTCGGGCACCCAGGCCAGGTGGGGGTGGCGGGCCTGCAGGTGCTTGAGCCGGGCCGCCTCGCGGGCGAAGTCGTAGGCCAGGATCACCGGCACCGTGCTGCCCACCTCGGCCAGGGCGTTGAGGATGAACAGCCCCTGGTTGGTCTCGAGGTAGCGCCAGGCCCGCTCGGGATCGCCGTTGTGCTGGCGGGTGGCTGCTGCGTGATCCCCCACCAGATCGGCCCGGGGGATGCGGTCGAAGCGCATGTCGAGGTAGATGAGATCCACCCGGGTTCTCTCAAGGATTTCAAGGGCTTGTGACGCCGAGCGTGCCTGGATCCAGGTGGGGCCGGGCACGAAGCGGGTGAGGTTCTCGCGGTACTCGTCGCCGTCTTCGATGATGAGCACAGTGGGGGTCATGGGCGCTCGTTCCTGTCGTCACTCGCTTCGCGCGGTTCCTCATCTTCGACCCGGGGCAGGCGCACCACCACGGCCTTGGTCCAGGGGGCGGTGTCGGCCTCGACATCGAGGGCCCCTTCGTACCGGCTCACCAGCTCGGCGGTGAGGCCCAGGCCCTCTTCGACCATGCGGCCACGCAGCACCTCGACGGCCAGGCCCTGCACCACGCGGTCGCGCACCCGCAAGGTCAGCCAGGCCAGGCCGGTGATGGGGTCGACATCTGTGGCGGTGGCCAGCCCGATATACACGGAATCCTTGAGGTTTTGCCGCGTGGATGCCTGGATGGCGTTGCGTATGAGGTTGGCCACCACGTCCTCGAAGGCGTGCCTGGGCATGGCCACCCCGCAGGGCAGGGCGGTGTCGTCGAGGGTGAGGGGGGCGAACTTGACCCCCGAGAAGGCCGGCTCGCGGCGGGTCCGGTGAAAGACCCCCTCCAGCAGGGCGCGATCGATGCGCAGCACCCGCAGGCGATCGAGCAGGGCGCGCACGGCCTCGTAGCCCTCGACATTGAGCAGCCGGGTGGCGTGCTCGAGCCGCCGCTGGAGCCGTCGTCGCCCGCCGCGGCTGAGGCGGGCGTAGCGATCGAGGGCGGGGGCCGCCTTCTGGAGGAGCGAAAAACCCTGCAAGAGCGCGGAGATGGCGGTGTCGCGGCGGCCCAGATCAAGCCGCATGCCGTGGCTTCGCCCGATGCGGGTCAGCTCGTCGGCGTAGTCCTTCAGGCGCTCGCCGGCAGCGTCGCGCAGATCCCCCCCGGCGGGATCACCCAGCAGGCTGCGGCGCGCCCAGGCCGCCTTGGCCGCGCTGTCGGCGTCGTCGTCGGTGATGGCCTCCACCAGCCCGGTCAGCACCATCGTGTTGTGCTTGAGCACCTCGTGGCGGATGGCCGAGAGCACCCGCTGCACCTCGGGGCCCGCCTCGGGCGCCCGCGTGATGAGGGCCTCGAGATCCTTGCCGCCCCAGCGCCGGCGGGCCACCAGGCCCAGGCCCCCCAGGAGCACACAGGCCAGCAGGCCCCCCACGGCATACACGCCCTGCACCCGCCCCCGCACGTCGCGCAGGAGCGTTGCCGCGTCGCTGCGGTAGGCCGCCTCGGGGTGGTCGACGTAGTCCTCCAGGCGCTCGCGTGCACGGCGCAGGGAGCGCAAGTGCTGAAAATCATGGACGATTCCGGGCAGGGACTCCGAAGGCAACGCATCCATGCGCGCCACCGCCAGGCTGGCTTCCACCGCGCCGCCGAGCTCGGCCTCTTCCAACAGCGCGCGGGCCGCGTCGGCCTGGCCGCCGTCCAGCAAGAGCTCTCCCAGCGCCAGCAGCACCGCCGGCTGGTCGCGCTCGTCGGCCAGGGAGGCCTGGTAGGCGGCGATGGCGTCCTCCACCCGACCCAGGCGGCGCATGATGTAGGCCATCAGGCTGTGGGCCCGGGGCCCGCGGGCCGGCTCGGGCAGCTCCACCAGCTCGTTGAGGGCCTCCTTCAAGAGGTCTTCGCTGATGAAGCGGGTGGCGCGGCTCACCGCCACCGCCTCGGCCGGGGTGGGCTCGGGCCCCACGGGCTCGGGGGGCGCGCTGGGCACCACTGCTTCGAGGCTGCGCTTGAGGGCCCGCGCTTCTCGCGCTTCGACCCCACCCGGCCCCTCGGCCAGGTAGGTCTCGAGGTGGGCCAGGGCGCGCTGCACATTGCCGGCCGCCCGCCACGCACGGGCCAGGCGCAGCCGCAGATCGTTGCGCTCGGGCGCCACCTCGACCGCCCGCCCCAGGAACGACACCGCCGCCGTCGCTCGCCCGGCGCGCTGGTGTAGATCAGCCACCCGCACCAGCACGTCCACGTTGCGGCCGTTCACCGCCAGGGCCCGCAGCCACGCCAGCTCGGCGCGGGGGGCGTCGCGGCCCGCCAGCAGGTCACCCAGCAACACATTGGCCTCGGCATAGAGGGGCGCCAGCAGCAGGGCCTCCTCCAGGAGCCGCACCGCCTCGTCCTCGTCGAACAGCCACCCCGCCGCGTGGCGCCGCGCCAGGGTCTCGGCCAGCTGGAAGTACTGCCGTGCCTGGGCCGGCACGCCTTCGATGCTCAGGCTCAGCTCGAACTCGGCCGCCACCCGCGCCAGCCGCAAGGCCCGGATGCGCTCCTCGGCCTGGGTCTTGATCTCGGGCTCGGTGATCTGCGCAAACCACTCGATGGCCTCTTCATCGCGGGCGTATTTCGTAAGAAAGTCGCCGACTTCCAGCCGCAGGGCATCGGTCTGCGGCTGGATCGCCAGGTACTGGCGCAGCGCCTCGGTGAAGCGCCCCTGCTGGGCCGCCACCCGCGCTTGCAGGCGCACGAGGAAGGGCTTGTTGCCCTGGAACTCCCGCGCTCGGGCCAGGTAGGTGGCCGCCTTCTCCAGATCCTCGGCCTGGGCCTCGGGGCCGGTGTACAGCTCGGCCAGGTTCTGCCAGGCCAGCCCCCGGCGTGCGTCGAGGGCGATGGACTTCTCGTACCACTGCCGCGCCTGCTCGCGATCGTTGAGGCGAAACCACGCGAAGCCCGCGTTGTTGGCCGCCTCGGCGTCACGCTGCCCCGACAGCTCGAAGGCGTACTTGAAGGCCGCCAGCGCCCCCGCCGGATCCCCCTTGGCCAGCAGCGTGCGCCCTTCCGCGTTGTAGGTGCGGGCGATGCGCAGGATGGCCTCGTTGCTCATCTCCTTGACGCGATCACCGCTGCCGGGCAGGCCCTCGCCGGCGTCGATCCCGGCATCCTGCACCTCGGGCACACCGGCGTCCTGGGCCCAGCCGAGGTCGGGTGCGATCGACAGCAGAAAGCACAAGAGAATCGGCCGCATCAGTCCGCCAACACCAGCCGCTCGACCCCCAGCAGGGTGTCCACCCGCCACGGGCCCGCGCGCTCATCGATGAGCGCACGCTGCACATCCACCGCCAGGCGGGCAGTCCACCAGCGGCGCACATCCCAGTCGAAGCCGATGCCGCCCTTCTCATGATCGGCCAGGCTGAAGCCGCCCGAGTCGATCTGCTGCCCCTCACCCCAGGTCGCCGCCACACCCGCACCCAGCTCGACCTCCGTTCCCAGCCGGGGTGCGAAGCGCACCGCCCCACCCAGGCCACCCCGATCCCCACTGCCGAGGCCCCCGGGCGCAACCCCCAGCTCGACCCCCACCAGCAGGCCACCCCTCAGGCCACCTGGGAACCAGGTACCAAAGCCTCCCACCATCACCATCTCGTAGATGCCAGCGCCGGCGATGGGCGAGCCCCCGATCGTGGCCTGCAGCGTGGCCCCGGCCCCGGTGCCCTCGATCCAGGTGGGCCCGGCCTCAGCCCGCAGCAAGGTACCGCAGCCGGAGATGACGACGAGGAGGCAGAGGCGGAGCATGCCGCAGAGTACCGCGGACGCCCGCCGTTGACACCGCCTTGCCCCATCGACGAAGACCAGAGGCATCCCGGCGAGCGGTTGCAGAGCGAAGCTCGCGTCCCGCCAGTGGCGGGTCGCACAAAGTGCGAAGCTACCAGAGCGAGCCGGCCGAGAGGCCAGCATCCGCAGCCGAAATACGAGGCAACCCACCGGATTCACTCCCTTTTTCGGCTGCGGATGCGAAGTGGCTGCGACACGAAGCAAAATGTCGAGTGGTTTCAAGGCTTTCCCCGAAGACGGCCTGCTGGGGGTGGTCGAGGGCCAGGCCCCGGGGCCCACGGTGATCATCGTGGCGGCCCAGCACGGCAACGAGCCGGCGGGGGCCTGGGCCGCCCAGCAGATGCTCGATCAGCTCGCCCGCCGCGGCCTGCCCCGAGGCCGGGTGGCGGCCCGCATCGGCAATCGCGCCGCTCTCGCCCGGGGCGTGCGCCACCAGGGCCACGACCAGAACCGCATGTGGGGTCAGCCGCCGCCCCCGCCGGGCCCCGACGCCGACGAGTACCACGCCCTGGCTGCCTGGCTGGCGCCGCTGATGGCCACCCCCGCCGTGATCCTCGATCTGCACACTACCTCGGCCGGCGGGCCCCCCTTCGCCCTGGCCACGGCCACACCAGCCAACCACCACCTGGGGACCGCGCTGCCTTTTCCCTTGGTTTTCGGGCTCTTGGAAGATGTGCCGGGCACGCTTGCCCAGTGGGCGGCCACCCAGGGACACGCCAGCCTCGCCGTGGAGGCGGGCCGGCACGACGATCCGCAAGCGGTGGCGATCCACACCCATGTTCTCTGGGTGCTTCTGCATCACCTGGGCTGCACCGACGACCCGGTCAGCCCCCTGGCCGGCCTGCCGGGCCCCGCCATCATGCGGGTAGTGCACACGCACCACATCAAGGCGGGCGACGACTTCGTGATGCGGCCGGGGTTCACCAGCTTCCAGCCGGTGGAGGTGGGCACTTTGCTGGCCCACGACCGCCACGGCGAAGTGCGCGCCCCCCACAGCGGGCGGCTGCTCATGCCGCTCTACCAGGCCAGCGGACGCGAGGGCTTCTTTATCGCGCAGGACGGGTGGGGCGGCGGCG